>ERZ777003.4238-NODE-4238-length-12415-cov-5.865372_pt1 | contig 12415 bp, 9 predicted proteins | sample MGYA00374956_ERZ777003 | MGnify/ENA primary metagenome ERZ777003 (study PRJEB29302, sample SAMN06268252) | bioreactor metagenome | isolation source: Joint BioEnergy Institute, California, USA | place: USA:Joint BioEnergy Institute, California, USA | collected... | reverse complement strand
CCCGGCGCGAGCCGTCCCCAGCGCCAGGCCGCGTGGTCCGGGGTGAGCGCGACCAGGCAGCGCCAGCGCCGGTCGCGCCCGAGCCGGCGCAGCGTCGCGGCGAGGCTCGCGCGGGAGAAGCGCAGCGCCGCGAGCGGGCCGATGTCCCGGGCCAGCCGCCGCTTCACCGTGCCGAGCCGCGGCGCCCGGGCGAAGATCACCAGCACCGGCCGGCGATCGCGGTGCAGCGGCGCCGGGAGGGGCCCGGCCTTCATCGTCCGTAGAGCGCGGCGATGCGGTGCGCCGGGACGCCCGCGAACCAGAGCGTCAGGCAGGCGACGTTGCGCGCCGAGCGGCGGTGCCACCCCTGCGCCCGCCACCGTGCCGCCGAGGTCACCGCCGCCACGTCGAGCGCCACCAGCCGCCGGCGCCCGAGGCGGCGGACCAGGTCCACATCCTCCATCAGCGGCAGGTCGGGCCGGTAGCCGCCGACCGAGTCGTAAAGGCGGCGCGCGATCAGCAGTCCCTGGTCGCCGTAGGGGAGGGCGAGCGCCCGGCAGCGCCAGGCCACCAGGCGCTCGAGGCGCCGTGCCTGGGGCGAGGGGGCGTCGAGCGCGAAGCGGAAATACGCGGCGCGGCCCGCGTTCGCCGGTTCAGCCGCGAATGCCGCCGCCGCGCGCGCCCAGCCGGGCGCGAGCACGGTGTCGGCATGCAGGAACAGCAGCCAGTCGCCGCATGCCGAGCGGGCCCCGGCGGCGAGCTGCGCGCCGCGTCCGCGCGGCGCGACGACCACCCGTGCGCCGAGCGACGCTGCGACCTCCGGCGTTCCATCGGTGCTGCCGCCATCGGCGACGACGATCTCGTCCGCCGCATCGCCGAGCGCCGCGAGCGCCGCGGGCAGGCTGCCCGCGGCGTTCAGCGTCGGCACGACCACGCTCAAGGCGCCGCCGATCCGGGCCAGGACTCCCGTGGCCGCCCTCCTCTCCGTTCAGCTCGTGAAGAACTGTTGCGTCCCGTGCGCCTCGATGGCGCCGGCGAGGCGCGCCAGCGCGTGGATGTAGGCCGCCGTGCGGGGCGAGACGCCGCGCTCGCGCGACAGCGCCCAGATCTCGCGGCCCTCCCGCTCCATGACCGTGCGGAGCCGCTCGTGCACCTCCTGCTCCGACCAGTAGAAGCCCTGCCGGTTCTGCACCCACTCGAAGTAGGAGACGGTGACGCCGCCGGCGTTGGCCAGGATGTCGGGCAGGACGATCACGCCCTTGCGGTCGAGGATGGTGTCGGCCTCCGGCGTGACCGGCCCGTTCGCCAGCTCCAGCACGACCTTCGCACGGATGCGGTCGGCGTTCGTCTCGTTGATCATGTCCTCGAGCGCGGCCGGGACGAGGAGGTCGCAATCCACCGCCACCAGGTCCTCGGGCGGCAGCGCCTCGACGCCGTTCTCGCCGGCGAGGGAGGCGACCGACCGTCCTGCGTTCTTCGCCTCGAGGAGCGTGGCGACATCGAGGCCCTTCGCACGGTACACCGCGCCGCCCGAGTCGGAGACGGCGACGATGCGGTGCCCATCCGCCCGCATCAGGCTCGCGATGAACTGGCCCGCATTGCCGAAGCCCTGCACGGCGACGCGCATCCCCTCCTGCGGCAGGCCGAGCTCCCGCGCCAGGTGGCGGACGAGGTAGTAGCCGCCGCGCGCCGTCGCGTCATTGCGCCCGAGCGATCCGCCGAGGGCGATCGGCTTGCCGGTGATCACCGCCGGCACCGACTGGCCGACGATCGTGGCGTACTCGTCGGCCATCCAGCCCATGATCATGGAGTTCGTGTAGACATCCGGCGCCGGGATGTCGCGGTCGGGCCCGATGATGCGGGAGAAGGCCTGGACGTAGGCGCGCGAGAGCCGCTCGAGCTCGGCCTTCGAGAGGGTGCGGGGATCCACCTGCACGGCGCCCTTACCGCCGCCGTAAGGCAGGTTCATCACCGCGCACTTGATGGTCATCCAGAAGGCGAGGGTCTCGACCTCCTCGGCCGTGGCATTGGGATGGAAGCGGATGCCGCCCTTGGTCGGGCCGCGCGTGTCGTCGTAGCGGCAGCGCCAGGCGAGGAAGGACTTCCGGGAACCGTCGTCCATCCGGATCATCAGACGGACCTTGGTGGTCTCGCGGGGGTACTTCAGTCGCTCGAGAACATCGCCATCGACCTGGATGTGCCGCGAGGCCTCGTCGAGCCGCGTGAGGGCGCGGTCGAGAATGGTACCGTCCTGCATCTAATTCTTGTCCTTCGTTGAATATGTCCGATCCGGTCGTGTCGGACGCCGTGCGGTGCTGCAATCGCACGGCCCTTCTGCCGCGGGCAACACTCCCATCGCGGGTCTGTGAGATTTCTCTCCGCGTCGCGGCCGAGTGAATAAGGACCAATCCGGTCCATTTTGGCTGACGTTTGGTTGTGCGCCGCTCAAGTTCCCATTTCGTTCTTGACGTGGGCGGGGCGCATTGGCAGGGTGTTGCAGAACGGAAGAGGAACGGGAGCCATGCCCGACGGCACCCTGTTGCAGGCCTCCGACACCGCCGCCTCGCCCCCGGTCGCCCGCAAGGGCCGCGGCGCGCTGACCAACGCCCTCTCCACCCGCTTCGAGCGGACCACGGCAGAGGCCTTCGACGACGGCTGGGGCACGCTCGCCGCCGAGCTTGCCGACCTGCCGCCGCTGCCGACCACGCTGATCCGCGACTCGGCGCGCTCGGCCATGGCCTGGAACGACAGCCCGGACGTCGGCTTCGACCGCTCGATCAACCCCTATCGCGGCTGCGAGCATGGCTGCATCTACTGTTACGCGCGGCCCTCGCACGCCTATCTCGGCTATTCGCCGGGCCTCGATTTCGAGACGCGGCTGCTGTTCAAGCCCGAGCTGCCGGCGCTTCTGGAGAAGGAGCTGCGCAAGCCCGGCTACGTGCCGCGCCCGGTCGCGCTCGGCGCCAACACCGATCCCTACCAGCCGGTCGAGCGCACGCTGAAGATCACGCGCGCCGTGCTGGAGGTGCTGGAGCGCTTCGGCCATCCGGTGACGATCGTCACCAAGTCCGCCGGCGTGCTGCGCGACCTCGACATCCTGCAGCGCATGGCGGCGCGCAACCTGGTGCATGTCTGCCTGTCGGTGACGACGCTCGACCATGCGCTGGCGCGGCGGATGGAGCCGCGCGCCGCGGCACCCTCGCGGCGCCTCGCGGCGCTCGCGGAGCTGCGCCGCGCCGGCGTGCCGGCGGGCGTGCTGATGGCGCCGATCATCCCTGGTCTCAACGACGCGGAGATCGAGAAGGTGCTGGAGGCCTGCGCGGCGCATGGTGCAACCGGCGCGGGCTACGTGCTGCTGCGCCTGCCGCACGAGATCCGCCAGCTCTTCGAGCAGTGGCTGCACGCGCATTTCCCCGACCGCGCCGCGCGCGTTCTGGCGCTGGTGCGCGAGACCCGCGGCGGCGCGCTCTACGACAGCCGCTTCCGCATCCGCCAGACCGGGACGGGCGTCTATGCGGGGATGATCGCGCAGCGCTTCCGCGTTGCGCTGAGACGGTTCGGACTGGACCGGGCGGAGCGTGGGCAGGGGCTCGACTGCACGCAATTCCGGGTGCCGGACGGACTGCGGCAGGCAAGGCCGTCGGTCGAGAATTCGGCGCAACTGGCGCTGCTTTGAGAACGCTGCGGACGCCGCTGCCCAAGACCGCGGCGCTTCCGCACTGTCCTTAACGCAAACGCTTCCCGCCGCTGGTGGGGGGCTGCTGGTGGCATGCGATCGTCGTGACCACGAGGCGGGTTGCGAAAGGAGCGGAAATGAGGGGCGATCCCCGGGCGCGTCCCGGGCAGGCAGAGAGAAGCGGAGGCACACTGCCGGCCCATTTCACCCGCCGCCCTCAGCCCGGCAGCAGCGCCTGCGCACCCTCCCACAGCCGCCGCACGAAATCGCCTGCGGGCTCCGCCGGCGCCAGCCAGGCGGCCTGGCCAGCCCACATCTGCATCCGTTCGCGGTCGCCGGCCTTCTGCGCCGCGGCGCGCATCGGGCCGGTCAGCGCGCGTTGCAGCGGGTGGTCGGCCGGCTCCGGCGCGTCCGGCTCAGCGGCGGCGCGGGTGTAGGCGTTCGCGATGCCGCGGCCCAGCCGGCCGCTGAAGGCGCGGGTCAGGACGGTGTCCTCCGGGCCCGCGGCGGCGATCGCGTTGGCCCAGACCGGGTCGGTGCCGGTCTCGGGGCAGCGCAGGAAGGCGGTGCCGATCTGCACCGCGCTGGCGCCCAGGGTCAGCGCCGCCGCCACGCCGCGCGCATCGGCGATGCCGCCGGCCGCGATGATGGGGACGGAAAGCGCATCGGCCAGGCGCGGGACGAGGACGAAGGTGCCGGTCAGGCCCTCGCCCGCCGCGGCGGGATCGAAGGCCCCGCGATGGCCGCCCGCCTCGGCGCCCTGCGCCACGATCGCGTCGGCGCCGGCCGCCACTGCCTCGCGCGCTTCGGCGAGCGTCGTCGCGCAGGCGAACCAGGCGATGCCGCGCGCCTTCATCGCCGCGACCACGCGCTCCGGGAACAGGCCCATGATCGAGGAGACGACCGTCGGCCCGGCGGCGATCAGCGCCTCGCACTGCGCGTTGAAGTCGGGCAGCCAGGGGCCATCGGCGGCACTCTCCGGCACCGGCGGGCCGAAGCGGCCGAGGAATTCGCGCAGCGCCGCGAGTTGCGCCGGATCGCGCCGCGGCGGCGGGTCGGGGACCCAGAGGTTCATCTGCATCGCGCCGTTGCTCCGGGCGCGGAACTCGGCGGCCCAGGTGGCGATCGCCTCCGGCGTCATCTGAAGCGCGCCGCAGGCGCCCATCCCGCCCGCATTGCTGACGGCGGCGGCGAGCGCGGGCGGGCAGGACCCCGCCATCGGCGCCTGGAGGATCGGCACGCGCAGCCCGTAGCGGGCGCAGAAGGCGGCGGCGCGGTCACGGGCGCCGGTGTTCGGAGCCGGGGCGGCGGCGGGGAAGGATTGGGCGGCCATGGCGCTCTCTCCGCGTGGGGGGCGGCCCGCGGACCCTATCCGCGCCGCCGGATCGGAAGAAGCGACTTCTCGCGATGGTTCCGATCGGTCCCGCCGATGGGTGGAACCACCCCGGCGCTATTCGGCCGCGGCCGCCTGGGCGCTGCGTGGCCACACGCCTTCGAGGAAGGCGGCGAGCGCGCTGGAGACATACCCCTCGCGCTGCGCCACGCGCTCGCCCGGGCGGGCGTGCCGCCGTTCCGGGCGCGGCCGCCGCGTATGCGAATCGGCTGGCGCCGGGCTATGGGTGGGGCGATGCCCGACTTCCGCCTCGAATCCCAGGCCGGCGTCGGCCGCGTCGCGGGGGTGGACGAGGCCGGGCGCGGCCCGCTCGCCGGCCCGGTGCTCGCCGCCGCGGTGGTGTTCGCCCGGCGCCCACCCCGCTCCCTCGCCGCGCTGCTCGACGACAGCAAGCGGCTCTCGGCCGCGGCGCGCGAGGCTGCCTGCGCCGCGCTGAGGGAGGCGGCAGCGGCGGGGCTCGTCGAGATCGGGATCGGCGCCGCCTCGGCCGCCGAGATTGGCCGGCTGAACATCCTGCGCGCGACGCACCTCGCCATGGAGAGGGCGATCGCGCGCCTGCCGGGCGGCGCGCCCGAGGTTGCGCTGATCGACGGCAACCGGGCGCCGCCAGGGCTCGACAGGATCTGCGCGGTGCGCTGCGTCGTCGGCGGGGATGCGCAGTGCCTCTCGATCGCCGCCGCCTCGATCCTCGCGAAGGTGCTGCGCGACCGCGCCATGCAGCGGCTCGATGCGCGCTGGCCCGGCTACGGCTTCGCCCGCCATGTCGGCTATCCCACCGCCGAGCATCGCGAGGCGCTGGCGCGGCTCGGCCCGACGCCGCACCACCGCCGCGGCTTCGCACCGGTGGACCAGGCGCGCCTCGCCCTCGGCTGATCGCCACGCGGCAGTTGACCCGAGTCGCACAAGCGATTCTAATCGCTTAGCACTGACTCATCACAAAGGACTCCAGACGCTTGGGCACCGGCCTCGACCTGCCGCTCGACCGGATTCTGATCGGCGATTGCGTGGACCAGATGCGCCGGCTGCCCCCGGCCTCGGTGCACGCCATCTTCGCCGATCCGCCGTACAACCTGCAGCTCCGGGGCGAGCTCCGTCGGCCCGACGACTCTCTCGTGGACGGCGTGGACGACGAGTGGGACCGCTTCGCCGACTTCGCCGCCTACGACGCCTTCACGCGTGAATGGCTCACCGAGGCGCGCCGCGTGCTGCGCAAGGACGGCACGATCTGGGTGATCGGCGCCTACCACAACATCTTCCGCCTCGGCACGGCGCTGCAGGACCTCGGCTTCTGGATCCTGAACGACGTGATCTGGCGCAAGGCCAACCCGATGCCGAACTTCCGCGGCCGGCGCTTCACCAACGCGCATGAGACGCTGATCTGGGCGGCGCGCGGGCAGGAGTCGCGCTACCGCTTCAATTACGCGGCGATGAAGTCGCTCAACGACGACGTGCAGATGCGCTCGGACTGGTTCATCCCGCTCTGCACCGGCGCCGAGCGGCTGCGCGACGAGAAGGGCGGCAAGCTCCACCCGACGCAGAAGCCGGAGGCGCTGCTGCACCGCGTGATCCTCGCCTGCACCGCGCCGGGGGAGGTGGTGCTCGATCCCTTCCTCGGCTCCGGCACCACGGCGGCGGTCGCGAAGCGGCTCGGCCGGCGCTTCATCGGCATCGAGCGCGATCCGCGCTACGCCGCGGCCGCCGAGGCGCGGATCGCCGCGGTCGAGCCGTTGCCGGAGAGCGCGGCGCTGACGCTCCCCTCGAAGCGCGAGCAGCCGCGCATCCCCTTCGGGGCGCTGGTCGAGCGCGGCATAGTGCCGCCGGGCTCGCGCCTCTACGACCGGAGCCGCCGCTTCGTCGCCGAGGTCGGTGCCGACGGCTCGATCCGCTGCGGCCGGGCGCAGGGCTCGATCCATCAGGTCGGCGCGGCGGTGCAGGAGGCACCGTCCTGCAATGGCTGGCTGTTCTGGCACTGCCTGACCCGCGAGGGCAGGCTGCGCGTGCTGGACGAATTGCGCAGCGAGCTGATGGCGGCCGCCGGGGCGATCGCACCGGCGGCAGCGGAGCCGCTGCGGTCCGGCTGAGGGTCAGGCCGCGATCGCCCTCACGGGGCCAGGGGCGGCTCCGGGGGATGGAGCGGTCCGGGCTTGCCAACGTCTAAGACCGTTGCGCTTCGGCTGCTCCGGCGATGTCGCGGGATAGGAGATCAGTGGTTGAAAAACCTGCGGCGTCTCACGCTTTGCCGTTGCGTTCTCCGATTGGCGAGAATCTTCACATCTTTTGCTGGCGAACCGGTTCAAAGGGCGTATGCTCCGCTTCGTAGCGTCATGCCAAGTGGTATGTTCTTGCTACGTTCGGTTTTGGGGTGTAACTCGCGGCTCCGATCCTTCCCGGACCCGTTCGCTGGCCGGGGGACAGGTCGAATCGCCGCAGGCGGCGGAGCGGTCAAGTCGTCTCCGCCGCCCTCCTGATCTTCCTGTTCACGCAGTCGGACCCACGCCGGGGCGGCGCCTGCTCCGCTCGCCCACACCGGCAGGCCCGAAGGCTCCGTCGCTCCTCTCAGCCCCGCCGTGCCGCCGCCGCTGAGGGCGACGCGGCGGTGCTCGCGCCAGCGTCCCGGACGACGACGGGCCTCCCGTGGTCGGGCGCTTGTCCACGGCGCCCGGCGCTCCTTGGCAGGAGGCGCTGCGCCGGGATGGTGACGGTGCAGCGCAGCCCCTCCGCCGGCCACTCCATCGTCACCGTGCCGCCGAGCTGGTGGCGCACGGTCTGCTGGATCAGGCGCGAGCCGAACCCGCCGCCGGTGCTGCCGCCACCGCTGGCCGGCGCAGCCGCCGATGCAACGCCGCCGCCGGCCCGGGGGACGGGCCCGCCGGTCTCGACCCAGGTCAGACGCAGCCCGCCGCCTGCCTCCGGTGCCACGGGCGTCCAGCTCACCACCACCCGCCCGCCGCTGGCCGAGAGCGCGCCGTGCTTCGCCGCGTTGGTGGCGAGCTCATGCAGCACCATCGCCACCGGCTGGGCCGCGTCCGGGGCGAGGCGCACCGGCGGGCCGACGAACTCGACCCGTCCGGCATAGGCGGCGAGCTCCTCGGCCGCCAGGTTGCGCAGCTCCGCGCCGGACCACCGGTTCTGGGCGAGCAGGTTGTGGGCGCGCGCCAGCGCGTCGATGCGGCCCTCCACCGTCTCCGCGAAGCTCGCGGGATCGTCGCGGCGCGACAGGCGCAGCAGCGCCTTGGTCACCGCCAGCACGTTCTTGGCGCGGTGGTCCACCTCGCGCGCGAGCAGCGCCTGGCGCTCCTCGGCCGCCTTGCGCTCGCTGATGTCCTGCACGACGCCGGCGAGGCGCAGCGGCGCCCCGGTCGCAGGATCGCGGGCGACGACCGCGCCGTAGTCCGCCACCCAGTCCCACCCGCTGCCGGCGCCGGCGGCGGTGCGCCGCACGCGGTATTCGACGGCGAAACCCTCCGACGCGCCGGCGAGGGCGGCGGCCAGCGCCGCCTCGCGCTTCGGCCAGTCCTCGGGGTGGATGCGCTCGCGCAGCACGGCCTCGCCGTCGTCGGAGCGATCCCCCGGATGCAGCCCGCCATAGATCTCGGCCGCACGGCCGTCCCAGCTCGCGCCGCCGCCGTCCAATTCGAGCTGCCAGGTGCCGAGGCCCGCTCCCTCGAGGGCGAGCCTGAGGCGCGCCTCGCCCTCGGCGAGCCGTTCATTCGCCGCCTTCAGCTCCACGGTGCGCGCGGCCACGCGTGCCTCGAGCTCGGCGTTGAGCTGCGCCAGGCGCCGTATCGCCGCGCGCCGCTCCGCCACCGCCGCGCCAAGCGCATGAGCGGTGCCGGAGGCGACCACGAGGAAGATCTGCAGCAGCACGATCTGCGCCGAGGAGGGCAGGAACTCGTTGCCGAACGGGCCGTAGCCCGCGCTGGTGCCGGCGATCGCCACGGCGGTGAGCAGGGTGACCGCCAGCGCCACCACCCCCGGCCCGAAGCGCAGGGCCGGCCAGAGCAGCGGCGGCAGGGCGAGGAAGGAGACCGGCCCCTGGACACGCGAATCCCAGAACACCAGCGCCGACATCGTCGCCACCAGGAAGAGTGCGGCTGCGGCCTCGGCCCCGCGCCGGCGCAGCGCGGACAGGGGCGGTATCGGCTGCCCGCCCCGGGCAGCGAGGCCGAGCACCACCGGCGTGCCGACCGCGATGCCCACCGCATCCGCCGCCCACCAGACCTTCCAGGTCTCGGATATCCCGCCGGCCAGCAGGCTGGCGGGGGTGGCGACCGCGCCGAGCGTCGCGCCCAGGGCTGGCACCGCGACCGCGGCGGCGAACACGGCGAGCAGGTCTCCGAGCCGGTCGAGCCGCGGCGGCTCCCGCGAGCGGCGGAGCTGCTGGACCAGCACGGCGCCCAGCAGCCCCTCGATCGCATTCGCGCCGATCAGCCCGATGGTCGCCGGCAGTGCGCGGCCGAGCAGCAGCACGTCCGCGATCAGGTTGGCCGCGGCCGCGGCCAGGATCACCGCGGGCCAGCGCCGGCGCTCCCCGGCGATCAGCAGGGCCGCGAGGTAGAGCCCGGCGGCAGGCCAGAAGGTCGCCACCCGCGCCGGTCCGAGCGAGGCGGCATGTCCCGCCAGGGCCCCCGCGAAGTAGCCAAGGAGGAAGAGCGTGACCAGGATCAGCACAGGCGGCGCGAAGGAGCGCGCCTTTGGCGACGGCCCTCCGCCACCGGCGCGGCCGGCGCGCGCCCCCGCATTCCCAGCCGCGGAGGGCAAGGGGGCGCGAGCCGGGCGGCGGCGGTGGCGGTCGCTCCGACAGCAGTGGCTGGCGCTGCACGTGAGGCGCTCCAGGGCGGCTCGGTCAGCACTGTCCCTCCGAGGCCGCACCGCCGCCGGCAGGCAATCCGATCTTCATCCCCAGGTGTCCCGGCCCGCCAGCGCCCCACTCCCCCGCCCAAGCCAGTGCCCGCCGGTTCCCAGAGGCCGCAGGCAAGGGCTCGCCCCCGGCCGGCCATCGCTCCCGCGGCAGGTGGCCGCCGTGGCCGCAGCGCGCGGGACCGGATCTGACACCCGGCCAGTCGTCCCCAGGCAACTGGATCGATTATTACCCGAAATCGGTCCGCAACGCCCACGCGAAATTCACGCTGCAAGTGCTTCGTTGCGGCAGGCATCTGCTTTATCCGACGCGACCCAATCGGCCTCGCGAGAATGAGCGTGGCTGCCGGCGCTGTGGCCGCAATCCCGCTTGCCTGCCCGTCCGTTCACCTCGGGCCGCTGCGCTCTCCCCGTGACCGGGCGCGGTCGTCAGGCGGTCCGCATTCAGCGACGCCGGCTGCGGGCCCAGGTGGCCCGATGCGGGGCAGCGGCCGACGCCGCCGGCGGCTCGTCCTCGGAGGATGGCGACGAGGCGGCTGCAAGGGGCACCACGCCCGGCACCGTCGCGAGGCAGGGCGCAGCAGGAGGCAGCGCCGTCCCGTCCTGCGCGGCAAGCGCAAGGAGGCGGCGCATTGCGGTCGGCAGGGCCTTGGCCGCGGAGTCCGGCGCCCGCCATTCCCAGCCCTCGGCTGCCCCCTCCGCGAATCGCGTCCTGGCGCCGTCAGCCTGTGCCGGCGGGAGGGCAGCGGCATAGAGCGTCATGTCCAGGGTGAAGTGGGTGAAGCCATGCTCCGCGGTGCCTGGGAGCAGGCGCCAGGGCAGGCCCGGCAAGGGGGCGTGTGCGAGCGCCTCCTCCCGTCCCCAGGGCGCGGCACGCCAGGGGGTGCCCGGCAGTTCGAGCATGCCACCGAGCAACCCCTCGGGCGGGCGGCGGCGCAGCAGGATGCGCCCGGTGGCCGGATCGGAGAGCAGGAAATGTGCGCCGTGGCGATGCGGCCGCACCTGCTTCTCCGGCCGCCGCGGCAGCGCCTCCTGCTCGCCGCGCGCCTGCGCCGCGCACCCGGTGCTGCCACGGCCTTCGCCCTCCCGCCAGGGGCAGAGGGCGCAGGCCGGCTTGCGCGGCGTGCAGAGGGTGGCGCCGAGGTCGAACAGCGCCTGGGCGAAATCGCCGGGCCGCTCCCGCGCCGCCGGCTGGTCGAGAAAGCCTTGCGCCAGCCTGGCGAGGCGCGTCCGCGCCCCCGGCAGCGGCTCCGTCACCGCGAACACCCGTGCGATGACCCGCTCGACATTGCCGTCCACCGGCACGACCGGCACGCCGAAGGCGATGGCGGCGATCGCCGCCGCGGTGTAGGCGCCGATTCCGGGCAGCGCCCGCAGCGCGTCCGGATCGCGGGGGAAGCCCCCGGCCGCCGCGACCTGGCGGGCGCAGGCATGCAGGTTGCGGGCCCGGGCGTAGTAGCCGAGGCCGGCCCATTCCTCCATCACCGCCGATTCCGGCGCCGCGGCCAGTGCTTCGACGCTCGGGAAGCGGGCGAGGAAGCGCAGGAACCGGGGCGCGACTGCCGCCGCCGTGGTCTGCTGGAGCATGACCTCGGAGAGCCAGATGCGGTAGGGATCGGGGGCGCCTCCTCTCTGGCCGGGCGGGATGCGCCAGGGCAGGTGCCGGTGGTGCCGGTCGTACCAGCGGAGAAGCGCGGCGGCGGAAGGGGTCACGGGCGGCAATGGCGGCGACAAGCGGTGGGGACTCGAAAGGCGGCGCCGGCGGGACGTCCGGACGCCACCAGGTTGGCGGGGAGGCGGACCGCTATTTAGGCGGTCCGAGGCCGCTCGGCGCGATCGTTCCGCGACTGACCCGGCCGGCCTTCCGGCGGTTCAACCCAGCCGCGGCACAGATCCTGGCGGACTGGCCGGAGGTGGTGGGGCCGGCCCTTGCCGCCGTCACGGTCCCGCGCCGCCTGACCCGGGGGACCCTGACGCTCGCCTGCTCAGGCCCGGTGGCGCTGGAACTCGCGCATCTCGCGCCGCAACTGATCGCACGGATCAATGCCCATTGCGGCCGGGTCGTGGTGCAGCGCCTCAGCTTCGTCCAGAAGCCGCCCGCTCCCGGCGCCACGGGGACCATGGGTGGCGTCCGCGCGCCGGGAGCGGCACCGGCCCCGGTCCCGCCGCGCGTGGCGCAGGCTCTCGGCCGCGTCGCCGGGGCGGAGCTGCGCGCCGCGCTGGAAAAGCTGGCCCAGGGGGTCTATCGGAGCAACCAGCAGCGGGGCGGTGATTCCTGAGGAAGCCGCCATCCCGGAAGGAGAATCCATGATCCTGCACCGCCGACGCAGACTCCTCCTGGCCGGCGCCGCCGGGCTCGGCGCAACCGCCGGCTTCTGGCGCGCCGATGCTGGCGGCCCATTCCCGCCGGCAGGGGCCCAGCCCAGCGCGGTGCCCTCCGGTGCCATGGACCCGCGGCTCACCGAGCGCTCCGTCGGACGCCCCGACGCGCCGGTGACGGTCTTCGA
>ERZ777003.4235-NODE-4235-length-12418-cov-4.398609_pt1 | contig 12418 bp, 12 predicted proteins | sample MGYA00374956_ERZ777003 | MGnify/ENA primary metagenome ERZ777003 (study PRJEB29302, sample SAMN06268252) | bioreactor metagenome | isolation source: Joint BioEnergy Institute, California, USA | place: USA:Joint BioEnergy Institute, California, USA | collected... | reverse complement strand
CTGGCGCGGCAGACCCGCCTGCGCCTGCTCGCCGACGCCCGCCGCGAGCGGGCGCTGCTGGCCACCGCGCACCTGACCGAGCCGTTCGTGCAGCCGTAGCGCGGCCGCGCCGGGCGCCGCTGCCGTCGTGCGGGCTGTCGGCGGCGACGGGGGCTGGTGCCGTCCGCGCGCGTTCTCGACGGCGGGGCTCCGCGCGCCGTGTGACACTGTGGGGCCGACCGCGATCACTCAGCGTCATCGGACACGGCTGTGCTGGAGATCCTGAGCCCCGAGGAAGTGCGCCGCGCCAAGGACACCGGCGCCCTCGTCGCCGACATCCTGCAGGCCCTCAAGGCCCGCTGCGCGGTGGGCACGAACCTGCTCGACATCGACCGCTGGGCGCGCGACATGATCGCCGAGGCCGGTGCGCAGTCCTGCTACGTCGACTACGAGCCGGCGTTCGGCCGCGGCCCCTTCGGCCACTACGTCTGCACGTCGGTCAACGACGCCGTGCTGCACGGGCGCCCGCACGACTACGCGCTCGCCGACGGCGACCTGCTCACCCTCGACCTGGCGGTGTCGAGGGACGGCGTGGTCGCCGACGCCGCCATCAGCTTCATCGTGGGCGAGTCGCGACCGCCGCAGAGCGTGGCGCTGATCGAGGCCACCGAGCGCGCTCTGCAGGCGGGCATCGCCGCGGCCCGGCCGGGGGCGCGGATCGGCGACATCGCCGCAGCGATCGGCGGGGTCCTCAGCGAGGCGGGCTACGCGATCAACACCGAGTTCGGCGGGCACGGCGTCGGCTCGACCATGCACCAGGACCCGCACGTCCCCAACACGGGGCGCCCCGGTCGCGGCTACCGGCTGCGCCCCGGCCTGCTGCTGGCGTTGGAGCCGTGGGTCATGGCCGACACCGACCGGCTCGTCACCGACGCCGACGGCTGGACGCTGCGCAGCGCCACGGGCTGCCTGACCGCCCACAGCGAGCACACGATCGCCATCACCGACGACGGCGCCGAGGTCCTGACGCTGCCGCGTCAGCACCGCTGAGGGCGCCCGCGCCGTCAGTCCTCGCGGATCGCCTCGACCTCGATCTCCAGCTGGATGTCCTTGGAGACGAGCAGGCCGCCGGCGTCGAGGACCATGTTCCAGGTGACGCCCCAGTCCTCCCGGTTGATGGGGGCGCTGGCCGAGAACACGATCCGCTCGGCACCCCAGGGGTCGCGGACCGCACCGTGGTAGGTGACGTCGAGGGCGATCTGGCGGGTGACGTCGCGGAGGGTGAGGGCGCCGACCAGCTGCCCCCGCGTGCCGCTCCAGGCGGCGAGGCGGCCCCGGAAGGTCGCTGTGGGGAAGCGCTCGACGTCGAACAGGTCCGCCGAGCGCAGATGCTCGTCGCGCGTGGCGTTGCCCGACTCGACGCTGGCCATGCCGATGGTGACGGCGACCTCGCTGTCGAGCGGGTCGTCGGCCACGGTGATCACCCCGCTGACGTCGCGGAAGCGACCGCGGATCTTGGTGAGCTGGAAGTGCCGGCCCAGGAAGCCGACCTGGGCGTGACCCGGGTCGATGGCCCAGCGCCCCGGGGCGGGGAGCGGCGGGGCGGAGACGGTGCTGGCGGTGGCGGTGGCGGTCATGGCTCCAGGCTCCTCGCTAGTAATGTGCGTGCGCACACACTTTACCTCGCCTCCGCAGAGGAGCGCAACTGCCCTAGGGTGGGTCGCGTGGAACGCGTGGACGCCTGGCGGTGGCTGCTGCGCACGCACGCGGCGGTGGTCCCCGCGATCGCGGCCGACCTGGCGCGCGCCGGCGTCGTCCCGCTGGCCTGGTACGACGTCCTGCTGGAGCTCGCCAACGCGCCAGACCGGCGGCTCCGCATGAGCCAGCTCGGCGAGCGCGCGGTGCTGTCGCGGACGCGGGTCAGCCGCATCGTCGACGAGCTCGAGCGCGAGGGCCTGGTCGAGCGCGTGGCCGATCCGCACGACCGTCGCGCCACCATCGCCGCGCTCACCCCGGCCGGGCGCCGCGCCGTGGCCCGCGCCGCGCCGCACTACCTCGACAGCGTCGAGCGGCACTTCTCGTCGCTGCTCGACGACCACGAGCGGGAGGTCGTCGCCCGGGCCCTGCAGAAGGTCGCCGAGCACCACAGGGCGCGGCCCTAGCGCCTCGGGGGCCTCAGGCCCGGCGCCTCACCGGCCCGACCTCGACACGACAGGGGCGTGCCGCGCGCGAGCGCGTCACCAGCGCACGCCCGGAAAGCGCAGCCGCTCCCGTTCGGAGGCGGGGGGGTAGCCGTGCGCCGCGCCGAGGGTGACGGGGACGTGGATGCGCTGCCGCTGGGGGACCGTCAGCTCCTGCAGGCGCCGGACCCGCTCGGCCGTGTGCGGGTGCGTGCGCAGCAGCAGCGGGTCGGGGCTGCGCCGGTGCGGTACGAGGATGCGCTCCCAGATCCTGCCCTCCTGCTGCTCCAGCTTGACCAGCGCCGAGGCCAGCCCCGCCGGATCGCCCGTGAGGCTGACGGCTTCCAGGTCGGCGTCGAACTCGCGGGTGCGCGACAGGGCCAGCTGCAGCAGGGTGATGATCGTCGGCACCAGCGTGAAGGCGATCGCGACCAGCAGCAGGTCGCTGGCGCGCCCGCCCATCAGCGGCGGGAGGCTGAACAGGATCAGCAGCACGCCGGCGTAGGCCACACCGTGGGTGATGCGGCTGACGAGGTCGGCCAGCGTCATGATCTTCGTGTCGTTGCTGGCCAGGTGGCTGACCTCGTGGGCCAGGACCCCGGCCAGCTCGCGTGGGGTCAGCCGGCGCAGCAGGCCGTCGGTGACCCCGATCGCGGGATCGTCGCGGTGGCCGACCGCGAAGGCGTTGCACATCCTCGTCGGCACGTAGTGCAGCGCGATCGGCATCGGCACGCCCGCGCGACGCCCGAGCTCGTCGACGAGCGCGTACAGGTCCGGCACAGCGCTGCGCGGCAGCTGCCGCGCCCCGTACATGCGCAGCACCACCGACGCCGACACGCGCGGCCGCAGCAGCACGGTGACCATGGCCAGGACGGCGACCCACACCAGCCCGCCGGGGCCGATGACCACCCACACGACGAAGCCGGACACCAGCGCCATCCCGGCCACGAGCAGGAGGCCCTGCAGCGCGTTGCGGACACGCTGACGTCGGCGCACCCCTGCATCGACCGGCGGGGCGGTCATCGCGGGCCCGTCCTGGCAGGTGGCGCGGACATGGCCCTCCAGTCTGCCGCCCCCGACGCGCCGCTGCGCGCTGGGCGCGCTTTTCACGGAAAGCACGGTTGACAGCCGTGGCGGGCCGGGCGGATGCTCGCCCTTCAGGTCGGTCCAGGTCGGTCGATCGACCGACGAGACCGCGGGGGCAGCGGACATGACCGACGGCGAGACGCCGACGATCGTCGAGGGCTCGGCGCAAGCTCGCATCCTGGCGGCCACGCGGACGTGCCTGCACGACACGGGCTACGCCGGGCTGTCGACGCGGCGCATCGCCGAGCGGGCCGGCCTGCCGTTGAGCCAGATCCACTACCACTTCGGCTCCAAGGGCCAGCTGGTGCTGGCGCTGCTGGACGCCGAGAACGCGCGGCTGCTGGAGCGCCAGTCCGCGATGTACGACGCCGACACCCCGCTGTGGCAGCAGTGGGACCAGGCCTGCGACTACCTGGAGGACGACCTGCGCTCCGGCTACGTGCGGGTCCTGCAGGAGATGATCGCGGCGGGCTGGTCCGACCCCGCGATCGCGGCGGCCGTCCGCCGCGACCTGCGCGGCTGGTACGACCTGCTGACCGCCGTGGCCCGGCGTGCGGCGGCGCGCCTGGGCGGCCTCGGCCCCTTCTCCGCGGAAGAGGTCGCGGCGCTGGTCGGCAACGCGTTCCTCGGCACCGAAGCCCTGGTGCTGCTCGGCCTCGACGACGACGCCGTCCCGGGCCGCGCGGCGCTGCGGCAGGTCGGCGCCCTGATCCGTCGCCTGGAGGAGGCAGACGACCGTGCGCGTCCGTGACGTTCCGCGGACCGCGCGCCCGCAGAGGTTCGTGCACACGGCGCGGGCACTCCGCGCCTCGGGATCGAAGGAGACGCGATGGTCCTGCTGAGACCGGACCCGACGTTCTACCCGTCCGCGAGGGCGGCCATGGAGGCGCCCCGCGAGGAGCTGGCCTACGTCGCCCTGTTCACGCCCGGCGGCGACGGCCGGCCCGATGGGCTGGCCACCGTCGACCTCAACCCGTCGTCGAGCACCTACGGGCAGGTCGTGCACACGCTCGACATGCCCGTGCCCGGCGACGAGCTGCACCACTTCGGCTGGAACGCCTGCAGCGCGCACCTGTGCCCCTACGCCCCGCACCCGCACACCGAACGCCGCTACCTGGTGGTGCCGGGGCTGCGCTCGTCGCGCATCTACATCATCGACGTCGGCGAGGACCCGAGCCAGCCGCGGATCGTCAAGACCATCGAGCCCGAGACCGTCATGGACCGCACCGGCTACAGCCGTCCGCACACGGTCCACTGCGGTCCCGACGACATCTACATCAGCGCGCTCGGCAACCCCGACGGCGGCGGGCCCGGCGGCGTGTTCCTCCTCGACCACGAGACCTTCGAGCCGCTGGGGCGTTGGGAGGTCGACCGCGGACCGCAGTTCCTGCACTACGACTTCTGGTGGCACCTCGGCCACGACGTGCTGCTGTCCAGCGAGTGGGGCACCCCCGACATGATCGAGAAGGGGATCGACCCCGAGCTGCTCATGGCCCGCAAGTACGGGCACCGTCTGCACGTGTGGGACCTGCGCCGGCGCCGCCACCTGCAGGAGCTCGACCTGGGCGACCAGCACCAGCTCGCGCTGGAGCTGCGGCCGTCGCACGACCCCACCAACACCTACGGCTTCGTCAACACCGCCGTCAGCGTCGAGGACCTGTCCGCGTCGGTGTTCACGTGGCACAAGCCCAACGGGCAGTGGCGGGTCGACAAGACCATCACCGTGCCGCCGGAGCCCGCCGAGACCGAGCAGCTGCCGCCCGCGCTGCAGCCGTTCGGGGCGGTCCCGCCGCTGATCACCGACCAGGTGCTGACCCTCGACGACCGCTTCCTGTTCACGTCCTGCTGGGGCACCGGCGAGCTGCGCGCCTACGACGTGTCGGACCCGCTGAACCCGCGCCAGACCGGTTCGGTGCGCATCGGCGGCATCGTCGCGCGCACCCCCCACCCGGCCTTCCCGGACCGGCCGCTCAACGGCGGTCCGCAGATGGTCGAGGCCAGCCGCGACGGACGGCGCCTGTACTTCACGAACTCGCTGTACGCCGCCTGGGACGAGCAGTTCTACCCGGACGGCATCTCCTCCTGGATGGTGAAGGTGGACGTCGCCGAGGACGGCTCGATCGCCCTCGACCCCGACTTCTTCGTGGACTTCTCCTCCGACGGGCGTCGCGCCCACCAGATCCGCCTGTCCGGCGGCGACGCCTCCTCGGACAGCTACTGCTTCCCGTGAGCGTCGAGGCGATCGCGACCCTGATCGGGCTGGGGGCCTTCCACGGCCTCAACCCCGGCATGGGGTGGCTGTTCGCCGTGGCGCTGGGCCTGCAGGAGCGCGACCGGCGGGCGGTGCTGCGCGCCGTCCCGCCGATCGCGCTGGGCCACGCCGCCGCCGTGGCCCTGGCGCTGGCGCTGCTGGCGTGGCTGCGCCAGGTGCTCGACGCGCGCACGGTGGCGCTGGCCGCCGCCGCGGTGCTGGTCGCCTTCGGCGGCTGGCGGCTGCTGCGGCGGCGTCACCCGCGCTGGGTGGGCATGCGCGTGTCCCGCCGCGACCTCGCGCTGTGGTCGTTCCTGATGGCCAACGCCCACGGCGCGGGGCTCATGCTCGTGCCGGTGCTGCTGGCCGGGGCGCGCGCCGCGCCCGCGGCCGACGCGCACCCGGTCACCGGCGTGGTCGCCGCCGCGGCCGCCGGCAGCGGCCCGACCCTGGTGGCCGCCGCCGTCCACACGGCCGCGATGCTCGTCGCCATGACGGGCATCGCCCTGCTCGTCTACGACCACCTCGGCGTCGGCGTCCTCCGCCGCGCCTGGCTCAACGTCGACCTCCTGTGGGCGGTGGCGCTCATCGCCGCCGGGGTGTTCGCGGCGTTCTCCTGAGCCGCCTGCCCGCGGTGCCCTGAGGCGCTCACGGGACGACCCCATCGGGAACGGGCCTGTGTGCCACACTGCGGCCATGCGTGTCCGGGCTGTCCGGCATCCGATGGCGAGGCGTCCAGGCGCAGCACCTTCTCCGACCCGCTGCACAGCGTCGTCTACCACTACTGCAAGCACGTGCGGGACGTGGGCCGGCGGGGCGGCTGCAACGCCCGGGCGCCCCGTCTAGGCGCGCACCTCCTGGCGCAGGAAGAGCAGGTAGGCGGCGACGAAGCAGGCGATGGTGAGGGCCACGAGGCCCACGACCTGCGGCCAGATCAGCAGGAGGCTCTGCTCCAGCGTCAGCTCGGAGCGCACGGCCTGGTCGATCTGGATCGGCAGCACGAACCCGAGCGTGCGGATCTCGGGGTTGAGCAGCACGATCGTCGCCTCCTGGTACAGGGTGCTCGGCGACACCCGTGCCAGGTTCTGCTGCAGCGTGGCGTTGGCGAGCAGCGCCGCGGGGTCCTCGCTGGATGCCGGGGCGAGCACGTCGGCGATCAGGCCGACCAGCAGCGCGGCGAACAGCGTCAGGACCAGCCACGCGGCGATCGCGACCAGCGCCGACGTCGCCGCGCGCCGCAGCGCCACCGAGCACAGCGTCGCGAAGGCCAGCCAGAAGCCGACGTAGACGATCGCCACCACGCCCCAGGCGATGAGCCGCCCGACTTCGCCGGGGGTGGGGACGATCCCCAGCCGCACCATCCCGATGCCCGACACGAGCAGGGCCAGGGCGACCAAGGTCAGCGCGATCACGCTCAGCCCGGCGACGAACTTGCCGTTGATGACGTCGTCGCGGTGGATCGGCTGCGCCAGCAGCCGCGGCAGCGTGCCCTGCGCCCGCTCGCCGTTGACGGCGTCGAACCCGAAGGCGATGCCGAGCAGCGGCGCGAGGAAGCCGATGAGCGTGAAGAACGAGGGGAAGCGCTCGGGCGCAGCGGTGAACAGCCGCAGGAAGATCGCGCTGGCCTCGGCCGCCTCGCCGGCGGCGTCGCGGATGCCGCTCGCCGCCGCGTACACGCTGCCGGCGGCGGTCAGCCCGACGAGGGCGAGCAGCACCACGAAGCGCAGCGACGAGACGTGGTCGGCCAGCTCCTTGCGCGCGACGATCCGCCACCCGTGCCGGGGCACGGCCACCTTCGGCGTCGCGGTCGCGTCGGGGGTCGCGGTCGCGGTGGTCATGCCTTCACCTCCTCGCCGGCCTCCTCACCGAACCAGTGGCGGTAGATCTCGTCGAGCTCGTCGCCGCGCCGGCGCAGGTGGAGCAGCGGGATGTCGGCGTGCACCAGGCGGTTGGCCAGCCGGGGCACGACCGTGTCGTCGTCGACGACCACCACCAGCCCGTCGGGCGATTCGCTGTCGAGGTCGCAGCGCTCCACGCCCGGCACGGCGCGGAGCACGTCGGCGGCGGCCTGCACGTCGCCGCCGACCCGCACCTCGACGACCGGCGAGCTGGCGACGACCTGCTTGGCCAGCTCCTCCATCGGCCCGGACGCCACCATGCGCCCGGCGACGAAGATGCCGACCCGGTCGCACACCGACTGCACCTGGTGCAGCAGGTGGCTGGACAGCAGCAGCGCCACGCCGCGGTCGCGGGCCAGACCGCGGATGAGGTCGAGCATCTGCGCCACGCCCTCGGGGTCGATGGCCGTGGTCGGCTCGTCGAGGATGAGGACGGCGGGGTCCTTGACGAGGGCGTCGGCGACGCCGAGCCGCTGCCGCATGCCGCGGGAGTAGGTGCCGACCGGGTCGTCGGCCGCGTCGGTCAGGCCGACCAGCTCCAGCAGCTCGTCGATCCGCCGCGCGGCGACGTCCTCCGGCAGCCGGTTCAGCGCCGCGGTGTACTGCAGGTTCTCCCGGCCGGTGGAGCGCTCGTAGAAGCCCACGGCGTCGGGCAGGTAGCCGACGCGGCGCTTGACCTCCAGGCTCTGGCGGGTCGGGTCCAGCCCCAGCACCTGCACCTCGCCGGAGGTCGGCTCGGACAGGCCCAGCAGCATCAGGATGGTCGTCGTCTTGCCCGCGCCGTTGGGCCCGAGGAGGCCGAAGATCTCCCCGGGGTAGACCTCGAGGGTCAGGCCCTCGACGGCGGTCGCATCCCCGTAGCGCTTGGTCAGGCCACGGGTGGCGATGACCGGCTCGGTCACTGGAGCCCTCCCGTCAGCGGCGGCCGTAGCGTCGGAAGACCCATGCCAGACCGCCCAGCGCCAGGATGATCAGCAGGATGCCCAGCAGGCCCCACAAGCGTGAGGTCTGCACGGTCACGCGCAAGTCGACGGAGCTGCTCGTCTGCTCTGCGCTGGCGTCCACGCTGACCATGTAGTCACCGGCGATGGCCTCGCCCGACGGCGTGATCGTGGCCATCACGCGCACGCTCTCGCCAGGCGGGACCTGCTCGACGACCTGCGGCTCGAAGGTGACCTCCCAGTCGGCGGGCGGGTCAGCCGACAGCTCCACGCCCTGCAGCGGTGCCGAGCCGTCGTTGCGGATCACCAGCGCCACCTGCGACGAGCCGCCCGAGGTCACCTCGGCGTTGAGCCGCTCGTCGGGCGTCGTCAGCGTCATCGCGTAGCTGCCGGTGATCTCCACCTGCAGCTCGGTGACCGCCTCCTGGCCGCCGCCCGAGGCGCGGACCTGGATCGGGTAGGTGTCGGCGGTCACGTCGTCCGGCGGGTCCACCTCGACCTGGATGCCGGCGGTCTCGCCGCCGCCGACGGTCGCGGTCGCGGCTTGCTGCTCGCTCGTCGGCCGCGCCTCGACGCTCCAGCCCTCCGGCCCGGCCGCGTCCAGCTGGAAGGCGATCTCCTCCGGGGTGTTGTTGACCAGGTCGAGGTCGAAGGTGAAGGTCGCGTCGGCCGCCCCGCGCAGCATGGGGAACTCGCTGACCAGCTCCACGCTGCCGGCGACCTCCTCCGCGACGCGCAGCTGCAGCGTCAGCGACGAGGTCCCGCCGGGCCGGCTGGCGGTGACCGTGACCTGGTGCGTGCCGGCTCCGGCGTCATCGGGGACGTCGACCTCGAGCTGCACCTCCGGCGGCTCCTGCGAGTCGGCCGTCACGCCGTCGATGACGAAGCCGCCACCGCGCAGCCTGGTGGTCCATCCCTCCGGCGCCTCTGTGACCCGCAGCGACACCGGCTGGGGTGTGTCGGAGACCACCTGCAGATCGAAGGTGACCGTCTCGCCCGCCTCGACGGCGACGGCGGGGTAGGGGGTCGTCACCTGCAGCCCCGCCTGAGCTGCCACAGGTGCGGACCACCCCATCATCATGGCGGTGACCGCCACGACGACCAACAGCACTCGACCTCGTCGCATACACCACCTTCCCGGATCGCGGACAGGCGAAGTCCGGCCCTTCCCGGCCTGCGCGCGACGTCGCGGGGGGCCACCGGGGCCGGGCCGTCAGTGGCAAACGACGGCCCGGCCTCGCGAGTTCCGGAGCGGGTGGTGCGCCGCCGACGCCGCCGCTCAGTCCGAGTCAGCCGGTGGGATGTTGTAGTTGACGCGGAAGACGTTGTCCGGATCGTAGCGGCGCTTGATCGCGCGCAGCCGGTCCCAGGTCGCCCCCGGGTACGCGGCGCGCACCTGCTCGGGCGTGTCGGAGCCGAGGAAGTTCACGTAGCGGCCGTCGACGCCGTCCTGGTGCAGGGCCGCGTCGCCCGCGTCGAGCCACGAGCGGTGCTGCTCCAGCGCGGCCGGGTCCTCCGCCATCGCCGCGACGTTCAGCATGAGCGGGTGGGCGCGGTGCGCGTAGGCGGTGGCGTCGGCGGGCACCCGCGACACCGCCCCGCCGAGGACGCGCAGCTGCACCGCGTTCATCGCCGCGGTGCCGGCGCGCACGTGCTCCACGACGAACGCGGCCTCGTCGCGCGAGAAGTCGTCGCGGAACAGGGTGTGGCCGGCCGCCGACGGGTGGAAGTCCCCCTCCTCGGGCGGGTACACGGACGGGTACGACATCGGGCCGAGCTGGTCCAGCAGCGGGGTGGCCAGGGCCCGGAACGGCGCCACCGCCTGCTCGCCGGCCTCGTGCGGGCCGAGGTGGACGATCGTCGAGAAGAGGATGAGCTCGCCGACCAGCTCCGGCGGCACGAACGGCGCCGGCGGCGCGGTCATGACGTTGGCGATCGTCGACAGCGCCTCGGGGGCGTCGTGGGCGACCTCGACGAACCCGGCGACGACCTCGGGCGTGGCCGGCAGCACGAACATCCCGCCGAACGCCGACGAGATGTCGTGCAGGCGGAAGCGCAGGCGGGTGACGACCCCGAAGTTGCCGCCGCCGCCCCGCAGCGCCCAGAACAGGTCCGGGTGCGAGTCGGCGTCGGCGCGCACGAGCTCGCCGTCGGCGGTGACCACGTCGACGGCCAGCAGCGAGTCGATGGTGAGGCCGTGGAGGCGGCTGAGGAAGCCGACGCCGCCGCCCAGCGTGATGCCGGGGATGCCGACGGACCCGGTGTCGCCGAAGCCGACGCCGAGGCCGTGCTCCGCGGCGCGGGTGGTGAACGCCCCCGCGGTCACGCCCGCGCCGACCCAGGCGCTGCGCCCCTCGACGTCGATGCTGATCTCGTCGAGACCGGACAGGTCCAAGACGATGCCGTCGTCGACGCTGCTGTGGCCGACGAGGCTGTGGCCGCCGCTGCGGACGGCGAGGTCGGTGCCCGCCTCCCTGGCGATCCTGACGGTGCGCGCCACGTCGTCGGCGTCGGCGGCCATGACCACGGCGCCGGGTCGGCGCGCCACGTTGTAGAAGACCGTGCGCCGCTGGTCGTAGTCGTCGTCCGACGGGCGCACGACGCGACCGCGGACGCGGCCTTGCAGCTCGGCGAGCGTGGGCGAAGCGGTGATCGACATGCTCGGGCTCCTGTGTCGGGCAGCCGGCCCCACGACGAGCAGTGCGAGGGACCGCGCGAGGACGGGGGGATCGGCAGACAGGACGGATGCTGCCAAGGGGGTGTGACAGCCGTCTGGTCCGCCCGTCTGAGACCGCCTCGGTCGCGGGTCCCGGGACCCCTCGGTTGCGGGGTCCGTATCCTCGGCGTCCATGGACAACGAGACCGTGCGCCGTCTGCGCCTGCACGCCACCGGCCTCACCGGTCCGCGCTGGGACGCGCCCGCCGCGGTGGTGGCGTGGTTCGGCGCCGTGCAGTCCCAGGACTTCGCCCCCGCGATCTGGTCGCTGGGCCACCGCGTCGGCGGCGTCGGCGAGGACGCGCTGCTGCGCGCCTGCGACGACGGCGCGCTCCTGCGCACGCACGTGCTGCGGCCCACCTGGCACTTCGTGACGCCCGCCGACATCCGCTGGCTGCTCGCGCTCACCGCTCCGCGCGTGCACGCCTCCAGCGCCTACTACTACCGCCAGAACGAGCTCGACGAGGCGACGCGCGGCCGGGCCGCAGACGTGCTGGCCGCGGCGCTGGCCGGCGGGCAGCAGCGCACCCGCACCGAGCTGCGCGAGGCGCTGACCGCCGCCGGCATCCCGTGCGACGGCCTGCGCCTCGGCCTGCTGCTGATGAGCGCCGAGCTCGAGGGGGTCATCTGCAGCGGGGCGCGGCGCGGCAAGCAGCACACCTACGCCCTGCTCGACGAGCGCGTGCCTCCGGCGCCCGCGCTGTCGCGTGAGGAGGCGCTGGCGACGCTGACCCGGCGCTACTTCCGCAGCCACGGGCCGGCCACCACCGCAGACTTCCGCTGGTGGTCGAGCCTGACCGCCGCCGACGTGAAGTAGGGCCTGGCGCTGGTCGGCGACGACCTGGTGTCAGGCGAGGTCGACGGCCTGACGTTCTGGTGGGCCCCCGAGGTCGAGGACGCGACGGCGCTGACGTCACCCACCGCGCACCTGTTGCAGGCCTACGACGAGTACCTGGTCGCCTACCGCGACAGCCAGCACGTCGCCGACCCGGGTGGGCGCGCCCGCGCGACGGTGCAGGAGCGCCCCGTCTTCAACGCCGCGCTGCTCGTGGACGGCCGCGCCGCCGGGCGCTGGAAGCGGACGCTCACGCGCCGTGCGCTGACGCTGGAGGTCGCCCTCCTCGACCCGCTCGACGCGGCCGAGACCGAGGCCCTGCACGCCGCGGCCGACGCCTACGCGGCCTTCCTGGGGCGCACCGCGAGCGTGCGCACCTGGGTCGTGTGACGGGGGGTCGCGGGCGCAGTCAACCGCGGCCGCTGATCACGTGCATCGTCGCGAAGCGCCCCAGTCGGTGCGGCTGCACGGTCACGTCCTGGTAGCCGAGCGTGCGCAGGAGGTCCGCGACGGCGGCGGCGCCCGCGTCGGT
>ERZ777003.4233-NODE-4233-length-12419-cov-11.631349_pt1 | contig 12419 bp, 9 predicted proteins | sample MGYA00374956_ERZ777003 | MGnify/ENA primary metagenome ERZ777003 (study PRJEB29302, sample SAMN06268252) | bioreactor metagenome | isolation source: Joint BioEnergy Institute, California, USA | place: USA:Joint BioEnergy Institute, California, USA | collected... | reverse complement strand
TCGGCACTCGTCGACCACTGAAGCGTGTAGCTGGTCTCATCACTCACATCCGACCAGGTGGCCTGCACTTCGGTCGGCGAGACAGCCTGCACATTGAAGTCGACGGGCGTAGCCGGCGGCTGTGGCGCCGCCTGGATTACCTTCAGCGCAGCGCCGGCAATGCCACTGTTGCCCCACCAAGCGCTGTCAGGATCGCTTAGCCAGGTGACGGTGAGTGTCTGGCCGGCGGAGGCGGCCTTGAAGGTAATGGTGTAGGTCGCAGCCCAGTTGCTGCTGTTGCCGTTCGTACCAACGGTGACCGGTGCGGCGGAGCCGTCGGACAGGCTTGCAGTGACTTTGCCCTTGCTGTTCCAGCCGAAGACGTACAGCGTCAGCACCCGTTCGGACGTATCAGCCGGCACCGTAAAGGTCATACCCTGGTCCGCACCGATGATCTTGCGCCCGCGACCACTATTGGTTCCGGTGGATACAGGTGTGCCGCCCGTCCAGCTGATCTTCTTGGGCGAGTACTGATCCTCGTTCTCTTCGTAGGTCGTGTTGACCAGAGTGTAGTCGGAGATCTGAGGTGTAACGCCGGCTTTGCGAACGACATTGTGCGGGCCGGTTCCTCCGATTTCGCCCCACTTGATCCAATCAGCCTCGCCGACTGAAGGGTCGGAGATCGTGGCATATGTGGTCGAGGTCGATGTTGTCTGTGTCATCGTCAGCATCGCCGACGGCGCAGGCGTGCTGATCGAAGTGACGTTGCTCCAGGCCGATGCGCCGGCTCCATTGCGCGCACGGACGCGGTAGTAGTAGGTCGTGCCGGCTGCGACCGTCGTGTCGAAATGGCTGTTCGACGACGCCGTCAGGAGGGTGACGTTCTGGGTAAAACCGGCATCGGTGGCGCGCTGGATCTCAAAGCCCGATTCGTTGGTCGAGTTGTCTGCCCAAGTGAGGTTGACAGCAGTGGGATTAGCCTGAAGTGAGGACTGGAGATTGGAGGGAGCGGCTGGAACTGTGGGCGTCGTGGCACTGGTCGCGTTTGACCAGGCTGAGGGCTCCGAGCCGGTGGCGCGTATGCGGTAGTAGTAGGTTGTGCCAGGCGACAGGCCGCTGGTATCGCTGAAGTTGGTTGCGTTGGCGGCGACGTTGTAGGTGACCAGGCCCTGCGTGAACTGCGCATTGGTGGCGCGCTGGATCTGGAAACCGGTCTCCGTCGTTGCGTTGTCCGTCCAGGAGAGATTGACCGACAGCGGATCGAGCGGCGCGATGGCCTGCAGGTTCGACGGCGCAGCCGGCGGCTCGGTCGGCTGACCGGCGACACTGACGTGGTCAAACGTGGCAACCAGCACCCCGTTGGCGTTGTTCTTGTGGCTGGCCACAGCCAGGCCCGCCAGGATGGTGCTGCCCATGCTGATCGTCTGCTGAGCAACCTGCGTCCAGTTCGTGCCATCAGACGACCAGTAGGCTGTGAAGGTGTTGCCGCTTCGCGTCAGCTTGAACCAGTACTGGGCACCCGAGTCGTTATTGCCGCCGGCGAGGTAGGCCAAGTCACTGGTCGATCCCCCTGTGCTTGTGCGTGCCTGGGCGCGGCGGTAATGGCGCGTGCCAAAGAGCGCAAAGTTCTTGGCATTGGCGGCTGTGCTCTCGCGCAGCATGATGCCGGCGAGATTCCAGTCGTCAGTAAAGCCGTAGCTGCTGAGACGAGCGACGATCTCACCGTCGCCAGTCATCTCAGTGTAGGTGAAGTTGAAGCTGTCACTATTGCCGTAGATGTCAGCGCCTGTGGCGCGAATGGTGAAATTGCCGTCGTAGTAGTCCAGATCGCCGGCAACGGCCACCGAGCCGATATCCTGGCTGACCCATCCAGCCGGAAGCGTCGTGTTGTGCCCGGGCGTAAGGGCGGAGCTGGGAACGACCGACTTGTTGATGCCCGGCCCCTGCCAGCGCAGGATCGCCTTGGCATTGAGGACGCTGTCGAAGTACTGCATCTTGATCGGTTTGACGCCAGCCGTCAGATAGATGCTGCCCGATCGCTCAGAGGCCCCTTCCGTCCAGTCATTGATGACCTGCGTGTTGTCGATCCACAGGTTCACCCCATCACGGTGTCGGCGTAGAAGGTGTAGGTGCCGGTGGTGGGAATGTTAATGTAGCCGGTCCACTGCACGGCGCCGGCATTGCCGATGCCGTCAATGATCTTCCCCGATCCCCACTCGAAATTGACATTGAGGTCGTGGCGTCGCGTTTGCGGGACGTTCCAGTCGGGATTGCTCAGGCTGTAGTATTCGCCCCACAGCCCCTGCCCCGCCAGCAGCCGCCGATGCTCGAGCACCTCGCACTCAACGGCCGCCCCCAAGATGCGCCGCCGTCTCAGATATGTCTCATTCCACCCGGAAGCCACCGCCCGCGCGCGAACCGTGCGCGCACCCTTGCCGCTCCGCTGAGTTGCCCGTGACATGACACGACCCCTGAAATGCCCCTACGTCGGGCCCAGTAAGCCAAACGTCTGTTTCCCTGCCTCATCCCCAAGATGATGAGGCCGCTACGTAGTTTGACGTGGTCTTGCTTGGCAAGCAAGGGAAATATTAGGGGCAGTAGCGAATTTAGCGGTTGTAAGGTTTAGCCTGCCCCAAACAATGGACCGGGATCCGGTGATGGCGGCAGTTGCCTCCGCAGCGACGACAGGACGTATGGGCTGCCGGGTTCAGTCGCGTATGATGCCGTGTTTGGGGAGGTCCTGATCGCAGGGAGGTCATCCTATGCAGCGGCGGATGTTTGGGAATACGGGGCTGGAGGTGTCAGCCATTTCGCTGGGGTGCTGGGTCTTTGGCGTGGACTGGTGGGGTCATCGCACGCAGGAAGACTGCAACCGCATGTGCTCCTTCGCCTTCGATCAGGGCGTGACCTTCTTCGACAATGGCGATGCCTACGGCAACGGCCGAGCCGAGATGCTCTTCGGCACGTGGATGAAGGAAGCGCGCATCCCGCGAGACCAGATCCAGATCGGCGGCAAGTTCGGCTATGACTTCTACAGCGATCCGGGGACAGCCGGTTCGCATCGCGAGCGGCGGCAGGATTTCTCGCCCCGCTTCATCCGCATGGCGCTGGAGCGATCGCTTCAGCGGCTGGGCACGGACTACCTCGATCTGTACATGGCGCACAACATCAAGCTGCCGCAGTTCAGCGATGACCTGTTCGCTGAATGCGAGAAGCTGAGGGATGAGGGAAAGATCAAGGTCTGGGGCGTGTCGCTGGGCCCAGCCATCGGCTGGCGCGAAGAAGGCATCAAAGCCATGATGGATCACGGCGCCAAGGCTGTGCAGACGGTCTTCAACCTGTTTGAGCAGGATCCCGGCCGCGAGTTCTGCCAGGTCGCGCAAGCCTGCGGCGCCGGCGTGCTGGCGCGCGTGCAGGACAACAGCGGCGTGCTCAAGGATGCCATCAAGCCCGACACCAGGCTGTCCGACAGCGATCATCGCAAGTTCCGCGATGAGAACTGGCGCATCTTCGGCCCGCAGAAGGTCAACCGTATCCGCCACATCGCGCAAAACCACGGCATGACGATCCACCAACTCGCGTGCAAATGGCTGCTCATGCAGCCGGCGCTGACGAGCATCACCGCGACGCTGCTGGATGAGCACGAGATCGCCGAGGTCTGCGCAGCCGCGGACATGGCGGATCTGACGCAAGCCGAGCTGCAGGAGCTGGCGGAGCTGTATGCCCGCGACTTCGACCTGGGCGAAGGCGCACATCCGTGCGATCTGAAGAGCAGCACGGCTCCCGGTGGCAGCGTGCGCAGCAGCTATGTACCGCCGCCTGTGCTGCTGGCGTGATGGGACGCGCGGTGCGGGCGCACCGTATATCGTGATCGCCCGTACTGGTCATCCTGAGCGCAGCGAAGGATCTCAACCGTTCCTGACGCCCAGGTCCTTCGCTTCGCTCAGGATGACATTGCAACCGTTTTTGCGCGGATCATGCATAGAGTTGGGGGACGCGCCCCACGAAGAGAAGCCAATGTCCTACCCCCTGCGATATGCCGTCCTGCATCACACGGGTGTGGCTGTGCCGCACTTCGATGTGCTGTTCGAAGCCGAGCCGGGCTCAGCACTGGTGACATACCGCAGCGACCGCTGGCCCGTGGCAGATGGGATGGTGCTGGCTGAGCGGTTGCCCGATCATCGGCGCATCTATCTGGAATATGAAGGCCCGATCTCGGGGGATCGCGGGGAGGTTCGCCGCGTGGCAGCGGGAAACTGCCGGCTTGAGGTCGAAGGATCGATCGCCACGCTGCATCTCGACGATGGCCAGCGGATCCACCTGCGGTGGACGGCTTGATGAGCGCAAAAAGAAAGGTGGCACGAGTCTCTCGGAACCTCGTGCCACCCAGGGAAGGAGGATCGTAGGTCGTAACCGTGAGTGATACGCTCCTCCCCGTGCGTTGGTTCGATCCCTGGGGAAACTTTTCGACACGATCAGTCCATTGCAGGACTTTTGCGCGGCCTGAGCGGATACAAGAAAAGGCAGCCCGTTTCCGGACTGCCTTTCCTGGTTTTATCCTGCTGTCAGCGGTTACTGCAGCAAGCTCAGAACACTCTGCGGGGACTGATTGGCCTGAGCAAGCACGGATGTGTTCGCCTGGACCAGAATCTGGGCACGCGTCATCTCTGAGGTTTCCATCGCGAAGTCCGTGTCGCGGATCTTGCTCTCGGACGCCGTGACGTTTTCCAGCGCGATCGAAAGGCTGCTCACGTTCGTCTCCAGCACGTTCTTCTGGAACGCGCCCAGGCGCCCGCGAAGCTCAGCCACCTGCTTGATCGCCTTGTTGAGGATCTGCTGGGCGGCAATCGTGTTGCCGGAGACCAGCGAAGCCTCCCCACCGCTGGCGAGGCTGGACAGGAACCCGACCACCTCATCGCCGAGCTTGGTCGTGTTGACCGAGCCGATGCCGATGTAGGCCTGACCCTGGCGATTGACTTCCGAGCCAAGCTGGAACTTGGCGCCGCCGCCGGTGATCGAGAACGACTTGTCGACGCCAACCGTCTGGGCAAACGCGCCCGTCAGCGTCAGCTCGATGTCGATGTTGCCGTTGCGCAGCGTCGCGACCGTACCGCTGACCTCGGCACGCGAACCGTTGATGTTGACCTCGGCGTCTTCGCCGAAGTCCTTGCCATCCAGGAACGTGCCCGAGATGGTCTTGACGCTGACGAACTGATCCGACCCGTAGGCCGTCGAGTTGAACACCAGGTTGGAGCCGCTGACGTAGGCGCTGACGCCGGTGGCTTCCGACAGAGCATTGACCGCCAGCGCGACCGAGCTGATGCCCGTGCCGCCAGCGAAGGTCAACTGCTCGGTGCCGCGGTTGCCCGCGACCTCGATCGTGACGGCGCTGGCGCCGACCGTCGCGCCGTTGTACGTCAGCCGACCGAGCTCGGCGCTGTTGGTCACGGTGACCGTGACGTTGACCGAGCCGTTGTCCGGCAACTGCGCCGAGTAGATGCGCGCCACGCTGATCGCCGACGTGTCCAGGCCGCTGGTCGTGTAGTCCAGCGAACCATTGAGCAGCTTGACGCCGTTGAACTGCGTCGTGTTGGCGATGCGATTGATCGAGTTGAGGATCGCATCGACCTGAAGCTGGTTGGCCTGGATTTCCTGGGGCGACAGCGCGCCGGTGTTGGCGGCTTCGTTGGTGAGGGTCTGGATTTCCAGCAGGAGGGCTGACACTTCGGACAGCGCGCCTTCAGCCGTGCTGATGACGTTGTTGGCCCGCTGGGAGTTGTCGATCGCCTGGCGGATGCCGCCGATTTCGCTGCGGAGCGTTTCGCTGGCGATCAGGCCGGCGGGCGCGTCCTTGCCGCTGTTGATCCGCAGACCGCTGGACAGACGCTGCAGGCGCGTCGACAGGTCCGTCTGGTTGCGGGTGAGGCGATTGCGCGCCTGAAGCGACGAAATATTCGTGTTGATCCGACTCATGGTATCCTCCGTGATACGCTTGGAGCTTGCTGCGACGGGTGTCCGTTCCCATCGCAAGTAACCGCTGTTCTGAATAAAACCTTGAGCTGCGGGGACATGGGGCTACAGCGCCGCCACGGCGGTGAAGGCACATCCTGATCCTTCGCCACAGCCGCATCTCACAACTGCAACAAACCACGAGCCGGTGCTCCGCCCGGCAATATGTAGGGAGGGACGCAAAGGGTGTGGGGGTGCGGAACCTCCTTGTTCAGGAACCAACGACGAATCGAATCCGTTCGACTCGCGATCACCAGCCCGCCGCCAGGGGCGTGCCGGAATGATCTTTCTTCCGCCAATCCTTCGGCGAGTCGACCGCGCAAACTTGAACATCTGGGGGTGCACTTCCTGCGCGGTGGCGATAGTCCGATATTTGCCAATGATTTAGGGCTGGCAGATGGGGCGCAGATTCTGCGCCTGGGGGTGGTGAAGGCAGGATGTGCGCCCGGGTGCGTACGCCCGGATATGTCAACCCTTTGTATTCGATCCTCAGGGGCTATAATGCTCTCCTCGAACTGGAGACGCAGTAAGCAGGCAGACGTACACAGGCCGTGACGACGACCAGGCAAAGGACAATTTCGCGCGAAATCACGCTGGAAGGCCGGGGGCTGTTCAGCGGTGAACCGGTGCAGCTGACGATCGCGCCTGCGGGGCCCGATCATGGGATCTCGTTCATCCGCGAACAGGACGGCAAGACCGCGGAAATTGCCGCGTACGTCACCAACCTCAGCCGGCGGACCAAGCGCAACACCTGCCTCAAGAACGGCACGCTCATGGTCGAGACCATCGAGCACTGCATGGCTGCGCTCAGCGGGCTGGGGATCGACAATGCCGTCGTCCGCGTGACCGGCGGCAATGCCGGGGAGATCCCGGCTGGCGACGGCAGCAGCCAGCCATTTGTCGCGGCGATCCAGGAAGCCGGCATCACCGAGCTCGACGCTGAGGTCGAACCGCTGATCATCCGCAAGCCGATCCAGGTGACCAGCGAGGACGCCTCGCTGGCCGCCCTGCCCGGCCCGGAGGACCGGCTCGAGATTCTGTATGAGTTCGAAGCCCCCATCGTCGGCCGGCAGGTCGTCGCGTTCCACCTGGGCGATGACGACTTCGTCAACCAGATCGCCCCGGCGCGGACGTTCATCTTCGACTATGAAGCCGCCGAGCTGCAGGCCCGAGGGCTCGGTAAACACCTGACACCAAAAGACTTACTGGTGATCAGCCCCAATGGGCCGATCGACAATGCCTTCCGCTTCGCTGATGAGTGCGCGCGGCACAAGGTGCTGGATCTGATCGGGGATCTGTACCTGATCGGCCGGCCGCTGCGGGGGCGGATCGTCGCGCGCAAGAGCGGCCACGCCCTGAATCATCAGCTGGCGCGGCGTCTGGTCCAGCAGGAGGAAACCGCCCGCCGGGCTTCGCTGGTCGACCGCGAGGCTGTGCTCGATACCCGCCGAATTCAGCGAATTCTCCCCCACCGATACCCCATGCTCATGGTGGATCGCGTGCTGGAGATCGTCGGCGACCAGAAGGCCATCGGCGTAAAGAACGTCACGTTCAACGACATCTTTTTCCAGGGCCATTACCCCGGCACACCGATCATGCCGGGCGTTCTGATCGTAGAAGCCATGGCGCAGCTCGGCGGTATCCTGCTCAGCCAGAAGCTCGAGCATACCGGCAAGCTTGCGGTGCTGTTGAGTATGGATAAGGTGAAGATGCGGCAACCGGTCGTTCCCGGCGATCAGCTCCTGCTCGAAGCAGTCGCTGTTCGCGTCAAGAGCCGAACCGGACACGTCCGCTGCAAAGCATTCGTCGGAGAAAAGTTAGCGGCGGAAGCCGATATCAAATTCATGCTGGTGGATGCCGAACCCGTGTAGGGTTCACGGTTCACCTGTTGCGGGCCCAACAACCATCAACCGGACCCGGCGATCGCTGAACCCGAACCCTGAACCCTTGCGATGCCCAAGATTTCCCCATTAGCCGCTGTTGATCCCCAGGCGAAGATCGCCGACGACGTGGAAGTCGGTCCGTTCTGCGTGATCGGACCCGACGTCACGATCGGCCCCGGTTGCCGCCTGTACAATGCCGTGACCATCCTCGGCCATACGACCATTGGCAGTGGCAATGTCTTCTATCCCAATGCCGTCATCGGCGGCCCCCCGCAGGACAAGAAATTCCGCGGCGAAGTCACGCGCCTGGAGATCGGCAATAACAACCAGTTCCGCGAAGCCGTCACCATCCACGTCGGCACCGCCAAGGGCGGCGGCGTGACGCGAATCGGCAATGACAACCTGCTGATGGTCAATTGCCACATCGGCCACGACGCGCAGGTCGGTAACCACTGCATCCTGGCCAACAACACGATGATCGCCGGTCACGTCGTCATCGGCGACTATGTCGCCATGATGGGCGGCGTGGGTGTGCATCACTTCGTGACCATCGGCGATTATGCCTACATCGGCGGCTATGCCCGCATCCACCATGACGTTCCCCCGTTCGTCAAGGTGGACGGAGCTGACCAGGTTCGCGGCCTCAACGCCGTCGGCCTGCGCCGTGCCGGTGTCAGCGAAGAAGATATCGAGGCACTGGAAGTCGTCGTCCGCCGGTTGTTCTACAACCGCGACAAACCCTTCAGTGCCACGCTCAACGAGTACGAAAGCGCCAACGGGACCAACCTCTATATCCGGCAGATGGTGGAGTTCCTCCGCCGCCGCGATGCCGGCCGACATGGCCGCCATCTCGAGGCTTTGCGCAGGCGATGACGCCCCGCCGCCTGCCGCCTCGACAAACGCAAGCGTCAGCGCAACAATAAACAACGTCCGTGGACCTCAATATCGCCGTCGAACAACCCGACAAGAAGCTGGCCCTGTTCGGGACCGCCGACCGCTATCTGCGCATGGTTCGCGACGCATTCGGCGTCAAGCTCTATGCCCGCGATGACGAGGTCCGCATCAGCGGTCAGCAGCACCAGGTCGAAAAAGCCGCCAGCGTCCTCGAACAGATGCAGCGGAAGCTGCGCCGCCAGGACTGGCTGACGCTCGAAGACATCGGCAACGCCATCGCCCGCGTCCGTGACGCCGATCAGGTCTCCAGCGAAGGCGGCATCGACGTCTACGTCCGCGGCAAGATCATCCAGCCGAAGACCGAAGGCCAGAAGGTCTACCTCGAATCCATCTTCAAGCACGACCTGACCTTCTGTGTCGGCCCCGCCGGTACGGGCAAGACCTATCTCGCCGTCGCTGCGGCGGCTGGGCTCCTCAAAACCGGGCAGATCAAGCGCATCGTGCTGGTCCGCCCCGCCGTCGAAGCCGGCGAACGCCTCGGCTTCCTCCCCGGCGATCTGCAAGCCAAGGTCAACCCCTATCTGCGCCCCCTGTTCGATGCCCTGCACGACATGATGGACTTCGAGCAGGTCAAGCGTTTCATGGTCAACGACGTCATCGAGGTCATCCCGCTGGCGTTCATGCGCGGCCGCACGCTCAACCAGAGCGCCATCATCCTCGACGAGGCGCAGAACACGACCGTCTCGCAGATGCTGATGTTCCTGACGCGCCTCGGCCACAACAGCAAGATGATCGTCACCGGCGACGCTTCGCAGATCGACCTGCCCGAAGGCACCGCCAGCGGCCTGGTCGACGCGATGCAGAAACTCCGCGGCATCAAGCAGATCGGCATGGTCGAGCTCGACAAAGCCGACATCGTCCGCCATCGCCTCGTGCAGCACATCGTCAACGCCTACGAGCGTAAATCCCCCAAGGCCCCGACCACCCGCCGGTCCAGGGTCAAACCCTCAGCCGACGAACAGGCTGAACAGCTCTCCGAGCAATACCCGGCTGAACAGGACGAATAGCACGCAGCCCTTCAGTAGGTCCGGCTTGGCGGACCATCTCACTCCCCTGGCATCCGGTATGATCCTGCGCCCACCGAAGCTCCAAGCTCCAACCCACAAGTTCCAAAGAAGATTCAAACGGAAAACTTCAGGCGGGTAGGGCACGCTATTGTGTGCCGCTGTTGTGCTGCCTGCCACCGTCCCTGCGCAATCGGTTTCGGCAGGCAACCGCCTGCTCTACCCAGGGCGGCACCTCCTGTGGCACGGGCCGCCACAAAGGGGAACCCACGATCACTCCCCCACAAGCCGCACCACATCTCCCACACAGATCCCCAGCTCGCGCGCAGCCGATCCATCCCGCACAGCGATCTCAAGCAGCCCCGCACTCCCCACCAGCGCCAACGCCTCCCCGGGCTCAACATCCGCATATGTCCGCCGCACAGGCCCCACATCCCGCCCACGAACGACAACACGCACCCCGCGCCCACCCTTCGTCGCTCCGTCGCTCGGTCGCTTCGTCGCTTGATCCATCACCACATTCGTCACTGCATTCCCATAGTGATCCACATAGATGACCTTCCCCCGCCGGCTTGCCGGCCGTGCGACCGTCAGCGGAAGCAGCACAGGCTTCCGCAGCGGCTTGGATAGCTTTGCCACCTCCGTCCCCGCCGCGACCATCCCGGCTGCGGGGGCCATGATGTCGCGCCCGTGAAACGTGCTGCTGACGCGCCCCGGCCGCCAGGTCAGCTCGCGCGCGAGTCCTCGCCTGTGCCGCCGCCAGGCCCATGTGATCAGCCCGTTATCCGGGCAGATGATCCACTGCCCCGCGATCTGCACGACCAGCAACCGGCGGCTCGATCCCACCCCCGGATCGACCACCGCCAGATGCACCGTTCCCGCGTCGAACGCCGCCACCGCCCGCTCCAGCGCGAAGCTCCCCGCCACGACATCCTGCGGCGGCACGAGGTGCGTCACATCCACCAGCACCGCCTGCGGACAATGCCGCAGGATCGCCGCCTTCATCGCGGCGACATACGCATCAGCCAGACCGAAATCCGTTGTCAGCGTCACGATCGGCGGCATCTTGTCCTCAACGGCTGAGCCACGGCACACCCCGCCTTGGCAAGGTCAGACAATCTTCGGTTCGCCCGTACATGCACCATTGTCCATGTGACGAACCCGTTCGACGCAGCTAGAATACAGGACGATGAACAGTGTTGAAGAACTGTCACAGCTCGAACGCATGATCCGCCAGCAGATCGTCGATCGCGGCATCCGCGATCCGCGCGTGCTGGATGCGATGCGCGCCGTGCCGCGCGAGAAGTTCTTCCCGCCGGATCTGCGGGACGAAGCCTACGCCGATCGGGCTGCGCCTATCGGCCACGGGCAGACGATCAGCCAGCCGTACATGGTCGCGCTGATGACCCAGCGGCTGGACGTCCAGCCCAATCACAAGGTGCTGGAGATTGGCACCGGCAGCGGCTATCAGACCGCGATCCTCGCGAAGCTTGCGGCTGAGGTTTACACCATCGAGCGCGTGAAACCGCTGCTCGACGCCGCGTTCGAGCGGCTGATGGACATGAACATCCGCAATGTCCACTACCGTTGGGGCGATGGCACGCTCGGTTGGCCCGAAGCCGGCCCGTTCGACCGCATCCTCATCGCGGCCGGCGCGCCGACGCTGCCGCGGCAGTTCCTGCTGGATCACCTGGTCGACGGCGGCATCGCGGTGCTTCCCATCGGCTCGCAGACCAACCAGTTGCTGATCGGCGCGATCCGCAACGGCGATCGCCTCGATACAGCCGACATCTGCGCCTGCCGATTCGTGAAGCTCGTCGGCGCCCTCGGCTGGGAAGCGGAGTGATTCCACCTCGGTAACGGTGGCGATCGCACTGTGTAGGGCAGGCTATTGCCTGCCGCATCGAGTGCGGGGCCTGAATGCGCCACCACTCGACAGGCACGCAATAGCGTGCCCTACCCCGACTTTGTAGGGCAGGCTATTGCCTGCCGCCTCGAGCGCGGGGCCTGAATGCGCCACCACTCGACAGGCACGCAATAGCGTGCCCTACCCCGACTTTGTAGGGCAGGCTATTGCCTGCCGCCTCGAGCGCGGGGCCTGAATGCGCCACCACTCGACAGGCACGCCATAGCGTGCCCTACCTGGCTGCCCGAATGCCGAGATCCTTCGCTGCGCTCAGGTTGACGTATTGGCAGGCCCCGGTTCCTAATCATCGAAGAAGCACTCGCGTTCCAGCGCCTTGTTCAGCAGCTCAAGATAGTTGGCTGCCGGGATGTCGATGCAGCCAAACTGCTGCAGGTGTGAAGTGTTGGCTTGTGTGTCCAGCAGCAGATAGTCGCGCTCGCGCAGTCGCTCGACCAGATGCACCAGCGCGACCTTCGACGCATTGGTCACGCGGTGAAACATGCTCTCGCCGAAAAACGCGCCCCCCAGCGACACGCCATACAATCCCCCGGCCAGCTCCCCGTTCAGCCAGGCTTCGACGCTGTGCGCGAATCCCATCTCATGCAGGCGAAGATACGCCTCGATCAGCTCCTCGTTGATCCACGTCCCGTCCTCCCGGTTCGACGCACAGCCGCGGATCACCCC
>ERZ777003.4232-NODE-4232-length-12423-cov-4.561449_pt1 | contig 12423 bp, 9 predicted proteins | sample MGYA00374956_ERZ777003 | MGnify/ENA primary metagenome ERZ777003 (study PRJEB29302, sample SAMN06268252) | bioreactor metagenome | isolation source: Joint BioEnergy Institute, California, USA | place: USA:Joint BioEnergy Institute, California, USA | collected... | reverse complement strand
CGAAAGTTTACGCGCGTCCGCGCGAGATCACGATTATCCCGAAATTGAGAGAAAGGTCGCATCGTGTAGCACCCGGCAGTCAAATCGGATCGCGCTATGACCGCGAGGGTCCGCAAATCCCGTAGCTCCTTCCGCGGAGGCAGCACGAACAAAACGGCAAAGAGTGTGAACGCCCGCCTCGTCTCCACGCGCAAATCCGTAGATCCTGCAGCCGCCGAAGGCGCGAACAGCCCCCTGCGGCGATCCAGAACCGGCTCGAATGGACTTGCGATATGACCGACCGCGATTCGATAGAAACTTCCGGCTACTACCGCAGCATGGCGGCTGTGCTCGATAGTCTCGACGCTGCTCTGTATGTCGCCGATATGGAGAATGGCGACTTGCTCTTCATGAACCGATATGGCCGCCAACAGTTCGGGGACTACCGCGGTCGCAAATGCTGGGAAGTTCTCCAGCAAGGGCAAACGGGTCCGTGCAGCTTCTGCACGAATTCCCGCCTGGTCGATGCGGAGGGCAATCCGACGCCTCCGTATGTCTGGGAATTCCAAAACACACGCAACGGGCGCTGGTATCAATGCCGAGATCAGGCGATCTACTGGGGAGACGGCCGTCTCGCCCGCATGGAGATCGCGACCGATATCACCGATCGCAAGCAGATGGAGCTCGAAATCGAAGAAGCCAAGCGTAGGGCCGAGATCTTGGCCCACACCGATGAGCTCACGGGACTGAACAATCGACGCGCATTCTTTGTTCTCGGCGAGAAACTCTTGCAGGATGCAGCCCGGCTCGAGCAACCCGTAGCGGTTTTGATGCTCGACCTCGACCGGTTCAAGTACATCAACGACGTGTACGGGCACGCGGCTGGCGACAAAGTGCTCAAGTCAGTTGCGCGTGCATTGCGGCCGCAGATCCGGACCGATGACGTGCTCGGCCGGCTCGGCGGCGAAGAGTTTGCAGTCGTCATGCGCGATGTCGGCGAGGCGCAGGCAATGGAGGTCGCCGAACGTTTGCGAGCCACCGTCTCCGACTGTGTCGTGCACCACGGTACGCACATCATCCGTCCGACGACGAGCATCGGGCTCGCGGTTCATGACCGGGCACAGACGACATTGAGCGAGCTGCTCGCGCAAGCCGACGCCGCTCTGTTGAGAGCCAAGCGTTCCGGTCGCGATCGGGTCGAGAACTCGAATTTGCTTCTACAGACCGGCACCTTCTCGATCGCCGGCGAGACGTTGAGCAGGCCGAGATGACACAAACGCTGAAGGCTGAAGGTGGGCGCGGCGTTGAACGCCTCGCAACGCGGACGCCTTTCGTGCGCCCACTGGGAATGTGAAAAAGGAAGGACGAAGAAGTGCCGCGTCCCGAATAGAGTCGGAACGCATCGGGTGCGACGATCGCCCAGACTTCTCGTGTGTATACATTCGTGCATACGGGGATCCCTGACGGTACCCGTCGCCCGCGCCGTCCATTCCCTTTTCCCATTTCCCTGTTCCCTGCTTCCCACCTACGCAACCCTAGGACCGCCCCTTGAGTCGAAGCACTCACGTGAAGCTCGGTACGCTTCGCGATAGCGTGTTGCTTCGCGATGCGCGAAACTTTCACTTTTCCACCCACAGGAAAGAACCATGGCTCGTTGGCTCATTGCACTCGTTGCGGTCGTTGCATGCTCGGCATCCGCAGCCGAGAACGATTGGATTGCCGAAAGCAATCGGCATGCACAAGTTCTACTGGAAATCATCGCGCGTTATAGCCCCGAATACGCGGCGTCCACGGGCGTCGAGGGCTACGACGAACAGATCTTCGATCTCGGACCGGGCTTCGCCGAACGCATGGAAGCCGATCTTGAAGAGGCTGCGAAGAAGCTCGAGGCGGCGCGCGCCGCGGCAACGGATGCGCGTGTCGAGCAGGATTTGGACATCCTGATTCAAGCCGCGCGCGACCAAGTCGAGAGCTCGCGCATCAATCGCAAGCACTTGCTGCCGTTCTTCGATGTGCCGCAAGCCATCTTCCTGGGATTTCAGAACCTGATCGATGAGCGTATACCGAAGCAACGCTGGCAAGCCGCAACAGTCCGACTGCGTCGATACGTCGGCCGCGAAGCGGGCTACGAACCGATCACAGTGCTCGCACGCGCACGCTACGAAGAAGCAGCGAAAGATCCTTCGCTCCTTGGCCCATGGATCGTCGAAGCGCAGCAAAACCTCGAGAATCAACAGCGCTACGTCGACGGCATGGAGGCGCTATTCAAGAAGAGCGGGCTCAAGGGCTGGCAGAGGGACATGCAGACGCTGCGTCGCCAAATAGACGAGTACGGCGCGTGGATCCGTTCGACCGTGCTTCCGCGCGCTCGACAGACCAACCAGCTCCCGTACGAGGTCTACGCCAATAACCTCAACCAGTTCGGCGTCAAGATGGATCCGCGCGAGCTGATCGATCGCGCGACCGCCAGCTTCGTCGAGACGCGCTCGGAAATGCAGACGCTCGCGCGTGCATTGGCGGCGGAGCGCGGCTGGAAGACGGACGACTATCGCGAAGTACTGCGTCTTCTGAAGAAAGAGCGCATTCCGGAAGACAAGTTGCTCCCCTTCTACCGCGAGCGGCTGACGCGTATCGAGGACATCGTGCGACGCGAGCGACTCGTGACGTTGCCTGAGCGCGAGGCGGTGATCCGGCTGGCAACGGAAGCCGAATCTGCTGCCCAACCCGCGCCGCACATCGATCCGCCGCGACTCATCGGCAACACCGGCGAGCCGGCCGAGTTCGTGCTGCCGACGAAGAATCCGAATGCGAAGCCCGGCGCTGAGATGGACGACTTCACGAACGATGCCATCGCATGGACCTTGACGGCCCACGAAGCGCGACCGGGTCACGAGCTGCAGTTCGCGAAGATGCTGGAGCGCGGCGTCTCCACGGCTCGCGTTGTATTTGCGTTCAACAGCGCGAACGTCGAAGGTTGGGCGCTCTACGCCGAAGCACAGACCAAGGAATACTTACCGCTCGACGGCCAGATCGGCGTTCTGCAGATGCGCATGATGCGCGAAGCGCGCGCGTTCCTCGATCCGATGCTGAATCTCGGCATGATTCAGCCGGAAGAGGCACAGCGCTTCTTGATGGAGGAAGTCGTGCTTTCCGAGCCGATGGCGAAACAGGAAGTCGACCGGTACACGTTCAGAATGCCGGGCCAGGCAACGGCTTATTTCTACGGCTACTCGAAGCTGAATGCGCTACGCGCGAAGACGGAGATCGCATTGAAAGATCGATTTGATCGCCTGCGCTATCACGACTTCATCATCGGGCAAGGGCTGTTGCCGTTCGAGCTCATCGAAAAAGCCGTGATGGAGGAATTCATTCCGGCGCAGCGCGGAGAATGAGGAAACAGGGAATGCGCGAATAGGGTATGGGTGGCGGCGAGCTGCGAGCGTGCCGTCAGAGGCGGTAGCCGAATCCGACGAAGATTTCTTCCTGTAGGGTACGCTCGCCGCCGCCGTCCGCCAGATCGAATTCGAACCAGCGCATGCCGCCGAAAACCAGCATCCTCGGTGCAACGCGGAATTCGGCTCGTGCGCTCAGATCGGTGAGATTGTCGGCGGAACCAAAGGTGAGAATGTCCGGCGCGTAGTACGCGTGGCCCGCGATCGCGAACCCGATGCGACGGATCACTTCATAGCGCAGCTCAGCCCCCACCGACATCGCGAGCACGTCGTCGTTCTCTTCGTCGAGCAGGGCTGCATAAATTTGCGGCCCGGCAGCGATCTCGAGCCTACCGAGTTGTAGATTGACCGGAAACAGCAGCGCGGCGCTCAAGACGATGTCACGCTCTTCGCTCAGGAAGAACGCGCCGGAGAGGTGCGTGTCCTCGACACCGATGAGACCTCCGGAACCGACATAGCGCAACTCCAAGGTGTCGTTGCTCAGTGCAATTTCTGCACGCTCATCGCCGAGCGCATCTCCGGTTTCTTGTGCAATAGCGTTGCTACCGAACAATAGAGCCGTGGCAACCGCAGCCAATTGACGCAGCAACATGATCCGCTCCTCGGCGGCACAGTGGATGGCTCAACGCCGCCTACCGCTAAATGAGCGCTTGCGCAGAGTGTTCCGCAGCCTCCCGAATCGCATTGCGATCTCCGGGACTGCTGTGCGCCTTTCTGTTACTGCCTGCAGGAAAGTAGCTATCGGCGTGGATGCGCGTGTACGCTTGTCGGTCGCGCCCGATCCGGCCGGCTGTAATCGCACACCCCGCTGGGGAAGATCTTCTTGAGCTGTGCGATCTGCGCGGCAGTCGGCGTCCACGGTAGGTAGTCGCCATCGGCAACCGCACGCTCGACCGGCTTGAGCGCGCACTTGTACACGCTGCCTTCGATCGGCCCACCGGCCACGATGCGCGACGTCGAGTAGATCGGAAAGCGCTGCGTGCATGGACCGGCCGGTTTGTCGTCGAGAATGCCGTCCCATGCGTCGTCGCCGGCGTAAATGAGCTGACCGTTCACATCGAAGCAGCTATCGACCGCGCGCGCAGGCCGGTTCTGGCGAATGCTCTTGTGCGGATTCGCCTTGATGTTGCGCATCCACTCATCCATGACGGCAATTGCATCCATCGTTTGGCTGGCTTTCGGCACGCCCGGCACCGTATCCGTGAACCAGATGACCAGCATGTCAGAGTTGCCCATGCGGTCGATTACCCGCTTACGCACTGCGAAACTCTGATGCACGTTGTGCTTGTCGAGGTGCGCCGGCCTTCGCCGCCGCACCCCGACTCCCTACCCACTACTCACGACCAACTCACTAAACTTGAGCGCTCCGCTCGCTCAACCCGTTGCCTGTAATCTTTTCTTGCCCGAGCCCCAAGCCCCACGCCCCGAGCCCTTGCCAAGCGCGCGATTGTTTCCGTATTCGCGTACTTCGCTGCGTCGAACACGCACGTGACGCACGTCCTTCGTCGCCTACGATTTCTCTCCCACGATTGAGGAGGAGATCGCCATGGCTCAGCCAGGAAGCGCGACGCGCGGCACTCAGCCGGACACGTCGGTCCACCGAACAGATAAGGCGCTCGATCCGGAGCACGAGCGGCTCGATCCTTTCGTCGGCAAGTGGCACATGGAGGGTCAACAGCTTCCCGGACCTGCCGGGCCGGCTGCGGCCGTCAGCGCGCTGCAAACGTATGAGTGGCTGCCGGGCGGTCAGTTCTTGATTCATCGCTTCGACGGACACATCGGACCGACGCAAGCCGTATGCATCGAAATCATCGGTTACGATGCCGAGCGCAGGTGTTATCGCGCGCACACGTTCTACAACAACGGTCAGACGAATGTTTGGGATATCGAGCCGCGCGGCGACCGATGGGTCGTGCTCGGCGATTGGAATGCCGGCGGACGTGCGTTGAAGATTCGATGCACGACCACGTTCGCAGACGGCGGACAAACGATGAACGGCGTCTGGGAGCATTCGCAAGACGGCGCGAGCTGGCAGCCGTTTTGGAAGGTGGAGGCGAGGAAGGTGACCGGTCACTAGCTCGCGCACGTCCGTGCGCTCGCCGATTGAGAATTGAGAATGGAGAATTGCTCCTTTCTCTTGTGCATTCGCGGATCGAGGCAGCGGGAGCGAAAGTGTCGCGGTAAAAGAGGAGGGGCGGCGCAGCACGCCGCGCCTAGCTATCGCCTGTGCACGGCAGTGCACTAAGCGCCGCTTCTAGCAGTCGCCCGTAGCCCGTGGCCCTTCTTGCCAGAGCCCCGGCGCCCAGTACCCAGAGCCCGCTAAACTAGAACAAACAACAACACGCGGGATCCCCTTGAGCGATCAAAGCCAGTTCAGGTTATTCACGCAACGTCGGTTCCTGCCGTTCTTCGGAGCACAGGCGCTCGGAGCGTTCAACGACAACGTCTACAAGAACGTGCTCGTCATTCTCGCGACCTATCATGCGAGTACATACACGACGATGCCGCCGACGTTGCTCGCGAATGTCGCAGCGGGACTGTTCATTCTGCCGTTCGTCCTGTTCTCCGGCATCGCAGGTCAGCTCGCCGATCGCTATGACAAAGCCCTCGTGCTCAAAGTCGTCAAGGCGTGCGAAGTCCCTATCATGCTCGCCGCCGCCGTCGGCTTCGCCGCGCAGAGCATCGAGATGCTGCTTGCTGCACTTTTCATGATGGGTGTGCAGTCGACGTTCTTTGCGCCCGCGAAGTACGGCTTACTGCCCGAAGTGCTTGCAGACAAGGAGCTCGTGGGCGGCAACGGCTTGCTCGAGATGGGCACCTTCCTTGCGATTCTGCTCGGCACGCTCGCGGCCGGTCTGCTCGCCTCGCACGGCGATCTCGGCACGATCACGACGACGCTGATCGTCATCGCGGTCCTCGGATTCGTGTTCAGCCTCGCGATTCCGAAATTGACGCCCGCCGTACCGACGCTACGCGTCGACTGGCGCCCGTGGACGTCGACCTGGGACAACATTCGTGCGGCCCGCGAATCGCGCACCGTATTCCTGTCGATTCTCGGTATCTCGTGGTTCTGGTTCTACGGCGCGCTCGTGCTCGCGCAACTGCCGCTCTATGCCAAGGACGAGCTTGGCGGCAGCGAACAAGTCGTCACCGTGATGCTGATCTTGTTCTCGGCAGGCGTCGGTATCGGCTCGCTACTCTGCGAACGCTTATCAGGGCACAAGGTGGAGATCGGACTCGTGCCGTTCGGCTCGATCGGGCTCACTGCGTTCGCCGTCGATTTGTATTTCGCCACACCGCAAGATCCCTTCGGCCAGGCGCTCACCGCTGCCGAGTTCATGCGCCAGCCGGGTGTTTGGTCCGTCAGCGCGTCAGCGCGTCATCGCGCTGCGCGGAGACAAGCGATAGCTCAGGACTTGTTCGCTTTGCGCCTCGGCTTCGTACGCCCGGCGGAGGTAGTGGCATCAGGCGTTGATTCAGGCACTCCCAATGCCATGTGACGCGCGCGCTCGCTGGCAGACGCGTACAGATCGGCGAGGAAATCCGCTGGCGATTCTTCGAGCGACCACGGTCGTGGCGGCGGCAAAGAGCGCAAGATTGCTGCCGGTGTCTGCGGCGGATCGAAGTTGAAGCGCAACGCCGGCAACGGCACGGGCGGCACCTCGTACTGGGCCCATGCTTCCGGCGACACTTCGACCGACGTCGGCGCAAGCTCTTGCCTGCGCGGCGTCTTCACATCTTCGTCGACGCCGCTACGCAATCGCGCAAGTGCCGCGAGCACTTGATCGCGCGTGCGTCCGCGGAGCTCGAAGAGCAAGAACGGATCGCGATCGAACGCTTCGCCCAACACGTAGTGCATGGCCGCAACGTGTTTGCACGGGCTGGCCCAATCGGGACACGAGCAATCCGTCTCGAGGTCGTGGCTCTTGCTCGGAAACAAGCTGCGTTTGCAGCGACGGAACACTGTCTCGATGTCGGGCGGCATCTGGCCTGCTAGCAACAGCGCCGCGTAGCGCGCTTCTTGCGCCATGATCTTGATCGCCATGTTCCATTCGGCGTTCGTGAACACATCCATGCGCAAGCTCACGTCATATTCTTCGGTGCCCGTGACGGTAGCGGTGACGAGGCCGGGTGCAACCTTGAGATCGTGTACGCGCCCAGTCCGAGCGTAAGTGCGTCCGCGGCCGAGCCGGCTCAAGTAGTCGCGCGAGAAATGCTCGAGCGCCTCGATCCAGCGCTGACCCCACCACGTGGTGCCCATCTCGCGGACTTTGATGCCCTGCTGCGGAGGCGGACGTTTTCGTTTCGAGAACTCGTCGAACGTCATGCGGGCACCTCGCTCTTGCGGCGGCGCTGACGTTGCGCGCCTTGGATCGACTCGCCGTCCTCTCCGACATCCACTTCGCCGATGTCTTCGGAGATGACGGCATCCGGCGCAAGCGAGAACAGATCGCGCAGCTCTTGATCGTTCAGTTCGGTGATCCACTGTTCGCCCGCACCGACGATCGATTCAGCAAGCTCGCGCTTGCGCTCCAGGAGCTCGTCGATCTTTTCCTCCACCGTGCCGGCACAGAGCAGCTTGTGCACTTGTACGGACCGCCGTTGACCGATGCGATACGCACGGTCCGTCGCCTGATCTTCAACGGCGGGATTCCACCAGCGGTCGTAATGAAACACGTGATTCGCAGCGGTTAGGTTCAGACCCGTGCCGCCCGCCTTCACGGACAGCACGAAAATCGGCGGCGATCGCGAATCATCCTGTTGGAAGCGTCGCACCATCTCGTCGCGGGCACCTTGCGGTACGCCGCCATGCAGGAACGGCACGCTCACGCCGAATACACGCTCGAATTCCTGAACGAGCCGCTCGCCCATTTCCCGATATTGAGTGAAGACGAGCGCGCGATCGCCTTCGGCCAGGACTTCTTCCAGCATTTCGAGAATGCGCTGCAGCTTGCCGGATCGACCGGCCAACGGTCCGGGCTCGCCCAGATATTGCGCAGGGTGATTGCAAATCTGCTTGAGCGCCGTGAGCAATGCCAACACGCGGCCGCGGCGCTCGATGCCTTCGGCACCTTCGATCTTCGCAAACGATTCGTCGAGCGCCGCCTGATACAGCGACGCCTGCTCGCGCGTCAGCGAGCAAATGATCTTCATCTCTTGCTTGCTCGGCAGATCCTGAATGATCGTCGGATCGGACTTGAGCCGCCGCAAGATGAACGGTTGCGTTAGACGCTTCAGCTTCTCGGCAGGCTCGGCCTGGCCGTAGCGTTCGATCGGGATCGCAAACGTGCGGCGAAACTCCGCTTGCGGACCGAGAAAGCGCGGATTCAAGAATTCGAAGATCGACCACAGCTCGGCCAAGCGATTCTCGATCGGCGTACCCGTGAGCGCGACTCGGAACTGCGCCTTGAGCGACCGTGCCGCTTGAGCCGTGCGCGAAGCAGCATTCTTGATGTTCTGCGCTTCGTCGAGCGCTGCCACCGACCATTCGACGCTCGAAAGAATCGGCCAATCGCGTCGGAGCAGTCCGTAAGTCGTAAACACGACCGTTCCTGGTTGGAGCTCACTGAACGCCGACGCATCCCGTGCACGCTGCGGCCCGTAGTGACGCACGAACGGCAAGCTGGGCGCGAAGCGCCGCAACTCGCGTTCCCAATTTCCGACGACCGAGGTGGGGCACACGAGCAACGTCGGAGCTGTGTCGCCGAGGCGCCTTCGATGCAGCAGCAAAGCGATGAGCTGCACGGTCTTGCCGAGGCCCATGTCATCCGCAAGACAAGCACCCAGCCTGAGATCGCTCATCGTTGCAAGCCAACCTGCGCCGCGCACCTGATAAGGACGCAGCGTGCCGACGAACGTATCCGGAACATCGAATTCGCTTGCCTCGGGCGCTGCACGCAGGCGTGCAAGCACATCGGCCAATCCGCCTTCGACGGCAACTTCGATCGGCAGCGAGGTTTGCGCGGTGCGTTCAGCCGCGCCGAACGCCGCCGCCAGACCTTCGTGAGCTGCAAGCGTGCCGCCCTTCTGTTCGAGCAATCGAATCGCTTCATTGATCTCGCGCGAATCCACGGCGACCCAGCGCCCGCGATGACGCACGAGCGGCGCCTTCAACTTCGCGAGCTCCTGCAGCTCGTCGACAGTCAAAGTCTCTCCTGCCAACTCCGCCTGCCACTGGAACGACAGCATCGTGTCGAGCGAAAGACCGCCTTGAGCGCCGCCTTTGTCCGTCGACACGCCTGAAGCGCTAGGCGAGCTCAATCGCATGCGCATCCGCAAACGTCGTTGACCGGTGCGCGTGAGCTCCGCGGGAAGAATGACGCCGAGACCGGCTTCGATGAGCTGCGGCGCGGCGTTGTTCAAGAACTCCCACGCGACAGCGCTCTTCATGCTGATCGACTCCGGTCTCGCTTCGTGCAAGCTGGCTTCGATCGGCGGGAACAATCGGCCCGCAATCGCAAGCCCTGCAAGCAAGTGTTCCTGCGCGGACCGGGCGCTGCTTGCGATGCCGCGGCGAATCGATGCTCCGCCTCGATACACATCGGCCGCTGGCATCAAGAGGCTCGGATCGCGTGCCGACTGCAAGAAGTAGCGCAATGTGAAAAGCGCGTCGTCGCCGTGCGATGCGCTCTCGTCGACCTCCGGCAAATCGAGACGGAAGCACGCACGTGCCTCGCCGCTCACACCTGCAAGCGGTTTGATCCATGCCTTCAGATCGTCCGTGAGCAGACGTTCGGCAAAACCTTCGCCCGCGAACTGCGCGTTCGGTTCGTGCAATGCGCGCCGCCAACGCTGCTCCCAAGTTGCGCGCGGCTGGGCTCGCGTCGACACATCCGTGCGCATCAGGGTATCGGCGCAGGCATTCAGGAAATGCTCGAGCAGCGCATCCGGCGTCCACACCCGCGCGATCCGCGGCTGCTGGCCGCGGCGACTGCGGCGATTCATCGATGCGGGAATTGCATGCGCCGCGGGCGGGAACGAATTCGCGAGTCGCGCAAATCTGTCGGCATCCTCGCCGAGGAGAATCGAGGCGCACCAGCGAGCTTCGGTATGCGAATTTCGCTGTTCGATCGTCGGAATGACACGACCGCGCGCAACCAAATCGAGCGCAAGCTTGGCGGCAGCCGTCCACGTCGCGACCGACGCCGGCAACTGGCTCGCTTCGGCGACTCCAATCGAGGCAAGCGCAGGCACCCCAACCTGCAAATCGATTGCGAGCCCCGCCACTTCATCGGCGATGCCGGTGTCGAGCACGCAGCGTTGAGTCGCAGGCTGACCAAGCGAGGCGAATGGCATTTGCTGCGCATTCGCGCCCCACAAGAACAGACGCGGCCGCGCCGGATCCGGCACATATAGTAGGTGTGCGCCTTCGCTCCTCACTGTCTCTCGTCATCGCAGACGACTTGCCTGCGCCCGCCAGTATCTGATCAACACGAATCCCGTTGCCATGCCGCCCAGGTGGGCGAAGTGCGCGACGCCCTGTGCCGTTTGCGTGATCCCCAGATACAGCTCGAGCAGCCCGTACAACGTGACGAACAACCAAGCCGGCATCGGAATAGGCGGAAACAGCAGCATCAGCTTGCGATGCGGCCACGCCATCCCGAACGCAAGCAACAACCCGAAGACACCGCCTGAGGCGCCGACCGCAGGAACCAAGCGCATACCGGCAGCCTCGACGACGATCAAGTGCATGAGCGCCGCGCCGATCACGCACAGAAGGTAGTAGGTCAGATAGCGGCGCGGGCCGAACAGCCGCTCGACCTCCGAGCCGAACATGTACAGGGCAAACATGTTGAAAAAGATGTGAGCGAAACCGCCGTGCAGGAACCCGTACGTCAAGAGCTGCCACGGGCGGAATGGAGGCAGCCCTGCATCCGCCGACCCGAACGGCCACAACGCGAAGTGGATCTCGAGCACGTACCCAAGCGCGAACTGTTGGAGCACGAAGACGACCACGTTCGCGAGGATCAGCGCCTTGTTGGTCGGAGTAATGAATGAGTTCATGCGCGAGCCTGCACTTTGCCAATCGATGCTCGGCCGTACGGCGCGGCACTGCCGTGCCGCGCAAGCGGGATCGCCGAGACGACCTCCAACGGCCGAACGTGGAATCAAACCTCAAGCCGCGCAAAAAAAACAGCCCGCGAAGCGCGGGCTGGGAGGACAGGAAACAGCGTGAGAACTGAAGAACGTAAGCGTCTAAATACTCTCTTCGGTTCCGCAGGCGGACCGTGACGACTACTTAAGGTTGTAGCGGTTAGGCCGCTGCGTGCCCTGAAAACGGCCTGAACGGCCGGTAAGGCAAACCGAGATCCCGCGCGACCGCCTCGTGCGCGATCGTACCGGCATACACGTTCACGCCGTTTCTCAGGTGCTCATCGAGCGAGAGCGCCTCGAGCGTGCCGAATCCCGCGAGCGCCTTGATGTACGGCAACGTCGCGTTCGTGAGCGCGAAGGTGGATGTCCGAGGTACTGCACCGGGCATGTTCGTCACGCAGTAGTGCACGACACCGTCGACCGTGAACGTCGGATCGTCGTGCGTCGTCGGCCGGCTCGTCTCGAAACAGCCGCCCTGGTCGATCGCGATATCGACCATCACTGCGCCGGGCTTCATCTTGCGCACCATGTCGCGCGTCACGAGCTTGGGCGCTGCGGCACCTGGGATGAGTACGGCGCCGATGACGAGATCCGCCTCGGTGACGAGCGCTTCGATGGCGCCGCGCGTCGAAGCCACCGTCTTCAGCCGCCCCTCGAACTGCGCATCGAGCGCGCGCAGGCGCTTCAACGACAGATCGACGACCGTCACGTCCGCACGCATGCCGACGGCGATCTCGGCCGCCGCCGTTCCAGCGACGCCACCGCCGAGAATGACCACTTTCGCGGGAGGAACGCCGGGCACGCCGCCGAGCAAGACGCCGCAACCGCCGCGTGCCTTTTGCAAGCACGTCGCGCCGACTTGAATGGACATCCGCCCCGCCACTTCGCTCATCGGCGT
>ERZ777003.4230-NODE-4230-length-12425-cov-5.238238_pt1 | contig 12425 bp, 11 predicted proteins | sample MGYA00374956_ERZ777003 | MGnify/ENA primary metagenome ERZ777003 (study PRJEB29302, sample SAMN06268252) | bioreactor metagenome | isolation source: Joint BioEnergy Institute, California, USA | place: USA:Joint BioEnergy Institute, California, USA | collected... | reverse complement strand
GCAGTCGGCGACGACGTACCTCTGGGCTGTCGCGGTGGTGCTGGGCGCGCTCGCCGTCGCGGGATTCCTGGCCGAGGCGGACGTGCTGGTCCGGCGGACGCCGGATGGCATGCTCCTCGTCCTGGAGACGGCCGTGAACAATGCGGCGAACACGATCCACCTCGTGCTGGCCGGCGTCGCGCTCGGGGCCGTCCTCGTCGCGAGGTCCCGAACCGCCGGTCCGCGGCCGGTCTCGGCCTGACCGAAGCACTTTTCTCATGGAGGCACCTACGGCGGACGCATGACACGCGCACCGGCCATCCTCGCCATGACCCTCGCCGGTGTCGCCGCCATCGGGCTCCTTCTCGTGCTCGAGGAGAACGTGCAGGTCGCGCCGTGCGCCGAGCACGGCGCCGAGGGGCGGCTCCACTTCCAGACGAAGAACGCGAACCGGCTCGGGGGCAGTGCGGCCGACGTGCGACGGGCCGTCGCGCGGGCTATCTATCTCGACAGCACGGCGCTCGAACGCTTCGCGGCGCTGGATTGGCGGGAGCGCATCCGCGCCGGGATCGAGGTCGACGCCCGGCCGCGGCACGTGGTCGCGCTGCCGGGCGAGGGCGAGGAGGCGGCGGCGTGGGCGCTGCCAGGGGCGTACTGGGCGGCCTTCGCCGGCAGCTCGGTCGTCTTCCTGGGGCGCGAGACGGTTCCCGACGACGCCCTCGACTCGATCCGGCGACTGGGCGTGCCCGTCTACGTGCTCGCGCCGGAGACGCTCGTCTCGGAGCGCGTCGTCGAGCAGATCGCGCGACTCACGCCCGTGCAACGCGTCGCGGGCGACGATCTCGCTGAGCACGCCGTCCGGATCGCCGAGTACCGGGACGCGGCGACGGACTTCGGCTGGGGTCGCGAGCACGAGGACCTGCCGACCGTCTTCCATTTCGTGATCGCGGCGCCGGCAGATGTCGACGCCGCCTATTCGGCGCTTCCCTTGGCACAGGCCGTCGCCGGAGCGTTCCTCTTCGCCGGCGATGACGGCGGCGTGCCCGGCCCGACCGACCGCTACCTCTGGAGCCAGCGGGGAGATTGGTTCGTGACGCCGTCCGAGACGTCGTTTCGACACCTGTGGCTCGTCGGCGACCGGGTGAGCTACGCGTCGCAGGGCCGGCTCGACCTCGCGGTCGAGAAGGGGCCGTACCTGAGCAAGGGACCGGTGGCGCTCGGGCCGCTCGAGACGCTCGGCATCGTCTTCCTCGCGCTTGGCATCGCCGGCTTCGGCTTCGTGCTGCTGCATGGAGCCCGGCTGCTGCCCGACGTGCCACCGGCCATGCGCATCGCGTGGGCGTTCACGGCGCTGCTCGTCCCGGTCGGCGGCGTCGTGCTCTACCTGGCCGCGTACCGCCGACCGCGGCTCAACCCGGACGAAGACACGCCGAAGTGGCTCCGTCCACCCGCCGTGCAGGCCGCGGCCGCGACGGCGATGGGCTTCGGCTACGGGGCGCCTTTGATGATCGCTATCGGCTACCTCTTCGTGTACTACGGCTTTCCGCTCGCCTTCGGCGAGTGGGCGATGGACGGCGCGGAGTTCGTGCTTGGCGCCGGGATGCCGATCATGATGGCCGCGATGTACGTCGGCGCGGTGCTCCTCGCCTGGCCGTTCGTCCAGACGGGCATGCAGGCGATGATGCTCGGTGCGCCGCGGCGGGAGGTCGCCGGGCGCGCGCTCGGCGTGACCGCGCTCTCCATGGTCGCCGTGAGTCTCGGGATGATGTCCGTCGGCTGGTTCATGCTGATGGAGCGCGATCCGATGATGATGCCGCACGAGGACGAGATCCTGTGGTTCGTCTCGCTCTGGCTCGCGGCCGCGGTCGGCTACCTCGTGGCCTGGCCGCTCAATTGGCCGATCGTGCGCACGCGGCTCAAGCCGGGGACGATGTGATGACGCCCGGCCCTTGCTCCGTCCCACGACCGGTTCGGTTTGCGGCGACGGCGCCGTACATGGCGACCGCGTGGAAGTGGCTGCGGCCGTGGACTCCCCTCGTCTCCGCGCTCGCGCTGCTCGGCGGCTGCGGCTCGACCGACGGCCCGCCCGTCACTCCGGACGAGGGCGGTGTCGAGCCCGTCGTGACCGCCTACACGACGCGACTGCCCGCACCCGATCCGGTCACGCAGGCGATCGTGATCTCCCAGACCGTCTACCCGGCCACGCGGGAGGAGAACGCGGTCGGCGCCATCATCCTCTCGCCGCAGAATCCCGCAATCGCGTTCACCGCGATGTCGCGCATCACGCACATGCCGGTGAACGCGCCGCTGCTCTACCTGGACGAGGAGCGGCGCATCCCCGAGACGACGCTTCGCGAGATGCGTCGCCTCCGGCCCGACGGCGTGGTGCAGGACGGACAGACGCAGGTCTACGTCGTCGGCGATGTGGACCCATCCGTTGCCGAGACAGTGCGTCGCGAGCTGCGCTACCAGGTCGAGATCTTTCCGGCCGGCGATCCGGTCGCGCTGGCCGAGCTGCTCGACCGCTGGCAGGCCGCGCTCAAGAGCGATCACCCGGACGAGGTCGTGGTTTCGGTGCCCACCCGCGTCGGTATGCAACACGGGGTCGGCGCCATGGGCTGGAACGCGCACATGGGCAAGGGGTTCGCCTGGGTCTTCCCCGACTCGGTGCCGCCCGAGACGCGGCGCGTCCTCGAGCGGCGTCACGGCGATGCCTACATCTACATCACGGGTGGTGAGGACGTCGTCTCGCCGGCCGTCGCCCGCGAGCTGGCCCGCTACGGCCCGGTCCGGCGCATCCGCGGACCGACCGTCTTTGCGACGAATGCCGTCAACGCCGGCTACAAGGACTTCGGCCGCAACTGGGGCTGGTGGTGGGACGAGGTGCCCCGGGACTTCGGCTGGGGGATCGCGCAAGCGGGCCACAACTTCATCATCGGCGACGCGAACGACCTGCTCGGACTGATCCCCGCGGCCGTGCTCGGACACATGGGCAAACACGGCCCGATCCTGCTCGTGACGCCCGACCGTGTTCCACCGGCCACGGCCGACTATTTGCGGATGGTCCGGCCGGACGTACTCACGCCCAACGAGACGATCCTGAACTTCGCGTGGATCATCGGCGGCGAGAATCGCGTGTCGTGGGATGTTCAGAGGGAGCTGGACCGGCTTCTGGCGCCCACGACGGGCGTCGCAACCGGCGTCGTACCTGAGCGCGGCCTTGAGGGGAGCGCAGCAGGTCGAGAGGAGGGGGGCGATGCGATCGACGGCTGAGTCCGGGTCGGACGATGGACCGCAGAGGCAACACGACCGTAGCCGACCGACGGCGAGACCTGGCGAATCGGAGCGCGGACGATCCGATGTCGTTGTCCCGCTCGTGGACGAGCAGGGGGGGATGCGGATCTACGATCCGTCGCTTCACCGCTTCGCGCTGATCGGCGGGTCGGTCGGTGCGGTCGGGATCGGCGCGGTGGGCTGGTCGCTGGCGGATGGCGCACTCGCGATTGCCGGGCTCGGTCAATTCGCCGCTTCCGGCGTTTCGCCAGCTACGGTGGCGGCTGCCACGGTCGGTCTGGCCGCCGGCGCGCTCGCCGGGGCGCTGATCGCGCTTTTCCGCATTCCGCCGCGTCGTCGGTCGTAGCCGACTCGGCGCGGCTCGTGGCGGTACGAATGCTGCGGGGGCCCACCGCCCTTCGTGGCGGTCCCGGCCCCACGGCCCGTTCGACCCTGTCACGCCCACCACGGGAGGCCGGCATGATTCCAGTGAGAACGCGCGGTGCTGCCGCAGTGATCGTGTTCAGCGCCGCCGGGGCGGTGGGGTGCGTGACGAGCCCCGCTCGCCCGGAGGGCGAGCGGGGCGGCGGTGAGCCCGCGGCCCCGGTGGTTGGCGAGCAAGGGGTCGTCGACGAACCGATCGAACGGGACATTCCCTACGAGGGCGCGTTCGGTCCGAGGGATTCGCCGCGGCCGCCGCTGCCACCGGGCCAGAAGCCTCTCGATCCTTGGGTCGTGGCCGCACTGGACGTTTGGTGGGAGCGGCCGTCGCCCCGAGGGCCGGAGCCGATCCCGGTCGCGGAGCCGCAGGCGATCCGGGTCGAGGGCCGTGGGCCGACAATTCAGGCACTGCCCGGACCGCCGGTGTTCCCGGACAGGATCCCGGAGCGTCTCCAGACGGTCTACCCGGAGCGGATCCCCTACTCCAACGAAGTGCGGCGGCTGCCCCGTGGCGAGATCCGCATCGTCGCATTCGACAACACGTACAACGACACGAAGCTGTCGGACGACTCGATGGAGGTCGAGATCGAGTTCACCGACTACCGGGGCGACGAGTGGCGGATCGAGCAGGTCGCACTCGCGCCGATTTCATCGAACCCAGTGGCCGAGCCGTGGTTCGGCGGTTTGGGGATCGACACGCTCTACCATGGCGGCACAGGCAATGGAACCCCGGCCGAACCGCTCGTCCGCTGCATGCTGTGCTCCTGGGGCTGGGCCGACATCTACAAGAATGGTCGCCGAGTCGCATCCAGCGCGCTGCTACACGTCATGCTTACGAGCGACGTCCGTGGCGACGACTTCGAGTACGCATGCTACGATTGCGTCGAGCGGCCCGTGCGCGAGGTCCACGTGATCGTGCCGCCGATGTTCTACCTGCCCGCGCCGGGCGGCTTCCTCCACATCATGTGGGAGAACGCGGAATGGGAGCGAGGTACGCCCGAACGGATCGCGGCCGCGGCGCCCGATCTGGCCGAGGACGTCCCGACGATCCACCTCCGCGCGGCGCCCTACCTGCGCTGGAGCCCGGAGGAGATCCGCGTCGAGGCCGGCCGGAAGTACCGGCTGCTCGTGACCAACGACGACCCGAGCTCGTTCCACCAGTTCCGGCTGCACCCGCGCCCCGAGGGCGATGCGAACGGAGACGAGGACCTGCGCCACGAGCACGGGGGGACCGCCGGCCGGATCGGCGGGCTCTGGCGCCCGGGCGAGGCGCCGGCGCACGCGCATGACGGCGACCCGCCCGCGCCCCGCGATGTCTTCTTGACGCTGCCGCAGGGCGCGGCGTGGGCGACGTTCGTCGAGTTCGAGGAGCCCGGGGTGTACGAGTTTATGTGCCCGGTCACCAACCACTACCGGCGCGGGATGCACGGGAGGTTCGTCGTGACGCCGCGCGGTGAGGGAGGTGAGCGATGAGGGGCTGGAGGACGAAGCGGTTCGCACAATGCAGCCTTGCGCTCGCGCTGTCCGCCGCATTCACGAGTCCGCTGAGCGCGCAGGCGGGCTCGGTCACGGCGGCGGCCGGCGCGGAGGCGTCGCCCGACACCGATGCACCCGAGCACGTCATCGCCCGGGAGCTGCGGTTCAACCCGGCCGCGAGCGTCACGACCGCGCGCATTGTGCGCGCGCCCGTCGCCGAACCGGAGGACTGGCTCACGTATCACGGCTCCTACGCCGCGCACCGGTTTAGCCGTCTCGAGCAGATCCACACGGGCAACGTCTCCGGGCTCGAGGAGGCGTGGCGCATGTACCTGCCGATCCCGCACGGCTTCGAGGCGACGCCGATCGTGGCGGACGGCGTCATGTACTACACGACGGGCGGCCACACAGCCGTCTACGCGGTGGACGCGGCGACCGGCGAGGAGATCTGGCACCGCGTCTTCGAGGTCGCCGAGGACGTGCCCGCCTGCTGCGACTGGGTCAACCGCGGCGTCGCGATTGGTGCCGGAAACGTCTACTTCGTGACGCTCGACGCGGGCCTCGTCGCGCTGGACGCGCAGACCGGCGAGATCGCCTGGCAGAAGACGCTGGCCGACTGGCGCGACGGCTACACCGCGACCGTGGCGCCGCTCTTTGTCAAGGACAGGGTCGTCACCGGGATCAGCGGCGGCGAGTACGGCATCCGCGGGTTCGTCGACGCGTACGACGCCCGCACGGGCGAGCGCGCGTGGCGCTTCTGGACGATCCCCGGGCCCGGCGAGCCGGGCCACGAGACCTGGGGCGGCGAGCTGCCGACCTGGATGACCGGCGGCGGCCCGACCTGGGTGACCGGCTCCTACGACCCGGAGCTGGATCTGCTGTACTGGACGGTCGGCAATCCGGGCCCCGACTTCAACGGCGAGGTGCGGCCGGGCGACAACCTGTACACCGACGCCGTCGTCGCGCTGGACCCCGACACCGGTGAACTCCAGTGGCACTTCCAGTGGACGCCGCACGACGTCTGGGACTACGACGGCGTGAACGAGGTGATCCTCGCCGATCTGACGATCGACGGGCGACCCGTCAAGGCGCTGATCCACGCGGACAAGAACGCGCACTTCTACGTGCTCGACCGCACGGACGGCAGCTTCATCCAGGCGAAGCCCTTCGCGCGGCAGACGTGGGCCGAGCGGCTCGATCCGCAGACCGGCCGGCCGGTCATCGACTCCGTCGCGGTGTTGACCTCGGCGCTCGAGCCCCTCTGCCCGGGTCCGGCCGGCGCCAAAGAGTGGAACCACATGGCGTACTCGCCCGAGACCGGGCTCGCCTACATCCCGGTGATCGAGAACTGCGCCGTCTTCCGCGCGGGACAGGCGTTCTACCGCAAGGGGCTGCCCTTCTGGGGCAGCGTGGCCGATCCCGCGGCGCTCGGGCCGGGCGAGTCGCACGGCGCGCTCCTGGCCTTCGATCCCGAGACGCTGGAGCCGGCCTGGCGCATCGACACGCAGTGGCCGGTCATGTCCGGCGTGCTGACGACCGCGGGCGGGCTCGTCTTCTGGGGCGAGGCCGACGGGACGCTGCATGCGACGGATGCGCGCACCGGCGAGGATGTCTGGACGCACCAGGCGCCGATGGGGATGCACGCGCCGCCGATGACCTACGCGGTCGACGGCACGCAGTACATCGCGTTCCCGGTCGGCTGGGGCGGGTGGATCAACGGCTTCGCGCCAGGGCTCCGCCACGCCGACAGCGGGCATCTGATGCTCGTGTACCGGTTGCCGTAATGCATGCGCGAATCGGGCGGTCGGTCTCCGCCGTGATCGGCGCTGGGTTGGCGGGTGTGGCCGCGGCGAGCGCCGCGCAGGAGGTGGCTTCGCCGGAGGCCGCGCCCATCGTCTTCTGCGCCGGCGCCGCGAACATGCCGATGTCGCAGGCGGGTGAGCCGTCCGGCTTCGACGTCGAGATCGCGGAGGCGATCGCGGCGGAGCTGGGTCGGGCCGCGCGATTCAAGTGGCTCGAGCCGGAGTCCGACGGCGTCGATCACGCGGTCCGCGAGGGCCACTGCGATGCCGCGCTCGGCGTGCTTGCCACCGCCGGCCCGCTGGTCGGTGATCCGGTCCTCGACGGGCTGGCGCTCACGCTGCCCTACCTCCGCGCGGGATACCGCATCGTCCGACGTCCGGACACTGCGCCCTTGCCGACCCTCGAGCATGCCGGGGACGAGCGGATCGCCGTGGAGGGAGAGTCGGTCGCCACGTTCACGCTCCGCCAGCGCGGGCGAAGGGTGTACGTGCTCTTCGACCACGCAGCAGTGCTCGAGGCCGTGGCGGACGGGCGCGTCCGCTACGGCTACCTCTGGGGTCCGCTCGCCGCCTGGGGAACGCTCGGCCGTGATGATGTGGTGCTGGCACGTGAATTCGAGCCCGTCGACCGTTGGAGCTTCGCACTGGCGGTCCGGGAGGAGGACGAGCCGCTTCGGCGATCGCTCGATGGCGCGATCACGCGACTCCGCGTGAATTACGCCATCGACCGCATCCTCGGCCGCTACGGTCTTCCGCCGACCGCTGGGTTGCGGCGTTGAACCGGGTTCGACTGGGCGGGCCAATGACCTCCCCGAGTCCAGTGGTAGTAGAGCGCCCATCCGAGCCGTCGAACGTGCGCAACCCGCGGAAGGGACGGACCATGACGGGGGATGACCGGATACTGGCGGCGTCATTGTCCGTGGTTACGCTACTCCGAGGAGCCACTTCCTGCACACATCTTGCCGTATGATGCTGCCCATGCGCCGCTCGGCCGCAGTGGCGCCTATCCCCCCCACCTCTGGAGGATTTATGTTCCACCACGTCAAGGAGCTTCAGTTCAACGCGCGCGTATCGGGGCCCGACCCTCGCTTCGCCACCATGCTGCTCGAGCAGTTCGGCGGAGCGAACGGCGAGCTCAAGGCCGCGCTGCAGTACTTCGTGCAGTCCTTCTCCGCGCGTCAGGACCTACCCCGAGCACTATGACCTGCTCATGGACATCGCGACCGAGGAGTTCAGTCACCTCGAAATCGTGGGCGCGACCATCACGATGCTGCTCGACGGTGTGAACGGCGAGCTCAAGAACGCGGCCGAGCGGAGCGACCTTGCGAAGCTGCTCGACCCGAAGAAGAAGGAGGAGATGATCCATCAGGCGATGGTCGACCCGCAGTTCTTCGCGCTCTCGGGCGGTGGGCCGAAGCTGACCAACAGCCAGGGCGTCCCCTTCTCGGGCAGCTACATCAACGCGAACGGCGACCTCACCGTCGACCTGCGCAGCAACATGGCGGCGGAGAGCCGGGCGAAGATCGTCTACGAGTACCTGCTCCAGTTCACGGACGACCCGTACGTGCAGGAGAGCCTGCGCTTCCTGATGACGCGCGAGGTCGCCCACTTCCAGATGTTCGGCGCAGCACTCGAGGCGATCCAGCCGAACTTCCCACAGGGCCAGCTCCAGGGCGACCCACGCTACAGCAACGCGTACTTCAACCTCTCGGATGGTGCGAGTGCGCGGGGCCCGTGGAACCAGGGCAAGAACCAGCTCGGCGAGGAGTGGCAGTACATCGAGGACCCGATCCAGCACGTGGTCGAGAGCGAGGGCATGCTGAAGCACGGCATCCAGGGTACGGACCGCACCCCGGAGAGCGTGGAGGAGATGAGCCGCAAGCTGAGCAAGGAGCGCAGCGAACACGTGAAGAGCCGGATCCCCAAAGGGATGAACCAGTGGTCGTCCTATCCGCAGAAGAGCCTGGAGAGCCCGATGGAGGCCGACAAGAGCATGGGCAAGGCCGCCGACTGATGGGCGACCCGGCATGCACGGGCCGGGGCAACGCTCCGGCCCGGCCCGCGGCCGTCGGTGGTCGGGAACCCAGCGTCGACGCCACCGCACGGACGGACCCGGGCCTCGGCGACGCCACGCTCGAAATCGAGTACTACACCGACCCGCTCTGCATCTGGAGTTGGGCGTTCGAGCCCCAGTGGCGCCGGCTGCGGTTCGAGTTCGACGGTGCCGTATCTTGGCGCTACCGCGCGGGCGGAATGATGCCTGACCTGCACCGCTACAGCGACCCGATCAACGACGCCGGGAGCCCCACCCAGATGGGCTCGTACTGGTATCGGGTCCGCGACCAATCGGGGATGCCGATCGATGAACGGATCTGGGCGGAGGACCCGCCCACGTCTTCCTATCCGGCCTCGATCGCGGTCAAGGCGGCCGAATCGTACGGCTTCCGGATCGGCGAGCGTTACGCCCGTCGCCTTCGGGAAGCGGTTGCGCTCGAACGGCGAAACATCGCCCGCACGGACGTTCTCGTGGCCCTCGCGGCGGAGGTCGGCATCGGCGCCGAGGAATTCCGCTGGACACTGGCCGACCCGGCCGTGATCGAGGCGTTCCGAGATGACGTGAAAGAGGCCCGCTACCGCGACATCGGACGTTTTCCGGCGCTGATCCTGCGGTCGAGGAGCGGGGGCGCCGCCCTGCTCGTCGGGTGGCGGCCCTACGACGCGCTTCGGGCTGCGGTGGAGCGTGCGGCGCCCGGACTCACGCCGCTTCGCCGACCGGGCTGCATCGCCCAGTACGTACACCACTGGGGGCGCATCTCGACGAACGAAGTCGCTGTGGCGTTTGACATGGATCTCGCCGAGGCGCATGACGCGCTCGCTGCGTGCGTGGAAGCCGGCGTCCTGCGTCGCCTGAACCTCGAGCGCGGGGAGCTGTTCGAGGCGTGCGCGGCCGTGTCGGAATTCGGGCCGTCGACCGTGCCCTCGCCTGTCGCATACAGGAGATAAGCTTGCCATGGGGTCGCGAAAAGCCTGGGAATTCTCGCCGTGGACCTCGGTCGTGCGGCGGTCCATCGGGTGCCCTCTGGTCGCCGCTGCGTTCATTGGCCTGATCTCGGCGGCGGCGCTCGGCCAGCAGCCGGAACACGGTCACGGAGCGCGAGCGGATACAGCGCGCGTGCCCATGAGGGTCGGACCGCTCGGGATCCCACAGACCCGCGAGGCGTCCGGGACGTCGTGGCTGCCCGATTTCTCGCCCATGTACGCCTTCCACTGGCGGGTCGGCCGGTGGGACCTCATGCTGCACGGCAACGCATTCCTCTACTACATCGACGAGGGCAGCGACCGGGGGGACGAGGACTTCGGCAGCATCAACTGGATCATGGCGATGGCGCGGCGCGCGGCGCTCGGCGGGGAGCTGGGTGCCCGGGTGATGCTGAGCGCCGAGCCGGCCACGATCGGCGAGTGCGGCTACCCGGACCTGCTGGCGACTGGCGAGTTCTGCGACGAGCTCGGCTTCCTGCACGACCGGCAGCACCCCCACGACCTCTTCATGGAGCTCGCGGCCGAGTACGAGCGTGCGATCTCCGACGACCTCGCTCTCCAGCTCTACGGCGGCCTCGCCGGGGAGCCGGCTCTCGGGCCCGTCGGCTACCCGCACCGCCTGAGCGCGTTACCGAACCCATTCGCGCCGATCACGCACCATTGGCAGGACGCGACGCACATCGTCTTCGGCGTCGTCACCGCGGGGCTGTTCACGCGCAACTGGAAGCTCGAGGGCTCGCTCTTCAACGGCCGGGAGCCCGACGAGAACCGGTGGGACCTTGATCTCGACGCTCTCGATTCCTACTCCGGCAGGCTCTGGTACGCGGACCAGCGCTGGGCGCTCCAGCTCTCGGGCGCGCGCCTGACGGAGGCGGAGCTACACGAGATCGGCGGCGAGCGCGAGAGCCTGAACCGGTATACCGCTTCCGCAACGTATCATCACCCGCTGGGCCGACAGGGGTTCTGGGCGACTACCGCCGTCTGGGGGCGAAACGACGAGGAAGAGGCGAGCACCGATAGTTTCCTCCTCGAGTCCGCGATCGACCTGGACGGCCGGAACCTGTTCTACGGTCGAGGTGAGGTGGTCGAGAAGACCGGCGGCGACCTCGTCCTGGAGGTCGAGGAACTGGAGGACGCGGTGTTCACCGTAGGCAAGGTGTCGGTCGGGTACACGCGGCAATTCGGACCTTACGCCGGCCTGCTCCCCGGGCTGGGCGCCGCGGCGGCGCTGAGTTTCATCCCAGACAATCTGGAGCCCTTCTACGACACAAACGTGGCGTTCGGCTGGTCCGTGTTTGCGAGCCTTCGGCCGGAGCCGATGCGGATGCACGAGGCGCCGGCACCACCGCCCGAGCGCCATCACGGTGATCATCGGCCGAGGGGGTCGGGTGAGTACCGACCCGAGAGCGCGACGCGCAGCGACCTGCCGCGACGGTCTCCTGGCTCGTGGAAACGGGCGGACCGGCAGCGGGCGACCGACCTGCCTGAACGGTTGCGCGGCTACTTCTGGGACCACGCTGCGGAGCATCTCGCCTGGGAAGGGGGTCGGCACACGATCGTGCTCCGGCTGCTTCAGTCGGGCGGCATGGACGCGTGCGGTGGCTCCGGGAATCCATGAGTGACGAGGATTTCACGATTGTCTGGCCCGTCGTCCGGGTCGCGGGATCGATCCATGTCGGATTCGGTTCTGGGGACTCGTTCTCGGAATCACCCGCGGCGAGGTCGACGGATGAATCGCCAGCGCGCGTGTGAATCACATGGCACGGGAGTGAGGTTCTTCCAGTGTCGCGACCCGGTGCTCATTCCGCCTCAGGAGTGGACGGAGTGTGGGGGGCGGCTCGCCGCACTCGAAGACCTCGCCTGCGTGACGCCGTCCTTGATCGGTAATCGAGGCGAGACGAACTTCGTCGACGTCTACTTCCCTGGTCACCGCAACGGACCACAATCTGCGCCGGTGGCGATGGTCGCCACGTCCACCCCCACGCTTGATCTCGGGCTCGGTTCGGTTACGGCCACGCTCGTGAAGCCGAACGAGGAGAATCCAACATGAAGCCGACGCTGGACGTACACGGCATGACCTGTGCCCGCTGCGCGGAGACGGTCGAGAAGGCGCTTCGGTGCGTGCCGGGGGTCGAGATCGCGGAGGTGGATCAGCCGCGGGGTCGGGGCACCGTCGTCACCGCCCATGGCGTAGACCCCGATCAGCTCACCCGGTCCGTCGAACGGGCGGGCTACCGGGCCGAGATCTCAGGCAGCAACGCGGCGCACGAGGAACCCGCGGAGGAGCGTGCGTCGGTGCCGCCCGACGCCGACGAAGACCCTTGCGACTACGACCTGCTGATCGTCGGCAGCGGCGGGGCCGGCATGGCGGCCGCGATCCGTGCCTCGGAGCTCGGAGCCACGGCGGCGATCGTC
>ERZ777003.4229-NODE-4229-length-12435-cov-5.742165_pt1 | contig 12435 bp, 12 predicted proteins | sample MGYA00374956_ERZ777003 | MGnify/ENA primary metagenome ERZ777003 (study PRJEB29302, sample SAMN06268252) | bioreactor metagenome | isolation source: Joint BioEnergy Institute, California, USA | place: USA:Joint BioEnergy Institute, California, USA | collected... | reverse complement strand
CGCAACACTCCGTAGGAATCCCCAGCCTTAAGGCCGGGGAGGATGTCAAGGCAGGATCTGTGCGAACCCTGCTTGCATGGCGATGGCAGTGATCCGCGCTGCGCCGCAGCTTCAGACAGGCGGCGTGTCGTCCGTTGCGCGGGCCTGGGATGCCGCGGCGAGGCCGGGGTGCTTCGCTGCGGCGCTGCCCTGTTCAGATTCGACGTAGTACAGCCAGGCCAGCAGCTCGGCCACGGCAGCGTACAATTGCGGCGGAATGCGGGCATCGAGGTCGACCTGCATCAGCAGATTGACCAGCTCGGGCGATTCATGAATGTACAGGCTGTGGTCGCGCGCTGTACGTATGATGGTTTCGGCAAGTACGCCGTAGCCCTTGGCGACTACGCGCGGGGCATCATCACCCGAGCGATAGCGCAGGGCAACCGCCGCGCGCCGCGAGTCCTCGGGCGCGTTCTGGCCTGCCGACCTTTCGGTCCGCTCGGCGGCACGACGCACGTCGTATTCGGAGTGCCTGGGCGGTAGACTCATGTGATGACTTCCTTCAGGGCGGCGGTGCGCGTATTACAGCGGTGCAGATGCGGGCGGCTGCGCAGGTGCGGGCGGTGCCGGATCGACCATTTCACGGCTGATCAGCAACTGGGAGAGGGCAAGGTTTGCCGCCTCGAACCGTTCCTGCAAGCGCACGCGCTGGGCGCTCAGCACCTCAGCGCCCTGGGGTGCCACGAGCGTGACGCTGCAGCGCTCGTCTTGCACGCGAATGACGGCCTCGACGTCGCCCAGCCGGGGCAGTCGGATGCGTAACCGGGTAGACCACGTCACTTCCTCAGGGGCTTCCTCGGCGTGCTCGCGCCCCTGTTCACGAATTTCCCAGTACATCTGCGCGCCGGGCCAGACCTCGCCCAGCCAGGCAAAGCAGCCGTTCGCCAGAATGTCGAGCTGCTGGTGCACATAGGACAGTGCATCCGGATGGATCGCGTTGAGCGCGCCGGCCCCGGCATTGAGCAGGCCGCCCGTGCGGCTGATCGATGCGCTGGAGTCGGCAGACTGGGCACCGCCCCGTGTGGCATGGGCCTGCTGCTGTGCGTCGGGGGTGCGCTCCCAGGTCAGGCGGGCTTGGGGTTCGCGCCAGATGGCCGCAAATGGCCGTGCGCCAAAAGCCAGCTCTGCCAAGTGCGCTTCGTAGAACGCGCCGCTGAAAATCACGGTTTCCGCCAGCGAGCGCGCCAGGGTGGCGGCAGGGCCGGTGAACGAGGGCAGAACGCGGGCGAGTGCAGTAGCTGCGGTCGCGTGCACCGGGCGCCATGCTTCCGCTGAACGGGTTTCCGTCACGCCAGCAGGTGTGGCCTGGGTGGAGGCGGGCGAACTCTGCGGGAGGGGGACGTCGGCGCGCAGCGTGCCGGATGCAGCCTGAGTCTGTCCGGTTGCGCCTGCCGAGAGGTTGTTCGCAACTTGCCCGGGCGTCGTGCCGGCGGGGCGCCCAGTGGCCTGGCTGGCGCCGGAGGTGTTGCCTTGCGTGCTGGGTGGGGAATCGGACCAGTCTTGCCTCGCCGGCTCTGTACCGGACGGGAACTGGGTTCCCGCTTGTGCCCCGTTCTGCATGCCGGACTGCGGCAGCTGGGGTCCCCCGGTAGCGGGCGTGCCTGCCTGTGCGGCCTGCCCCCCTGCCGGTGAGCCGGTGCCTGCGGCAGAGCCCGGTGCTCCCGAGCTTGGCCGGGCTGCCGGGCGCGCCTGGTGGCCTGACCCGGGGTCGGCGCCGCGTTGCGCCCGTGCCTGCACGGGGAGCGGCAGCGGCTGCATGCGCGGCTGCCACAAGGGTTGCTGGCTTCGACTGACCGGCTGCCCCCGGTGCTGGGTCAGTAGCAGGGCCAGCATCAGTTTGCCCGCGTCACTGAGCTGTATGCGTGCGGATAACCGTCCGGCCAGTGCCTGGGCTTTGTCAGCGCCGGCCTTGGCCGCGCCCGCCCCCGGAGTTTCAGGGCGAATCCCCGCAGATCCGCGCTCCTGCACGGTAGCGTGCCGCGCACCAGGGGGCTGGTTGGTGTCGCGAATGCTGGTGTCTTGCCCATGCACGGTGGCGCCGGGCGACACCACGGACGTACGGGTGCCCTCAAGAACGGCCGGATGCTGCGCTACCGTCGCACCCAAGACGGTGTCAAGCCGCGTGGTCAGTAGCGAACCTAGCGTTGAGGGACCGGTGCTCACGTCTCAGCCGTGTGTGCGGGCTGATAGGCCTGTTCGACGCGCCGCTTGCGATGCAAGGCGCCAATGAGAAAACTCAGGCGCTCAAGGCTGGGCATGATCAGGTCGCGCGTGACTGCATCATTGTGCAGGATCGTGCGCAGCAACTCGCACTTGGTGACGCGGTCGTCTTCGTTGAGCGGACGCTCATGATCGAAACGGCGGATGTTTTCGATCACCTGAAGATACGTCTCGTTCAGCTGGATGACCGAATCCCAGTCGGAATCACGTGCTCGCTCGAGCATGTGGGCACTGATGTCCGCTGCCTGACGGTAGAGCTGCAAAACTGGATTTCCGGGATTCGTCATAGCCGTGTTCCTTGCGTGGAGGATCTAGGCGGTCTGCTTCGCTGCCATCTCCGACCAAGCTTCCGCCAGGTTGGAGAGCAGCTTGTCAGCTTCTTCGAGGCGCGCGGCGTCGGCGTGCAGATTCGCCAGCAACAGACATCGCTGGATGTAATCGTACAGGGCGTCGAGCCGACTTGCCAGCTCTCCGCCCGCCTCGTGGTTCAGCGCGGCCTGCAGGCCGTTGCTGATGATGTCGATTGCTTTTGAAATGGCAACCCCGCGTGCCTGCACGTTCCCGTGTTCAAGGTGCATGCGGGCGCGCCGGATGGCGGCAAGTGCGCCGTCGAACAGCAGCGAAATCAGCTTCACCGGAGAAGCCGATTCGACTTCAGTTTCGAGACCTACGCGGGCGTAGGCCTGCGCATGCCGTTTATACACAGAAGGGGTCATGATGTCGACGCCTGTTCAGAAATTATTACGATTTCATGGACGCCTTCGCCTGGGCCGTCAGCATGTCGAGCTGCTGCGCCAGGTAGGAGCTGGTGCTGCTCATCTGCGCCAGCAGGGAATCGAGCGCGACGAACTGTGCCTGGTAGCGTGCCATGGTGTCTTCGATGCGCTGCTCCATGCGGTCGAACTGGTTGCTGAGGTCTTTCAGCGTCTGCTTGGTGCCTTCCGTGACGTTGTCGAACAGGCCCTTTGAGCGCAGCATGTTCTCGGTAACGTCGACGACGCGTTTGGCGAATCCATTCTCGCCACGGAAGAAGGCATCCACCGCCCCCGGGTTCTCGCTGAGGGTGCGGGTAAGCTTTTCGGTGTCGAGGTTGAGCCGGCCCGTGGTGGGGTCGGTGGTGATGCCCAGCTGCGACAGCACGCCAATTTCGCCCTCGACCCGATAGCTGAGCAACTGCCGCGTCTGCGATTGCACCGTACGCGCGACGCTGTCGCCCGTGAGAGCGCTGCCCTGCTGGTTCTCGACATCGTATGAGGTGAGGCTTGCGATGGTGCTTTGCAGTGCGTTGTAGGCATTCACGAATGCCTGGATCGCAGCGACCGCGGGTGCCGTGTTCTTGCCGACGGTGACCGTGACCGACTTGCTCGTAACGCCGTTCAGCTCGAGGCTGACGCCGTCGATGGCTTGCTCAACCGTATTGCTGGAGCTTTCGATTTCGATGCCGTTGATCTTGATCAGGGCGTTCTCGGCTTCTTCCAGCTCTTGCATGGCATCGCCGCCGCTGCCAAAGCTGAGCAGATCGTGCAGGTCGTCGTTGCCCGTGACGGCAATGCCCGTAACGGCGCCCTTGGTGCCGGTTTCGTTGGCGACGATGGCCAGCTGGAAGGGGTTGGTGGCCTTGCCGTTGTTGATGACGCTGGCCGTCACGCCAATGTCTGCCTCGTTGATGGCATTGCGCACCCCTTCCAGCGAGCTATCGGTGAGCTCGATCTGGTGGGTTTCACCATTGATGGTGATTTCAAGGACACCACCGGTGCCGATCGCGTCGTTGCGCGACTCGACGCCCACCGTGGCCAGGCTCTGGCGCGTGGCGAGCTGGATGACGTCGATGTTGTAGGTGCCGGGCACCGCCCTGGCGTTGTCCTTGATGCTGACGTTCACCGCGGAAGGGTCCGACGACGTGCCTTTCATGGCGCCGAAGGTATCGGGCTTGTTGAGGCCTTTGGCCGCGTCCTGGAATGTTGCGACGGCGCTCTTCAGCGTACCGTAAGCCGAAAGCTTCGTCTGGAAGGTCTCGTAGCGCGACTTCAGCAGCCGCAAGGGTGCTTCTTCGGCCGTGCGCAGATTGGCCAGCAGCTCTGACAGGGGAAGGCCCGAACCGACGCCAAGGGAAGAGATGGATGCCATGGGGTGTCCTGTACGCAATGAGAGTTGCCCGCATAGGGGCGCTACCTTTCCTCATTGCCAATTACGGCAGAATCAGGCAGAACTTTAGCCCCTATTTTCTGTGTTCAACCGGGAGAGTAACGATGGAATTATCCCCGACCACGGGGCATCGGAGCAGGCGGGGCGGGTTTCGGGTTTCCCCTTAAACCGCGCTATTGCTCGTTGACGGGGCAGGAAACGCTCATTTAAAACATCCGGGCATCACGGATTTACTCACGCAAGGCGCGCTCACCGGCCTGTCGGTAGTCTGCCGCGGATGTGTCCTGGTGGCGCAGCCGGTGGCCTTGCCTGGTTCAACGCCTGATCAGGACGTCATGCATGCTCCCTGTCGAAGTGCGCGCCCACAATGTGCGGCAGTGGCTCGATCTTACCTGCCAGTACTTCCTTGAGCTCGACTGCACCACGCCGCGCCCGCACGCGTTCCACTCCAGCGCCCTGGTGGCGCGCGTGGGTGAAACCCTGGTGGCGGAACTGCACGTCAGCGCGTCGCGCGTGCACCGGCGGCGCATCTATGCCGAGAACGCCAGCCGCGCCTACTTCAAGCTGTACTGGCAGTTGAACGGGGAAAGCCGCATCCGGCAGGGCGGGCGCGAAGCGGTGTTGCGGCGGGGCATGTGGTCCATCTATGACACCAGCCGTGAATACACCATCGAGGCCAGCGACCACACCCGCGCGCTGATGCTGCTGATCCCGCAGGAAGAAAGCCGCACCTGGCTGCCTGCGGCTGCCGCGCTGGCGGGCAATGCCGTGCCCAGCGGTGGGCTCGACCGCGTGGTGCTGGCCAGCCTCACCACTCTGCTGCGCGAGCCGTCTGCGCTGGACGCCGACAGCCAGCACGCCCTGCAGGACGCTGCGGTGTCGCTCATCGAGCGCGCGCTCACCAGCCGCGTGCGCGAACTCGGCCTGCGCCGTCCGCACTCTGAAGCCACGCTTGAGCGCATCCGCCGCTACGTGCGCGAGCATCTGACCGACCCACAGCTCACCGTGGACTCACTGGCGCGCGACCTGGGCATTGCTCGCCGCACCCTGTACAACCTGTTCGAAACCACCGGCACCACGCCGCGCGCGTACATCCAGCAGGAGCGTCTGCTGCGGGCGCGCGACATGCTGCTCAATCCGGCCTGGCGCGATGCCCCGGTGTCCGACATTGCCCGGTTTGCAGGGTTTGCCGATCCGGCGCACTTCAGCCGCGCGTTCACGGCGCGGTATGGTGTGCCACCGGGCGTGTGGCGGGCGCGCCGGCTGCCCGGCAACACTGAGGAATTACCCTAGTCGTGCACATCGGGGCAACCCGGGTGCATGCACAGTCAAACGCCGCATGCACGAACTTGCTAGAGTTCACACAACCGTAGTGCTACCGGGCGCCGCCCCACGGCGTCGGGCCGCATTCACCATTACAGGTAGGGGAGACACATCATGCAGGAAACGCAGGAACGCGCACGCGCAGCCATACGCGAGCGCATGCTCATCGACGGCAAGTGGGAAACCGCACACAGCGGCGCAACCTTTCCGGTATACGACCCGGCCACTGGCGAAGTCATCGCCAACGTGCCCGAAGCGACCGAGGCTGACGTCGACCGCGCCGTCCAGGCTGCGCGTCGGGCATTCGACCCTTCATCCGAATGGCGCAGCATGACGCCAGCCGCGCGCGAGCGCCTCATCCACCGCCTGGCCGATCTGGTCGAGCAGCATGGCGACGAGCTGGCCGCGCTGGAAACCCTGAACCAGGGCAAGCTGCTGCCGTGGTCGCAGGCCATCGAGGTGGGTGGCAGCGTCCAGTGGTTGCGCTACATGGCCGGGTGGGCCACCAAGATCGAAGGGTCCACCTTCGAAGTCTCCATCTCGTTCCCGCCCGGAACCCGTTACCGCACCTCCACCCAGCGCGTGCCGGTAGGCGTGGTGGGGGCCATCGTGCCCTGGAACTTCCCGCTGGCCATGGCCGTGTGGAAACTCGCCCCGGCCCTGGCCTGCGGCTGCACCTTGGTACTGAAGCCTGCGGAGGAAACGCCGCTCACCGCATTGCGGCTGGCCGAGCTGGCGCTGGACGCTGGCATTCCGCCTGGCGTGTTCAACGTGGTGACGGGCGGGCCCGCCACCGGAGCCGCGCTGGTAGCGCATCCCGGGGTGGACAAGATCGCGTTCACCGGATCCACCGAAGTGGGCCGTGAAATCGGTGCGCGCTGCGGGCAGGACATCAAGCGCGTCTCGCTCGAACTGGGCGGCAAGAGCCCGGTCATCGTGCTCGACGACATGGACGTGGAAACCGCCGTGCAGGGTGCGGCGGGGGCGATCTTCTTCAACCACGGTCAGGTGTGTACGGCCGGCTCGCGCCTGTACGTCTCCAGCAAGCTGTACGACAAGGTCGTGGCCGGTGTGGCGGAAGCCGCCGAGGCCACTGTCCTCGGCTCGGGCTTCGACGGCCAGGCGCAGATGGGGCCCATGGTGTCGGCGCGCCATCAGGAACGCGTGCTGCGCTACATCGAAAGCGCGCGGGCCGAAGGCGGTGAGATCGTCGCCGGTGGCGAGCGTGGCGCCGACAAGGGCTATTTCGTGCGCCCCACCGTGGTGGCCAACCCCGATCGCAAGCCGCTGACCATCGTGCGCGAAGAAGTGTTCGGCCCCGTGCTCGTGGCCATGCCGTTCACCGATCTCGACGACGTGCTGCGCGAGGCGAACAACACTACCTATGGCCTGGGCGCCAGCGTGTGGACCAACCGGCTCGACTGGGCACAGCGCGCCATCGACGCCCTGCAGGCCGGCACCGTCTGGGTGAACACGCACAACATGGTCGATCCGAACATGCCGTTCGGCGGCTTCAAGCAATCTGGCGTCGGGCGTGAACACGGGCGTTCCGCCATCGACGGCTACACCGAAATCAAATCCGTCTGCATTGCATATTGACGAGGCACCATGAACAAGGACCAGTACGAAGCCGGGCTGAAGATCCGCTACGAGATGTTCGGCAAGGAGGTCACCGACCAGCAGATCGCGGCTACCAGTTCATTCCTGCGCCCCATGCAGGACATGGTCACGCACGACTGCTTCGGCACGGTGTGGACCCAGCCCGAGTTCGACCGTCGCACGCGCAGCCTGATCACGCTGGCGATGATGATCGGCATGGGCCGCTCGCACGAGCTGCGCATCCACGTCAAGGGGGCCATCAGCAACGGCGTCACCGTGGAAGAACTGGGCGCCTTGATGCGCCATGCCGCCATCTACTGTGGCGTGCCGGCGGCGGTTGACGCCTGGGCGAATACCGATGCCACCTTGCGTGAGCTGGGTCTGGTGAAGGACGGACAACCATGAGCGCTGTACTGCAAGTTGCCTTCATTGGCCTGGGCAACATGGGTACGCCCATGGTCATCAACCTGCGCCGCGCCGGTTTTCCGGTAAAGGTGTACGATCGCGACCCCGCGCGCATGCAGGCGCTGGCCGAGCAGCACGGCGCGGTGCCCTGTGCCGACTGGCCCAGCCTGGCGGCGGGCACGGATGTGGTCATCACCATGCTGCCTACCGGCAAGGATGTGGCCGACGTGCTGCTGCACGACCGCGGCGGGCTGGCGGCCCACCTGGCCAAGGGCGCGGTGGTGGTCGACATGAGTTCGTCCGAACCCCTGGGCACCCGCGAGCTGGCGGCGCAGCTGGCCCGGCGCGGCCTGGGCATGGTCGATGCGCCCGTGTCCGGAGCGGTGCAGGGCGCGATTGCCGGCACGCTGTCGATCATGGCGGGGGCGGATGACCCAGCGCACATTGATCGGGTCATGCCGCTGTTCGTAGCCATGGGCAAGCGGGTATTCCGCACCGGCGCCTCGGGCACGGGGCACGCCATGAAGGCCCTGAACAATTTCGTGGCGGCCGCGGCGTACGCTGCTACCGCCGAGGCACTCATGATCGGCACCCGGTTTGGCCTGGACGATGCCCTCATGGTGGAAATCATCAATGCATCCACCGGCCGCAGCTTCAACAGCGAGGTGGTGTTTGCCTCGCAGGTGGTTACCCGTCAGTTCAAGACCGGCTTTGCCATGGGCCTGATGACCAAGGACGTGGGCATTGCCAGCCAGCTTGGCGAGGCCCTGAAGGTGAACGCGCCGGTAAGCCGTCTGGTGGCCCAGCGCTGGGAAGAAGCCTGCAAGGCGCGTGGGCCCGGCGTCGATCAATGTACGGCCATTCTGGCCTGGCAGGAGCAGGCCTGAAACCTATGCCTGCCGCCCCGGTGGCGGCAGGTTTTCCTGCATGTTAAAAAAATTCCAGCAAATAACCAGCTTCAAGCGAAGGTTCATACATGATGTCCAGCACGTCGAACTTGCCCAAGGTCGGTTTCATCGGGCTTGGGGTCATGGGCACGCCCATGTCCACACATTTGTCACGCGCCGGGTATCCCCTTGTGGTTTACGATATCCGCACCGAACTGGCGGTGCAGCTGGCAGCTGAACTGTCGAATACCTCGGCGGCCACGTCGCCTGCCGAGGTGGCCGCCAGCAGCGACATCATCGTCACCATGCTGCCCAACGGCGAGGTAGTGCGCGAAGTGCTCTGCGCCGAGGATGGCGTCTACGCGGGCCTGCGCCCGGGCAGCCTGTTGCTGGATACTTCCTCTTCCGAACCCTGGCTGACCCAACAGACCGCTGAAGAAATGCGCGCAAAAGGGTGCAGCGTGGTCGATGCCCCGGTATCCGGCGCCCAGCACGGGGCCAAAACGGCTACGCTGGTGTTCATGGTGGGGGGTGACGACGCCGACGTCGAGCGCGTGCGGCCCCTGCTGCAATGCATGGGCCGGGCCATTTACCACCTGGGCGGGGTGGGTGCGGGGCATGCCATGAAATGTCTCAATAACATGATCACCTCCATGAACCTGCTGGCGCTGGCCGAGGGCCTGGCCGTGGGTACCCGCTATGGTCTCGACCCGGCCGTCATGACCGACGTGATCAACGAATCCACGGGCGGGTCGTGGGTCAGCAAGACCCACATTCACCAGCGCATCCTCAATCGCGCCTTCGACGACCCCTTCAAGCTCGAGCTGATGGTGAAGGACATCGGCATCGGCATGGAACTGGCCCGGCAAACCGGTGTGCCCGTACCGTTGTCGGCGAATGGGCAGCATTTGTGGAAGGCCGCAGCGCTGGCGGCCGGGCCCGGCGCCAGCGTCAGCGAGCTGGTGCGATGGGTGGAAAAACTCACCGGCGTGACCATAGAATCCGCCAAAGGCCCACGAGCACCGGCAGCGCAGTGACTCTGCGCCCCTCAGAACATCCGCTTGTTCCACTCAAGCTGCTTGGGCAGGATGCCCTGCTGTATGCACAGCGCGGCAGCGTGCCCGGCAATTTCTCCGGTTTGCGTGCACCAGGGGAAATTGCGCATCACCATGAAGATGGTCTCGTAGGTGAACGACAGCGACGCACCCGTCAACAGCATGTTGTTCACCTTCTTCGGCAGGAAACAGCGGAACGGCACCTCAATGGTGTACTTGCGGTAGTTGTCCCAGAAGAAGGTCTTGGTCATGGACCGGGTTACTGCGTCGTGAAAGCGACGTTCCTCGCGCGCATCGTCTATGGAGAATACATACTCACCAATGGGGTGGCGCCCGTCGCGCACGCCCACGTAGCGGCCTACCTGCGTTACGTAAGCGCTTTCGAAGCCGGGCACGTACTTGATGAGGAAGCGCTGTTCCGCCTCGATCAGGCCGCGCAGTTCTTCCTTTGCGCGCGAGGCGTCGGCCCGGCTGTCGTCCATGTGCAGGCCCCATTCGTAGGGCACGTTCTGCCAGAAAATGAACGTGCCCGGCGCCTGGATGGGGCTCATGTCGACGGTGGGGTGGCCGATGTACTGCATGCCGTAGACGTTGCCGCGCAGGCGGGGGCGATACAGCTCGGGCGGAATGTCGCCAGCGGCACGTGCCTTTTCGATCAGCTTCAGCAGCAAAGGGTCGTTTTCCCGTTTCTGGTATTCGGCCGTCCTGCTGAAATCGATGCCCGCCATGATCCACAACAGCCCGCCCGGAATGGGCCGGCGTTCGCCGTCGTATTCCACCCCTGCGGGCTGGTAGCCACCCCCGCGCACGAAGGGTGCGCCGCTGCGCGCCACCAGCTCGGACGTGCCCGTGCCTTCAATGAAGATCTTTCCTTCGACGGCTTCGCGGCCCGAGGCAGATTCGATGATGACGTAGCGGATGGCGGATTCGTTCCCCTGTAGTTCCATTTCAACATCCACGAACGACGCACCATAGATGGCCTGTACGCCCGCTTCCTTCAGCATGCGCGCCATGATGCAGCCCGCCGTTTCCGGGTTGAACGAGGCGCGCCGGAACGGGCTGCCCGGGGGCAGGTAGTAGTCGTAGTGCGCGAGAGGGTTGCCTGCCCAGTCGGGCAGGACGGTCTCATCGGCCACATAGATGCAGCCTTCACGCTCGAAGCGCTCCATCAGTTCGGTGTGAATGCCACCGACCCCCGCATTCACCGCGCCCTGCAGGCCAATGGTATGCACCCCGCCGGGCATGTCGAACCGTTCGATGAGAATCACGCTGCAGCCGTCGCGACGGGCGCGCAGTGCGGCCGCGAACCCGCCGGGGCCACCGCCCACGACGACGACGTCGGCCGAAGCGACGACGGGGACGCCATGCGGAGTTGTACGGGGAGCCGAAGAGGCCATTGCTACATTCGACATCATGCTTCTCGCCTGGTTGTAAAACGAAAACACATTGCGCCGGTGCGCATCACTGCGTAGGCTGGAAGCCTGTGGTTTTCACGATCTCGCCCCAGCGCTGATACAGGTTTTCAATAAGCTGCTTCTGTTCCTCAGGCGTGGTGGGGGCGGGCTCCAGACCCATGGCATGGAAACGCGCCTTCACGTTGGGCTGGTCCAGCGCTTCGCGGGCCAGTTTCTCCAGCTCGCGCGTACGCGTCTTGGGCATTCCGGCCGGCCCATAAAGCGAGTACGACTCTTCGATCGCGATCGTGATCGTGGCCATGGGCAATGCGGACGCGGCGTGGCTGGCGCAAGGGCAGGCCAGCAGGTAAGCCAGGCCCAGCGCACCAAGCCAGGCCAGGATCTTCTCGAGAATCTTCCCGGACGGGCGTGTCCGGGCCGGTGCACACAGAGTCTGGGCGGCAGAAGTCATGGGACGTGCTCCTCGTTATTGGTTTTCTTGCCTGCGGGAGTTCTTTGCTCGTGCAGAACGGGCAAGCGGGGTGTGCAGGCATTCACTGGTGTCGACAACGGACGTTGGGGTTTCGGCCCTCGACGCTCAGCTATGGTCTGGAACTGGTGGCCGGGGCGCAAGCTATAATCACGCTCATTTCACTGGGTGTAACGCCGCATGCCCACGATCAAGTCCATCCGCGCGGTAGAACGGGCCTTCCAGGTACTCGAAGCGCTTCAAGATGCGCCCCAGGGCGCCACGCTCGCCGACCTGCACCGGGCCACGGGATTGTCCAAGCCCACGCTCATGCGGCTGCTCAAGACACTGATGAAAGTGCGTGCGGTGCGCCGCGGCATGGTGGACCAGCGTTACCACACCGCGGTGCGCCTCAGTTTGCTGGGCCGCAGCGTCACGGCCGTGGATGGCCTGGCAGAGATTTCCGCCCCCATCCTGGATGAACTCTGCCAGCGCCTGGAATGGCCGTCCGACGTACTTATCCATCAGGGCGACAACGATTTCATGCGGGTGGTGGAGTCGAACCTGCGGCGGTCGCGTTTCTATGTAAGGAGACGTTCAACGGGCCTGCGGGTGAACCTGCTGGGTTCTGCCGGCGGCCAGGCCTTCCTCTCGCAACTGCACCCCGAACGGCTGGAACAACTGCGCGAATGCGCGCGCCTCGGCGGCGACATGCACAACGAAAAGATCCTGGCGTGTGGTGACCTTGCCGAGCGCCTGGAGCAGGTGCGCCAGCGCGGCTACGCCACACGGCACCCTTTGTACCGGGGCAGCGGCTACGGCCAGCCCCCGCGCGACGACCAGCTATCGGCCATCGCAGTGCCCATCCTCGGCACGCGCCAGGTGCTGGGGGCGGTGAA
>ERZ777003.4226-NODE-4226-length-12442-cov-5.695649_pt1 | contig 12442 bp, 9 predicted proteins | sample MGYA00374956_ERZ777003 | MGnify/ENA primary metagenome ERZ777003 (study PRJEB29302, sample SAMN06268252) | bioreactor metagenome | isolation source: Joint BioEnergy Institute, California, USA | place: USA:Joint BioEnergy Institute, California, USA | collected... | reverse complement strand
CATGACGCCGGCCATGATTGCCGAGGCCCGCGCGCAGGCGGACGGGCAGTAAGGGAAAACCTCCCTCCCCTGCGCGGGGAGGGAGGTTGTTCAGGCGGCGCTCCGGGCGCGCCGCGTTCAGGGTCAGGCCCGGATTTCCTGCCGCTGGAAGGTCACGTAGGCGATGGTGAACAGCACCACCAGCGCCGCCACCATGCCGGCAAGCTGCGGCCAGATCAGGCTCAGGCTCTCCGACACCGGCAGCGGAGCCCCCAGCAGCGCCTGGTGGAGCTGGCTGGCGAATACCAGCCCCAGGGTCCGCGTCTCGGGGCTCAGCAGCGCCAGCGTCATCTCGCCGTAGAGCATGTTCGGCGAGATGCGCGAGATCGCCGTCTGCCATTCGGCATGCGCCACCGCCGTCGTCGGGTTCAGCGGATCGACGGTGACGATCGCGCCGGCGATCAGCGGTGCCAGCATCGACCAGAAGATGGCAAACAGCAGCCACACCGTCAGCGCCGCCAGCGCCGACGTCGCCGGCGCGCGGAACACGATGGAGAACAGCAGCGCCACCGCCAGCCAGACGCCGGCATAGACGAAGGAGGCGAGCAGGAAGGCGAGCCCCCGCACGATCTCCTCCGCGCTCGGCGGCAGCCCGAGCAGCAGGATGCCCAGCCCGGTCACCAGCAGCCACAGGGTGACGAGGCAGATCGCGATGACGATCAGCCCGCCCAGGTACTTCCCCGTCAGCAGGGCGTCCCGGTAGATCGGCTGCGACAGCACCCGGCTCAGGGTGCGCCGGTTGTATTCGCCGTTGATAGCGTCGAAGCCGAGCGCGATCGCCACCAGCGGCAGCAGGAAGCCGAGGAAGCCGACGAAGGAGGGCAGCGGATCCTGCGCCATGGTGAACACGCGCAGGAACAGGAACTGGTCCTCGCTGAACGTCTGCTTGATCTCGCCGATGGTGGCATAGACCGCGCCCAGGGCGGTGAGCAGCACCAGCAGCATCACCAGGTGGATGCGGGCGCTTGTCATGTGGTCGGCCGCCTCCTTGAGGGCGACCGCGGCAAGCCCGGTGAAGGGCGATCCCTCACGCCGCCTTCGCATGACCCGCCTCCGTCTCGAAGTACCGTGCGTAGACCTCGTCGAGGCTGGCCTGGCGCAGGCCGATCGACTGCAGCGTTCCGCCGGCGCCGATCACGCGCCGTGCGATCTCGGGCCTTAGGTCCCCCTTCGCCTCCACCCGCCAGCGGCCCGGCCGCTCGAGCACGGTGGCGGCGTCGGGCAGGTCGCCCAGCAGCGACGCCAGGTCGGCGCCCTCGGCTTCCGCCTCGATCACGTAGCGGCCGCCGAGCACGTCGGCGGTGAGCTGGTCCACCCGGCCGCAGAGCCCGATGCGGCCGCGGCTGAACAGCGCGACACGGCTGCAGATGGTCTGCACCATGCCCAGCAGGTGCGACGACAGCACGATGGTGATGCCGTCGCGGGCCAGCGCCTGGATCAGCTCCAGCAGCTCCTGCGTGGACTGCGGGTCGAGGCCTGCCGTCGGCTCGTCGAGGATCGCGAGCTCCGCCCGCTTGAGCAGGAGATCGGCGATGCCCAGCCGCTGGCGCATGCCATGGGAGAAGGTTGAGACCCGCCGGTCCGCCACCTCCGTCAGCCGGACGCGCGCCAGCACCTCGTCGATGCGCCTGCGCGCGTCGCTCGAGGCGAGGCCCGCCAGACGCGCGGAGTAGGACAGGTTCTCCCGCGCCGTCAGCCGTTCGTAGAAGCCCACCTCGTCCGGCAGGTAGCCCACCCGGCGCTTGACGGCGAGCGGCTGGCGCAGCGGATCCAGCCCCAGCACGCGCACCGTGCCGGCCGTCGGCTCGGTCAGGCCGAGGAGCAGCAGGATGGTTGTGGTCTTGCCCGAACCGTTCGGGCCGAGCAGTCCGAACACCTCACCCCGTTCGACCACGAGGTCGATGCCATCGACCGCGGTCGTGCGGCCGTAACGTTTTACCAGTCCGGCCGTCTCGATGACCGCGCTCATCGCCGGCCGTACCGCGTGACCGCGACCGCAAGCACGACGACCGCGGCGGCGATGACGCCGAGGCCGACGATGCCCCAGACGGTCGAGGTGGTGACGGTAACCCGGAAGCTGGCATTGTCGGAGACGCCGTCGCCGTTCGCCCGGACGGGCACGACATAGTCACCGGCGATCGCCTTGTCGGAGGGCGTGATGCCCACCGAGACCTCCACCCGCTGTCCGGGCTGAAGCTCGTCGATCTCGTCCGGCTCGAAGGTCACCGTCCAGCCGCTGGGCGGGCTCGCGGACATCGAAACGCTGCGTGCGGCCGCGGTGCCGGTGTTGGCCAGCGTGAAGGTGAAGCTGCGCTGCTCGCCGGCGACCGCCTCGCCCGACAGCCGCCCTTCCGGGCCGGAGAGCGAGAGGGTCGGCCGCCCGGTCACGTCCATCAGCAGCTGCGCGTCGCCGGTTGCACTTTCCGAAGCGGCGCGGATCAGCACCGGATACTGCCCGGCCGGGGTGTTCTCCGCGGGGCTGACGCTGACGGTGATGTTCTCCGTCTTGCCCGCGGCGACCGGCAGGCTGGTCAGCTCCTGCGAGCCATAGCGCTGCTTGAAGGTGACCTCAAACCCGGCGGGCGCCTGCGCCAGCAGGTTGACGACCGTGTCGTCCCGCCCCTCGTTGGTGATCGCGACCTGGAAATCGAAGGTGGAACGCACCGAGCCGCGCAGCGCCGGCAGCGTCGGCTCCAGCGTCAGCCGCGCCGGCTCGGCCTCGGTGAGGCGCAGCGCGATCGGCAGCCGCAGCGACTGCCCGTCCGCCTCGCCGGTGACGGTGAAGTCGTACTGGCCGACGTCGGCATCGGCCGGGGGCGTCACCTCCAGCGTCAGCTCGACCGTCTCGTCGGGCCCGGCGATCGCGGCGCCCACGGCCTGCCCGCCGCCGTCGATTTCCCAGCTCCACCCCTGCGGCAGCCCGCTCACGTCGAAGGAGACCCGCTGCGGCGGAAGCCCCACGTTCGCGAGCCGAAGCGTCATCGTGATCTCGGATCCGGCCTCGGCGGTGAGTTCGGGAAACGGCGTGGTGAGCCACAGTCCCTGCCGGTCCTCGCCGGCCTGGGTGGCCGTCGCAGCAACCGGCGTCTGCGCGACCGCGATCCCCGACGTCAGCGCCGCGCCGGCGGCGGCCAGGGCTGCGGCTGCGAACGCTGAGGCGAATCTCCCGTGCGGGAACATCGTCGAAACCCCCTGCCCAGAACATCGATGAATGAAGCTCGACCGGGCCGGCGGCAGGCCGCGCAACCCGACCTGGCCGGCTACGTTGGCATCGATTGTGGCAGGAATCTGGCATCAAGATGAAATGCCGTTAATGATTCAGGCATTGAATCGAAAGGGAGAATCCGTACCGGGGCCGCAATTCGCCCCGGATTCGCCGCCTAGAGCGGCAGGCGGAGGATGGCGCGCAGACCGCCGCCGGGCGCGGTGGCGAGGATGAGGTCGCCGCCGTGGCTGCGGGCGATGTCGCGGGCGATGGTCAGCCCGAGCCCGACGCCGCCGGTGCGCGGGTTGCGTGACGGGTCGAGGCGGAAGAACGGGCGAAACACGTCCTCGCGCCGGTCCTCCGGAATGCCGGGGCCGTCGTCGTCCACCCAGATCTCCACCTGGGCGGGACTCGCCCGCGCCACCACCCGGACGTGGTGCGCGTAGCGGACGGCGTTGGAGACGAGATTGCCGACGCAGCGCCGGATTGCGTTCGGCCGCACCACCAGCGACAGCCCGGTCCGTCCCTCCAGCCGCACGTCGCCGCCCTGGCGGCGGGCGCTCACCACCACCTCGTCGAGCAGCGCGTCGAGGTCGGTCGGGACCGCGCTCTCCTCGCCCTCGCCGCGGGCGAAGGCGAGATAGCCCTCGATCATGTGCTCCATTTCCTCGATGTCGCTCTTCAGGTCGGCGACATCGGGGCCGTCGCCCAGCATGGCGATCTGCAGCTTCATCCGGGTCAGCGGCGTCTTCAGGTCGTGGCTGACCCCGGCCAGCATCTCCGTGCGCTGCGCGATCTGCCGCTTGATTCGGGCGCGCATCAGGCTGAAGGCGCGGGCCGCCTGGCGCACCTCGGCGGCGCCCTGGGCGCGGAACTCGCCAACCTCCTGGCCCTTGCCGAAGCGGTCCACCGCCTTCGCCAGCCGCCGGATCGGCCGGATCTGGTTGCGCATGAAGATGATGGCGATGGTGAACAGGGTGGCGGAGGCCCCGACCATCCACAGCACGAAGGTGTAGCTGGTGGCGGTGAACAGCCGCTCCCGCGGCGCGATCACGTGCAGCAGCCCGTCCTCCAGCTCGATGGTGATCCGGACCTGGCGGTCGGAGTGATCGACGTCGATGACGAACGGCCGGTCGATGCGGTCGCGGATCTCGTTCGCCAGCTTCTCCGACAGCAGGTCGTCCCCCGGCTCGGGCAGCGGGCGAGACAGCCGCGCGTCCGGCTGGTAGCGCATCCTCAGTTCCAGCCGCTGAAAGGCGATCAGCTCCGCCTGGCCGGGCAGCTCGTCGTCGATCAGGTCATGGACCACGTTCATCGCCGCCACTTCCGACACCACCGCCGCCGCGAGCCGCCGCGTGATCAGGTCGTAGTGGTAGTCGTAGAACACCACCAGCAGCAGCAGCTGGAGCATGATCGCGGGCGTCACGATGATCATCAGCGCCCGCCCCAGCAGCGTCTGCGGCAGGACGGCCTTGATCGCGTTCCGCACCGCCGCCAGCGCCCGGCCGACGCGCGTCAGCACCGTCGCCGGTCCGGTGCGGACGACCAGCGTCATTCCGGCACCAGCATGTAGCCGGTGCCGCGCACGGTCTGGATGTAGCGCGGCTCCCGCGGCTCGCGTTCGATCTTGCGCCGCAGCCGGGTGATCTGCACGTCCACCGCGCGGGCGCTGTTGATCTCGCAGCGCTCGGCCAGCTCCTCGCGCGACAGCGGCTGCAGCGGTGCCGCGGCAAGCTCGCGCAGCAGCGCATGCTCGCCGCTGGTCAGCCGGATCAGCGTGTCGCCCTGGTGCAGCAGCCCGCGGCTGGTGTCATAGACGAAGTCGCCGAGGCGGATGATGGCGGGCGCGGCCGGGGCGGCCTGCGCCGGCGCCGCCCGGCGCAGGATCGAATGCATCCGCAGCACCAGCTCGCGCGGCTCGAACGGCTTGGGCATGTAGTCGTCAGCGCCGTACTCGAAGCCGAGGATGCGGTCCTCCGGCTCGCCGCGGGCAGTCAGCAGCAGGATGGGCACGTTGTTGCCCTGCTCCCGCAGCTCGGCAGTGAGCGCGAGCCCGTTCTGGCCGGGCATCATCACGTCCATCACGATCAGGTCGAAGCTGAACCGCGACATCTGGTCCTTCGCCACCGCCGCGTCGGCCGCGGTGCTGACGAAGAAACCCGCTTCGGTCAGGTAGCGCTGGAGCAGGCCGAGCAGGCGCTGGTCGTCGTCGACCACCAGCACATGGGCCGGCTCCTGCGGCGCCGCCGTCCGCTCTAGGTCTCGCGCCGCCACGCCTTGGGCTCCGCCGGCCGCGGGCCGCTCTGGCTGAGCTCGCGGGTCGCCGCGTCCATGATGCCGAGCATCACCTTCTTGAACCCTTCCACCGCATCGGCGCCTGCCTCGCGATAGGCCCGGGCAATCCGCGCCCGCTGGTTCGCGGTCAGCCGCTGCTCCAGGTCGGCGCCCTTCTCGGTAAGGTAGAGCAGCCGCTTGCGGCGGTCGTCGCTGCCGGTGCGCTGCTCGACATAGCCGTCGCGCAGCAGCCGGCTCAGCACCCGCGACAGGCTCTGCTTGGTGATGTTGAGCACGGTCAGCAGCTCGCTGACCGTGATGCCGGGGTAGCGGCCGACGAAGTAGATCACCCGGTGGTGAGCCCTGCCCAGATCCTGCTGGGCGAGCATCGAGTCCGGCTCGCCGGTGAAATCCCGATAGGCATAGAACAGGAGCTCCACCCCCGTCCGCAGCTCCTCGTCGCGAAGGAACAGCGGGTTCGAGGGAATCTTTACGTCAGCCATGTTGACATATTTGCCATCAGGATGTTACACCCTCTGATCCGAGGCAGACATTTTCGGTCGCGGCTCCGAAGGCTTCCGACATAGGATGTCGGCAGCAGCCGCGGGGAGCGGACGGACAGTCTCCGTCTCCCGACCCATAAACAACTAGCGGACGAGACGCAAATGGCCCTTATCCCCTTCCATGACCGTGACGGCCAGATCTGGCAGGACGGCGCGCTGGTTCCGTGGCGCGAGGCGAAGATCCACGTGCTCACCCACGGCCTCCACTACGGAAGCTGCGTCTTCGAGGGCGAGCGCGTCTACGGCGGCGAGATCTTCAAGCTGCGCGAGCACACCGAGCGCCTGTTTGCCTCGGCCCGGATGATGGACTTCGAGATCCCCTTCAGCGTGGAGGAGATCGACGAGGCCTGCAACGCGGCTGTTCGCGCCAACAACATCGTCGACGGCTACGTCCGTCCGGTCGCCTGGCGCGGCAGCGAGATGATGGGGGTCTCCGCCCAGCAGAACCGGATCAACGTCGCCATCGCCACCTGGGAGTGGCCCGCCTACTTCACGCCGGAGGCCCGGCTGCAGGGCATCCGCATGCAGGTGGCCAGGTGGCGGCGGCCGGCGCCGGAGTGCGCGCCGGTGCACGCCAAGGCGGCCGGTCTCTACATGATCTGCACGCTGGCGAAGCACGCGGCGGAGCGGGCGGGCTACAACGACGCGCTCATGCTCGACTGGCGCGGCCAGGTGGCGGAGGCGACCGGCGCCAACATCTTCCTGATCCAGGACGGCGTCATCCACACGCCGAAGCCGGACTGCTTCCTCGACGGCATCACCCGCCGCACGGTCATCGACCTTGCCCGCGCCCGCGGCTACGAGGTCGTCGAGCGGGCGATCATGCCGGAGGAGTTCGCGCGGACGCAGGAGGTGTTCCTGACCGGCACTGCCGTCGAGGTGACCCCGGTGCGCGAGATCGGCGAGTGGCGGTTCGAGGTCGGCGAGATCACCCGCAACCTGGTCCACGACTTCGACGCGCTGGTCCAGCGCAAGAACGACAAGGCCGCGTCCGTCCGCGCCAGCGCCGCCTGAGCGGCGACAGAGAAAGGGCCCGGGCGATCGGTCCGGGCCCAAGACGAGGCGTTCGCGAAAAAAGGGGACGCCGGCAGCGCGGAGGGAGGCACCGCCACCGGAGCCCGGGCGGCCGCGGGAGGCCACGGGCACGCCGCAGCCTCCAGCCTGCCGCAGACATGGTTAATGCATTGTTACCGGGATGCCCGCGTGCAGTTGTGCGCGGGCGTCGCCGTCTGGCGGGCTCAGGCGGCGGCGCCGTGGCAGTGCTTGTACTTCTTCCCCGATCCGCAGGGGCAGGGGGCGTTCCGGGGCACCTTCGCGCTCGCAGCCGGTGAGGCCGCGGGTCGCGTGCGGGTGGCGACGCCGACGTCGCCGCCCGCGTCGCCCATCGGCGCACCGTCGCCGGCCGGCAGCGGGGCGCCGGCCGGATCGACCCGGCTTTCCACCATCCGCGCCGGCTGCGGCGCGGCGGGCGCCATCGCCTGCAGGTCGGCCGCCGGCCGAACCTCGACATGGGCCATCACCCGCGTCACCGACTCCCGCAGCCGCGCGAGCATCGACTCGAACATGTCGAACGCCTCGCGCTTGTACTCGTCCAGCGGGTTGCGCTGGGCGTGGGCGCGCAGGTTGATGCCCTGGCGGAGCTGGTCGAGATGGAGCAGGTGCTCCTTCCAGTGGAAGTCCAGCAGCTGCAGCAGCAGGTTCTTTTCCACCAGCCGCATCGATTCCGGGCCGATGGCGGCGGCCTTCTCCGCCATCTTCTTCTCGACCGCGTCGGCAATGCGCTGCCGGATCTCGGCGTCGGCGACGCCGTCCTCGGCCGCCCATTCCTTGATCGGCAGGTCGAGGCCGAAGATGCGCTTCACTTCCGCCGTCAGGCCCTCGACGTCCCACTGCTCGGCGTAGGCGCGCTCCGGCACGTGGGCGGCCATCAGCGCGTCCAGCGTCTCCTCGCGCATGTCGACGATGGTCTCGCCGACGTCGGTCGCCCGCATCAGCTCCTTGCGCTGCTCGTAGATGACCTTGCGCTGGTCGTTCATCACGTCGTCGAACTTCAGCAGGTGCTTGCGCACCTCGAAGTTGCGCGCCTCGACCCGCGCCTGGGCCTTTTCCAGCGCCTTGTTCACCCAGGGATGGGAGATCGCCTCGTCTTCCTTCACGCCGAGGCGCTTCAGCATGGAGTCGATCTTGTCCGCCGCGAAGATGCGCATCAGGTCGTCTTCGAGCGACAGGAAGAAGATCGAACGTCCGGGGTCGCCCTGACGGCCGGAGCGGCCGCGGAGCTGGTTGTCGATGCGCCGGCTCTCGTGGCGTTCGGTGCCGATCACGCAGAGCCCGCCGGCGGCCAGCGCCTGCTGGCGCTTCTCCGCGATCTCGGCCTTGATCTGCTCGATGCGCCGCGCGCGCTCCTCCTCGTCGGTGACATCGGCGAGTTCGCGCCGGATGCGCATCTCGAGGTTGCCGCCGAGCTGGATGTCGGTGCCGCGACCGGCCATGTTGGTCGCGATCGTCACCGCGCCCGGGATGCCCGCGTCGGCGATGATGTAGGCCTCGGCCTCGTGATAGCGGGCGTTCAGCACGTTGTGCTTGATGCCGTGCTTCTTCAGCTTGGCCGACAGCTCCTCGGACTTCTCGATCGAGGTCGTGCCGACCAGCACCGGCTGGCCGCGCTTCTGGCAGTCGATGATCGTCTCGATCACCGCCTTGTCCTTCTCGGCGCGGGTCCGGTAGACGGCGTCGTCCTCGTCGATGCGGATCACCGGCAAGTTGGTCGGGATCTCGATGACGTCGAGCTTGTAGATCTCGGCGAACTCGCCGGCCTCGGTCATCGCCGTGCCGGTCATGCCGGCAAGCTTGGGATAGAGCCGGAAGTAGTTCTGGAAGGTGATCGACGCCAGCGTCTGGGTCTCGGCCTGGATCTGGACGCCTTCCTTGGCCTCGATCGCCTGATGCAGGCCCTCGGAGTAGCGGCGGCCCTCCATCATGCGGCCGGTGAACTCGTCGACGATGATCACCTTGCCGTCCTTGACGACATATTCGGTGTCGCGGCGGAACAGCTTGTGTGCGCGCAGCGCCTGCATCACGTGGTGGAGCTGGGTGATGTTGTGGCTGTCGTAGAGGCCGCCTTCCATCAGCCCGGCCTGGCGCAGCCGCTCCTCCATCACCTCGACGCCCTCGTCGGTCAGGGTGACCGTGCGCTGCTTCTCGTCGATCTCGTAGTGCTCGGGCTTGAGGTGCGGGATCTCCTTGTCGATGGCGCGATAGAGCGCGGAGGAGTCCTCGGCCTGGCCGGAGATGATCAGCGGGGTGCGCGCTTCGTCGATCAGGATCGAGTCCACCTCGTCGACGATGGCGAAGTTCGGCTCGCGCTGGACCATCATGTCCAGCCGCAGCTTCATGTTGTCGCGCAGATAGTCGAAGCCGAGCTCGTTGTTGGTCGAATAGGTGATGTCGCAGGCGTAGGCCGCGCGCCGCTCCTCGTCCGTCAGCCCCGGCACGATGCAGCCGACGGTGAGCCCCAGGAAGCGGTGGATCTGGCCCATCCATTCGGAGTCGCGGCGGGCCAGGTAGTCGTTGACCGTGACGACGTGAACGCCCTTGCCGGTGAGCGCGTTGAGATAGGCGGCGAGCGTCGAGACAAGCGTCTTGCCTTCGCCGGTCTTCATCTCGGCGATCATGCCGCGGTGCAGCACGATGCCGCCCATGAGCTGGACGTCGAAGTGGCGCTGGCCCAGTACCCGCTTCGCCGCCTCGCGGACGGTGGCGAAGGCCTCCACCAGGATGTCGTCGAGGGTCTCGCCGGCGGCGAGCCGCGCCTTCAGCTTGTCGGTCTGCCCGCGCAGCGCGTCGTCCGAAAGCTTCGAGATCTCCGGCTCCCGGGCATTGATCGCCTGCACCAGGGGCTGGAGCGACTTGATGTAGCGTTCGTTGGCAGTGCCGAACAGCTTACGCGCGACGGCGCCGAACATGGGCATGAACTCGCTTGTGGTCGTTCTTGGCCGCAACACGTATCGCGCCCGCCGCCCGTGGCGGGGGCGCAGCTGCGGCAGTCGGGCCAAGGACAGATAAGGAGGCTGGCGGGGGCTGTCAATGTAAGAGGCCCCGCCAATCTGGGCATTTCCGCGGCAGCGCGGCCTATGCCGCCCGCGCCGATCGGAGCCCGACCGCGGCGGTGGCGGCCGCAACTGCGCCGAGAACCGCCGCCACGATCGTGAACATGGTGGCGAAATCGAAGGCGCCGACCAGCGGCTGGCTGAGGAAGGGCGAGACGAACTGGCCGATGAAGAAGCTTGCGGTCAGTCCGCCGGCGACCCGGCCCCGGACCGCGACCGGCGCGATTGCCAGCGCCGCGGCCATCAGGTTCGGCATCGAAATGCCCATGCCGACGCCCGCCACTGCCATCGCCGCCACCACGGCGAGATAACTGTGCGCGGCCCCGACCAGCGCAATTCCCGCCGCCAGCAGCCCGAGGCCGAGGCCCAGCGTCGGCGCGACGCCCAGCCGGTTGCGGACGCGGGCGAACCCCAGGGACGCCACCGCCATGACCAGCGTCAGCGTGCCCATCGCGAGCCCGGTGCGGCTGGGCGTGTCGTCCGCCATCGTCTGCAGGAAGAACGGGAGCTGCGTCGGCAGCACGTAGAAGGTGATCATGCTGAGGAGCGCGAGCCCGAACAGCGCGAACACGGCGAGCGCCCAGCCGGGAGCGCCGGTCGCGGCCGCCGCACCGCCCGCGCCGTGCCGCTGTCCCCGCGCCGGCTCGTACAGCCACAGCAGCACCGCCGGCAGCAGGGCGAAGGCGACGCCATAGACGGCGAAGGGCGCACGCCAGTGCATCTCGGCGAGGAGCCCGCCGCCAACGAGGAACACGATGCCGCCGACGCCGATGAACGCCGACTGCCGGCCCATGAAGCGGTCGCGCTCGGCGCCGGTGAAATAGTCGCCGACCAGCGCCGTTCCCGTCGTCATCGTGCCGGCGACCGCCATGCCGAGCAGCGCGCGGCCAGCGAGGATGGCGAACAGGCTGTCCACCACCAGTCCGGACATGCCGGAGAAGCCGTAGGCGACGATTGCGAGCAGCAGGAGCCGGCGCCGGCCGTAGCGGTCGGCGATGAAACCGGCCAGCGGAGCGCTGAGCGCGATGAACAGCGCCGGGATCGTCAGCACCAGCCGCGCCAGCAGCGCCACGTTCTCCGTGTCGGCGAAGCGCGCCTCGATCGCCGGCAGCGACGGCGCGATGGTGGTGCCCGACATCATGGTGAGCGAAGCAACCAGCAGCAGCGTCAGGTTGCGGGCCCGCGTCGAACCTGTTCCGGCGGCCGTCGAGGCCGCAGTCGCACTGTCTGTCATGGGTCCGGTTTCCTGGGCGGCGCGGGCAGGTGAGGTTGATAGAATCCCGACCGCGGTCGAGGTCAAGCGACGCGGCTGCCGGTCTGTGACGACGGTCACACGACCTGCCTGCGAAAGCAGCAGCCGCGCATCCACTGCCTGAATGGCCGCCGAAGAATCCGGCAGCGGCGCCCGAACGCCTGCGCGCCTTGCGGTCGTTCGCCCGCTGGCACGCCCCTTGCTTACTCTCGCTGCAGTGCAGCAAAACCGATGGGGGCAGGCATGACACGATGGGGTATCGGGCGGCTGGTCAGCGCATTCGCCGCGACGACGGCGCTGGTTGCGGCGGTCGGCGCCGCGCGGGCCCAGGAGGGCGAGCCGATCAAGGTCGGCGTTCTCCACTCGCTCTCCGGCACCATGGCGATCAGCGAGACCACGCTCAAGGACGTGATGCTGATGCTGATCGAGGAGCAGAACGCGAAGGGCGGGCTGCTCGGCCGGCCGCTGGAGGCGGTGGTGGTGGATCCCGCCTCCGACTGGCCGCTGTTCGCCGAGAAGGCGCGCGAGCTCCTCGAGCAGGAACGGGTGGACGTGGTGTTCGGCTGCTGGACCTCGGTCAGCCGCAAGTCGGTGCTGCCGGTGTTCGAGGAGCTGAACGGGCTGCTGTTCTATCCCGTGCAGTACGAGGGCGAGGAAAGCTCGCGCAACGTCTTCTACACCGGCGCGGCGCCGAACCAGCAGGCGATCCCGGCGGTCGAATACCTGATGAGCGAAGACGGCGGCGGCGCCCAGCGCTGGGTGCTGCTCGGCACCGACTACGTCTATCCGCGCACGACCAACAAGATCCTGCGCGCCTTCCTCAACGCCCATGGTGTCTCGGACGAGGACATCATGGAGGAGTACACGCCCTTCGGCCATTCCGACTGGCAGACCATCGTCGCGCAGGTGAAGGAGTTCGCGAGCCAGGGCAAGCCGACCGCCGTCATCTCCACCATCAACGGCGACGCCAACGTGCCCTTCTACAAGGAGCTCGCCAACC
>ERZ777003.4224-NODE-4224-length-12444-cov-9.909678_pt1 | contig 12444 bp, 10 predicted proteins | sample MGYA00374956_ERZ777003 | MGnify/ENA primary metagenome ERZ777003 (study PRJEB29302, sample SAMN06268252) | bioreactor metagenome | isolation source: Joint BioEnergy Institute, California, USA | place: USA:Joint BioEnergy Institute, California, USA | collected... | reverse complement strand
GACGAACCGCTCCGTTCCGCGACCGCCGACTTGTGGTCTGGCACCAGGTTACTCGGCGACAGTTAGAGGAACCCTCATCCATGAGCGGACGGCCCCCAGGATTAAGGCCCGCGGTCTCGCTCGCACGACGAAGGGCCGGCGCTCCGTCTCCCGGGCCGCCCTCTCAGGAACCTCGCACCTGTGTGCTCCACCATGAGCTCGAACGCCGCGTGACGCGCTCGGCCCATGGATCGTGATGGGAGGCCTTGTGGGGCGCCCAAGGAGCAGATCGAACAGGCGAAGACGGCAGCCGCTGGTCGTCGCGTGCGTCGCCCTGCTCGCCGTGGTCGCCACGGTGCTGGCGCAGCGGGCCTCGATCGCGGTCTCGACCGCGGCCGCTCCCGATGGGTACCTGACCGACGCTTACGGCCGCAGCCTCTACGTGAACCTGGCCGACGAGGGCGGCGCCAGCGCCTGCGAGGGCGAGTGCGCCGCGACGTGGCCGCCCCTGCTGACCCGGGCCGCACCGACCGCCGGCCAGGACCTAGACGCGTCCCTGTTGGGCACCGTCGAGAGGAGTGACGGCACGACTCAGGTCACGTACGCCGGCCGCCCCCTCTACTACTTCTCGGGCGACACGCGAGCCGGCGAGTACAACGGACAAGGCGTCGACGATCGGTGGTACCTCGTCTCGGTCAACGGCGAACCGCTCACGGAGCTGCCGCCGCCCGAGCTGCCGGCCGAGCAACCGGCGGAGCCGGAACGTGAAGGCCCGCCCGAGGCGGACGAGCCGCCCGCCGAGGAGGGTGAGGGCGACGCCGAGGAAGGAGAGGCCGAGGGCGAGGCCGGCGCCATCGACCAGGAGCTCTACGCCCAGGGCCAGCAGGTGTTCGCCTCGGTCTGCGCCGCCTGCCACGGCCAACAGGGGCAGGGCGGCGTGGGCGCGCGGCTCGTGGGGAACCAGCGCCTCGCCGACGGCTCCCACGTCGCCGACGTCGTCGTCCACGGCTTCGGGTACATGCCCGCGGTCGGCGCGCAGTTCACGGACGAGCAGGTAGCCGCCGTCGCCACGTACGTGCGGAACAGCTGGGGCAACCGGTTCGGTCCCGTCACGGTCGAGGAGGTAGAGAGCGTGAGGTAGCTGTCGCATCGGCAGAAGAGCCTGGAGGTGACCCGGTCCAGCACCGGGACGGTAGGGAGAGGATGCGATGAAGGCAACCGCGACGAGGGGCGGCGGCCGCGTGGCCGTCGTCATCGGCCTATGCGGTCTCGTAGGCCTTGCCGGCCTGGTGGCCGCGCAGCTAGCGCCCGCGGGCATAGGGACGATCGAGGAGTACAGCCCTGTCACGGCCGAGCGTCTACTCGACCCGGAGCCGCACAACTGGCTCATGTACCGCCGCACCTACGACGGCACCGGCTACAGCCCGCTCGACCAGATCGACCGCGAGAACGTCGCGCAGCTCAGGCCCGTGTGGACGGTGTCCACGGGAGTGACGGAGGGGCACGAGTCGCCGCCCGTGGTGAACGACGGCGTGATGTTCGTGACCACGCCGCAGAACCAGGTGATCGCGCTGAACGCGGCCACGGGCGAGCTCTACTGGCGCTACAGGCGAGAGCTGCCCGAGGGCACGACGATGATCCACCCCACGAACCGCGGCGTGGGCCTGTGGAACGACAAGGTGTACATAGGCACGCTCGACGCCTACGTGGTCGCGCTCGACGCCGCCTCGGGCGAGGTCGTGTGGGAGACGCAGGTCGAGGACACCACCCACGGCTACTACATCACCCTGGCGCCGCTGGTCGTGGAGGGCAAGGTGCTGGTGGGCGTGTCCGGCGGCGAGCGCGGTATCCGCGGCTTCGTCCAGGCGTTCGACGCCGAGTCCGGCGAGAGCCTCTGGAAGACCTTCACGGTCCCGGGGCCCGGCGAACCCGGCAACGAGACCTGGCCGGGCGACACCTGGCAGACGGGCGGGGCGCCGGTGTGGAGCACTGGCAACTACGACCCCGACGCGCGCATCGCCTACTTCGGGACGGGCAACGGCGCCCCCTGGACGGGCGACACGCGGCCGGGCGACAACCTCTACGCCACGTCCACGATCGGCCTCGACATCGACACGGGCGAGATCGTCACCTACTTCCAGTACCAGCCGAACGACTCTTGGGACTGGGACGAGGTCGTGGCGCCGATCCTCATCGACCTCGAGCGCGACGGCCGCACCTTCCCGGCGGCCATCAAGGTCGGGCGGTCCGGCTACCTGTGGGTCCTCGACCGCTCCGACGGCCAGCTCACTTACGTCGACGCGTGGCCGTACGTCGAGCAGAACGTCTTCCAGAGCATCGACCCGGAGACCGGCCAGCCGGTCTACGACCCAGCCCGTAAGCCCTCGGTCGGCAGCACCGTCGAGTTCTGCCCGTCGCTGTGGGGCGGCAGGGACTGGCCGCCGGAGGCGTACAACCCGCAGACCGGCCTCCTGTACATCCCGGCGAACGAGAACCACTGCGGCTCGGTCACCGGCGTCGAGGTCGAGTACGAGCCCGGCCAGGGCTACACAGGCGCGCAGACGACCTTCAACATCGTCGAGGGCGCGGACCACATCGGCGAGCTGCAGGCGTGGGACCTCCGCACCGGTCAAGAGGTGTGGACCGCCACGTTCGAGTCGGCGAACTGGGGCCCCGTCCTCACGACCGCAGGCGGCCTCGTTTTCATGGGCGGCACCAGCGACAGGATGTTCCGCGCGTTCGACGCCGAGACGGGCGATGTCCTCTGGGAGTTCAGGACGAACTCCGGCGTGACCGGCGTTCCGACCACCTTCGAGGTCGACGGCGTGCAGTACGTGGCTGTGCAGTCGGGCTGGGGCGTCGACGCCCAGCGCATGCAGAGCCGCATGGCCGAGCAGTTCGGCTGGTCGAGCGACGTCCCGCAGGGCGGCGCGGTGTGGGTGTTCGCGCTGCCCGACCAGGCGGCCGGAGGCGGCGACCAGTAGGAGCCGTACCGTGACCCACGCGGCATCAGGGGCGCGCGCATCGCGAGACCGCGCGCCCCTGGGCCCGGCCCGCACGAACCTGCCAGGAGTCGCCGCCCGCCGAGCATCGCCGTGGGCGCTCGCGCTGATGCTGGCGCTGGCCGTGCCGTCGACGAGCGGCCAGCCCGGCCCCCCCGCGCCCGCAGAGCTGGTCGTCTGCGCCGAGGAGGCGAACCTCCCGTTCTCGAACGAACGGATGGAGGGCGTCGAGAACCGCCTCGCCGCCCTCCTGGCCGACGAGCTGGGGCTCGCGGTCTCCTATCGCTGGCTCGACCTCTCCTCCTCCCTGCGCCGCTACGTCCTGCTGGAGCGCGGCGACTGCGACCTGGTGATGGCGGTCGCGGAGGGGCAGGAGGGGTACCTCACGACGATCGCCTACTACACGAGCCCGTACGCGTTCGTCTACAGCGAAGGCTCCGGCGTCGAGATCGCCTCACTCGACGACCCGGCCCTGCGCGAGCTCCGCATCGGGGTTCAGGTCCCGGCCGGCGGCAGCGCCGGACCCGCCTGGGAAGCCCTGGCCGTGCGGGGGCTGGTCGAGAACGCGGTCAGGTACGCCCCCGAGCCGGGCGAGGACACGCCGCTCGGAGGCGTCGTCGCGGCCGTGGCCGCGGGCGAGGTCGACCTGGGGATCGCCTGGGGACCCGTCGCCGGCTACTTCGCGGCGCGCTCGCACGTTCCCCTGGTCGTGAGACCCGTCGAGCCGGCGATAGACCCGCCCTTCCAGCCGCTGTCGTTCGCGATCGCCATGGGCGCCAGGCCCGGCGACGACGCGCTCGTCGAGAGCCTCAACCTCGCCCTCGCAGCCCGTTGGGACGAGGTCCAAGCGCTGCTGGCCGAGGCCGACTTCCCGGTCCTGGCGCAGCCGCGCCCCCGGACCACCATCGCGTCGCCGGGCGCCGACGAACCGCTGCGCGTCGGCGTCGTCGCGCCGCAGCCCACGCCGGGCTCCCGCGTGAACGGCACGTACTACACGGACCTGATGGGAGAGGCCGTGCGCCTCGGAGCCCTGCTGGCCGAGGGCGAGGCGCCGGGCGTCGGGGACCGGCCGCTCCTCAAGGTGCGTCTGGCCAGCGCTCCGAACCCGGACGCCGCTGTGCGGGCGGCGCGTCGGCTCGTCGCCGAGGGCGCGAAGGCGCTGGTCGGGGGCGTCGGCGCCGGACAGGCCGAAGCGCTCTCGGCCGTGGCCGCGGAGGCCGGCGTGCTGTTCTTCGACGTCGGCGCCGTACCGCTCCAGGCCGCGTGCTCGCCCGTGACGTTCCACCTGGGCGGCAGCCCCGAGGCGTACCTGACCGCCCTCTACGACTGGTTCGGTGATGAAGGCGAACGCTGGTTCCTGGTCCACGAGGAGAGCGAGGAGGGCACCGCCCTGGCCGGGCTCGCGGAGGCGCTGGCGGCGTCGCGCCCCGGCGGCTCCCCGACGTTCGTGGGCAGGGTCGGCGTCGAGCCGCGCGCCCTGAACCACCTGGCGGTGCTGGAGACCGTCGCGGCCGCGGACCCCGACGTCGTGCTGCTCACGCTGCAGCCCGAGGACCAGGTCGACTTCCTCTCGCAGCAGGAGGTGATGGGCCCCGCCGTGGCCGTCGCACCCTACCCGCACCTCGAGGCGCAGTCGCGCGAGCGGCTGGCGAACATGACCGTGCGCTCGGCCAACCGGAGCCTGCGCTACCGCGTGCAGGTGTGGGAGCCGACGCTCGGCGTGGACGACGAGGACCCGCGAGGCGGCGACGAGCTCAACGCGCGCTTCGCGGCTCGCTACGGCCGGCCGATGGACCCGCCGGCGTGGGCCGCCTACCAGGCCGTGACCCTCGTCGCCGCAGCCGCGGAGCGGCTCGGGACCTTCACCGTGAGCGGCGCCATCGAGCTGCTCGAGGGCGACCTGGCGGCGCTGGGGATGGACAAGCCGGCAGGGGGCAGCGAGCCGGCACGGCTGGCCTTCAGCGCCGGGCGGCACGAGCTGATCCAGCCCCTATACGTGATCGAGGTCGACCCCGAGGCGGAGTGGGGGCGCCGCGTGTCCGACCAGCTCGCCATCGCGCGGCCGGTGGCCGCCGCCGACCCCGCGCCCCTCAGCGCCCCGTCGCGGCCATGCGGCGCATCGCCCACGCAGCGATGACGGTGGCAATGGGCGCGGCACCGAAGGTGACTGCCAGGTCGGCGGCCATGGGGAGCTGCTGGAAGCGCAGCAGCACGTAGCGGAGGAGGTCGAGCTGGTAGCTGACCGGGTTCACGTAGACGAGCACCTGGATCCAGGTCGGGAGCTGGACGACCCAGCCGCCGCCGATCGCGAATATCCCCAGCCGCCTGAGCTCCTCGCGCAGGTGCTGGGGGATCTCGAGGAACCCGACGCCGCCGATGACCCCGCGCAACGGGAAGATCGAGCCGGAGAGGAAGTAGAGCGGCTGGATCACGCCGTTCGAGATGCTCCCGAACCCCTCGAAGGTGCGCAGCTGGGAGGCGATGATCACGCCGAGGGCGGTCATGAACAGGCCGAGGAAGAACATCACGGCCCAGGCACCGAGCACCGACCAGACGGTCAGCCGCACGCCGATCAGCGGCGTGAACAGCAGCGGGATCGACCCCTGGATCACCGAGACCGTCGCCCCGCCCAACAGCTTGCCCAGCGCCACGGACAGCATCGGCGCCGGCGATACGAGGACCTCGCGCATGATGCCCACCTGGCGGTCCCACACCAGCGATATCGCGCACTGCAGCGCCGCGAACAGGACGTTCAGGACGATCACGCCCGGGAGGATGTACTGGGCGTAGGTGTAGCCCTCGATCTGACGTAGGGCGGCACCGAGGCCGAAGCCCAGGATCACCAGCCACAGCACGGTGCGCGACAGGCCGCCGAAGAGCTGGGAACGGTCGCGGGCGTAGCGGAGCATCTCACGCCGCCACATCACCCACACGACCGACGGGGCGATGCCGGCCCAGGAGGGTGGCGCCTTGGCGTGGGTCCTTCCCGTCGCCGCCTGAGCGGTCACCGCGTGTGCTCCCCTCCGCGCTTGGCGAAGCTGACCATCAGGTCGCGCGCCGTGGCCTCCTCGTCCCTGAGCTGCTTGCCGGTGAGCGCGATGAACACGTCCTCGAGGTCGCCCCCTTCGCCTGCGTGCTTCGCCACGAGCTCGCCGGGCGGGCCGATCTCCACTAGCCGCCCGGCGTCGATGATGCCGACCCTGTCGCAGGCCTCGGCCTCGGGCAGGTTGTGCGTCGTCATCAGCACGGTCAGCCCCTCGCGGCGCAGCGCGTCGATGCGCTCCCACAGGTGCCTGCGCCCCTGGGGGTCGAGGCCCAGCGTGGGCTCGTCGAGGAACAGCACGCCCGGCGAGTGCATGAGCGCCCGCGCCAGCTCGAGCCGCCGCTTCATGCCGCCGGAGAAGGTGCGCACGCGCCGGTCGGCCGCCTCGACGAGCGACGCCCACACCAGGGCCTGTTCGATGGCCTGGCGCCGCTCCCGAGGCGGTATGCCGTAGAGGACCGCGTGCAGCTCGAGGTTCTCGCGAGCGGTGAGGCGCTCGTCGAGCGCCGGGTCCTGGAAGACCATGCCCAGGACCTGCCGCACGCGCTGAGGCTCGCGCGCGACGTCGTAGCCCATGACGCTCGCGCGGCCGGACGTGGGCTCCAGGAGCGTGGTGAGCATGTGGATCGTCGTCGTCTTGCCCGCGCCGTTCGGGCCCAGGAGGGCGAAGAACTCGCCCTGGGCCACGCTGAAGGTCAGCGAGTCGACAGCGATCAGGTCACCGAACCGTCGCCCGAGGCCCTCGACTGTGACGGCGGGTTGCGAGCCGAAGGTCGACGCCGCACCACCGTGGGCGGACGTCGCGGCGGACGCCGTGTAGACCCCTGAGTCAACGGCGGGGGGCCCGCCGGCGGCCGCGCTGGCGGCCGGCGAGCCCCCACGTTCGGGCGGAAGGCTCATCGCCTAGAGGGTACCGCGAAGGCCCTCAGCCCCCGAACACCTCGTGAGCCTCGCGGAGGACCTCGAGCAGCTCGCGGCAGGCCGCGCCGGGGTCGGCGACGGCCGCCCGCTCGTCGTCGTCATCGTCATCGTCGTCGTCGTCCGCCTCGGCGTCGTCATCGTCGTCCTCGGGCTCGAGGCCGGTGAGGGCGACGATCAGCTCCAGGGCCTCCTCGTGGACCTCGGGAGCCATGAAGCCGAGGAACTGCCCGAGGTCGGCGGAGAGGTAGAGGTGACCCACCGCGATCACGCCCTCGAGGGCTAGCTCGTCCTGCCCGGCGTCGTACATCTCGCAGTAGCCGGCGAGCTCCTCGGGGAGGTGAGCCGCGAGGCTCGCGAGGTCGCGGCCGGGGAACAGCTCGGCGTCGACCACGGTCTCGAGCACGCCGATCATCCGCTGGACGGGCGCCTCGGCCTCCTCGGGGTTGCCGATGATGGGCTCCTCGATCACCGGCTCGACGTACACGAACTCGCTCAGGAACTCGAGCATCTCCTCGACGTCGGCCCGCTGCTGCTCCGTGGCCCGTCCGGCGACCTGGCGCCACAGGCCGCTGACGCGCTCGAGGGCGGCGTAGCCCATGGTGTAGGCGCCCAGCTCGCCCTCGACCGCCTCCTCGTAGCCCTCGGCGACACCGCCCTCGCCCAGCGAGAGCTCGACGATCACCGCCGCGACGAACGCGGGGTCGTTCCGCAGCTCGGCGGGGATCACCCTCTGGTAGGCGGTCTCGAGGAGGAAGCGGAGCGTGACGACCTGGTCGTCGTAGTCCTCGCCGTCCTCGACGGCGTCCTCGAGCGCCTCGATGGCCTCCTCGACCTCCTCGGCCAGCTCGGGGTCCACGGCCCGCAGCGTGCCGATGTAGCGTGCGAGGTCGACCTCGAAGCCCTCGACGATCTCGAGGTAGTCGTCGTCGAGGCCCTCCTCTTCCTCGCCCTCGTCATCGTCGTCATCCGCCTCGGCGTGCTCGTCGACGAGCTCGAGGGCGTCGAGGCGCTGGAGCGAGAGCTGGATGCCGTAGGCCTGGCTCACCTCGAGCGTGTGCTCGAAGAACGGTGCGCGCGAGTACTGCGCCGAGGCCACGGAGGCCAGCAGGAACAGTGCGGCAGCCAGGGCCGCCACGAGGACGCGCAGCCTAGTCACGAGGGACCACCCCGATCTCGGCGCTGTGGGCGCCGCGACCCGCCTCGATGCGCTTCACGACGCAGAGGCAGTCGGTGTCGATGACGGTGACGCTGTCGGAGAGACCATCGGCCGTGTAGACCTTGCTGCCGTCGGGCGTGATGGCGATGCCCCACGGGCGGCGACCCATCTGCTCGCGGATCGTCGCGATGACCTCGTTCGTCGTCGTGTCGATCACGTAGACGGCGCTCGTGCCGCCGCCGGCGACGTAGATGCGGTCGGAGGTCGGGTCGACGGCGATCTCGACGGGACGGGAGTCGAGGCCGAGGTTGATCGTCTCGATAACCGTGTGGGTCGACGTGTCGACGACGGAGATCGTCCCGCCGATCTCGGCCGACACGTAGGCCCGCGTGCCGTCGTTCGAGAACTCCACCACGCGCGGCCTGTTGCCCACCAGGAAGTGCTTGACGACCTGCAGGTTCTCGCGGTCGATCACCGTCACGGTGTGGGTCGCCTCGGCCGTGATGTAGACCCACTTGCCGTCGGGGCTGACGGCCACGCCCTCGGCCTCGACCCCGACGCGGAAGATGCCGAGCTGTTCGCCCGTCTGCACGTCGTAGCCGGCGCCCTGGGCGATCGCCTCCAGCGCGGCCCAGATCTGCGTGCCGTCGGGGCTGACGGCGACGCGCTCGGGGTTGCCGCCCGCCCGGAACTCGTTGATGACCTCGTTGGTCTCGACGTCGATGGCGACGATCTTGTCCTCGGGCGTCTCGATCTGCGGGTTGAAGTCCGAGACCGCGACGTAGATCGTCCTGCCGTCGGGGCTGACGGCCATGCCGCGCGGGCGCACCTCACCCGGGCGGCCCGAGACTGACAGGGTCTTGATGACCTCGTCCGTCGCGGTGTCGATGATCGTGATGTCGGCGCTGTACTCGTTGGCCACGTAGAGGCGGTACGAGTCCTGCGCCAGGGCCGCGCCCGTCGCCAGCGCCGTCGCCAGCGCGAGCGCAGCGACCCGGTATCGTGCGTTCCTTCTCGTTCTCATGCTCTCCTCTCGACCGCCGGCCGTCTGCGCGGCGGATGGTCTACCAGTCCTCGTCACCGGCGGCACCGGCTGGCCGCGGCGAGGTCGCCGATCTGGTCGAGGCGCTCGACCGGGTCGGTGCCGGGCATGTAGATGGCCGGGAGCTCCCCTACGAGCGTCACCAGCGTGAACGGGTCTGTCTCGGTCTCGCTTATCTTCACCAGGTAGAGCGACTGGCGGAGCTGCCCGTCCCAGGGCCGGAACGTGGTGCCGATGCCCTTCCACACGTCGAACACCGTGGTCTCGGCCTCGAGGTAGCCGAGCACCTGCTCCGCGGAGGTGCCGCCGCCGAAGAAGGCGGCCTCGTAGGCCAGCTTCACGGCCTGGTACACGGCCCAAGCCGGCGCCTCCATCGGCTGTCCGCCGAACTGCTGGCGGTAGCGGGCGTTGAGCTCCCTGGCGCCGTAGGCGTCGAGCGTGGCCTCCCAGGCGGTGGCGCGGTGAAGCGTCCCCAGCCGGGGCGCAGCCTCGCGCGAGGCGGCGTAGAACGCGCGCGTCTGGGCCTCGGGGTACGGGTAGCCCGTGACCTCCACCTGGACGCCGGCACCTTCTAGCGCGGCCAGCACGCGGAGCTGCTCGTCGGCCGGCAGCAGGAGCAGGACCAGGTCGGCGCCGCTGCGGCGGACGCGGTCGACGACGGGCGTCAGGTCGGCGCCGGGCTCGACGGCGACGTCGCCCACGGACCTGGCGCCGAAGTGGCGCTCCCTGAGCCCGCGCTGGACGCGCTGGAGCTGCGCGCTCGACTCGGGGTCGGTGCCGCGCACGAAGAACCACTGCCGGTACCCCGAACGCACGTACCAGCCGGCCAGCGAGTCGAGGTACATCGCCGCGCTCGGCTCGATGTGCACCGCGGTGGGCTGGCACTGCTCCTGCCGCAGGACGTCGGCCGACGAGCCGACGTTGAAGTACGGCACCCCCGCCTCCGCCGACCACGCCGCCAGCGCCGCCGCCTCCTCGAGGCTGAAGCCGCCGGCGATGGCGTAGGCGCCCTCGGCGACCAGCTCTTCGGCGGCGGCCACGACGGCCTCGCCGCCGCTGGCCTCGCGAGTCAGCACGGCGAACTCGATGCCCAGCATCTCGGCGTTGAACGCGAACTCGTCGTGCGCCATCGCCGCGCCCGACGCCGCGGAGGCGGCCACCGCGTCAGCCAGCGGTTCGCCCACCTTCAGCGGAACCACGACCCCGACGCGCAGGGGTCCCGTGGGGACGCCCTGGGCCTGAGCCACGCCCGCCAGCAGGAGGCACAGCGCTGCCCAGAGGAACGCCAGCGGTCTAGCGGTCACGGGGCGAAGGTGCTTTCTCGCGTACATCAGGTCGAACTCCTCACGCGATCACTCGGGCCGCCGCCGTACAGGCCTTTGCCACGGTCGGCTCCACCGGAACGGTGTTTCGCGGGCGATGGTATATCATGCGTCCGCCCGCCCCCCGTCGCGCCACCGCCGTCCCTGCGCATGTGAAGCGCATGGACCGCCGCACCGGACCGTGACAGCCTAATTTCGGCTGATAAGGCAGGGGTAAGTGGATGAAGATCCTGCTGCTCGAGGACCACGCCGACATCGGCCGCGCGCTCGCCGAGGCGCTCAGGCATGAGCGCTACCAGGTCGAGTGGGTGACCTCCGAGGCCGCCGCCGCGCGGGCCGCCGCCGAGCAGCGCTTCGACCTCGCGGTCCTCGACGTGATGATCGGCCCGCGGGAGGACGCCGGCTTCGAGCTGGCCGCCCAGCTCCGCGACGCGGGTTTCGAGGGCCAGGTGCTGTTCGTCAGCGCCCGCGACGCCGAGGCCGACCGCGTGCGGGGCCTCGACCTCGGCGGCGACGACTACCTCGTCAAGCCTTTCGGCCTGGCCGAGTTCCTCGCGCGCGTCAGGGCGCTGCTGCGCCGTGGCGCCCAGAACCGCCGCGCGGTACTGGAGAGACCACCCCTGCGCGTCGACCTCGCTAACCGCCGCATCACCTGGGAGGGAGAAGACGTGAGGCTCTCGGCGCGAGAGTTCGAGATGCTCGAGCTGTTCGCGCACTACCCCGATAGGGTGTTCACCGTCGAAGAGCTGCAGGAGCGCCTCTTCCCCGAGGCGGGCTCCGGCCCGCGGGTCGTGCGCGTCTACGTGAGCCAGCTGCGGCAGAAGCTGGCCGGCGACGTGATCGAGACCGTTCCCGGGGGTTACCGCCTAGGTCTCGGTTGAATACTCTCGGCATGAGCCTCAGGCGATCCGTCTTCCTGGCCGTCGTCGCGGCCGTGCTAGCCGCCACGGTCCTCGAGGGCGTCCTCGACGTCGCGTTAGAGGGCCTCGAGGAGCGGTTGCCCGTCGGTGACGGTCGGGTCCCGGTGGGCCTGCTTCTGGACCTTCTCGACGTGCCCGTCTTCGTGCTCTTGGGTCTCGGTCTGGGCCAGCTCTTGTCGAGGCGCATCGCCAGGCCCTTAGCCCAGCTCACCCGGGCAACGCGCGAGCTCGCGGTCGAGGGCCGCACGCAGGCGGTGAACGTGCCGCCGGGCCGCGACGAGCTCTCCGAGCTGGTCCGCAGCTTCAACGCCATGGCCAAGGCCGTCGACGAGCACGTGGAGAGGGAGCGCGCCTTCACGCGCTACGCCTCGCACGAGCTGCGCACGCCGCTCTCCGCCATACGGCTGCAGGTCGAGCTGGCGCGCCTGGGCCAGGTGCCGGCCGAGGAGACGCTGACCGTCGTCGAGAAGAACATCAGGCGCATGGAGGAGGTGCTCGAGGCGCTGCTCTCGCTCGCCCGTTCGTGGGAGCACGCCTCCGAGCGCAGGCCTCTGGCGCCGCTGATCGAGGAGACGCTCGCCGCCCTGCCTGAGCAGAACCGTTCGCGGGTGCAGGTGCGTGGGCTGTTCGCCGGCGCGCACGTGTCGCACCCGAGGATCGTCCAGCAGGCGATCTCGAACCTGATCGACAACGCCCTTCGTCACGGCCGCGGCCGAGCCAGCGTGGCGGTGGCGGTGGGCGAGAGGCGGCTCACCGTCAGGGTCAGCGACGACGGCCCCGGCGTACCCGACGAGGCCCTCCCCCACCTAACGGAGCCGTTCTACAAGCTCGACCACTCCGGCGACGGGCTGGGCCTGGGCTTGGCCTTCGTGGCCCACGTGGCCAGGGCGCTGGGCGGTGAGCTGGCCCTATCGAACACGGGCGGCGGGCTCGAGGCCACGCTGAGCCTGCCGGTCGTGGCGCCGCAGGCCTGAGGCCGCGCGCCGCGGACACGGGGCGGGCTTCACCGCACCGCCGGCGCCGGCCGCTCGTCCGCGCTCGGCCCCTCGCCGCCGTTGA
>ERZ777003.4222-NODE-4222-length-12460-cov-6.454252_pt1 | contig 12460 bp, 10 predicted proteins | sample MGYA00374956_ERZ777003 | MGnify/ENA primary metagenome ERZ777003 (study PRJEB29302, sample SAMN06268252) | bioreactor metagenome | isolation source: Joint BioEnergy Institute, California, USA | place: USA:Joint BioEnergy Institute, California, USA | collected... | reverse complement strand
CTCCGGCGGCGGCTTGCTGGTGTCCCGGCAGCAGATGCTAGATGACCGCATGAGGGACATCGACCGGAGCATCGAGCGGATGGAAACCCGCCTTGAGATGCGGGAGACCACCTTGCGGCGACAGTTTGTTCGGCTCGAAGAGGTGCTCGGCGGCTACCAGACGACGGCAACGTGGCTCGAGGCCCAGCTCCAGCAGTTGAACTCGTTCGCGTCGTACCAGGCTCGCCGCCGCTGACGAGCGGTGTGCCTGAGCGGGAGGCATCGATCGATGTACGCGGCGGCATACGCCAAGCAAGCAGCGCAGCAGTACCGGAGCGCCCAGGTTAAGACGGCAAACCCGGCGGATTTGGTCATCATGCTCTACGACGGTGCCATCCGCTTCATTCGCCAAGGAATCGCGGCTATCGAGGACAGGGAGCTCGAGGAAGCGCATCGCGCCATCGTGCGGGCGCAGGACATCATCGCCGAGCTCGACCGGGCTTTGGAGCCGCAGGCGGGGGACATCGCGGCCAACTTGGCGCAACTGTACGACTACATGCACCGCCGGCTCGTGGAGGGCAACATCCGCAAGGAAGCAGCGCCGCTGCAGGAGGTGATCGGCCTCTTGAGCGAGCTTCGGGATGCGTGGGCGCAGATTGCGCGCGGGGAAGGGGGGGCCGGGGGTGGTAGCCCCGACCGGGCGTGAGCTGGCCGGCCAGCTGGCGGCGGAGTTGGTTGCCGCCTACACGGCCCAGCTAGGCGCCTACCGGGAATGGCTCAGCTTGGCTCGGCAGGCGCAGCAGCATCTAGTGAGCGACGATCTCGACGAGTTCCTGCGCCTTCACGCCCATAAGGAAGCCGTCACCGGCCGGCTGCACGACATGGAGCAGCGGGTGCAGGCGTGCCGGCAAGGACTAGCCGCCGTCGTGGGCGCGAGCGAGCCCACCTTGGGTCACCTGCAGCAAGCCGCCGGCGACATGGACGATCCTGCCTTTACCGAGGCGGTCGCCGGGCTGTCGCCGATCCTAGACGAGCTGCGGGAGGTCATGCAACAGTTGCAGGCGGTGGAAGGCACCACCGAGGAGATGTTGCGGGAGCGCCTGCGGCGGATCCGGGGCGACATCACCCAGACCCAGGCCACCCGCCGGGCTGCCCGGGCGTACCACCGGCCCGAGGGCCCTTCCGACGGTGAAGCCCGCTTCATCGATCACAAAGGGTAAGAAGAGAGGTCTCCTGAGGCGAAGCGAATGCCCCTGGAGGAACGCGAGTTCCCAGGGGCATTCGAATTTCTTGGGCCGACTGCAGATAGCAGGTAAATGAAGCGTCCCCCATTGGACCGGGTTCCGCTGCCTGGGGGGGTGGGGATCGGCGTTGGATACCTGCAGTCCGCCGGGGGACCTTCGGGCCGGTGGACAAAGCCTCCGGCGTCGAATCTTGTCACAAAGTATATTTGACTCCTGGCAGTCGCTTCCTCCTGCCCGCGAGTCCCGTTTTGTCGCGGGACTAGTATCCCGGTGCCTCGGGACTTCCTTCTCGATCTACCGTCGCCGGTGGCGGCAATAGAGGAAAAGATCCCACAAAAGCGAAGATCCACGGAAACCATAGCTGTTCCGCTGGTTGGGGGGCTCGGCCGGGCCGCGGCATGCGGCTCCGGTCCATCGAGGCTTCGCGCAAGGAGTGCCGGACCGGCCTGCACCTGCTTGCGGCCGGCACGTCGCCAGCTAACAGTGGAAGAAAAAGTCAGATAACCGAGGGTCTCGTGTAAGTTCGTGCCGAAACCGGGGGGCTATGGCAAGGCAGGGGGAACGTCGGCGTGAACACGACGTTGGACTGTACGCATGTCCTGGAAGGGCTCAGCGCGCTCAACGCCGAGGTGCTCAAGGCGCGGCCCGAGGAAGAATTCCTGTCGACGCTCGCGGCCACCCTCCGGGCGCAGGTGGGATGCGACGCCGTGCTGTTGCGGCGCCTTGGCAGCGACGGAAGGCTGCGCACGTGCGCAGTAGCGCCGGCCGCGGCGGGCGGGATTCCGGAGGCGACCTCTGACGATCCCTGCCCGCCCCAGGAAGCCGAGCGCTGGGTGAACGTGCAAGACGGCGAGGTGTACCCCGACATGCGGACGGCGCCGGCCGTCCCGCCCGGCCTGCGGGAGGAGGCGGTCTTCTTAGGTCTCGCCGCGGGCTATGCCGCGCCCTTGGTGCAAGACGGCCGCCTATGGGGTGTTGTGGTGTTTGGATGGAAGACCGCGTTTAGCCTCAAGCCGGCCGCTCGCGGTTTTCTGAGAAAGCTCGCGGACTACGCGAGCCTCAACCTCACGCTGTTTGAGGTGCACAAAGCTCGGGAGCTCGACCCGCTGACGGGGCTGTTCAATCGCATAGGGCTCGAGCGCCGCTGGCGGGAGAGTTCCGCTTCTCCCCGCGGGGCGCTCCTGTTCGCGGATCTCGACGGTTTCAAGGCGCTCAACGACGTGCGCGGGCACTTGTCGGGCGACACGTTTTTGCGGGATCTGGCAAGGATTCTCCAAGAAGCTTCCTCCCCCGGCGCGGTCGTCACCCGTTACGGCGGCGATGAGTTCGTCCTGCTCTTGCCCGGTGCCGGGCGGGACGAGGCGCTGGAGGTGCGGGCGGCCATCATGGAGCGGGTGCGTGAACATGTGGCCAAGTTGGAGCCGCCCCAGCCGACGATCACCGTCGGCATCGCGCTCTGGCCCCACGACGGCCGCGAGTTGCAGGCACTCATTGAAAAGGCCGACCACCGCATGTACCAGCACAAAAGGCGGCAAGTGGCGCAGGCCATGTCCAGCAAGGGAAGCGCCCAGGGACGCCTGCCGGGCGGTTTTTTTGAGGGGTGGCTCGTCAACAGCCCTGACAGTATCCTCATCACCGACCCCGACCTGAAGATCCTCTACGTGAATCCCACCTATGAGCGGCGGGCCGGCTATCCCTTGCGGGACCTGGTGGGCAAGCGGCCCAATTTTATCGCTTCCGGCCGCACGCCTCGGGAAGTGTACGATGAGATGTGGCGCAGCCTGCACACCGAAGGGTCGTGGCTGGGCCACGTCATCAACCGCCACAAGGACAAGGGCGACTGGATCGCGTCGGTGGCCATCACGCGGATCCTCGACCGGCGCGGACGGCTCGTCGGGTACTTGGGCATCAGCCGCGACGTGACCACCGAAGTCGGGGAGGGCCGGCTAGCCCTGCCGCCGGTGTACGAGGGGGCGTTTACCCAGGAAGCCTTGGCGTTTGCCCTGGCCGCGGCCGCGGAGATGCACGACCGGGGGAGCCGGGCGCACCTGGAGCGCATGCGGGAGTTCACGCGGCTTTTGTCCCGCGCTGCGAGCCACGTGTATCCGGAGCTGCAATCCCCCGTGCTGTCGGGAAACATTGCCCTGGCGGCGATCCTGCACGACATCGGCAAGATCGCCGTGCCGACGCCGGTGCTCACGAAACCGGGACCGCTTTCCGACGCCGAGTTTGAACTGATCAAAAGTCACACCGTCGCCGGCTACGACCTTTTGCAGTCGCCGTCGCTGCGGGACGCGCGAGTGCCCTCCCCGTCGCATTTTCTGCGCATCGCCGCGAACATCGCCCGCAGCCACCACGAGCGCTGGGACGGCACCGGGTATCCCGACGGGTTGGCGGGTGAGGAGATCCCCTTGGAAGCCCGGATCGTCGCCATCGCGGACGTGTACGACGCGTTGCGCTCCACGCGGCCGTACAAGCCTGGCTGGTCGCACCAGAAGACGGTCGACCAGATCTACGCCGGGCGGGGGCGTGCCTTTGATCCGGCGCTCGTGGAAGTGTTCCTGTCGGTTGCGGACTCGTTCGCCGCCGTGTGGGACCAGATGAACGACGACCAGCGGGACGCCACCGGCGTCAGCTAGCCCCGCCGCGCTGATCCGCCGGCAAAAGCGCCCTTTGGGTCGAGCAAGGCAGGTGACCGCCGTGTTCCGTCGCCTGGCAGAGCGGGCAAGATTTCCCATCTGGGCCAAGATGCTGGTCGGATTTGCCGTGATGCTCGTGTTCACGGCGGCGCTGCTGGTGGTCAGCCTGAGCGCCCTGCAGCAGCTGACGGCCACGTACGCCGGCGACGTCATGCGCATCGAGAACGACCGGCGCCGGACCGATCTCATGCTAAGCTACCTCAACGATGAAGCCCGGGCGGTGCTGGCCTATCTGCTCACCAATGACGCCGCGTACCGTGCCGAGTTTGCCGAAGCGAAGCAGGGCGCGGATCAGGTGATGGCGGAGCTGCGGGTGACAAGCCGCTACGACGGTGAGCGGGCCGAAGGGCTGGTAGCGGAGATCGCCGCCGCCAAGGAACGGTTTGAGGCGTTGGTGCAGCCCCTTCTGGAACGCAGCGACATCAGTCTTCTGGAAGCGTCGATGCTGGTGTCGACCAGCCTGCGGTCCGCCCGGCAGGAGCTGGTCGAGCGGGCACGGGCCCTAATGGACCACCAGGAGCTGCGGGTAAGGGAGATGCAGGGGCTCGCCCTTGAGTCTCACCGGACGTCTCGGCACTGGATTAGCCTGATGGCGGCCATCGCGCTCGGCGGGGGCGTCGTGTTCGCGGGCCTCTTTACGCTTAACATCGCCCGGCCGGTGCGCCGGGTGGCAGACATTGCGGCGCGGCTAGCGACGGGGGACCTCACGGTGGAAGCGCTGCAGGTGCGCACTCGCGACGAGATCGGCGACGTGGCCCGGGCCTTTTGCCGCATGGTCCAAAACTGGAGCGCCATCGTGCGCGAGCTGCAAAACGCGAGCCGGGTGCTCCTTGAGCGCGCCCAGGCCCTGCAGGGTGCGGTCGACGAGTCCGCCGGCGCGACGCAGCACATCGCCACGGCCATCCATGAGGTGGCCCGGGGCACCGGCGGCCAAGTGCAGCAGGTGCAACTGACGCGCCAAACCTTGGATCAACTGGGCGAGGCGATTGAGCGCATTGTCGCCGGTGCCCGGGAGCAGGCACGCCAGGTCGCGCACACCACCGAGGCGGTCGAACGGATGGCTGGCTTGATCGAGCATGTGGCCTCCTCGGCGCGAGAGGTGGCGGCCGCGTCCGGGCGGGGCTCGGAGCGGGCGCGGGAAGGGGAAGCGGCTGCCCGGCGCGTCGCCGCCGACATGGAGAGGATGCGGGCTTCCGTACAGGAAGCGGCGGAGCGCATCCGGGAACTCGCGGGTTATTCGAGCCAGATCGGGCAAATCGTGCAACTGATCGGCGGGATCGCGGATCAGACAAATTTGCTTGCTCTCAACGCCGCCATCGAGGCAGCACGAGCCGGAGAACACGGGCGCGGTTTCGGCGTCGTCGCGGATGAAGTGCGCAGCCTGGCGGTGCGCTCGGCCCAGTCGGCCCGGGAGATCGAGCAGCTGATCGCCAGCATTCAGGTGGCGGTTGACGCCGCGGTGCAGGCCATTGACGCGGGTTCCGCGCAGGTGGAGTCCGGGGTGCAGTCCGCCGGCGCCGCCCGGCAGGCATTGGAGGAGATTCTTGCGGCTATCCAGACGACGGACGACCTCGCGCAGACGATCTCGCAGGCGTCGCGGCAGATGGCCGAGGCGGCACCCGCGGCGCTCGCCGCGATGGAGCACATGACGGGTATCACCCATGCCAACACCCGGGCCGCCGAGGAGATGACCGCCGCGAGCCGGGAGGTCGCCAGGGCCATGGACGAGGTGGCCGCAGACTCCGAACAAACCGCCGCGAGCGCCCAGGAGGTGAGCGCGTCCACCGAGGAAGTGTACACCGCCGCCGAACGGACGCGGGCGTCCGTGGCCGCGATGACGGAGATGGCGGCAGCGCTAAAAAACATGACCAGCCGGTTTCGATTGGCAAGACAAACGGCATCAGAAGGCGTCCGCGCGTTGCAAAATAGGCCCAAACGATGGTACAAATTGTAATGGGTGGGGTGAACAGCGGGAGGGATCGACGGTGGCCAAGGATGGCTCCTTGTGGCACCGGCTGCGGATGTCGGCCAAGATCGGTGGCGGATTCGCTCTAGTTCTCGTTCTCGTTGCAGTTGTAGCCTGGCTCGGCGTGCTGGCAGTGAGGGAACTCACGGAGTCCTTTGCCACGGTGATCGGCACGGACGTCCAGGTTACGGTGGAAGCCCGGCGTCTCGAGCTGTTGACCGAGGACGCCGCGGGCGCTGTATTGGAGTTTTTCCTGCCCGCGGACGCGCTCAGCCGCATCCGGGAACAGTGGGAACAGACGTACTTGACCATGGAGCAGCGGCTCAGCGATGACGCCGGGCGCCAGCTGCTTCGCGATTTGAAACAAACCCAGGATCAATTCTTTGACATTTCCCAGGAGCAGTTCGCGGCCTTTACCCGGCGGGAGGAACTGCAGAACCTGGCCGACCAGGCGCAGGCACTGGTGCGCCGGGTGGTGGAGTTCTCGGACGCGAAGCTCGTGGAGGCCCAAGCCGAAGCCATGCGGGCGTCGCAGATGGCCGAGACGCGCATCATGATGGCCATGGCCGCGGCGCTGGCGGTGGGCATTATCCTGTCCATCGTTCTCACCAGGGCGGTGAGCGCGCCGCTCGTCCACATGGCTGCCGTCGTAGGCCGGGTCGCCGAGGGCGACTTGACGGTCCAGCTCGGGCAAGTGAAGCAGCGGGACGAGGTCGGCCAGGTGGCGACGGCGTTTTCGGTCATGACCAACAACTTGCGCCAGCTGGCGCAGCGTATCATCCAGTCCACGGACGCCCTCAATCGCAGCACGGAGGAACTGTCGGCGTCGGCGGAACAGGCGGCTCGCGCCACCGAGCAGATTACCCAGACCATCAGCCAGGTGGCCGAGGGGACGGGCGACCAGAGTCGGACGGTGCAGCAGGTGGTCGGCATCGTCAGCGAGCTCAAGCAGGCCATCGATCGTATCGCGGCCGGCGCGGCCGAACAGGCGCGGGTCGTGCACGAGGGCGGCCGGCTGGTGCAAGAGATGACGGTGGCCATTCGCGCCGTGGCCGAGAGCGCCCGCCAGGTGGCGGCCGCGTCCAAGGAAGGCGTGACCACGGCCCGTCAGGGCGGCCAGACGGTGCGCCAGACGGTGGCGGGCATGGAGGGTATTCAGCGCACCGTGTTTGCGACGGCCGAGAAGGTGCGGCAGCTCGGTCGCCACTCGCAACAGGTAGGCGAGATCGTCCAGGTCATCTCCGACATCGCCGAGCAGACGAACTTGCTTGCCCTCAACGCGGCCATCGAGGCGGCGAGGGCGGGCGAGCACGGCAAAGGCTTTGCCGTCGTCGCGGACGAAGTGCGCAAGCTGGCCGAGCGGTCGGCGGCGTCCGCCAAGGAGATAGCGGCCTTGATCGCGGACATGCAGTCGGGTATTGAAGAAGCCGTCGAGGCCATGCAGGTCGGCACCCGCGAAGTGGAAACCGGCATGGACCGGGCCCGCATGGCCGGGCAAGCCCTGGAGCAGATCCTCGGCGCCCTCGAAGGCACCGACGCCCAGGTTCAGCGCATCACGCAGGATGCGCAAGGCCTAGCGGAGAGCGTCGAGCGGGTGATGCGGGCGGTTGAAGGCGTCGCCCGCATTACGGAGGAGAACACCGCGGCGACGCAGCAAATGGCGGCCCAGAGCGAACAGGTCATGGGCGCCATGGAGAGCATTTCCGCGGTGGCTGAGCAGACGGCGGCGTCCTCGGAGGAAGTGAGTGCGGCGTCGGAGGAGATGCACGCCTCCATCGAACAGGTGGCCGGCGCGGTGCGGTCCCTGGCCCGCATGGCGGCAGAGTTGCGCCAAGTTGTGACCCAGTTCAGGACGTGAGCGCGAGCAGTGCGTGAGGGGTGAGGCCGATGGCGGCGGATCAGGCGCGGGCTGTGGCGGGCGATCAGAGGCAGCTGGTCGTGTTTCTCCTCGCCGGGGAGTTGTACGGCGTGGACATCCACCAGGTGCGGGAGATCATCCGGGTGCCCGAGGTGACGCGGGTGCCGCGCACGCCGGATTTCGTGGAAGGCGTCATCAACCTGCGGGGCAGCGTTATCCCCGTGATCGACCTGCGGAAGCGGTTTCTGATGCCCCCGGGAGCTGAGGACGCCGACCGGCGCATCGTCGTGGTCGAGATGGGCGAGCAGACGCTGGGCGTCATCGTGGACGCCGTTTCGGAGGTGCTGCGGCTGGAAGGCGACCGTATCGAGCCGCCTTCGCCCTACATCGTCAGCCTCGACACGCAGTACATCACCGGCATTGCGCGCCTGGAGGACCGGCTCGTCATCCTGCTGGATCTCAACCGGGTGCTCCATGCCCACGAGCGGGACGAGCTGGATCGGCTCGAGGAGCGGGTAGCCGATGTCGATGGATGAGCTGAGCGCGGAAGAGCTGGCGCTCTTTTTGAGCGAGTCGGCCGAGATGGTCGACACCATGGAGGAACTCCTGGTCGACCTGGAGACCGGTGCGAGTCCGGACGCCGTCGCAGCCATTTTTCGCGCCGCCCATACCCTTAAGGGCGGTGCCGCGACGGCGGGCATGACCCGCATGGCGCGCCTCACCCACGCCCTTGAGTCCCTCTTGGACCTCGTGCGCAGCGGCGAGCGGGCGGTGGATGCCGATATCGTCGACGCGCTGCTGGGCGCGGTGGACGTGCTGCGCCGCTGTTTGGCCGCGGTCGAGCGGGACGGAACGGACGCGGGCGTGGAAGTGGACTCCCTCGCCCACCGTTTGGAAAGCCTCGCCAGCGGCCAGGACGTGGCAGCGGCCGCCCGGCCCGGGACCTTGGCCGAGATACCCGACCTGGATCACCTCGTCGAGCAAGCCGCCGACAACGGCGAACGCCTCCTGCGCTTTGACGTGGCGGTCGACCCTACGGCTCCCATGCCCGTCGTTCGCCTCTACCAGGCGCTTCTCGTGCTGCAGGAGCGGGGACGGGTGGTTCACACCGAACCGCCCCAGCGGGATATCGAGGAAGGGGCCGCCGACTACGCCCAGATGACCGCGGTCGTGGCCACGTCTGACGATCCGGCCCAAATCGTGGCGGCGCTGGGCGAAGTCAGCCACCTGCAGTCGGTGACGTGGGAAGAGGCGGCGCGAGCGGCCAACCCGGCGGCGGCGCACGACTTGCCCGCTTCGCCCCAAGACGGCGCCGGGCCGGAGCAGGCCGGTCCGGGGACCGCTGCTTCTCCGGCCAGCGGAGCTACGGCCGATGGGCCCGCCGGTGCACAGGCGGCGCCTGGGAGCGGTGCCGCCGGGAACGGAGGCGCGGGCAACGGCGGAGCGGGCAACGGTGCGGCCGGCGGGCAGCCGGCTGCGGCTTCCCAGGCTGGTTCCATGGCCGACACGATCCGCGTCAGCGTCAAAGTGTTGGACAGGCTGATGAACCTCGTCGGCGAGCTCGTCATCGACCGGACGCGCCTTGCGCGCCTTGGGCACGTGGACTTGTCCACGCAGGACCTCAAGGAGGAGCTTGAGCTTGTCACGGGCCATCTGAGCCGCATTACGACGGACCTGCAGGATACGATCATGCAGGCGCGGATGGTGCCCCTTGAGACGCTGTTCCGCAAGTTCCCCCGCATGGTGAGGGACTTGGCTCGCCGCCTCAACAAGCAGGTGCGGTTCGCCATGTCCGGCGAAGACACGGAGCTGGACCGGGCGGTCATCGAGCAGATCGGCGACCCGCTCGTTCACTTGATCCGAAACGCCCTCGACCACGGCATCGAGCCGCCGGCGGCGCGGCGCGCGGCCGGCAAGGACCCTGAGGGCCTCGTACAGCTCAAGGCGTACCACCAGGAAAACAGCATCTTCATCGAGGTCAGCGACGACGGGCGCGGCATCGATCCCAACAAGGTCCGCCAGGTCGCGGTGGCCAAGGGCTTGTTGACGGCGGATCAGGCGCAAAAGTTGGACGCATCGGAGGCGCTTGACCTCTTGTTCCTGCCCGGCTTCACCACCACCGATCAGGTGTCGGACGTGTCCGGCCGGGGCGTCGGGCTCGATGTGGTGCGCAAGAATATCGAGCGGGTAAACGGGACCGTTACGCTAGAATCCGAGCTTGGCCGCGGCACCCGCTGGATCGTTCGCCTTCCCTTGACATTGGCCATCGTTCAGGCCATGCTGGTCCGGGTGCACGAGACGACGTTCGCCATCCCGCTTCAGAGCGTGGTCGAGATACTGCGCGTCGAGGACCGCCAAGTCCGCTGGGCCAACGGATGGCAGATGATCCACGTCCGGGATCAGGTCATCCCGCTGGTGAATCCGGGCGATGTGTGGGGAACGCGGTTTTCCGCCACTTGGCAGCCGAGCCAGGCCAACCCGGTGGTCGTGCTGCAATCGGCCGCGGCGCCGCTCGCTCTGGCCGTCGACGGGGTGCTGGGCGAACAGGAGATCGTCATCAAGAACATCGAAGGCATGGTCGGGCAAGTCGCGGGGATCTCCGGCGCCTCCATCCTGGGCGACGGTTCCGTCGCGCTTATTCTGGACGTGACCGGCTTTACCAAGGAGGTGCGTCGGCTTGGGTCCCAACTCCGGCGGGATGACCGCCGTCATGAGCGAAGCGCTTGACCATGCTGCGCATGTGCTGTCCGAGTTTCTGGGGACCCGCCTGCATTGGAAGGCCGATGTGTGCATCAGCTCGCACCGCCTCACAGAGCTCCCCGCCTTGTGCGGGCCGGAGGATACGCCGGTTGCCGCGGCGTTTTTTGAGGTCAAAGGAGACCTGACGGGCTACTTGCTTCTGGCGATCCCCGCCGAGGCCGCCCAGCACATCATCGAGCTGCTTCTGGGCGGCATGGACGCCGGCGCCGACGAAGAGCTTGTCGATTCCACCCTGGGCGAACTGGGCAACGTGGTCGGGTCGGCGTTTCTGAACGCGCTGGCAGATCGATTTGGAATCAGCGTCACACCGTCGCCGCCGCAGGTCGCGTGGGATATGGTAGGCGCCCTGCTGGCGACCTTGGCGGGCGCTCTGGCTGTCCGGGCCCGGGATGAATGGCCTGTGGTGCACACGCAGCTGCAGGCGTCGGGCGCGGACTATCCCGCCTATCTGATCTGGATCCCGGGCCAAACGGTTGACCAGCACTGGGAGGTCGTGCGTTGAACCGGTTTTCCATCGGCCTGGGAGAGTATCGGGTCGGGTGCGCTGCGGACGAAGAGTGGACAATCTACGGCCTTGGATCATGCGTCGGCCTTATTTTGTGCGATCCCGGCCGGCGGGTTGCCGCCATGGCCCATGTCGTTCTTCCGGAGCGTCACGCCACGGCGGCCGCTGATCCCGCCAAGTTTGCGGACACCGTGGTTCCGTTTTTGCTAAATGAGATGAGCCGCTTGGGGGCGCGGCGGGAAGAGGTGTACGCCCAAGCTGCGGGTGGAGCGCGCATGTTGTCCTTTAGCGAGCTCCCGGACATCGGCGCCCGCAATGTCGCGATGGTGCGCCAACAGCTTGCCCGGCACGGGATCCCGCTGGTGGCCGAACGGGTGGGCGGCTCCCATGGCCGCACCCTCAGTTGGGACGCGCAGCGGGGCGTTGCCACCGTGCGCCGGGTTGGCGCGCCCGCGGAAGTGCTGACGCCACAGGATTACGCGTATGAGGAGGTGGCGATGGTTGGCTCTCGTCCTCGTAGTGGACGATGCACAGTTCATGCGCCTGCGGCTCAATAAGTTGCTGACGGAAGCAGGTTATGAAGTGGTTGAGGCGGCCACCGGCCTGGAGGCTTTGGAGAAGTACGAGGAGCGTCCGGCGGACGTGGTGCTGATGGACATTACGATGCCGGAGATGGACGGGCTCACCGCCCTCAAGGAGCTGCGGCGCCGGTTTCCGGAAGCCAAGGTGATCATGTGCACCGCCCTTGGGCAGCAGAGCGCTGTGCTGGAGGCCATCAAGGCCGGCGCAAAGGACTTTATCGTGAAACCGTTCCAGCCTGACCGGGTGTTGCAGGCCGTCGCGAAGCAGGTAGGCTGATCGCTGTGTCCGTGCGTGTCCTGGTGGTGGACGACTCGGCGCTCATGCGCCAGATGATCAGCCGTTTCCTGGTGGAAGCGGGGATGGAGGTGTGCGGCACCGCCCGCGACGGGGTGGAAGGCCTCGAAAAGGCCATCGCCCTCCGCCCGGACGTGATCACGCTGGACGTGGAAATGCCCCGCATGGACGGGCTGACCATGCTGGCGCGGCTCATGGAAGAAGCGCCGGCACCGGTGGTGATGGTTTCGAGCGTCACCCAGCGGCAGGCGCCGGCGGCCATCGAGGCGCTCATGCTTGGCGCCGTCGACGTCGTCGCGAAGCCCGGCGGAAGCATCTCCATCAACCTAGGCGACGTGCGGGAGGAGCTCGTGGCCAAGGTACGGGCAGCCGCCCGCGCGCAAGTCGTCGCTCGGCGCCGCCGGCCACACGGCGCGCCGGAAGACGCCGGACGGCCGCGTTCGTCCATCGGCCCGCGCGCTTCCGCGGCGCCCCGTGGACCGGCCACCGGGAGTGCTGCGGCCGCTCCGCCGCTTTCGCAGGCCGAGCGGCTGGCGGCTGTGCCGGGCGGGGTTCCGCCGGAACCCGAACCGG
>ERZ777003.4221-NODE-4221-length-12468-cov-4.810199_pt1 | contig 12468 bp, 13 predicted proteins | sample MGYA00374956_ERZ777003 | MGnify/ENA primary metagenome ERZ777003 (study PRJEB29302, sample SAMN06268252) | bioreactor metagenome | isolation source: Joint BioEnergy Institute, California, USA | place: USA:Joint BioEnergy Institute, California, USA | collected... | reverse complement strand
TTCCAGGAACTGTGTTTCGACGCTGCTCACCTCAGGATCATCGCCGGTTTTGTTGCCCACCAGCAGGACGCCGACCGCTTCGCCATCGTGAGATATCGGTTCGGCAATCACCTCGGCGTTCACCAGGGCGGCCAGCTCATTGCGTGATGGATCGAGTAACCGGGTCCAGTCGTCGACGGTGCATCGTTCAACAAGGTCTGCCGCCAGGGCATCGAATCGTTCGGACGGACAGGGCAGTTCCCCCGCCAGCAGCAGTTGGCCCGACAGATCTGCAAGCACACCTCGCCCCGAGGCGAACCGGGCCGCAACCCACCGGAAGGGCAGGACCGGCAGCAGCTGCTCGCACATCACCTGCATGAGCATGCGCGGATCGTTGCGGCCGTTGAGCATGCGCGCCAGGCGGAAAAGCAGGTGCGTCTGCTCATACGCCTGTAGCAGGTTCTCGCTGAACTCATTGATCGCCTGCTTGTCACGCTGAGCTGCCAGCAGGTCCGCATGCATCCACAGGAGCGTTCGCCGCATCAGCTCGATGTTTTCCGGTGGATGTGCCATCCACGGCGCCAGTTCCAGTGCAGCCGTGGCTGGATCGAGCGCCGCTTCGCGACAAATCAGCTCAAACTGTGGCGTGTCGGCGAAGGCGGCGGTCATGAGAAGGCTTGCCGAGACACCATCCGCCTCGCTGCTGTTGCGACGGCTTGTCAGGAGAATCAGCGCCGCCCCGGGAAAGGTGAAATCGACCGCGTCATCATCAGGGCCCGCGAGTGTCATGCGGGCCGCCTTTTCGATCGAATGTCGCAGCAGCGGCGAATCAAGAATCGGCTGCACCGCCAGCGGAAGCGTCGGCTCCGATACGATCGCACCGTCCGCATCACACCACCACGTCAGCAGACGCAGCTCATGGCAGCGCTGAGCGAAGGTATCGAATGCGGATCGGCTTCGGAGCATGGTCATGAGCGTTACGCCACTCGAATGTTGTTATCGCAGGATGTACTGGCGTCAGAATGGTGCGTCAGCAGCTCCATTACCTTATCAATCAGTTCCATCGCACTGAACGGCTTGGCCATCATGTACGCGATATTTGTCTGAGCAAGTTGACTGGGTGACAGTTTGTGGCCGCGTGCCGTCAGCATCAGCACGGGAATTGATGCTGTCTGAGGCGTTTCCTTCAGCTTCACACACATTGCGAAGCCGTCCATCACCGGCATCTGAAAGTCGCTGATGACAAGGTGTGGCGCGTGCGCCATCGCCATCTGAAACGCTTCCTGGCCATCGTTGGCGACGAGCACCTGAAGACCGGCCTGCTCCAGCTTGAAGCGCAGAATGTGCGTCAGATGCAGTTCATCATCAGCGATGAGCACGGTATGACTCATTCGGGTACTCCTGAATGGGGGTCGTATGCCCCGTGCGGCATGACCCCGCTCGAATCTCATCGTCGTGCGGCGTGGGGCTGAATTGGCTCTGACTTCATGAAATACGTGCGACGGCCGGGCAGGAGCCCCTACAGACGCTACAGGTAGCCGAAAATGCCCTATCGCGCCAGACACCGGGAACGCTGCGGCGACCCCCGGTATTGCGGTTAAGTCGACCAGCCAAATGAAATCGGTGGGCTTATCTGGCCGATTTATCTAAATGGTCCCCGGCGGTTCATCCGCCGATAACGGAAGCTCAACAATGCGCAGCTCATTCATGGATTATCTGGTCGAGGAAGGGGTCGTGCCCGCCGAACGGCTGGCGCACCTACAAAGGAACTGGCGCGACGCGGCCGACACGATTGGCGCGATCGCCTTCCGCCATCGGGTGCTCAGCGGTGAGGACATCGACGACATCCTCGACGAGCAGGTGAGGCAGTATCGGCCGTTCGGCCAGATCGCCTGCGAACTGGGGCGACTGGATGAGCAGCAGGTACGGATGCTCCTGCGAATGCAGCAACTGCGCATGGCGGTGGACCTGGTTGAAGAACTGGTGCTTTCCGGCATCGTGACGGCGGATCAGATCCTGCCGCACTTCGGCAGGTTCATGCAGCGGAACGCGGACAGTGTCCCGGTACCGGATTCCGAGGGAGCCGTGGCGGCACGGAGTCACTAACGCCACGGAAATTTTATGGAGCCGATCGTTCGTACAGAACGACATGTGCACGCCCAACGGCTGTTGCAGCGTCTGAAGCAGGCTGGGCATCTGCCCGCTGCGCCAGGGGCGGCTCTGCGCGTGGTGGAATTGTGCCGCCATGAATCGGTGAATATCGCCGATCTGTGTGATGCCATCGCGGTCGATCCCGCCCTCAGCGGACAGGTGCTCAAGCTTGCCAACTCGGCTGCATTCAATTCGGGCACGCAGCTGACATCGATTCGGCAGGCGGTGCTGATGCTGGGTACCCGCGCGGTGATGGTCGTAGCGATGAACATGTGTGCCAGCGCCTTGCCGCAGCAACAGGGCCGCTTTGACCTGCAACACTTCTGGACCCAGAGCGTGAGTACGGCGGTCACTGCACGGCACCTGTCAACGTGCTACGACGAACACATCGACCGCGAGGAAGCGTTCACGGTTGGTCTGCTCGCGGCGGTGGGGCAGCTCGCCATCGCGCAGGCCATGGGCGACCATTACATCAGCACGGTCGGCAAGGCGGTCGATCATGCATCACTGCTGCAAAAGGAACGCGAGGCCTATGGCGTTGACCATATCGAGTTCGCCGCGCACCTGCTGGCATACTGGCGGCTGCCGATGCGTCTCATTCAGGCTGTGCGCTGGCAGCATCAGCCAACCTCCGCCCCGTCGGACCTTGTGCCGCTGACCGATGCACTGCACATGGCGCTGCGTGTCGCCCCCTTTTTTATCGAGCCGCACGCAATGTCCCGCGATGATCAGGCGGAGTCGCGCACACTGCTGGCCAAGCGGCTGAAACTGGCCGATCCGGCGATCAGGACGCTGACCAATGCCATCACGACCGACTTTCGACGCGTCTCCCGCGTGCTGAACCTGGAAGCCAAATCGCCAGCCAATCACGTTAACCGTGCCGCATCGTGACCGTACCTGATCCGCGTCGCATATCGTCAGCGGGTGGGCAGATAAACATACCAGCCGTTTTCACTCCGAAATACCGGGACGCTTTGCATCTCGGGATATTCCTTGTGGCTCACGCTCACGTTGCCATAGGTAGCGACTGAGCCGTCGGTAAACATGTAATTCTTGGTAACCGTGCCGCGCCATCCACCGTTCCAGTTCTGCCATCGTGAGAAGGTGAACGTTGCGCCGTTGTAGGTGGTACCATCCCAACTGGCTTCGATCATCAGTCCGGCGTCGTCCTGGTGCGAGCCTTCCACACGTGAGTCGCTGAAGTTCAGTGAGTCCCAGTCGCTGGCCAGCACAGTGAATCGCGTGCCTCGCCATGTGAATGCCGATTCGATTGTGCTGAGCCCCTGTTCCCTGTAAGGGCCGATGTCATCGAATTTCCAGTCGGCGTAAAAGCCATAGTTAGTTTCAATGCGATCCTGACCGGGATACTGCTCAAAATCCATCCGCTGCGGAGAAAGCGGACACTGCAGCAGGTTCAGACTCACGTAATGGCGAAGCGTGTGGCGCAGGTCGTGCTGTTCGTTTTTTACGACGGTGGGTTTGGTGGTCAGATCACGATCGGGAAACGCGCCATTGTTGTCGATCGCCGCCGCGATGAACGCGGTGCCGGACTGTCGAAGTGTGCTCATGCACTGGGCGTAGAGTGCCTGTTTGCGAGCACGGCTGAGCGCCGGAAGGAGCAGCGCGACCAGGAGGGCAATGATCGCGATGACGACGAGCAATTCGATCAGTGTGAAGGCACGGCGGGTCATAACAAGCTCCTCTAGTCGGATTGAGCGAAGTCCGTGCAAAACGATTGGAATAAGTCCGCCATCGGCGGTTAAACCGATGGCGAGGATGGCGGACCACCTGCCTGGCCTGCCACCAAACGTTGTCATGCCCTACGGCGTCGCAGCAGCAGCGCCGCGCCCATTCCCAGCAGCGCCAGCGAGGCAGGCTCTGGCACCAGCGAGCCTTCAAACCGCACTTCCGCCAGCCCGGTGTAATTAGCCCCATAGTTTGACAGCGGATTCAGGCGGACGTATCGCACGTTGTTCGCCTCGATGGCAAGTGTCTCTGGGCTGTACCATTCGAGCGTATATGGCGGTCCGTTTGGCGTCGGGGCCTTCTGGAGCGTGAGTCCGCTGATGACGATATCGTCGTCATCGCCGAAGACATCATTGGTCGAGGCGATCAGATCGAAATCCTTGAATCCCCGACTCGTCTCCTCGACAGTCGAAGTGGTGGCGCTAAAGTTCCAGACAACAATAGCGCTGAGGTTGTAGTAGTCACCCAGGTCAAAGACGATCCATTGGCCGGCAGGGTTCCCGGGGGAGTGTTGTTGGGTATGCCACTGGGTTTGGGAGCCGCCACCGCTTGGATAGCCGTTATGGTGCAGGCCGGTGTTCGGGTCAAGTCCATTACCGTTGATGGCGTACAGTGCAAGACCATAGTTGTTGCTCGTCCACTCGGAGCTGGCCTGTACGCCGACCGGCTGAATCAGGTCCGCCTGAACGGTTGTTGTGAAAGCCAGAAGCGTGGCACCCAGTAGCAAATGACCCGTTGTGCAGAGGAATCGCGACATAAATAATCTCCTTTTACCTGAACTTCCATCAAACGTTGTCATGCCCTACGGCGTCGCAGCAGCAGCGCCGCGCCCATTCCCAGCAGCGCCAGCGAGGCAGGCTCTGGCACCAGCGAGCCTTCAAACCGCACTTCCGCCAGCCCGGTGTAATTAGCCCCATAGTTTGACAGCGGATTCAGGCGGACGTATCGCACGTTGTTCGCCTCGATGGCAAGTGTCTCTGGGCTGTACCATTCGAGCGTATATGGCGGTCCGTTTGGCGTCGGGGCCTTCTGGAGCGTGAGTCCGCTGATGACAATATCGTCGTCATCGCCGAAGACATCATTGGTCGAGGCGATCAGATCAAAATCCTTGAATCCTCGCTTTGTCAGTTCGGTCGACGCGTTGGCGGCGGTAAAGTTCCAGACAACAATGGCGCTGAGGTTGTAGTAGTCACCCAGGTCAAAAATGATCCATTCGCCGGTGGGGTTCCCTAAGGGGTGTTTTTGAGTATGCCATTGTGTACTGGAGGCGCCACCGCTTGGATAGCCGTTATGGTGCAGGCCGGTGTTCGGATCAAGTCCGTTGCCGTTGATGGCGTGCAGCGCAATGCCGTGATTAGCGTTCGTCCACTCGGAGCTGGCCTGTACCCCGACCGGCTGAATCAGGTCCGCCTGAACGGTTGTGGTCAATGCCAGAAGTGTGGTACCCAGTAGCAGATGACCCGTTGCGCAGAGGAGTCGTGACATGAATGACCTCCTTTATATGAGTGATTGTGACGGGCATATGGCTCATACAGGATGGATGGTGCGACCGATCGCTATGGTCTGGTCGCCTGGTAGATGGTCTGAATCTCTTCCGGTGACAAAGCTCGATTGAAGATCGCAAGTTCATCGATGCTTCCCTGGAAGGGATCCGGTCCGGAGGTTCGAAGCGTGGTTGGAGCAGCACCGATGCGGATTGGCGAATCGCAGAATCCCAGAGGGAGCGGAGCCTTTCGTGTCGTAATGAGTTCACCGTCAACATAAAAGTTGACGATGCCCTGGCGGTACGTTGTGACGACAAAGCACCAGTTATTCTTGTTTTCGAGCACGGGATCGCTGCGCACAAATGGTTCGCGTACTGAAGCCGCGTTGCCTGACCCGAACTGAAGCGCGTTGGTATAGATCAAGGGTCGTTGCGGGCCGAACATCGACATCTGGAAGCTCACCTGAGTATCGCTGGCGCGTTTGGAGACGATGGTGCCACCATCGTGCGGGGCACGGCGGACCCACGCCATGAGCGTCAGTTCCTCGATCGATTCAAAGACAGAGTCGTGAGGCACTTCGACCCATGCGGCCAAATTGCCGATCGGCGTGAAGTTCAGCGCCCGTGACTGCTCAAAGCGCCCGGGCATCACCACGGGTCGCGCGGTCGGCTGGGCACCTGTGACGATACCGTCGAGCCGCCCGGCTGTGGTTAGTGCGACATTACGCACACGATCCTGGTCCATGCTGTCGGCATCGAAGGTGTAGTACGCCAGCAACGCCGGATCGCGCCGCAGTTCGTGACTGAACGCCATGGCACGGTGGTAACGGGAACCAGATTCCGCCAGCACGTGGGTGTGAAAATCGTTACGGCCGATAAACGTTGGCCGGGCTGCTTCCATCGTCCGAATCTGAGGATCACCCAGCGTCACGCGGCCGGCCGATCCGGCATCCAGCGGGACAGTGACGCTTGCCACACCCGATTCGTCGGGCAGCGAGGTCATTACGATCCTGCCTGAAAAGACATGCGCCTCGGTGCCCGCGTCATCGGTACGCACGCCGAACTCGGTCCCGATATCCACAATCCGGGCATAGGGAGTCTGGACGATGAACCCGTGGGCACTTGGGCCTTCACACCGGGTAAACACCTCGCCCGATGCCAGCGACAGTGTTGTGGGCGAGAGCAGTTCGAACCGGGCGGGCCCGCGAACGATCACCTCAGCCCCGTTGTCGAAACGCAGCCACAGCAGACCGTTCATCAGTTCAAACGGCTGGTGCATGGGCAACTGCTCGCCCGCCTGCCACTGTTTCTGGCCGGCAGCCCATTGTGGGTTTACCGCAGCAACCAGACGTGTGGCGGAAATAGGCATCGCGGCGGGAGGGATGGCAGCCACAGGGCCGCTCGCGCCTGAATTTTCGGCAATGGTCGGGCTGCGTGGCGGTTCGGGGGGAAACAGCATCGTGTAGACGGCCAGCACCAGCGCTGCCGCCGTTGCCACCAGCCCGCCTATCACTGCATACACTGCTGCCCTCGGAATCACGACGTGCCGCACAGGTACGACCGATTCGTTCGACTCGCCCAGAAACAGCCGCAGACGATCATCCAGCGAATCGACCGGACAGGAGGCACTTTGCTCTCTCTTGCGCTCTTGAGCACGGCGGCGGGCTGCCTCACGCTCGATTTCGAGCACTTCCATCAGCACATCCGCGCAACTATCTTCGTTTTCGAGCTTGCCGTAATTTCGCTGTGCTTCGGCAGGAGGACGCACTGCTTCCGCCATGCACTGGGCCTGGATCGCCAGTGTGACAAACTGCTGTCGGTGAACGGGTGATTCCTTCAGGACCTGATCGAGTTGCTCGATCTGCTCGCGCGTCGCTTCGTTGTCGAGATAGCACAACGCCAGTTCAATGAAGGCGTCGTCCTCGCGACGGATCAGGTTGTCGGCCGCTTCGTTCATCAGGAGCTGCGCGATTGCGTGAGTTCGTACCTGCGAATGCACTGCGCCAGTGTGCGGTGGATTCGCGACATGGCCACGTAAACGGTGTTCCGGCTGCGACGCAGCTTTTGCGCCAGCGAATCGCCAGTCAGGTTGTGCACATAGCGAAACGTGATGATGCGACGGGCGTAGGGGCTTAGCTTGCTCAGGCAATGACAAAGCGCATCGATGGGCATCTGTTGACGCTGGGCATCCGCATCGTTCCAGTGAGATTCGAGCAGGTCGAGCGTTTCATCGCTCAGGAGCATGGGGGCGGAGTGCCGCTGCCGCAGCGCCCGGATCGCCCGAAACCGAGCCGCACGCCGCGCCCAGCGAAGCAGGTGCGCCTCGTCCTGAAAATGATCCTGTTTTCGCAGGACCAGTTCGGACAGCTCCTGATAGATGTCCTCGGCCAGATGTTCATCGTGCACGATGGTCCAGATATAGGCCAGCAGCCGGGTGCGATCCCGGAGCAACGTGCGAACGATGGTGTATTGGTCCATGACCATGCGCCGCCCTCATATGTGAATGCCACGTCCTCGCGGAAAATTTACATGCGATGGTCGATTTTTTTTTGTTTGTATCGATTATGCGGGCGTCTGCCCCACGCCAGCGCGGTCTAAGTGCTTGATACATAAGGATTCACGGCGGATTGCCGCGGTTCTCGGACGGTGCGTCGGTTCCAAAAAAACCGCCACTGTGCCCGCGTTGTCGTTGCGAATTGCCGGACCGCCAAAGTTGGTCCAGTTTCACTCCGATGAACCAAGAGAGAGGCGATAACCGCGTTACACGTCAGGAGCATCGCATGGGCATGACATTGAAACAACGACGGGAGGTGGAAGACCTTACCTGGCGTTACATTGACGATGTCATTCAGCCCAGGCAGTTCAAACGGCTGGAATCACTGCTGCGCGAACATGAAGAAGCACGCAAGCAGTACGTCGAGTGCGTGATGCTGCACGTCCAGTTGTATGAATTCTTCTCGCCGAAGAAGGTGGGCCTGGACGGGAAGCCGCGGATCAATATCGCCAACGACACCTTCCTGTCACAGCTCCTGGATACGCAGGTTCAGGCTCCCGCCGAGAAGCCGCGTGTGAAGAAGGGCAGGACCACCACGGGCGTTTCCCGAACGCGCAAGAACCGTGCCCGAGCTGAGCAGCCGTCTCCGGCCGCGCAGTGAGCATTGCGCATCGGAACGCACCGACGCGATCCATCAGTCAGCCAAGCAGATCCATCAGCGGCACAGCCAGGCGGGAAAACGCCTCGGCCGGCACATTGACCGTGCTCCATCGTGGGCTTCGCTGCTTCATGTGGGCGCGGTAGTCGCGCAGCCGCATCGCCAATAGCGCGTACCACCGGCCGTTGGATTCGAAAATTTCCTGGAACAGCGCATCAGGCGGCTGGGCTTCGCACCAGTACAGAAACGCGAACGCGCCTTCGAACCCCTGTCCGAAGATTCCCTCCCATTGCGACATGCAGTCGACATCGCTCTGTGTCACCCAGTTGTCCAGGGCGCGGGTGGATCGGCCGGAGTGTTTGCGGCCCTTCACATCAACGAGCAGATTCGCCCCGGATCGGCTGTAGACGACGAAGTCGAAGCTCTTGAGCGCGGTCGCCCCGTGGGCCGGCCCGGTGGCGTGCAGCGCTCGCTTGGCCTCATCCACCGCGATGTAGGGGATGCCCTTTTCGCGAAGGTACTTTTCAAAGGCGACGTCGTAGTGGAACCGCCGCTGCGCCATAAGAAACATGTTACCGCGCGGGGGTGCTCTTCGGACGATGGACCTGCGCGTCCCCGTTGCCCGCACGCGGGCGTTGCCGTTGGTTTCCTGTGGCGAGGGCCGGAGGTGGGGACGCTCCTTGGCACGATCGACTCGCGGTCCTATCCTAAAGCGCATCCATGACACGAGTCCTGATTTCCAGGTTGATCCAGTTTCCGGTCATCATGGCCGTCATCTTTCTGGTGACGTTCACGATGGCGTGGATCGTGCCGGGCAATCCGCTGGAGAACGCGGAGGGGCGGCGCCCGCCCCCGGAGATCGCAGCCGCGATGGCCCGCCAGTACCACCTGGACAGCAGTACCGGTTTTCTCGTCAACTACCTCAAGGGCCTGACTTTGGGCAGCCAGGAGCACCGCGCCAATTACGACACCAGCAGCGTTGGCGCGGCGGTCAGCAGCTATTTCAGGCTGCTCATCGAAGGGTCCGATGGTTATCGGCCGCCCTATTTCGGGCCCAGCCTCCAGCACCGAGATCTCACTGTCAACGCCATCATCGGCCAGGGGCTGCCCGTCAGCATGATGCTCGGCACAGCCGCGATCATCGTAGCGCTCATCATCGGGTTGATGGCGGGAATCATCGGGGCGCTCAAGCCCGGGTCACCGCTCGACCTGGCGTCGCTGATCGTCGCGCTGGTCGGGGTGAGCCTGCCATCCTTTGTCATCGGCTCGGTGCTGCTGGTCGTCTTCGTGGGCATGTGGCAGCTTGCACCGGTGGGGGGCTGGGAGTGGCCCGGCTGGGAAATCTGGACGCCGTACTGGTGGCAGGACACCGCTGAGATGCTCCGCAAGCTCATCCTGCCCGCTATTACGCTGGGGCTGGCGCCCGCAGCCTACATCGCCCGGCTCATCCGCCTGGGGCTGGCCGATGTCATGAGCAGCGACTTCATCCGCACCGCCCGCGCGAAGGGGCTGTCCACCCACGAGGCGCTCTTTCGTCATGCGTTGAAGGTGGCGTTCCTGCCGGTGCTGAGCTTCCTCGGCCCCGCCGCCGCCGCCGCGATGACCGGCTCGTTCGTCGTCGAGAAGGTCTTCAACATCCCGGGCCTGGGCAAGGATTTCGTCTTTGCTGTGCTCAATAAGGATCAGTTCCTGATCCTGGGCCTGGTGCTGACCTATTCGACCATCCTGATCATCTTCAACATGCTGGTTGACATCGCCTACGCCTGGGTCGACCCACGCATCGAGCTGTGAGGCGAAGGGAATCGCGCAATCACACCGCCGGCCGGACCCGCCATCGACCCGGTTCGGCCGTGACGATGGCACCGCTTTGCCATTTGGTGCCGAACTGCCTCAATGTTCTTCGAAATCTGCTGCCTGACCCCCTGGGCCGTCACCCCATCGCCGCGCGGGTTTCGGCGACGATGTTGATGTACTGCCTGGCCAGGCTGGTCAGACCCTTCCAGTCGCGGGCCTTGATCAGTTCCTTGCTGATGAGGCTGGAGCCGACGCCCAGAGCGGCTGCGCCGGCCTTGAGCCACGCCGCAGCAGTTTCCAGGGTCACCCCCCCGGTCGGCGTCACCTTGATCTGCGGCATTGGGCCCTTCAGGTCCTTGATGTACTGCGGGCCGAAGTGGTTGGCGGGGAAAATCTTCACCATGTCCGCCCCAGCCGACCAGGCGGTCAGAATCTCCGTTGGCGTCAGTGCACCGGGCACCGCCACGCAGTCGTAGCGGTGGGCCATGGCGATCACGTCGACGTTGAGCGTCGGGGCGAAGACGAACTGAGCGCCGGCCAGAATCGCTGCCCGGGCGGTCTCCGGGTCGAGCACCGAGCCGACACCGATGATGCAATCCTTACCCAGCTTGTCGTTCGCCCTGGCGATGGCGTCCAGCGCGTTGGGCGTGGTCATGGTGATTTCCGCCCCAATCACGCCGCCGTCACGCAGGGCGGCACATACATCGACGAGCTGATCGGGCGAATCGGCCCGGATCACGCCGATCACACCGGTTCGCTCCAGCTCCCGAAGCACAAATTGTCGATCGCGTCGCATTAAATGACCCTTCAGGTTCACCAGATAGGGGGAAATGGTCCCCTCACAACCGTAGCAGGGTCAGGCCCCCGTCGAGGGTCAGGCACTGGCCCGTCGCGTAAGGCACATCGCCACGCACCAGCGTGGCGACGGCGCGGCCGACATCTTCTGGTAAACCCCACCGCGATTCAAGCAGCGCACCTTCTGCGATCATCCGGTCGTATTTCTCCCGCGCCGGGGCGCTCATGTCGCTGAAAATCAGGCCCGGCCGCACTTCGTATACATCGATGCCGAACTCCGCCAGCCGTGTGGCCCACAGCTTCGTTGCCATACCCAGTGCCGCCTTGGTAAGGCAGTAGTCCCCGCGGTTGGTTGATGCCACCACCGCTGAAATGGAGGAGATGTTCACGATGCAGCCGCGAAAGGTCGGGTCACTGCGGCGCTGCTCAATCATCAGTTTGGCGACCTGCTGTGTCAGGAAGTAAGGGCCCTTGAGGTTCACCGCCACGACGGTGTCGAACGCTTCCTCGGTTGCTTCGAGAATGTCACGCCTGCCGGGCGAGCTGATGCCCGCGTTATTCACCAGCACGTCAATTCGGCCGAGGGCCTTGTGCGCTTGCTGGACCACTGTCCGCCGTTCGTCACTGTTGCCGATGTTGCCGCGGCAATAGACCACGTCGACACTGAGGCTGCGCAGATGGTTCAGCGCATCAGCGACCGCCTCTTCCTCACGCACACCGTTGATGGCAAGGTGATATCCTTCCGCCGCCAGGGCCGTGGCGATGCCCAGCCCGATCCCGCGCGATCCGCCGGTCACGAGCGCCGTTTTGCGCGATGCGTTCATGTTCTTCTCCATGAGAACCGCCCGATGCGTCGACGCGCCGGTCGAGTCGTCTGGAATGACGTTGATTCCCTGCGATCGTTATGCGAAGAAAGTGTAATAAGATACCCCTCTGGCCAGCCGCTGCACGTACAAGGCGACTTCGCGCAGGTGGTAGTCGCCCCACATGCTTGATTCACCGCAGGGCACGGTTTGGCCGGCCGGCACGTGGTCCCAGCCGCGCGGGCGATGGTATACGCTGTAAAGCAGCAGCCCTTCATGGGCGTCATCTGTGCTGAGGTATGGTTCATTTAACAGCGTGCGAAGCACCGTCAGCCCCGCCTGCCGATACCGTGTCGCGGTCGGGGCATCGGTCGCTGCAAGATAACTGCCCAGTCGCAGCAACCCCTGTGCTGCGATCGCCGCTGCCGAACTGTCCACTGGCTCATGCACGTTGAATGGTTCGGCCGGACGATTCAGATAATCGCCCAGATGTACCAGCCCCGGTGCGCCGGTGTCCCAGTAGGGCACGCCATCCGTCGGCGTCCACTCTATATAAAAGTCGCAC
>ERZ777003.4220-NODE-4220-length-12469-cov-6.678750_pt1 | contig 12469 bp, 10 predicted proteins | sample MGYA00374956_ERZ777003 | MGnify/ENA primary metagenome ERZ777003 (study PRJEB29302, sample SAMN06268252) | bioreactor metagenome | isolation source: Joint BioEnergy Institute, California, USA | place: USA:Joint BioEnergy Institute, California, USA | collected... | reverse complement strand
CCGCGGCGCCCTCATCTTCACCAAGGAGATGCTGCTCGCCGAGCCCATCGAGCGCCCCCCGCTGCACCGCGAAGGCGAGTAGCCGCACCCTTACGCATTTACCCTGCAAACGGGGGGAATCCCCGGGGGTAGGGTCCGAAAGTCAGGGGTCCGTTCCCGGTTGCGAACCGGCCTCGCGCCGCGCGAGGCTTTGGCCATGGGCTCACGCCCGACGTCATCGGCTTAGGCGGCTGGGGAATCGTCCGGCACGTTCGCCGAACTGCGTCCATCAACCCTCCAAGTGTGGGCGCGGGGCGGCTGAAGGTGAAGTTCGAGCCAGCGGCAACTGACGTCGGGCGTGGCCTGGGGGGCTCGGGCTCGGAACCCGGTTGTGGCGAACGCCTCAAACGGGGCCCGGTCTACACGCGGTTTTCCCGCTCCCGGAATAGCATGGACGGCCATGGAAGCAGTCGCCTTCTTTGCCGGTGCGATCGGCGCCCTGGCTGGAGCCGTTGGGGTCGTCGCTCTGCGCAATCCCTTCTACTCGGTGCTCGCTCTGATCGTGCACCTGATCGCGCTGGCGGGCCTCTTCCTCCTCCTCTACGCCGAGTTCATCGCCGCCGCCCAGATCGTGGTCTACGCGGGCGCGGTGATGGTCCTCTACCTGTTCGTAAACGCGTACGTGGGCGGCGTCGAGGAGCCGATCTGGGAGCCGATCCCGGGCCAGCGCTTCCTCGCGCCGATCTTCGCGGGCGCGATCTTCGTCGAGATCTCGATCGCGGTGCTCGGCACGGGGCTCTCGGCGATCGACTCGGAGGGGCCGACGCTCCCCGGCGGGTTCGGCACGCCGGCCGAGATCGGCGAGTTCATGCTCGAGAAGTTCCTGGTGGTGTTCGAGGGCGCCTCGCTGCTCCTGCTGGTAGCGGCGGTCGGCGCGGTCGTCCTCGCGGGGCGTAAGCGCCGGGAGCCGACCAACCCCGACGGCGGCGGCCGCGAAGCGGAGCAGCCGGCGAGCACGTACTCGGGGGTCGCGAGCTGATGGACATCGCCTGGTACCTCGTCCTCTCGGCGCTCCTGTTCGCGATCGGCGCGGGCGGCGTGCTCCTGCGGCGCAACCCGCTCGTGATCCTCCTGTGCCTGGAGCTGATGCTGAACGCGGCGAACCTCGCGCTGGTCGCGTTCGCGCGCTCCACGGGCACGCAGGAGGGCCAGGTCTTCGCGCTGGTCGTGATGGTCGTGGCCGCGTGTGAGGTCGTGATCGGGCTCGGGCTGATCGTCGCCATGTTCCGGCGCCAGCTCCCGCTGGACGTCGACGACGCGAGGAAGCTGCACGGCTGATGGATCCGGCGACGTACGCGTGGCTCGTCCTGCTGTTCCCGCTCGTCGGGAGCATGGTCATCGCGCTCGGCTGGCGCGCGCTTCCGGGCAAGACCGCGGGGTGGATCGGCACGTTCGCGATCGCCGCCGCCTTCCTCTCCTCGCTCGGGATGCTCGCGATGCTGCTCGACGAGCCCTCGGACTCGCGCCAGATCGTCGACTCGCTCTACGAGTACGCGTCCGCCTTCGGGCTCGAGATCCAGCTCGCGGTCCTCGTCGACCCGCTGTCGGTGTTCATGTGCCTGGTGGTGACCGGCGTCTCGATGCTGATCCACCTCTACTCGGTCGCCTACCTGGACTCCGACCGCGGCTACGCCCGCTTCTTCTCCTACCTCAACTTCTTCGTCTTCTCGATGCTGGTCCTGATCCTGGCCGGCAACTTCATCTTCCTCATCGTCGGTTGGGCGTTCGTCGGCTTCGCCTCGTACGCGCTGATCAGCTTCTGGTACCGCCGCGGGACCGCCACGAAGGCCGGCATGAAGGCGTTCGTGATCAACGTCCTCGGCGACGTCGGCCTCTACCTCGCGGCCTTCCTCGTCTTCCGCGAGCTCGGCACCTTCGACTTCCTCACCAGCTTCGAGGCGGCGCGCGAGGAGTTCACGACGAACCAGGGCGTCGTCGTCGCGATCTGCCTGCTGCTGCTCGTCGGCGCGTTCGCGAAGTCGGCGCAGGTGCCGCTCCACACCTGGCTTCCCGACGCGATGGAGGGCCCGACGCCGGTCTCCGCGCTGATCCACGCGGCGACGATGGTGACCGCGGGCGTCTACCTGATCGCCCGCATGTTCCCGTTCTTCGAGCTGGCCCCGACGGCGGCCGACATCGCCGCGTTCATCGGGCTCGCGACGCTCGTTATCGCGGCGACGATCGCCCTCGTCGTCACGGACCTCAAGCGGATCATCGCCTACTCGACCATGAGCCAGATCGGCTACATGGTCATGGGCGTCTCGATCGGCGCCTACGGCGCGGGCCTCTTCCACCTGATGACCCACGCCTTCTTCAAGGCGCTCCTCTTCATGGCGGCGGGCTCGGTGATCGCGGCGATGGCGAACATCCAGAACATCGACCGCATGGGCGGCTTCCGGCGGGCGATGCCGCTGACTTCGGGCCTGCTGATCATCGGCTGCCTCGCCCTCGCCGGCTTCCCGGGGACCTCCGGCTTCTTCTCGAAGGACGAGATCCTCGTCTACGCAGCCGAGCGCGGCGGGATGTATTGGATCTTCGCGGTCGGCGGGTACATCGCCGCGTTCCTCACGGCCTTCTACTCGTTCCGGATCGGGTTCCGGGTCGTCGCCGGCAAGCCGGTTGAGGAGGCGCGCGAGCTCGAGCAGGGCCACCTCGCCCACGGCGAGCCGGTGAACCCGGCCACGGGCGAGCCGGAGGACACCGACGTCGGCTTCCCCGGCCCGGAGCACCACATCGCCGAGCGGGCGAAGCCGATGGCGATCGCGATGAGCATCCTCGGGGTCCTCGCCATCGTCGGCGGGTGGATCCAGATCCCGGGCGTGGACCACGTGCTCGAGACCTTCTTCGAGCCGACCTTCGAGGAGTCGCACCTCTACCACCTGGTCCCGTCCACGGGCACCGCTTGGCTCGGCCTCCTGGTCGGCGGCGTGATCGCGCTCGCCGGGATCGGGCTCGCCTACCTCTGCTACGTCGCGCGGCCCGGGATCACGCTGCGCTGGAAGGAGCGCTTCGGCGGCCTGCATCGCTTCCTCGAGCGCAAGTGGTACTTCGACGAGATCCAGGACGCGCTCGTCTACCGCCCGGCGATCGCGATCGGGCGCTTCGCCAACTCCGTCTTCGAGCGCTTCATCGTCGACGGCATCGTCAACGGCGCGGTGGGCATCGTCCGGGCGTCGAGCGCCACGGTGCGCGGGGCCCAGTCCGGCTTCCTGCGCGCCTACGCGCTCCTCCTCGTCGGCGGCTTCGCCGCCCTCGGCATCTACTTCCTGGTGGTGAGCCAGTGATCGCGGCACGCGACAGCGTGGCGCGGAGGTGCGCCGCCGTTGAGGCGCCAGGAGCGCCTCCGAAAGGAGGCGCGGTCTGATGCTGAACGTGCTGCTCTGGGCACCGCTCGCGGCCGGCGCGATCGCGCTGGCGCTGCCGCGCGTCGCCGCGCGCTGGGTCGTCCTGCTCGGGGCGGTGGCCACGCTCGGGCTCGCGATCGGGCTCGTCGCCGACTACGACGCGGGCGCGGGCCTCCAGCACGTCGTCGACGAGAGCTGGATCCCGGACCTCGGCGTCTCCTACGCGCTCGGCGTCGACGGGATCAGCCTCTTCCTCGTCCTGATCACCGCGCTCCTGTGGGTCGCGGGCGTGGCGTACGCGGCGCTTCGCGAGTACCCGAGCGACGGGCGCGACCGGTTCTTCTACTTCATGCTCGCGCTCGGCGAGAGCGCGACGCTCGGGGCGTTCCTGGCGCAGGACCTGCTGCTCTTCGTCCTCTTCTTCGACCTGATGCTGATCCCGTTCTTCTTCCTGATCGGGGCGTTCGGGGGCGAGAACCGGATCGCGGCGACGACGAAGATGATCGTCTACACGCTCGTCGGCTCGCTGCTGATGCTGGTCGGGGCGATCGCGACGGCGATCCTGGTCTCGCAGCAGACCGGCGAGCTCAGCTTCTCGCTCCCCTACCTGCGCGAGAACCTGCTCTCGACGGGCAGCCAGGAGTGGATCTTCTGCTTCTTCGCCGCGGCCTTCCTGGTGAAGATGCCGGCCTTCCCGATCCACGGGTGGATGCCGGACGCGTACCGCGCCGCCCCGCTGCCGGTGCTGGCGCTGCTCTCCGGCGTGCTTTCGAAGGTGGGCGCCTACGGCTTCCTGCGGGTCGCGTTCCCGCTCTTCCCGGAGGCGACCGTGACCTTCCAGGAGACGATCATGGTGATCGGGGTCGCCTCGATCCTCTACGGCTCGGTAATGGCGTTCACGCAGACCAACGTGCGGCTGATCGCCGGGTACTCGTCCGTGGCCCAGCTCGGCTTCATCACGATCGGGCTGATGGCGCTGACCGGCGACGGCGCGGACGGCGCGGTCCTGCAGATGGTCAACCACGCGCTCGTGGTCGTCCCGGTCTTCCTGATCATCGCGGCCCTCTACGACCGCTTCGGCACCGACGACCTGACGAAGATGGGCGGGATGGCGACCCGGGCGCCGGTGTTCGCCGCGCTCTTCCTCGTGGTCACGATGGCGACGCTGGCGATCCCCGGATCGTCCAACTTCATCGGCGAGTTCTACATCCTGAACGCGGTCTTCCAGACGAAGATCGTGTACGCGATCGTCGCCTCGACGGGCGTCGTCCTCGCGGCGTTCTACGCCCTGCGCCTCTACCAGCGCTCGATGCACAACCGGCTGCCCGAGGGCTCGACCTCCCGCGAGCTCTCGCTCCGGGAGGGCCTGGTGATCGCGCCGCTCGTGGCGTGCATCGTCGCGCTCGCGTTCTACCCCGGGCTCGTGCTCGAGAAGGGTGAGGACGCGGTCGCCGGGAGTCTGGTGGCGGTCGAGGAGGTCCAGTCGGATACGGAGTTGGCGCAGCGATGACGTTCGACGCTCCCCACATCGACTACGCGGGCATCTCGCCGGTCATCGCCCTGACGGCGGGCATCGTCGTCGTGCTGCTCGCGGGGCTCGTGCGCCCGGGCCGCACGCAGCGGATCGTCGTCTCGTTCTGCACCTTCGCGACCCTCGCCGCCGCGGCGGGCCTCTGCATCTGGCAGTGGGGCGAGGAGAAGGACCTGATCGCCGCCGCGCTGCGCCTCGACGACCTCGCGCTCGCGGTCAGCCTGATCGCGATCGCCACGGCCGCGTTCTGCGTGCCCCTTTCGTGGCGCGAGGACTCGGTCGACCGTCCCGCCGGCCCCACCGGGCACGGCGAGTTCCAGGCGCTGCTCTTGAGCTCGGTGCTCGGCATGGTCCTGCTCGCCCACGCGCAGAACCTGATCATCTTCTTCGTCGCGCTCGAGCTGCTCTCGATCCCGCTCTACGTCATGTGCGGGTCGGCGCTGCGCCGGCGCGAGTCGATCGAGTCCGGCCTGAAGTACCTGATCGTCGGCTCGCTCGGCTCGGCCACCCTGCTCTACGGGCTCGCCTTCGTCTACGGGGCGTCGGGCTCGACCGACTTCGCCGCGATCGCGAGCAACCTCTCCGAGGGCGCATTCGACGACCCGATCCTGCTCATCGGGATCGCGCTGGCGGCCACCGGGCTCGCGTTCAAGCTCTCGGTGGCGCCGTTCCACCAGTGGACGCCGGACGTCTACCAGGGCGCCCCCACCCCGGTGACCGCGTTCATGGCGGTGGCGACGAAGGCCGCGGTGTTCGCGGTGCTCGTCCGCTTCTTCGAGGTCGCGCTCGCCCCGGCGGTCGACGATTGGCAGCCGGCGCTGGCGGCGCTCGCCGCGGTGACGATCGTCGTCGGCAACGTCGGCGCGCTGGGACAGGACTCGCTGAAGCGCCTGCTCGGCTACTCGGGCGTGGCGCAGGCCGGCTACATGCTGGTCGCGGTCGTCGCGGCGAACGAGGCCGGCGTGAGCGCGCTCATCTTCTACCTCGTCGCCTACGCGCTGGCGAACCTGCCCGCGTTCGCGGTGATCGCGCTCCGCGAGCGCGAGACGCCGTTCGGCGACGACATCCGCGCGGTCGAGGGCCTCGGCCGCGAGCGCCCCGCGCTTGCGGTCGTGCTCACGATCTCGATGCTCGCCCTGGCCGGCCTTCCGGGCACGGCCGGGTTCATGGGCAAGCTGTTCGTGATCCAGGCGGGCGTCGACGGCGGCTACACCTGGCTCGCGGTGATGATCGCCGTGGGGACGATGATCTCCCTGGCGTACTACCTGCGGGTTGCCGCCGCGGTCTGGATGCGTCCCGGCGCCGAGCCCGGGCCGCAGCCCACGGCGATGCCCGCGATCGCCGGTGCCTCCCAGGAGGCCGACGCGCCGACGGGCGCCCGTTGCCGCGTCGTGATCGGGCTGACCCTGCTCGTCACCGCCGCGAGCGTCTTCTTCGGCGTGATCCCCGCGCCGCTCGTGGATTTCGCAGAGCAGGCCGGGGCCGCGATCGGCTCCCTCCTCGGCTAGCGAGTGGCGGCGATCATCGCCGCGATCGCGGGCGCCACCGCGCTCGGGATCTGGGCCGAGCGCCGGTTCGGCGAGCGGGCGGTCGCCGGCTCGCGGCAGGCCCTGATGCTCGTGCTGTGGTTCGTGCTGCCCCCGGTCGCCTTCCTCAACCTGGTCAACGCGGACATCGGCCTGGATGCGGGTCTCGGGCTTGTCGCCGCGGTCATGACGCTCGGGGTGGTCGGCTCCATCGCCTGGTTCGTGGGCGCGCGGGTGCTGCACCTGCCGCGGGCCTCGACCGGCGCCCTGATCGCCGCCGTGATCGTCGTGAACACGGGCTACCTCGGCTATCCGGTCGTCGCGGCGCTCGTCGGGTTCGATGCGCTCGGCAGGGCGGTCGCCTACGACATCGTCGTCTCGGGGGTCGGCTTCCTCGTCGGCTCTTTCGCCGTCGGGGCCGCGTTCGGTGAGGGCGCCGGGGAGACGCGGCGCGAGCGCGTGCGCGCCTTCTTCACCCGCAACCCCGCGCTCGCCGCCTCGGCGCTCGCGCTGGTGGCGCCCTCCTCGTTCGCGCCCGAGACGCTCGTCGACATCTCGCGGATCGCGATCTTCGCCGTCCTCCCCATCGGATTCTTCGCCGTCGGCGTCACGCTCGCGGAGAGCGCGGAGGAGGGCGAGACGAGCTTTCCTCCCCCTTTCGACCGGCCGATCGCCGTGGTGGTCGCGCTGCGGCTCCTCGCGGCGCCGCTCCTGCTCCTGGGGATCTGCGCGCCGTTCATCGACCTCCCCGAGACCTACCTGCTGATGGCCGCGATGCCGTGCGGCCTCAACACGATGATCGTGAGCCACGCATACGGCTTGGACATGCGGATCGCAGCGGGTGCGATCACCTGGTCCACCGTGCTCGCCGCCGGCTGGCTGAGCGTGGTCGCGATCGCTTGACAGCGTCCGGGGACGGGCATATGTTCCCCGCCGGTCGGCCCCGGGGAGGGCTCGGCCTGATGCAGGGCTACCCGACTCAGGAGGGGAAATGGCTGTAAGTAGGTCGAGCGGGAAGCGGGCAATCGCTCGCCCCATTTGCGCGCTCGTTCTGGGCGCGGTCGCATCGGCGGCCTTCGCCTCGCAGGCGAGCGCCGAGGTCATCGGCACGAACGACCCGAACGACGCCGCCACGGCGATCGTCGGCTCGGCGGTCACCGGCGCCACCAAGGAGGCGAAGGAGGGGCCGCCGTTCCCGATCGGCGCTTCGAACTCGCAGCTCGCCGGCTTCCCGACGGGCGGCGACCCGGAGTTCGCGATTCTCAGCACGGGCGAGGTGCGGTCCGCTGATGATCCGAACGACGAGGACAACACGAGCGAGGTGCTGCTCTTCTCCCTGCCGCACCGCGGTCTCGCAAACGACGTCACCACGCTCGCCGTTCCGTTCACGGTGCCGGCGGAAGCCAACTGCGTCAGCTTCGACTACAAGTTCCTCTCCGAGGAGTTCCCCGAGTTCGTGAACCGGGGCTTCAACGACGCGTTCATCGCCGAGCTCGACAACACGACCTGGACCGTCACCGGGGAGGAGTTCGGCCCGCAGACCATCAACGCGCCGAACGACATCGCGGCGCCGAAGGGCGACCTCGTTTCGGTCGACACGGTCGGGCCGACGAGCGTCAGCGAGGCCGACGCCGCGGGCACGACCTACGACGCGGCGACCCCCGTCCTGACGACGAAGGCTCAGGTGACGCCCGGGAATCACACGCTGTTCCTGTCGGTCTTCGACATGACCGATCGCATCTACGACTCCACGGTGTTCGTCGACAACCTGCGGTTCTCGAACGAGCCCCCGCAGGCGTGTCAGCCGCCGGACATCTTCGGCGGCCAGATCGGCGTGTCGACCGCGAAGAAGCTCGGCGTCAAGGGCTCCAAGGTCCTCGTCCCGATCACCTGCCAGCTGCAGGTCGGGATCACGATCAACTGCGAGGGCACGATCACGCTCAAGGCCAAGCTCCCGAAGGTGAAGAAGGGCGCGAAGCCGAAGACGATCGCCAAGGGCACGTACTCGGTGGCGCCCGGTCAGAGCGCCGACGTGCCGCTCAAGCTCAAGAAGAAGGCGAAGAAGGCGCTGAAGAAAAAGAAGAAGCTCAAGGGCACCAGCACGGTGACCAACGTGCACAACGGCGCTTCCACGAACTTCAAGTTCGTGATCAAGAAGAAGAAGCGCTGAGCGCCCCCGAGCACACCCGTGCGTGAGCGACACCCGCCCCGGACCCGGGGCGGGTGTCTTTTTGCCACACCGAACGTCCCGCGCTCCCCCCTATAGGCCGTACGGCGGGACGTTCGGGCTTTCGCCGCGCGATACTGCGCGCCATGGGAAGCGACGACCTCGTGGAGCAGTACCGGGAGGCGCTCGAGGCCTGGAACCGCCGGGATCTCGTGTGGATCCTCGAGCAGGCCACGAGCGACTTCGAGTTCCACACCGCGCAGCTCTTCGACGGCGTCGAGCCCGTCTACAAGGGCCGCGAGGGGATGGTGGAGTTCTGGACCTCGTTCATCGAGGAGCCGTGGGCGCTCTTCCATCTCGACATCGACGCGCTCGAGTCGGCGGGCCAGGACCGCGTGCTCGCGCTACTGACCTTCCACGGGACGGCGCACGACAGCGCGGAGGAGGTCCAGGTGCCGTACGCCCACCTCGCGACCTTCCGCGGGGACGGGGTGTGCCGGATCGACGCGTTCGCGGATTGGGACGAGGCCCGCAAGGCCGCCGCGGAGGGGTGAGCGATGCTGCAGCACGTCTCGCTCGAGGTCCCGGCGACCGAGGAGGAGGCGACGCTTCGCTTCTGGGAGCTCGTCGGGTTCGAGCGCGTCGAGGCACCGGACCCGCTCAAGGAGTACGTGCGCTGGGTGGAGCGGAACGGAACCCAGATCCACCTCATCCTCACCGATCCCGAGGCGGCGACGGTGCCGCAGATCGGCCACTGCGCCGTGGTCGCCGAGGACTTCGACGCGACCGTCGGGCGCCTGCGCGATGCCGGCTTCGAGGTCAACGACGGGCGTGAGCTCTGGGGCGCGCGGCGCGCGTTCGCGATGGCGCCGGGCGGGCACCGGGTCGAGCTGATGGAGCGCCCGCCGGCCTGACGGCCCCGGCCCTTGGCCTCCGGGCGGCCCACTACGATGGCGAGCCCGTGAGGTATCCGGTCGAGTCATTCACCCCCGAGGAGCGCTCCCTGCTGGAGCCGCACTTCACGAACCTCGACCGGCCCGTCTTCTGCCTGGTCAACCTGCCGGAGACGGTCAAGGGCGCGCTGTTTGCCCGCTACTCGCGCTACGGCGGGACCCTGCGCCGCCTCTACCTCGACGAGTTCGCCGCCGACATGGGCGCCTCGCGCCCGTTCGACGGCGACGAGGGCGAGCGCGCGGCGCGCCTCTACGAGAACGTCTTCATCGGCTACGGGGACGACTCGATCGCCCAGCTCGGCGGCGCCCACGTCGCCTGCGAGTGGGTCTCGAACGTGCTCACGAAGATCCTCCAGCGCGGCCGGCTCGCCGCCTACCTCGAGCAGTCGACGCGCTACATCCCCTACGACAAGCCGATGGAGGGCGGCACGGGGTACCGCTACTACTCCGACGACGAGCTCGGGCCGGAGTACTCCAAGGCGATGGACGAGCTCTTCGACCTGTACTCCGGCGGGCTCGAGCGGGTGATGGCGTGGGCCGCGGAACGCTGGCCGCGCGATCCCGACCAGCCCGAGCGCGCGTGGCAGAGCTCCATCCGCGCGAAGGCGCTCGACCTCCTCCGCGGGCTCCTGCCCGCGAGCACGCTCAGCCACGTCGGCATGTACGCCTCGGGCCAGGCCTACGAGGCCCTGCTCCTGCGCCTGATGTCCTCCCCGCTGCCCGAGGCCCGCAACTACGGCGAGATGCTGCTCGAGGAGCTCAAGCACGTGATCCCGAGCTTCGTCGCGCGCGTCGAGCGCCCGGACCGCGGCGGCGATTGGATCGAGCACCTGCGCGAGCGGCGCGAGACGACCGAGAAGGCCGTCGCCCGGCTCGGCCTCGATCGCCGCGAGGGAGACACCTCCCCGACGGTGGAGCTCCTGCGCGTGGACGGCACGGAGGACGACCTCCTCGCGGCCTCGCTGTTCGAGTCCTCCGGTGCCTCGGAGAGCGAGATCCGCCACCGCATCGGCGCTCTCGACCCGATCGAGCGCGCCGAGCTGATCGCCGAGCTGGCCGGCGAGCGCCGCAACCGCCGCCACCGCCCGGGCCGCGGCTGGGAGGCGGTGCGCTACCGCTTCGAGATCGTCTCGGACTACGGCGGCTTCCGCGACATGCAGCGCCACCGGATGCTGACCTGCCAGTGGCAGCGGCTCGGCCCCGAGCTCGGTGCGGGCGTCCCGGACGAGGTGCGCGAGGCCGGCGTGGGCGACGAGTACGAGCGCGGCCTCGAGATCTCGCGCCGTGAGTTCGAGCGGCTCGAGGAACGCGGCATGCCCGAGGCCGCCCCCTACGCGCTCTGCCTCGGCTACCGCATCCGCTACATCCTCGATCTGAACGCGCGGGAGGCCATGCACGTGTGCGAGCTGCGCTCCGGGCGCGAGGGGCACCCGACCTACCGCGCGGTCGCCCAGGCGATGCACGAGGCGATCGCGAACGTCCACCCTGCCGTCGCCAAGGCGATGACCCACGTGGACTCCTCCACCGAGCCGCGGCTCGAGCGGATCATGAGCGAGATCCGCACGCACCGTAAGCGCGTCGCCGCGCAGCTCGACCCGCCGCCCGGCGTCAGCTCGCTGGGCTGATCGCAGCGCCCCGTCCGGGGCTCAGGGGATGCCCTTGCGCACCGCGCAGCCGATCGCGCGATCGCGCCCGGGCCCGCCCACGCAGACGTCGCGCCCGGGCCCGCCGATCAGGACGTCGTTGCCGGGCCCGCCGACCAAGACGTCCCTGCCCGGGCCCCCGACCAGGCGATCGTCCCCGCCCCCGCCGCAGACGTGGTCCGCGCCGGCCTTCGCCCGGACCTGGTCGTCACCGCCGAACATGACGAAGGAGTCGTCGTCGGAAGTGCCGTTGAAGCGCTCGATGCCCTTGCTGCCGACGTTCGTTGCCGCGCGGCCCGCGCACTTGTGCTCCTTCCCGCCGGCGCGCTTGTAGAGCTTCTCGGCCTCCCGCCCCTGGTAGGGGCCGAAGAGGTGGCCGGCATCGAAGGTGTAGCCGTAGCTGGTCACCGAGGCGACGAAGTCGTTGCCGACCACCCATCCACCGCCGCTGGCGCCGGCGGTCATGTCGCAGTTGATCTTCATCGTCGCGGGCCCGCCGGGCGGGTACGGGGAATCGTCGGCCGTGCGCGGCGAGCGGCAGCGGTAGAGCACCTCGCCGTCGAAGTCGGGGGGCAGCAGGAAGCCGTTCGGGTCGAGCGCCGGGTACCCGAACGCGTCGTAGACCTGCTCGCGCGGCTGGTTGAAGGCAATGCCCCGCGCGCCGACGACGTCCTCGATCCCGCGTCCGTTCGGATCGCGGGAGAGCACCGCAGCGCCCAAATCGAAGCGGATGTTTCCGCCCTTCACCCAGCCGTCCGCGGCCATGAGCTTCGAGGCCGTCCAGGTGCCGTAGGGGCGTTGGCCGCGGCTGTAGCCGGGGACGAAGACCCAGTTGCGCGCGAACCCGAAGCCGATGTCGGCGCCGTTCACGCAGTGCCCCGCGGTCCACACGAGGGTGTGGGCCGGGGAGCGCACCACGGTTCCGGAGCAGACGTAGTCGCGGTCGAGCGTGAGGAAGACCTTGCCGTGAACGCGCTCGGGAAAGGTTGCGGCCAGGCCCGAGAGGTCCTCGGCCCGCGCGCGGCCCGGGCGGGGCTTCGCGCTGCGCTCCGGCTGGGCGCCGCCGAGCACGTAGGAGGGCTTTCCCCTCGTCGCCCGGGCACCCAGGCGCGCACGTGGCCCGAGTGAGATCGGGACCGCCGCCCGCATCCGCTCCGCAGTCCAGTAGGCGCGCACGCTCGCGGGATCCTGGGTGACCTCCTTGGCGACCACGCCGGAGGCGCTCGCGTCGGCGGCGCTCGCGGCCAGGACCGCCGCGAGCGCGCA
>ERZ777003.4217-NODE-4217-length-12478-cov-7.268454_pt1 | contig 12478 bp, 10 predicted proteins | sample MGYA00374956_ERZ777003 | MGnify/ENA primary metagenome ERZ777003 (study PRJEB29302, sample SAMN06268252) | bioreactor metagenome | isolation source: Joint BioEnergy Institute, California, USA | place: USA:Joint BioEnergy Institute, California, USA | collected... | reverse complement strand
CTGATGGCGGGGCTCGCAGCGCTTGCGCTGCCGGCATCGTCGTTTGGGGCCGGACTCCCTCAGAGCTCGGCTGAGCCGGGTGCGGCGAGTGGTTCGCCGATCGACCTCGGGCAGCTGCTCACGCTCGGCAAGTCGAACTCGAGCAAGGACTCGTCGAAGACGAACGTCCTGACGCTGGCGGGCCTCGACCTGCTGACGAAGAACGGCAACGTTAGCGGCCAGGCGACCAACTCGGGCCTGCTGGCTCCGGTTGGCGACATCGTCGACGCTCTCAACGGCGCCCTGTGCCCGGCCGGTCCGGTCGACGAGACGGGCCTGTGCCTGTCCGTCCTGCACTCCAACGCGAGTGGGGACGTGGAGAGTGATGACCTCGGCACGCGCAAGCGGAACAACTCCTCTTTCGCGACGCTGGTCCTCACCCTCGGCGACCAGGGCATCTACGTCCTCGGCTCGGCTGCCGCTTCGGCGGAGCTGACGCCGGACGGCCAGCCGTCGAACTGCACGGATCTGGGTGGTGGCTACGTCCTCACCTTCAAGGGTCCGCTGCCCGCGATTCCGCCGGACGGCCTGTCGCGGAACTCGACGAGCGTCGGTCAGGCCTGCTGACCAGCAGACCGAACTGAGTTCGAAAGGGAGCCCCGCCGGATCGGCGGGGCTCTCTTACTTGGGGCGCCCGGCTCGGCGGGCGGCGCGCTACCGCGCGCGGACGCCGTCGGTCACGAGCGCGGCGACCCGCCGCGCCTTCTCCGGCGAGTCCTTGATCATGAACATCCCGCTGAGCGCGTCGACGACGCTTTCGGCGTCGACGTCGGTACGCAGGGTTCCGTCCTTTGCGCCCGCTTCGAGGATCGTGGCGACGGCGGAGACCATCTGGCTGCGGGTGCTCTCCTTGATGTCCGAGCCCGAGGCGATGAGCTCGCCGAGCGCGTCGGACATGCCGCGCTTCGTCGCTGCGAACGCCAGCAGGCGATCGGTCCACCGGCCGAGCGCTTCGTCCGCCGGCAGTTCGGCTGTGAGTTCGTCCGCGGCCTCCACGAGCGCCGCCGCGCCGCTGCGGTAAACCGCCTCGACGAGGTCGTTGCGGGTGGGGAAGTGGCGGTAGGCCGTGCCGACGCCCACGCCGGCGGCCTTCGCGACCTGCTCGAGCGAGGCCCGCTCGCCTTCGGAGAAGAGGTCGCGCGCCGCCGCCAGCAGGCACTCGCGGTTGCGGCGGGCATCGGCGCGCAGCGGCTTCTCGGTGGGAACGGGCATCGGTATCTCTTTGAAAACGGAGGACTATTCCGGTTTTGCTAAGGTGTCTCGCGTACCGGAGGACGATTCCGGTTAGAGGATAGACGACCGAGGAGCGCATATGGACGACACGCTGATCACCACCCCGTTCGGATTCGAGTCGACGGCGAGGGAGGTGCTCCACGGCGTGGATCTGTCCGGCAAGCGGGCGGTCGTGACGGGAGCCACCTCGGGCATCGGCCTGGAAACGGCCCGCGCCCTCGCGCGCGCCGGGGCGGAGGTGACCCTCGCGGTCCGCGACGTCGCCGCCGGGCATCGCATGGCGGGAGCACTCGTGGAGCTCACCGGCAACGCGTCGATCGACGTTGCGCACGTCGACCTCGCCGGTCTCGAGACAGTAGGCACGTTCGCGGACTCGTGGGACGGTCCGCTCGACATCCTCGTGAACAACGCGGGCGTGATGGGCCTGCCGGAGCGGCGCCTGAGCCGCGACGGTGTTGAGCTCCACCTGGCGACGAACCACCTCGGCCACTTCGCCCTCGCCAACGGGCTCCACGACGCGCTCGCTGACTCGGGCGATGCCCGGGTCGTGTCCGTCAGCTCCCGCGCCCACCTGCGCACGCCGGTCGACCTCGACGACCCGCAGTTCGAGGACCGCCCCTACGACCGCGACCTCGCCTACGGGCAGTCGAAGACGGCGAACGTGCTGTTCGCGGTCGAGGCGAGCAGCCGCTGGGAGCGCGACGGCATCGCCGTGAACGCCGTACACCCCGGGACGATCCTCGCCACGAACCTCGCCCGGCACATGGACCCGCGCGAGATCGCCGAGCTCGTCACCTGCGGCTGGTACGCGTTCAAGACGATCGAGCAGGGCGCGGCGACCACGGTCCTCGCCGCGGCATCGCCGCTGCTCGATGGGGTCACCGGCCGCTACTTCCAGGACTGCAACGAGGCACCGGTGATCGACGACGCAGAGCTCGACGAGGGTGGGACGGGCGTCGCCGCCTACGCGCTCGACCCGCATGCGGCGGAGCGGCTCTGGGAGATCTCGGAGGAGCTGACGGCCGCGGCATCGCCCCTGGCGCTCGCCTGACCGAGCCGATTAGGCTCGCGTCACGGCGAGCGCAAGGACCACAATCGGGTTCGCGGCCTTCGCGGCCGCGTGCGCTTGGAACTCCGGGAACATCGGCCCGGTGGCGGGCGAGATCAGCCACGCGCTCGATCTCTCCCTGGCCGCGGTCGGGGTGCTCGCCGGGACCGTCTTCTTCAGCGGGCTCGTGGTCGCGAAGCTCGGCGCCGCGCGGCTGACGGCGAGGGTTGGTGCCGATACGGCGGTCCGCGCGACCTGCGCCGCAGCGGTCGCCGGCAACCTGATCCTCGCCGTGAGCCCCGACTTCGCCGGCCTCGCGGTCGGAAGGTTGCTCGCCGGGATCAGCCTCGGCCTCGCTCTCGTCCTCGGCCCGGTGCTCGCCCGCACGGCGGGCGGCGTCACCCTGGTAGGGATCTTCGGCGGCTCGGTGACGATCGGCGTCGCCGGAGCGCTCGGCGTCGGCGGCCTCCTGCGCGCGTCGGGGGCCGACTGGCGGCTCGACTTCGTGATCTCGGCTGCGCTCGCGGCCGCCGCGCTCGCCCTCATACCCCGCCTGGCCGATGCGACGATCGCGAGCGGGAGCGTGCTCGCGATCGCCCGACGCGCGCTGCGCGCCTCCCCGGCGTGGCGGCTCGAGCTCGTGTTCACCACCGCGCTGGGGATCCCGTACGTGCTCGGTGTCTGGCTCGTTCCCCACCTGACCGAGGATGTCGGTCTCTCGGCCGGAATCGCGGGGCTGCTCGGGGTGTCGATGTTCGCGCTCACCGCCTTCCTGCGCCCGGAGGGCGCCCACCTCGACCGGGAGGGCCGATCGCTGACCGTGCTCGGTGGGCTGGCGCCGATCGCCGCCGCGCTCGGCCTCGTCCTGCTCGCTTTCGCCGACGGGGCCGTCGTCGCGGTGCTCGCCGTCGTCCTCGCCGGGGTCGGCTTTGCGATCCCGTACGCGTCGATGTACGGGGAGGCGGAGCGCCTCTATCCGGGCGCCCGGATCGCCTCGGTCGGCCTGCTCAGCGTCGGCGGCAACGTGCTCCCGCTCGTGGCAACGCCTGTGGTCGGCGGCGCGATCGAGGGCGGCGACGGCGGACTCGCCCTGGCTGCGCTGGCGGTGATCCCGCTCCTCGCCGGCCTCCTGAACCTGCGCCCTGCGGCGCCGCGGACGACCGCCGCGGACTGAGAGCGGTCAGGGGGACGCCGGCGCCGGTGCAGCCGCCGCGACCGCGCGCAGCGACACCGCGATCGCGATCGCCGCGAGCGCACACACGGCGGCGAGCAGGAACGCCGCCTCGTAGCCGCCGATCGCGGCGGCCGCCCCGGCCAACGGGCTGCCCGCGCCCATCCCGAGGTCGAAGAATGCGGTGAACGTGCCCATCGCGACCCCGCGGCGTTCCTCCGGCACGCGGTTGACCACGAGCAGGGCGAGCGCGGGGAAGAGGAGGGAGAAGCCGACGCCCATCCCGACCGCGCCCGCCACGACCACCGGCAGCGACGGAGCCGCCGCGATCACCAAGAGGCCGGCGGCCTCGGAGATCGCGGCGCCGATCACGCACGGGACCGAGCCGAAGCGGTCCGGCATCCAGCTGAAGAAGAGCCGCCCGGCGACCACGCTCGCCGCGAACACGGTGAAGACGGCCGCTCCGTGCCCGACGTGTTCCTTGTCCAGGTGCAGGACCACGAACGCGGCCATCGCCGCGTAGCCGACGATCGAGAGGCTGAGCCCGAGCCCGGGGCGAAGGGCCTCGCGCGAGACCAACGGCTCGCCGGAGGCCTGGGGGCGCGGCTGGAACACCTCCGGGATTCGCATCGCGATGAGCGCACCGGCGAGCGGCGCGAGCGCCGAGAACGCCCACACCGCCTCGAAGCTCGATGCGTGGAGGATGAGCTCGCCGACCGGCGGGCCCACGGCGAGGCCGCCCCAGATCGCGAGGCCGTAGAGGCCGATGAGCTGCCCGCGCCGCTCCGGCGGAGCGAGGTCGACGACCCAGGCCGACCCGGCCGTGTAGACGGCTCCCTCGCCGGCGCCGAGGAAGAGCCGGGCGACGACGAGGCCGGGCACGCCCGCCGGCACGAAGTAGAGGACCCCGGCGACCGCGGTCGCGAGTGCCCCGAAGATCACCACGCGCTTGCGGCCGCGCTGATCGGCGAGGCGCCCCGCCAGCGGTCGGCAGGCGAGGCCCGTGATCGCGAAGGCGCCGGCGACGATTCCGACTTCGACGTCGGTTCCCCCGAGCTCGCCCGTGACGTAGCGCGGGAGCACCGGCAGGGTCGCCCCGATCGCGAGCAGGCCGAGCATCGTCACCAGGAAGATCCCGGCAAACGCCGTGCGAGAGGGCGTCAAGCGATACGCGTAACCCGACACTCCTACATCTAAGCCGCCCGCGCGCCAGTCCGTCTCCCACGCGGGCCTGGTGGAGATCGGCTCGGTACCGGGTACCTGCATCCACGGATGGCCCACGGAGCGTTCGCGGGGTACATTCGGGGCCGCGGGCGGGCAGTCCGCGACCCCAGTGCGACACTTTCGGGAAGGAGAGATATGGAGGTCGCAAGCCGGAACACCGCACGGCTCGAGCAGGAGCTGGGCGAACTCCTGGAGCGCGAGCGGTTCGACCCACCGGAGGAATTCGCGGCGAACGCCCTCGTGCGCGACGAGTCGCTGCACGAGGAGGCCGCCCGCGACCCCGAGGCTTGGTGGGCGAAGCTCGCGCGGGAGCTCGAGTGGTTCACGGAGCCCGCGCAGGTGCTCGACGCCTCCAACCCGCCCTTCTTCAAGTGGTTCGCCGACGGCAAGCTGAACGCGTCGGTCAACTGCATCGATCGCCACATCGAGGCCGGCCTCGGCGGCCGCGTCGCCTACCACTGGCGCGGTGAGGAGGGCGAGGAGCGCGACGTCACCTACGCCGATCTCCATCGCGACGTTCAGCGGCTGGCGAACGTGCTCAAGGACCGCGGGGTCGGTCCCGGCGACGTCGTCGGGATCTACCTGCCGATGATCCCCGAGGTCGCCGTCGCGATGTTGGCGTGCGCGCGCATCGGCGCCCCGCACAACGTCGTCTTCGGCGGGTTCTCGCCCGAGGCGGTCAAGGAGCGGATGCAGTTCTCGGAGGCCAAGGCATTGATCACCGCCGACGCCGCCCGCCGCAAGGGCAAGACCGCGCCGGTGAAGCCGGCGGTGGACGGGTTCCTGGGCGAGGTCCCCTCGATCGAGACCGTGATCGTCGTGCGCAACACCGGCGCCGACGTCGAGATGAAGGAAGGACGCGACCTCTTCTACGACGAGGCGATCGAGGCGGCGGATCCCGAGTGCCCGCCGGAGGAGCTCGACGCCGAGCACCCGCTCTACATCCTCTACTCGTCCGGCTCGACCGCGAAGCCGAAGGGCATCCTGCACACGACCGGTGGCTACCTGACCGGCGTCGCGTGGACGACGAAGTACGTCTTCGACCTGAAGCCCGAGTCCGACGTCTTCTGGTGCTCGGCCGACGTCGGCTGGGTCACCGGCCACTCCTACATCGTCTACGGCCCCCTGATGAACGGGGTGACCTCGGTGATGTACGAGGGCGCGCCGGACTACCCGGACAAGGACATCTGGTGGGAGCTGTGCGCGCGCTACGGCGTGACCGTCTTCTACACGGCGCCGACGGCGATCCGCGCGTGCATCAAGTGGGGCGCCGAGTACCCGGCCCGCCACGACCTCTCGAAGCTGCGGCTCCTCGGCACCGTCGGCGAGCCGATCAACCCGAAGGCCTGGCTCTGGTACTGGAAGGTCATCGGCGGCGGGCGGTGTCCGATCGTCGACACCTGGTGGCAGACCGAGACCGGCCACATCATGATCACCACGCTGCCGGGCGCCCAGTTCGCGAAGCCGGGCTCCGGAGGGCGGCCGCTCCCCGGGATCGAGGCGGCGGTGCTCGACGAGAACGGCAACGAGGTGACAGGGCGCCAGGGCCTCCTCGCGCTGCGCCGGCCCTGGCCCGGGATGCTGCGCACGCTTTACCGCGACGACGAGCGCTACGTCGAGACCTACTTCTCGAAGTTCGGCAAGGAGACCTACTTCGTCGGCGATGCCGCGCGCGTGGACGACGACGGCTACTTCTGGGTGATTGGCCGCGTCGACGACGTGATCAACGTCTCGGGCCACCGCCTGTCGACGGCGGAGGTCGAGTCGGCGGTCGTCTCCCACCCGAAGGTCGCCGAGTGCGCCGTCATCGGGCAGGCCGACGAGGACACCGGCCAGTCCATCTGCGCCTTCGTCACGCTCGAGGGCGACCTGGAGGGCTCCGACGAGCTCGTCGAGGAGATCCGCGAACACGTGGCCCAGCGCATCGGCAAGCTCGCGCGGCCGAAGCGCATCGTCTGGTCGGACGATCTGCCCAAGACCCGATCGGGCAAGATCATGCGGCGCCTATTGCGCGACATCGCCGAGGGCCGCGAGCTCGGCGACGTCACCACCCTGCGCGACCCCGATGTGGTGAAGCGCCTCGACGAACTGGTCAAGGAGCGCGCCCGCGAGGGGGAGGACTAAGCCTCCTCCGATCGAATCCCTGGACGGATATACGCCCGGACAAGGGTCTGGGTGGTCGATCCGAGCGGCTACGATGAGCCGATCAATTGAGGGATCCAACCTACGGAATGGGGATTCGCACATGGGGATGAAGTTCATGACGGGAGGGGCCCTTGCGCTCCTCGCTGCTCTTGCGGTGGCCGCTCCGGCTGCCGCCCAGACGTCGGACTACCCGCCGGACATCAACGGGAGCACCGACGCTCGCACCTTCACTACATCGATAGGCGGCTGGACCGCTGACACCGATCACGAGGGCCTCGGCCCGGTCGGCGAGCTCCTTTGCGTGCTCCCGCCGCTTACGTGTCCCGCGGTGAACAACGGCTGGGCGAACTCGGGTGGTGCCGACGGCGGCCACATCCGCAGCTCGATCAGCGGCGTCGTGGGCGCGGTCAACGAGACCAGGATCACCTGGACGAGCGCGCCGTTCACGTACGAAGGCGCAGGCGGACAGGCGCCCGACTCGCTCTTCTTCACGTTCGACCGGCGCACGGACACGAGTGCGCTGCTCGAGCTGTTCCAGAACGCGTGGATTGACGTTTCGCTCGACAACGTCACCGACAACCAGTCGCTGAGGATCGTCGACCACATCCCGGTCGACGAGGTCAACGCATGGACGAGCCTGCCGGCCGTGACCATCTCTCCCGGTCAGCTCGATGTCGGCGACGAGTACAGGGTCCGCATCGACACGACCGTGGACATCCCGGTCGTAAGCGTGATCCCGGGCGGATCGATCCACTTCGACAACGTCCTGTTGCGCGCCAACAAGGTCGATCCGGGGCAGAACGACACCGACGGCGACGGCGTGGTCGACGGTGAGGACAACTGCATCTTCATTCCGAACCCGGATCAGCAGGACACCGACGGCGATGGTGTCGGTGACCTCTGTGACCCGACGCCGGGCGGCCCGGACAGCGACCTCGACAACGACGGCGTGCCCGACGACGAGGACAACTGCCCGGTCAACCCGAACCCGGACCAGAAGGACACCGACGGCGACGGCGCGGGCGACATCTGCGACCCGACGCCGAACGGTCCGGACAACGACATCGACGGCGACGGCGTGCCCGTCCCGGGCGACAACTGCCCGACGATTCCGAACCCGGATCAGGCCGACAACGACAACGACGGCGTCGGCAACGCCTGCGACCCGACGCCGAACGGCCCGGGCAGCGGCAACGAGGATCCGGACGGTGACGGGGTCCCGACGGACAAGGACAACTGCCCGCTCATCCACAACCCGGACCAGAAGGACACCGACGGTGACGGCATCGGCGATGCGTGCGACGCGACGCCGAACGGCCCGAACGGCGGCGGCGGTGGCGTCCGCGGCGGTGACGCCGTGTTCGACGGGCGCAAGCTCTTCATCAGGCTGAAGTGCTTCGGCGTGCAGAAGAAGGGCAAGTGCGTCTCCCGCGCCACCGCGTTCAAGACCAAGGGCGGTACGCGCTACACGTTCCCGATCCAGCGGGTCGTCAACGCGAAGAAGGGCAAGGTCATCCGCGCCCGCGTCCGGTGGCAGTTCCGCGAGGAGCTCCAGCGGCGCAAGACGATCGTCCTCAAGTCGGTCCTGCGCACGGGCGTCCGGGACAAGAACCGGGTCATCAAGTACAAGAAGCTGCGGCTGATCGATCGCAGCTAGGACTGAAGACTCGCGTTACGGGCGTTAGCCCACGAGCATTGCGGCGGCCGGGTCCTCGACCCGGCCGCCGTTCGTCTCAGGAGTTCCTGAGCTCCGCCCGCTTGACCTTGCCGCTCGGCGTGCGCGGCAGCTCGGTCGCGAAATCGACGATCCGCGGGTACTTGTACGGCGCGGTCACGCTCTTCACGTGCTCCTGGAGCTCGCGGGCGAACTCCTCCGAGGGCTCGCGGTCGCGGGGCACCACGATCGCGCGGACGACCGCCCCGCGCTCGGGATCGGGCGCCGGCACGGCGGCGGCGTCGGCCACTCCCGGGTGGCTCATCAGCGCGGACTCCACCTCGAACGGCCCGATCCGGTAACCGGCCGAGAGGATCAGGTCGTCGTTGCGGCTCTCGTACCAGAGGTAGCCGTCCGCGTCCTCGCGCACGACGTCGCCCGTCGACCACCACTCGCCGGTGAACGGCTCCTCGCCGAGGTAGCCGGTGAAGAAGGTGGGGCAGGAAGAGGTGCGGACCTCGAGGACTCCCTTCCTGCCGTCGAGGCCGTCCTCGGCGTCGACGATACGCAGGTCGAAGCCCGGAAGCGGCTTGCCCATCGAGCCGTCGCGCACCTCCATGCCGACGAGGTTGCCGGTGAGGTGACCGGTTTCCGTCTGCCCGTAGCCGTCGTTGATCTCGATCCCGGCCTCCTCGCGCCATGCGGCGATCACGCCGGGGTCGAGCGCCTCGCCGGCCGAGACGGCGCGGCGGACGGTGGGGAGGGGGCGCAGGCCGACGCGCTTTGCGACGACCCGGTACTCGGTGGGCGCCTGGCACAGGACGTTGACCTGCTCGCGCTCGATCAGCGCGAGGCGTTCCTCCGGGTCGAAGCGGCCCTCGACGATCATCGCGGTTGCCCGGCACAGCCATGGGGCGAGGAAGACGTTGCGCGCGGACTTCGACCACCCGGTGGCGGTGGTGCACCACACCAGGTCGCCGTCACGGGCTCCGAGCCAGTGCTCGGCCTGCGCCCGGTTGCCCAGGAGGTAGCGCTGCGCGTGCAGGGCGGCGCGTGGGGCGCCGGTCGTTCCGGACGTGAAGACGATCAGGGCCGGTTCCCCCGGGTCGAGGTCGGCGACCTCGGCCGGCGGCTCCTGTTCGAGGTCCTCGTCGAGGACGCGCTCGACGTCTGCCATCGTCATCGCCTCGATCCCGTCGGGGAGCTCGCCGAGGAGCTCCTCCTCGCCAACGCACAGGACCGGGTTCGCGACCGCGGTGCGCTGCTCGAGATCCTTGCGGCGAAGCTGGGTGTTGCACGGCAAAGCGATCGCGCCCATCCGCCAGCACGCAAGCAGCGAGAGGACCCACTCGATGCGGTTGCCGACCAGGGTCATGACCACGTCGCCGCGGCCGACGCCGCGGGCGAGAAAGGCTCCGGAGAGCCCGGCGGACATCGCGATGAGCTCGCCGAAGTGCCACACGCGGCGCTCGCCGTTGCGGTCGATCGCCACCAGTGCCGGCTTCGACGCCGGGAAGGTCTCGAGGAGGTCGTCGATGAGGTTCACGGCCCGCATTCTTGCGGGCGCGGGCTCAGCCGTACTGGCAGTCCTCGGGCCGCTCGAGGTAGGTCTTGAGGCGCTTCTTGCCGCGCCCCACCTTCACGCGGACGTCGACGGTCGCCGGCCGACAGCTCTTGATGGCGAAGTCGAGGACCTCGCGCTTGCGCACGCTCAGCGGGAAGCGGAAGTTCGCGGAGCCGCGGCGGAGCTCCTTGCGGTCGGGGCCGAGCGGGTAGATGAAGTCGTCGGGGAACCCGTCGACGACGAACGTCCCCTGCACGCGGGCTGCCTTGCCGCGGCGCGAATCGACCCGGACCTTGATCGCCCGCTTGCGCAGCGCCTCCTCCTGGGTCGTGGTGAGGAGCTCCAGCTTCGGCTTCGGCTTCGGCGGCTTGGGCTTCGGCTTCGAGCTCGCGGCCGCGCCGAAAGCGAGCGGCACGGCAGCGGCGAGCACGGCCATCGCGGTGAATAGGCGTCGCTGCATCGCCTCAAGAAACTAGCCACTCGCCTCGCCGGCAAACGGCTCGTGCCCGATCGCTGGGCGTCGTCCTGCGGGTGGGCGCCCGCGCGGCCGTTACGATGACCGCGACGTCCAGACGAACGGGAGCAACGGGAAGGGGTGGTCGTAGTGGTTCGTAGGTGTGGGGTTGTCGCAGCCCTGAGCGCGATCGCGGCGCTGGCTTTCGCCGCCTCGGCATCGGCGGTGACCACCGAGTACCACCCGGAGGTCGACTCGCGCGGCTTCGTCGCCTCGCAGGGCGGGTGGACGAGCTCACAGCTTCGCGGTGGTCCCGTGGGTGAGCTCACATGCCTGCTCGAACCCGTGACCTGCCCTTCCGTGGAGAGCACGTGGGTGCCGGCGGGTGGTGCCAATGAGGCCACCGACCCGGAGAACTCCGACGGCTTCCTGCGCACGGAGATCAGCGGCCTCGCAAGCGTCCTGACCGACACGACGATCTCCTGGGTCAGCCCGCCGTTCACCTACAACGGCGCGGAGGGCGAGACGCCGAACTCGCTCACGTTCATCCTCGCGCGCCGCACGAACGCGAGTGCGCTCCTCGAGCTGGCGAGCGACGAGCGCTACAGCGTCTTCATCGACCGGGCCGGCAGCGCCAGCTCGATCACCGTCGTCGAGGAGGCCGACCTGACCAACGCTTCCGATTGGACCGCGATCCCGCCGGTCCAGCTCGACCCGGGCGCCCTGACGGTCGGCGAGACCTACCAGCTCAGAATCGAGGTGAATCTCTCGCTGCCGGTATCGGTCATCCCGACGGGGACGATCGATTGGGACAACGTGATCCTGAGCGCGACCAGGGGCGGGCCGGCGCCGGGAGACGACGACGGCGACGGCGTCCCGAACGAGGCCGACAACTGCCCGGCGGACGCGAACCCCGGCCAGGAGGACGCCGACAAGGACGGCGTCGGCGACGCGTGCGACGACACGCCGCTCGGCCCCGACAGCGACGGTGATGGCCTCCCGGACGTGCTCGACAACTGCCCGACGATCCCCAACCCGGACGGCGCCGACAGCGACCGTGACGGCATCGGCAACGCGTGCGACGCCTCGCCCTACGGCGAGTCGGCGCCCGACGGCGGCGTGCGCCCGTCCGATCTCGCGGCCGGCGTGGCCGGCAAGGCGCAGGTCCGCGGCAGCCAGATCCGCATCAAGGTCCGCTGCCCGGGGCGCGCCGAGAAGAAGTGCAAGTTCAAGCTGGTCGGCCGGGTCGGCGGCAAGAAGAGCGCGAAGGCGACGAAGGTCGGCAAGGCAAAGGTGAGGCCGGGCGGCAAGCAGATGCTCGTCGTCAAGGTGAAGAAGAAGTTCCGCAAGCGGGTCCAGGAGAAGAAGCGGATGCTCTTCACCGGCACCGTGCGGTCCGGCTCGACCAAGACGAAGGTCGCCAAGAACCTGCGACTCGTGCGGTCCTAGGGTCGCGCGAGCCGCCGCGCGGCTGCGGCTGCCGCGGCCAACCGGCTAGCGGCGCAGCTCGGTGTCGTCGTAGAGCTTCTTGACGGCGAGCTTGCCGTCCGGGGCCGCGTCGAGGCAGAGCTCGCAGAGCACGCACTCGTCGAGGTTCTCGCGGACCACCTCGACGCCGGACTCGGCGGCCTTGAAGATGTCGACCGGGCACGCCTCCTCGAGCTTCTTCGCGAGCTCGGGGTCGCCCTTGATCGAGTCGTCGATCTCGACCTCGATGAAGACGGCGTCCAAATTCGTGGTCTCACTCATGCTGTCACCAACCACCCTGACGGCAGCGAACGCGAAGCGGAGCAGCCGTCAGGCATTGATTGCTTCCTTGACTCGGTCGGGGATCTCGTCGATGCGCTCGACGACGGGGATGCCCGCGGCCTCGAGGCGCGCGATCTTCTCCGTGGCCGAGTCCTCCTTGCCCTCGACGATCGTGCCGGCGTGGCCGAAGCTCATGC
>ERZ777003.4216-NODE-4216-length-12479-cov-4.765776_pt1 | contig 12479 bp, 10 predicted proteins | sample MGYA00374956_ERZ777003 | MGnify/ENA primary metagenome ERZ777003 (study PRJEB29302, sample SAMN06268252) | bioreactor metagenome | isolation source: Joint BioEnergy Institute, California, USA | place: USA:Joint BioEnergy Institute, California, USA | collected... | reverse complement strand
GCGCTGCTGGCCCCGGCCGTGGTGGTGGTGATCTTCGCTCCGCTCGCGATGCAGCTCTACCGCCGGGAACGGTGACGCACCCCGATTGACCCGGAGCGCGGGGTGGTGTTCACCTGCGCGCTCCCGAAACCAGCGGACAATCGGCCGTGACCATCATTTCCGGACACGGGGCCCCGCCCGTGGCCCCGTCATGAGCGCGCAGGCACGCGGGCTCGCGCTCGTCGCAGCGGCGGCGCTGGTGTGGAGCACCGGCGGACTGATCGTGCGCAGCCTCGAATCCGCCGACAACTGGACCACCATCTTCTGGCGGTCCGTCAGCGCCTGCCTGTTCCTCGCGCTGTTCCTCCTCGTGCGCGACGGCCGCCAGGCGCTCGGACTGTTCCGGCGGATGGGACTGCCGGGGCTGATGGTCGGCGCCGGCTTCGCCTGCGCCTCGATCTGCTTCGTGGTGGCGCTCAGCCTGACGTCGGTGGCCGAGACGCTGATGATCATGAGCTCGGCGCCGCTGATGGCGGCGCTGCTGGGATGGGTGGTGATCGGGGAGACGATCCGCCCGCTGACCTGGGCGACCATCGCGGCGGTCATGGTCGGGATCGCGCTGATGGTGTCGGACTCCGAAGGCGGCGGCTCGCTGCTGGGCGACGCCTTCGCCCTGCTCAGCACCTTCGGCTATTCGGTCGCCGTGGTCACCACGCGCCGCCATCCGCAGATCCGGATGACGCCCGCGGTGCTGACCGGCGCGGCGATAGCGGCGCTGGTGGCGCTGCCCCTCGCCACGCCCTTCGCGGTCACCGTCCACGACGCGCCCCTGCTGCTGCTGTTCGGCGCCGGCCAGCTCGGCGTGGGCATGGCGCTGTTCGTGACCGGCGCGCGCCTCATCCCGGCTGCCCACACCGCGCTGACGGGAATGCTGGAGACGATCCTGGGGCCGCTGTGGGTGTGGCTGGCGCTGGCCGAGCGGCCGGGAGCGATGGTGCTGGTCGGCGGCGCCATCGTCATCGTCAGCGTCCTCGCCAACACGCTGCTCAGCCTCGGCGCCCGGCCGGAGCCGCGCAATGCCGGTGCTTGAGCCGCAGGCCTTCGTCGCGGCGGTGGCGCTGCCGGCCCGCCTGATCGGGCTCGACCTCGGCACGAAGACGATCGGCGTTGCGGTTTCCGACGGCGGCTGGGCCGTCGCGACCCCGGTGACGACCATCCGCCGCGTCAAGCTGCGGCCGGACCTCGAAGCCCTGTTCCGGCTGTACGACGAGCGCCGCGCCGGCGGCATCGTCCTCGGGCTGCCGGTCAACATGGACGGAACCAGCGGCCCGCGCGCACAGGCCACCCGCGCCTTCGCCCACGAGCTGCTGAAGCACCGGGACGTGCCGCTGCTGCTGTGGGACGAGCGGCTGTCGACCAGCGCCGTCGAGCGGCAGATGATCGAGGCGCTGGACATGTCGCGACGAAAGCGTGCGGCGCAGGTGGACCAGGCCGCCGCCGCCTACATCCTGCAGGGCGCCTTGGACGCGTTAAAGTTGTATTTGTCGCTCTAGGCACGCCTGCCCCTTGCCCGCTGCACCGCCGGCCGCTATGACCGTCGGCGACCCCGTGAAGGAGCCGGAATGCCTACCCAGCTTGCCATCGACCACGGCCTGACCGGCCTGCTGATCTCGGCTGCAGCCGCCTATCTGCTGGGATCGATCCCGTTCGGGCTGATCGTGACGCAGATGGCCGGCCTGGGCGACATCAGGACCATCGGCTCGGGCAACATCGGCACCACCAACGTGCTGCGCACCGGGCGCAAGGGGCTGGCCGCGCTGACGCTGCTGCTCGACGCCGGCAAGGGCACGGCGGCGGTGCTGCTGGCCGCCTACCTGCTCTACGCCATCGATGTCGATCTCGACGGCGCGATCGCCGCGGCCGACGGCAACGTGGAGTTCGCCGACATCTCGCTGTCGATCAGCGCGGCAATGGTCGCGGCGCTGTTCGCGGTGCTCGGCCACATGTTCCCGGTGTGGCTCCGCTTCCGCGGGGGCAAGGGGGTGGCAACCGGCCTCGGCTGCTATCTCGCGCTGTCGCCGCTGGTGGGCTTCGCCTCGCTCGTCGTCTGGCTGCTGGGCGCCCTGATCAGCCGCTATTCATCGGTCAGCGCCCTGATCACCTTCCTGGCCGCACCATTCCTGTTCTACCTGCTGGGGCCCGCCGTCGCGGCGCCCATGGCGGTGGTGGTGATGGTACTGGTCTGGGTACGGCACCACCAGAACATCCGTCGGCTGATCCGAGGGCAAGAGAGCCGGATCCGCCTGTTCAGCAGGGAGTGACGGCGATGGCGGCCAGGCTGGACGATGCGGAACGGCTGGCCTGGCTGCGGCTGATCCGGACCGAGGGGGTGGGGCCGGTCAGCTTCATGTCGCTGCTCGCGCGCTTCGGCACCGCCGACGAAGCGCTGAAGGCGCTACCGGAGCTGGTCCGCCGCGGCGGCGGGCGGCCGCCGGCCATCCCGAGCCGTCGGGACGCCGAGCAGGAGCTGGCGGCGGTCGCGAAGCTCGGCGGCCGCGTGCTCTGCCTTGCCGAGGACGACTACCCCGAACCGCTCGCCGCCATTGCCGACCCGCCGCCGGTGATCACCGTGCTGGGCGACGTCTCCCTGCTCCACCGGCCGATGGTCGCGATCGTCGGCGCGCGCAATGCGTCGGCCAACGGGCGCAAGCTCGCCCGCGGCATCGCCACGGAGCTCTCCGAGGCCGGGCTGGTGGTGGTGTCGGGCATGGCGCGCGGCATCGACGCGGCGGCGCACGAGGGCTGCCCCGGCTGCCGCACGGTCGCGGTGGTCGCCGGCGGGGCCGACGTCGTCTATCCGCGCGAGAACCAGGGGCTGTACGAGCGGATCGTCGCCGGCGGCTGCATCGTGGCCGAGCTGCCGGTCGGCACCGAACCGCAGGCCCGCCACTTCCCGCGGCGCAACCGCATCGTCGCCGGGCTCGCGCGCGGCGTGCTGGTGGTCGAGGCGGCCCTGCGCTCGGGCTCGCTGATCACCGCGCGCATGGCGCTGGAACAGGGGCGCGAGGTGTTGGCCGTTCCGGGCTCGCCGCTCGACGAGCGCAGCCGCGGCGCCAACAACCTGATCCGCCAGGGCGCCGTCCTGACCGAGAGCGCAGGCGACATCCTGGAGGCGCTCGGGACGGGCGCATCCCGGCCCGCGCCGCGGCGGCTATCGGTCCCGCGGACGCTCCCGCTGCCGCTCGATCCGCCGGCGCCGGTCGCCTCCGGTGACACCCCCGGCACCAGGCTGGACGACGCGCGGCTGCGCATCCTGGAGCAGCTTTCACCGTCACCGATCGCGGTTGACGAACTGATCCGCGAATGCCAAGTGTCTGTCCCGGACGCGAATGCGGTGCTGCTGGAGCTGGAACTGGCGGGGCGGATCAGCCGCACGCCCGGCAATCTGGTTGCACTCGTCGTTGCGGAAGCGTAGATCGCCCCTCCCCCGGCCCCGGGCGGGGAGAACGGTGACAACCATTTGGCCCCCCGATGAACGTCGTCGTTGTAGAGTCGCCCGCCAAAGCGAAGACAATCAACAAGTACCTGGGCAGCGACTACCGGGTGGTCGCGTCCTATGGCCACGTCCGCGACCTGCCGGCAAAGGACGGGTCGGTGCGGCCGGAAGCCGATTTCGCCATGGACTGGGAGGTCGACGCGAAGTCGGAGAAGCACATCCGCGCGATCATCCAGGAACTGAAGAACTCCGACCGGCTGTATCTGGCCACGGACCCGGACCGCGAGGGCGAGGCCATCTCCTGGCATGTGCAGGAGGTGCTGCGCCAGAGGCACGCGCTGAAGGACGTCAAGGTCGTCCGCGTCACCTTCAACGAGATCACCAAGTCCGCCGTCCTCGACGCGATCGCCAATCCGCGCGACCTCGACCAGGCGCTGATCGACGCCTACATGGCGCGCCGCGCACTGGACTATCTGGTGGGTTTCACCCTGTCGCCGGTGCTGTGGCGGAAACTGCCCGGCAGCCGCTCCGCCGGCCGGGTGCAATCGGTCGCGCTGCGCCTGATCTGCGAGCGCGAGGCCGAGATCGAGGTCTTCAAGCCGCAGGAATACTGGTCGATCGACGTCGTGCTGAAGACGGCGGACGGCGCCGACCTGCCCTGTTCGCTGGCGGTGCTCGACGGCGAGAAGCTCGAGAAGTTCTCGATAGCAAATGCCGAGAAGGCGCGCGCCGCGGCCCGCCGCGTCGAGGAGGCCGGGCATTTCACGGTCAGCGCGGTCGAGCGCAAGCGGGTCAAGCGCAACCCCTACCCGCCCTTCACCACCTCCACCCTGCAGCAGGAGGCCTCGCGCAAGCTCGGCTTCTCCGCCACCCACACCATGCGGGTGGCGCAGCGCCTCTATGAGGGGGTGACCCTCGGCAGCGAGGCGGTCGGCCTGATCACCTACATGCGGACGGACAGCGTCACGCTCGGCACCGAGGCCATCGGCGCCATCCGCAACACCATCGCCGACATCTACGGCGACCAGTACCTGCCGCCGAGCCCGCGCCTCTACAAGACCAAGGCGAAGAACGCGCAGGAGGCGCACGAGGCGATTCGCCCGACCGACATGCGGCGCACGCCGAAGGACGTCGCCCGCTACCTCGACGAGGACCAGCGCCGGCTCTACGACCTGATCTGGCGACGGACGATGGCCTGCGAGATGGTGAGCGCCGAGATCGACCGGGTGGCGATCGACCTCACGGATGCCTCCGGCTCGCTCGGCCTGCGGGCGACCGGGTCGGTCGTCGCGTTCGACGGCTTCATGAAGGTCTATCGCGAGGATCACGACGACCCGGACCCGGAAGAGGCCGGCGAGGAGGGCCGCCGTCTGCCCCCGGTCCGCGAGGGCGACCGCACCGGCGTGGACAGCGTTACCCCGAACCAGCACTTCACCCAGCCGCCGCCGCGCTACACCGAGGCATCGCTGGTGAAGAAGATGGAGGAGCTGGGCATCGGGCGCCCCTCCACCTACGCCTCGATCATCCAGGTGCTGCAGGACCGCGGCTACGTCACGCTGGAGAAGAAGCGGTTCGTTCCTGGCGATCGCGGGCGGTTGGTCACCGCGTTCCTCGAGGGCTTCTTCCGCCGCTATGTCGAGTACAATTTCACCGCCGACCTCGAGAACCAGCTCGACGAGATCTCCGGCGGGCGGATCGACTGGCGGGTGGTGCTGCGCGAGTTCTGGGAAGCGTTCCGCGCCGCGGTCGAGCAGACCAAGGAGCTGACCATCGGCCAGGTGCTGGAGGCGCTGGACCGCGACCTCGGGCCCCACTTCTTCCCCGCCCGCGACGACGGCAAGGACCCGCGCGCCTGCCCGGCCTGCAGCTCGGGCCGGCTGTCGCTGCGGCTGGGCAAGCACGGCGCCTTCATCGGCTGCAGCAACTATCCGGAATGCCGCTTCACCCGCCCCCTCGCCATGCCGACCGAGGAGGAAGGCAACGGCGCCGGCGCCGGCGAGGGCGTGATCCATCTCGGCGACCACCCCGAGACCGGGCTGCCGGTCTCGGTGCGCAAGGGGCCCTACGGCCACTACATCCAGCACGGCGAGAAGGCGGAGGGCGGCAAGGAGAAGCCGCAGCGCGTTGCCCTGCCCAAGGACCGGCCGCCGGCGACGGTGGACCTGGACTTCGCGGTGAAGCTGCTGGCCCTGCCGCGGCTGGTCGGCCGGCATTCGGAGACCGGCGAGCCGATCTACGCCGGCATCGGCCGGTTCGGGCCGTACCTCAGGCACAACACGACCTACGTGAACCTGCGGTCGATCGACGACGTGCTTAACATCGGCGAGAACCACGCCAATGCGCTGCTCGCCGAAAGGGTGCAGAACCGCGGCGGCGGCCAGGCGGTGCTGGCGACGCTTGGCGAACATCCCGACGGCGGCGAGATCACGGTCAACAAGGGTCGCTACGGCCCCTATGTGAAATGGGGCCGGGTGTTCGCGTCCATTCCGAAGGACCAGGCGCCGGAGACGGTGACGCTCGATCAGGCGGTGGCGCTGGTCAACGCCAAGGCGGGGGCCAAGGGCAAGGGCCGGACCGCAAGGGCAGGCGGCAGGAGCGCCGGGGCAGCGAACGCGAAGGCCGCGGACCGCGAGACGGCGCAGGCGAAGAAGCCGGGCGCCAGGACGAAGGCCGCCGCGAAGGCGGCGCCGGCAAAGAAGACGACGGCCCGGAAGGCAACTGCGAAGAAGTCCGGCAAGGCGGCGTCGGCGGGCGGTTCGTGACGGAACACCGCAGGCATGGCCGCCGTTCTCCGCCCATGAGCCGCCGCCGCACCGACCGCCTGCAGGCCTTGTGCTGTCGACGCCCCCGGAGCCGGGGCCGGACAGAGGCATCCGTCATCGCACAGCGGTCTGCGTGATCCGATGGCGAAGGCGCGCAAGAAGGCGACCTCCTTCCCCTCGCGCGAGGACATCATCGCGTTCCTGCAGTCGGAGCCGGGCAAGGTCGGCAAGCGCGAGATCGCACGCCACTTCGACATATCCGGCGCCGACCGGCCGGCGCTGAAGGAACTGCTGCGCGAGATGGAGGCCGACGGCCAGATCGAGCGTAGCGGGCGCAGGGCGCTGCGCACCTCGGGGCAGCTTCCGGCGGTGTTCGTCGGCGAGGTGGTCGCCGTGGAGGACGATCTCACCCTCGCCCGGCCGGTCCGCTGGCCCGGCGACGGCGAGCCGCCGCTGGTCGAGGTCCGCCCGGGCCGCGGCAAGCCCGCGCTTTCTCTCGGAGACCGCGCGCTGCTTCGCGTCACCGGCCGCGACGACAGCCGCGCCGTCACCCAGGTGCTACGCCGGTTCGACCGGGAGACGCCCGGCATCGTCATCGGCCAGTTCGGGATCGGCCCCGACGGCCCGCGGATCACGTCGGCGGAGAAGCGGGGCCTCGCCGACTTCGCGGTGCCCCCCGGTCAGGAGGGCGGCGCGGTGCCGGGGGACCTGGTCGAGGCCGAGATCCTGCCCGGGCGTCGCGGCGGGCTGCCCCAGGCGCGGGTCAAGGCGCGCCTGGGCACGCTGGCCGATCCCGGTGCGATCAGCCTGATCGCGATCCGCGCCCACGACCTGCCGACGAGCTTCCCGGACGAGGTGGTGCGGCTGGCCGAGAAGGCGGTGGTGCCGCCGCTGGGCGACCGGGTCGATCTCCGCGACGTGCCGCTGGTCACCATCGATGGCGAGGACGCACGGGATTTCGACGACGCGGTCTATGCCGAGCCGGACGGCGACGGTTGGCGTCTGCTGGTCGCCATCGCCGACGTCGCGTGGTACGTGCGGCCCAACGACCCGATCGACATCGAGGCCCGCAAGCGCGGGAACTCGGTCTACCTGCCCGACCGGGTGCTGCCGATGCTCCCGGAGGCGCTGTCCAACGGCGTCTGCTCGCTGCGGCCGAAGGAGCCGCGGGCGTGCCTGGCGATCGAGATGCGCATCGACGCCAACGGTCTGCTGACCCGCTACACGGTGATGCGCGGGCTGATGCGGTCCGCCGCCCGGCTGACCTACACCCAGGTGCAGGCGGCGATGGACGGTCGCTGGGACGACACCACGGGGCCGCTGCGGGAGGCGGTGCTGGAGCCCCTGTTCGGCGCCTACCAGAGCCTGCTCAAGGCCCGGGAGGCGCGCGGCGTGCTTGGCCTCAACCTCAACGAGAAGCGCATCGTGCTCGACGAGACCGGACGCCCGATCGACGTGCAGATCCGCCAGCAGGACGACAGCACCCGGCTGATCGAGGAATTCATGATCGCCGCCAACGTCGCCGCCGCCTCGACCCTGGAGACGGCCGGGGCGGTCTGCATGTATCGCGTCCACGACATGCCGTCGCCGGAGAAGATCGAGGAGCTGCGCGCCACCCTGCGCGAGCTGGGGCTGCCCCTGGCAAAGGGCCAGGTGATCCGGCCGGAGACGTTCAACCGCATCCTCGACAAGGTGCGCGGCACCCCGGATGAGGAGATGGTGAACATGCTGGTCCTGCGCAGCCAGGCGATGGCGGAATACAGCCCGCGCAACATCGGCCACTTCGGGCTGTCGCTGGTGCGCTACGCCCACTTCACCTCTCCGATCCGCCGCTACGCCGACCTCCTGGTTCACCGAGCGCTGATCACGGCCTGCGAGCTCGGCGACGGCGGCGAGGACATGTCCACCGCGTTCCGCCGGTTCGAGGACATCGCCCCGCGCATCTCCGCCGCCGAGCGCCGGGCGCAGGCGGCCGAACGGGATACGGTCGACCGCTACATGGCGCTCTATCTCGGCGAGAAGATCGGCCACGAGGTCGAGGGCCGCGTCCGCGGCGTCTCGCGCGCGGGGCTGTTCATCGGCCTCGAGGGCAGCGATGCGGACGGCTTCATCCCGATCAGCACCCTCCCCCGCGACTATTACGTGCACGATGCGGCCCAGGGCGCGCTGATCGGGGAGCGGCACGGCCGCCGCTACCGCCTGGGCGACCGGCTGCTGGTGCGCATCCAGGAAGCCAATCCGCTGACCGGGGGCATCGTCCTCGAGCTGCTGGAGGGCGGCAGCCGACGGGGGCGCAGCAGCGGTTCGGCGATGCCGCGGGACCGGGGATCGAAGAAGAAGGCGGCCGCCGGAACGAGCGGCCCCCGGGCCCGCCGGCCCCAGCGCTCCGGCCGGACCGCGCGGCGCGGATGACGGGCCCGTTCCTGCCCCTGGAGGGTCAAGAACTGTCCTTAATTGCCCGTTTATCTTTTCTGCGTGGACTGGTAGGAATTTCGGCAAAAGCGTTCCGGCTGCAACAGGTCGCCTTTGCTCGCCGTGGGACCTTTCCGGAACATCTGCGCATCACCTGTGAGGTCCGTCAGCTCATGATTGCGCCCGTCATGCGCATTGCCAGAGTCCTGCCCGCGCTCCTGCTGGCCGCCGCATGCGCGCAGACCCCGGTGATCGAGGGTCCGAGCGACGTCTATGCCCCGGGGTCGGCGGCGCGGATGTTCGCCACCAGCTACCGGTTCATCGACTCGCAGTACATCCGCAGTGTGCCGATCGGCACCGTGGCGACGGATGGCCTGCGGGGGCTGGTTTCAGCCGATCCGTCGCTGGAGCTCAACGTCACCGGCAACAGGGTGCAGCTCGCCAGCGCCGGCAACGTGGTGGTCGACCTTCCCGCGCCCGATCCCTATGACGTCAGCGGCTGGGTGAACGTGACGGTCGAACTGATCGACGCCGGTCGCGGCGTCTCCCCGACCCTCGCCGCGCTTTCGCCGGAGGATCTCTACGAAGGGATCATGGACGATGCGGTCAAGGGGCTGGACCGCTACACGCGCTATGCCTCGGCCTCGGACGCGGCCAACGACCGCGCCGACCGAGAGGGGTTCGGCGGCGTGGGCATCACCGTCAGCCCGACCGAGACCGAGGGCGTCAGCGTGCTGGCCGTGCTGCCTGACACGCCCGCCGCGCTGGCCGGAGTCCAGGTCGGCGACCGCATCGCCGCGGTGGACGGCAAGCTGACCCAGGGCCTGAGCGTCCGGGAGGTCGTGAGCCTGCTGCGCGGACCGATCGGCTCCCAGGTGGCGCTGACGGTCAACCGTGACGGGCGGGAACTGACCCTGATGGTCACCCGCGCCTACATCATCGCGCCCACGGTGGTGACCGCGGTGGACGGCAAGATCGCGGTGGTGCAGATCACCAGCTTCAACGTGCAGACCGCGCAGGACGTCGAGCGCGAGATCGTCGCTGCCTATGGCCGGGCCGGCGGCGACCTGGACGCCGTGATCCTCGACCTGCGGAACAACCCGGGCGGCCTGCTCGACCAGGCGGTCGCCGTGGCCGACCTGTTCCTCAATTCCGGGCTCGTCGGATCGGCCGAGGGCCGTCACCCGGACAGCCACCAGCAGTTCCTCGCCTACTCCGGCGACATCCTGTCCGGCCGGCCGCTCGTGGTGCTGATCAACGGCAACACCGCGTCGGCAGCGGAGGTCCTGGCCGCGGCGCTGCAGGACCTCGGGCGGGCGGTGCTGGTGGGCAGCACCTCCTACGGCAAGGGCACGGTCCAGACCGTGAACCGGCTGCCGAACGACGGCGAGCTCACCCTAACCTGGTCGGCGCTGCATGCGCCGAGCGGCTACATCCTCCACCAGATCGGTGTCCGGCCGAACGTATGCACCACCGGCTACGATTCGGCGGAGGCGGCGCTGCGGGATGCGATCGAGCAGGCGCCGGCGATCGCGGCGGCGATGCGGCGCTGGCGCACGCACCGGCTGCTGGAGCTGGACGCCGAGGCCGCCCAGCTCCGCGCCCAGTGCGAGCCGCAGGAGGACCTGGACGACATCGACATCGAGGTGGCCCGGGCCCTCCTCCGCGAGCCGCGGCTCTACCAGTCGCTGCTCGACCTCGCCCCGACCGGTTTCGCGTCGGCGCCCGTCCGTCGCGGCTGACGGAACCGAGACCGGTGGCCGAATTGACACGGCGGGAGGGGCATTGTATCAACCCGCTCCCTGGGTGCCCCGGGCGGGCGTCCCTGTACTGATGTTTCGAGAGGGATTCCCATGGCCAAGGCCGCAACCATCCTGGTGAAGCTGGAGAGCACGGCGGACACCGGCTATTTCTACGTTGCCAAGAAGAACCCGCGGAAGCGGCCGGAGAAGCTGGAACTCAAGAAGTACGATCCCCGCGCCCGCAAGCACGTGCTGTTCAAGGAAACCAAGCTGAAGTAGGGGCGTCGCCCGGTCGCACACGGACCGGGCCCCCTCCCCTTTTCCGGCTGCTGCGCTGCAGCCGGATGCGCCGGGCGTCGTGAGCCCGGGCCCGTCTCCAGCCCGGCCTTCTTTCCCGCCTGATCCGGCGCCGACTCCGGGCGTGGGCCTTCGTGCGTCCTCGGTGTGAAACCGACAGCGCTTCGCCGCGCGGCGCAGGGTGCCACACGGACATCCGGGCGGCAGGACTCGGCGTCAGGAAAGGCTCCGGCAGCCGGGTGCAGAAGGCAGCTCAGTTCTTGAGCAGGCTTTCCACCGTCTCGAGGAACTGCGCGACGGAAATCGGCTTGGCGATATAGGCCTCGCAGCCGCCCTGGCGAATCTTCTCCTCGTCGCCCTTCATCGCGAAGGCCGTGACCGCGACCACCGGAATCGAACGCAGCTCGTCGTCCTCCTTGATCCACTTGGTCACTTCCAGCCCGGAAACCTCGGGGAGCTGGATGTCCATGAGAATCAGGTCCGGCCGCTTCTCCCGGGCAATCTTCAGCGCCTCCATGCCGTCCTTGGTCTGCAGCGTATTGTAGCCGTGCGCCTCGAGCAGATCGTGGAACAGCTTCATGTTGAGGTCATTGTCTTCGACAATGAGGATCGTCTTCGCCATAGAACACGCTTCGTCAGTTGCGGTCCCCGGGACCGGGCCGCACAATAGCATGCGACCGACGCGTGGCAAGCAAAGTCCCGGCCTGACGGGCACCTGCCGCGTGCGGCGCGCCGGGTTCCCGCCCGGCACCTGGCTCCTGCACGACACAACCGGACATTGAGCAAGCGCATGCGGATCGGCATCGACCTTGGCGGCACGAAGATCGAAGTGGCAGCACTGGACGAGGCGGGGAAGGAGCTGGTCCGGCGCCGCATCGACACGCCGCGCAACGACTATCGCGGCACCATCGCCGCGATCGCGGGGCTCGTCGCAGACGTGGAGCAGGAGCTCGGCTGCACCGGCACCGTCGGCGTGTCGATGCCGGGCGCGATCTCCCCGGCGACCGGGCTGGTCAAGAACGCCAACTCCACCTGGCTGATCGGGCAGAAGTTCGACCGCGACCTGGCGGAGGCACTGGGCCGCGAGGTCCGCTGCGAGAACGATGCCAACTGCATGGCGGTCTCCGAAGCGGTCGACGGCGCCGGTGCCGACGCCCGTGTCGTCTTCGGCGTCATCATCGGCACCGGTGTCGGCGGCGGGGTGGTGGTCGATCGCCAGCCGATCCGCGGCGCCAATGCGGTGGGCGGTGAATGGGGGCACAATCCGCTGCCATGGCCGACCGACGCGGAGCGGCCGGGGCCCGAGTGCTACTGCGGCCTCAAGGGGTGCATCGAGACCTTCCTCTCCGGCCCCGGCTTCCAGAACGACTATGCACGCCACACGGGGCGGCAGCTGCGCGCGCCGGAGATTGTGGCCGCGGCGGAGGCCGGCGAGGCGGAGGCGCACGCGGCGCTGGAGCGCTACATCGACCGCCTCGCCCGCGGGCTGGCGACGGTGATCAACCTGCTCGACCCGGATGTGATCGTGCTCGCGGGCGGCATGTCCAACATCAAGCGGCTCTACACCGACGTGCCGGCGGTGTGGGACCGCTACGTCTTCTCCGACCGCGTGGACACCAGGCTGAGGCCGCCGGTCCACGGCGATTCCTCGGGCGTGCGTGGCGCCGCCTGGTTGTGGCCGCAGGACAAGAGCCAGGGCTGATGCAATGGCGGCGCTGTGCCGGGACTGCGGTGCGGACGGCGGCAACGCCGGCCGATGCCCTGCCTGCGGCTCGCGTCGCCTGGTCCGCC
>ERZ777003.4213-NODE-4213-length-12490-cov-5.265541_pt1 | contig 12490 bp, 7 predicted proteins | sample MGYA00374956_ERZ777003 | MGnify/ENA primary metagenome ERZ777003 (study PRJEB29302, sample SAMN06268252) | bioreactor metagenome | isolation source: Joint BioEnergy Institute, California, USA | place: USA:Joint BioEnergy Institute, California, USA | collected... | reverse complement strand
GGCGGCACGGCGGCCTCGTCGAAGACCGCGAACCTGTCCCGCCACCGGACCAGCCGCCCGGGCGCCCACCAGGTCCGCTCCCCGAGGAGCTGGAGCACGGCGGGGACCAGCAGGCAGCGCACCACCATCGCGTCCATGAGGACCGCGAGCGCGACGCCGTTGCCCAGGAGCTGGGTGTTGGCGATGCGGGAGCTTCCGATGGCGATGAGCACGGTGGCGAGGATGGCCGCGGCGGCCGTGACCACCCCGCCGGTGTGGCGCAGTCCCGCCGCGACCGCGTCGCCGTGCGCCAGCCCGGCCCGCCGCTCCTCCGCGATCCGCGCGATGACGAAGATCCCGTAGTCCATGGACAGTCCGAAGGCCACGCAGAACATGAGGACGGGCAGGCTCGCGTCGAGGAACCCGGTGGGCGTGAAGCCGAGCAGCCCCGAGCCGTTGCCGTCCTGGAAGACCCACACCGCGACGCCGTACATGGCGCCGAGGCTGAGGGTGTTGAGCACGACCGCGGCGACCGGCAGCACCAGGCTCCCGGTGAGCAGGAAGATCAGCACGAGCGTGATGCCGACGACCGCGGCGGCGGCCCACGGCAGCCGGTCCAGGATCGCGCTGCTCGTGTCGCGGATCTCCGCGGCGGAGCCGCCGACGTGCACCGGCCAGGGCGCCTCGGCGGCGCGGATCTGCTCCACCACGCGCTGGCTCTCGACCGAGGCGGAGGGGTGTTCCAGGGTCACCGCGAGGTAGCTGGCGTTCTCGGAGCTGAACCCCTCGGCGCCGGCCGACACCTGGCCGGTCTGCCGGCCGTCCTCGAAGACGCCGGCCGGGCCGTCGACCCGGTCCACCCCGGGCAGCTCCGACAGCCTGCGCGCGTACTCGGACAGGCCGGTCGGCACCTCGCGGGCGACGACGTCGGGCACCGCGACCTCGACCACGCGCGTCGGGTCGGCGGGGAACTCCTCCCGGACCGTCTCGGAGACGATCCGCGACTCGGTGCCCTCCGGCAACTGCCGGTCGTCGGCCTCGCCCAACTGGATGCGGAGCAGCGGCAGGCCCGCGACGACCAGGAGTCCCCCCACGACCACGGTGACCGCCAGAGGGCGGCGCATCACCGCCCTGGCGACGCGCTCCCAGCCCTGCCCGCCGCGCTCGGCGGTGAACCGCTCCCGCAGTCCGCGCGGCAGCAGTCCGGCGACCGGCAGCGCGTCCACCCTGCGGCCCAGGACGAGCAGCAGCGCGGGCAGCACCAGCAGTGCGGCCGCGGCGGCGAGGGCCACCACGGACATGCCCGCGTAGGCGAAGGAGCGCAGGAAGTACATGGGGAAGACGAGCATGGCCGACAGCGAGACCATGACCACGACCGCGGAGAAGGCGATGGCCCGCCCCGAGGTGCTCATCGCGACCGCGACCGCGTCCGCGGGGGTGGCGCCCTCGTGCAGCCGCTCCCGGTAGCGGCGCACGAAGAGCAGCGCGTAGTCGATGGCGAGGCCGAGGCCCAGCGCGGTGGTGAGGTTCTGGGCGAACACCGAGACGTCGGTGAACTGGGAGACCACCCACAGCACGGCGTTGGTGCCGATGATGGCGATGACGCCCACGCAGACGGGGAGCAGGGCCGCGACCAGACCCCGGAACACGACCACCAGGATGAGCAGGGTGATCGGCAGCGCGATCACCTCGGCCCGCACCAGGTCGGCGTTGATGGTCTGCTGTAGGTCGTAGAAGAGCGCGGCTTCGCCGCCCACCCGCAGCACGAGGTCTCCGTGCACGCCCCGGTAGTCGTCGCCGGCGCGCTCCAGGAACCGCTGCGCATCGGTCTCCTCGCCGCGGATCTGGGCGGTGATGAGCGCCGCGGTGCCGTCCTCGGAGCGCAGGGTCGGCAGCGGCGCCTCCCAGTAGGACACGACCCGGGCGACCTCGGGCTCGGCCTCCAGCCGGTCGGCGATCTCGGTGGCCTGGCGGGAGACTGCGGGGTTGTCGACGCCCTTCTCCGCCTCGACCAGGATGACCAGGTTGGGCCTGCTTCCGGGGAACTCCTGGTCGAGCAGGCGGGCCGCGTCGGCGGAGTCGGCTCCCGGGTCGGTGGTGCCTCCGTTGCGCAGCCGCTCGCCGACCCCGCTGCCGAGGAACAGGCAGACCACCACGAACACGAGGGCGGCGACGAGGATGCGGCGCGGCCCCGCCGTCACCAGGCGGGTGACCGCTCCGGGGCGTGCCGCGGCGGTCGGGGGACCGGCGGCGGGCTCCTTTCCGGAGCCGCCCGGCCCGGTCGTACGCAGTGTGCTCATGGGCGGTCGTCTCTTTCCGCGGTCAGGACTCCCTTGTCGTTCTCGGCGGGTTGCGGGCCGGAGACGGGCAGGGCCAGCGCCTTGAGGAAGACGGTGACGCTCCCGCCCTGGGCCAGGGAGCCGACGACCGCGTCGGGGCGGATGTAGACGTACCGGAGCGCGTCCCCGGTGCCCGCGACCGAGTCGGTGTCGACCGCGGTGTCCACCCCGGCCGCCTCCCCGAGCCGCCCCGGGGCGGTCCCGGGCGGCAGCAGCCGCAGCACGGCCACGTCGTCCGGCAGTTCGGCGCGGGCCTGCCGGGCCTCCGCGGCGGAGCGTGCGGCGGCCCCCGCGATCAGCACGGTGTGGCGGCCGTGCGCCAGGTACTCGTGCAGGGTCCGCCGGGCGTCGCCGCCGACGGCCTCCAGGGGGGAGTCGGGCGCCCTGCGGCCGAGGCGGAAGGAGCCGAGGGCCTCCGTTCCCGCCGGGACCACGCCGGGGCTGGTGCGGTAGTCGTGGTCGATCTGGGCGAGCTGCGGGACGAACTGCCGTTCCAGGACGCCGGTGCGCGACAGCAGCCGCATCGCGGTGTCGCGGACCTTCCGGGCCACCGGGGAGCGCAGCAGCCACAGGCGGGTCTGGCGGTCGGCGTTGCGCACCGCCGTGGCCGAGGTGGTCCGGCGCTCGGCCGGGTAGCTCTCCAGCAGCCGGTCCGGCGCGCCGCGGAGCACGGCGGCGAGCTTCCAGGCGATGTCGTAGCCGTCCTGGATGCCGGTGTTGAGCCCCTGGCCGCCCGCCGGGCTGTGGACGTGGGCGGCGTCGCCGGCCAGGAACACCCGGCCGTGGCGGAACCGTTCGGCGATCTGGGCGTGGACCCGGAAGCGGCTGCGCCACCAGACCCGTTCGAGCCGGATCCTGCCGTCGACCCGCTCGTCCAGCAGCCGTTGCAGGAGCGCGTCGTCGGGGGGACCGGCGGCGGGGTCGGGCTCGGTGTCGAAGAAGACCCGGTGCCCCCCTCCGGGGAGGGGGACGATGACCAGCACCCCCTCGGGGGTCATGTGGTACTGGGCCTCGGTGGGGTGGGTGGCCCCGGTGAAGGTGCCGTCGCCGAGCAGGAAGTCGCGCTCGTAGGTGCTACCCTGGAAGGCGATGCCCAGCGTCTGGCGGACCATGCTGCGTCCGCCGTCCGCCGCGATCAGCCACGGCACGGCGAGCGTGTGCGTGTCGCCCTGCGCCGTCTTGACCTCGACCTCCACCCGGTCGGCCACGGTCCGGCAGGAGACCGCCTCGGATCCCCGCTCGACGGTGACGCCCAGTTCGGCGAGCCGCTCCTCCAGCAGCCGTTCGACCACCGGCTGGGGCAGGCACAGCGGTCCGGGGAAGGCCGTGCCGCGCAGGCCGCCGAAGACGACCCGGCCCACCTGGCGTCCGGCCGACCAGTAGGAGGCGGAGGAGAGCGGAAGCGCCGCGGCGACGATGCCGTCGGACACGCCGAGCCGCCGGGTCACCTCCAGCGCGCCGCTCCACATGACCAGGGCCTTGGTGCCCTCGGAGATCTCCGCCCGGCGGTCGATGATGCGGCAGTCGACGCCGTTGAGCCGCAGCGTGCACGCGGCGGCCAGGCCGGTCGGTCCCGCTCCGATGATCAGGACCTGGGGTGTGCTGCTCATTCGGCGGCCTCCAGTCCGAGGCGGGCCGACACTTCCTCGACCGTCCTGCGGGTGTCGGTGAACAGGACCGTCTCCATGCCGAACTTCGCGGCGGCGTCCAGGTTCTCCTGGAGGTCGTCGACGAACAGGCAGTGCTCCGCAGGCTCGTCCAGCCGCTCCAGGAGGCGCCGGTAGATCTCGGGGTCGGGTTTGCGCACCCGCTCCTCCGCGGAGTTGACCACCACGTCGAACAGCTCGTCCACCGGGATGGTGGCGCGCCAGAGCCGGTCCCACTCGCGCACGTTGTTGGTGAGCAGCGCGAGGCGGTAGCCGCGGGCCGCCAGGGTGCGCAGGAAGGCGACGAACTCCTCGTTGCCGGTGCGGCCGGCGAACCACAGTTCGCCGAAGGTCACGCCCTCGGGCAGCCGCCAGGAGTCCGCGGGCAGCTCCGCGGCGATCCGTTCGACGAACTGCTCCTCGGTGATCTCGGCGGTCTCCAGGGCCGCCATCGGGGTGACCCCGCCGTGGCGGCGGGTGGCGTCCTGGAACGCCCTGGCGATGACCTCCAGGCCGAGGCCGGAGGTCTGCGCGAAGGCGGTGTAGGTCTCGATCAGGGGGTTGGTCAGCACTCCCCCGTAGTCGCAGACGACGGTGGTGATGCCGGTCCTGCGCCCGGCGTCCGCGCGGGAGGCGGTCAGATCCACTGGGCCACCTCCAGGCGGACCGTGCCGGCGACGGCGCCGTTCTGCCGCACGTCCACGGTGACCTCGGAGACCACCGCACCGGACCGCTCGTCCCGGGTGAGCTCCCCGAGGCGCGCGTCGAGCTGGGCGATCGAGTCGCTCTCGACGAACTCGGCGAACTCGGCGGCGATCGTGACCGGCAGGAGCGCGGTGGGGTCGATCCCGTAGCTCCGGGACAGCCCGCTCACGGCCAGTTGCCGGGCGGCCTCGATGACGAGGTTGCCGGGGATGTGGTCGAGGGGGTGGTCGAAGAGGTGCGGGTGGTCGAAGTGGGCCACGATCGAGGCGCTCGCGCGCAGGCCGGCGGAGAGCACCGGAGGGGTGATGACGACGTTGCGGGGGTTGTGCCGTCCGACCTCTGCCGGGGCGACGGGGACCAGCCGCGGCAGGACGGCCGTCCTGGGGTTGAGGATGGAGCGCCCGCGCGCCCGCAGCACGCGGTAGGAGCGCTTGCTGAGGAAGTTGAGGCTGCCGTGCGCGGTGAGCACGTGGCTGCCGTCGATGTCGACCGAGCCGGTGAAGTCGAAGCCGAGGATCCGTCCGCGCCGGTTGACCTGGGTGTCGGCCTTGGCGTGGATGAGCAGGCGGGAGGGCTCCTCGGACCGGACCCGCATGCCCTCGAGGGAGTCCACCTGGAAGCCGATGGTGCCCATGATGAACGCGGTGTCGAGGGGGACGTCCATGTGGCGGTGCGCGATGAGCACGCCGGCCTGCCGCATCGACTCGATGATCAGCAGGGGCTCGTGCACGCCGGGGTTCTCGGCCATCAGGTGCCCGCGCGGCAGTTGGGCGGCGACCTCGAAGGCGTCCGGGGCGGTCTGCCTGGAGTCGGTGACGAAGACCTCGGCGACGGAGCGGCGGTGGACGAGGGCGCGCGGCACGGTCGCCTCGTAACCGAGTTCGGACGGGTTTTGCGAAGGAGTTTCGGGTTTCACCGCGGTAACAGCGGCCGCGGCAACGCCGCTCTGCGGTACGCGGTGTTCGGAATTGATCGCGGCCTTCGTCATCGGCATTTTCGGTTCGCCTCCTCATTCGGACCGACGGGTTCCGGTCCGCAGAAACTCCGGGCAGCATCCGCGGCGGAACCGACGTGGCGAGTATTGGCGGCGCCCCCTGAAGCGGACCTTGAAGGCGCCCTGAAGCCGACCTGAACAGCGAATTCATTTCTCCTCCAGTGGTCTGACGACTCCCGCACCGAGCTGCACGCCTCACAGAGAGTTACCTGAAGTAACAGCCAGGCATGTGACCTATTTCACTATGACCGGAGATCGGAACCAAGAGACAAGAAGCAGACTCTCTCTTCTATGAGACGGGCTATTCATGATGAAATGCGCTAACCTACAAATTCCGACAAATCCCCCCAGGGCGAAAGCGAATGTCTGGCCGGCAACGAGAGCAGCGAGAGTTTCGAGGTGAAATGGAATACCAACCTGCCTGGTCCACCGCTCCGAGTGGGGTCCAGGTCCTCGGAGAACTCCTCGTCCGGAGCGATGAGGGGCCGGTGGATCTGGGGCCGCCGCGGCAACGGGCGGTGTTCGCCGTCCTGGCCCTGCGTCCGAACAGCGCCACTCCGACCGACCGGATCATCGAGGGGGTCTGGTCCGAGAGGAGCCCCACCCACGCGGCCAACCTGGTCCACAAGTACGTCTCCGGGCTGCGGCGCATCCTCGCGGCCAAGCCCTGCGCCGCGGCGATCGAACGCGCCCCCGAGGGGTACGTGCTGAGCATCTCCCCGGCAGGCCGCGACCTCGACGTCTTCCAGGAGCTGGTCCGCACGGCCCGGCAGAGCCCGGACCCCGAGCACCGGGCCGAGCTCTTCGAGACCGCGCTCGGCCTGTGGCGCGGACCGCTGCTCGACGGCATCCACAGCGAACTGATCGCCCAGGAACGCCGCCTCCTCGAGGAGGAGCGGCTCGTCGTGCTGGAGGAGTACGCCGAACTCCTGGGGGACATCGGACGGCACCACACCGTCCCGCCCCTGATCCGCAAGGAGTTGTCCGAGCACCCGCTGCGGGAGAGCCTGCACCGCCTGCTCATCACCGCCCTGTACCGGTCCGGGCGCACCGCCGAGGCGCTCGACGCCTACCGCAGTCTGCGCGACCTGCTCTCCGCCGAACTGGGGGTGCCCCCCAGCCCCGAACTCGTCAGCCTGTACGAACGCATCCTGAACCGCGACCCCTCGCTGCGGGCTCCCGCCCCGACCTCGGCCGTTCCGCGGGCGCGCTCCAGCTCCCCGCGGGTCCGGGAGGCCGACACGGCGGCGTTCCCCACGCCGACCGGGCCGGTCCCCTCGAAGCCGGCCCAGCGGCTGCTGTCCCTGCTGGAGCGCATGCCGGGGAGGGACTTCTCCGTGCACTCCGCGGCCGCCGTGGGCGACGTCACCACCTCCACGGCGCTGCGCATGCTCGACGAGCTCGTCTCGCTGGACCTGGTGGAGGAGTGCCCCGGGTACCGCTACTGCCTGCTCTCCCGGCCGCACAGGGCAGGCTCCGTGTCCGAGCTGCCCGACGACGCGCTGGACCGCCTGCTGTCCTTCCACACCGCGATGGCGGAGCAGGCGGCCCGGGTCTACCAGCGCAGGATCCCGCGGCTTCCCGCGTCGCTGCACCGGTCCCGCAAGCACCCCCCGCTGTTCGTCGCGCCCGCGCAGGCACTGCGGTGGATGGCCGCCGAGCACCACAACATCCATCAGGCCCTGGCCGCGGGCGCGCGCCGCAAGGCCCCCGGACAGCACGTGTGGGACCTGGTCAACGCGCTGCGGTGGTTCAGTTGGACCTCGGACGTGGACCTGAGCGGCCTGGAGACCGACCCCCTGCTGAAGGCGGCCGAGGACACCGGCGACGTGCCCACCCTGATGGCGGTGTACATGCTGATCGCGAGCCGCCACAGCGCCATGGCCGAACCGGAGCTGGCGATCCGCAACTGCGCCCGGGCGCTGGAACTCCACCCCGACTCCGGCCACCCCTGGCCGGCCGGCCTGGCCGACGCGCACGCCAGTCTGGGCAACCTGCTGTGGCTGACCGGTCGCCTGGCCGAGGCCGACGTCCACCTGCGCGCGGCCTGCCGCATCCACGAGAAGCCCGGCGGCGAGGAGCACGGCATCACCCTGATGTGGCGTATGCGGGTCCTCCACGACCTGGGGCGGCTCGCCGACGCCGACACCTGCGGCCGGATCGGCCTGGCCGAACTGGAGCACGCCTACTCCCCGCTGCGCCGCGCCCTGATGCTGACCCAGTTGGCGGTGAACGCGCGCGCCCTGGGCCGGGCCGGGGACGCCCGGCACTACGCCCAGGAGGCGCTCGACCTGGACAAGCAGACCGGTTCGACCCGGACCAGCGCCTTCGCGCTGGCCCTGCTGGCCCTGCTGGACGCCGAGTCCGGGGCGGCGGAGCGGGCGCTGGAACGCTCCGAGAACGCCCGGGAGGCGCTCGCCCACGCCGGCGACCTGCGGATGACCATCGAGGTGGACAACATGCTCGGCAGCGTCCACCTGGAGCTGGGGGACATCAGCAGCGCCTCCCAGATGTACCGGGAGGCGCACCGGCTGGCGGTGGAGCGGCGCTTCCTGCGCGGCCGCCTCATCGCGCTGTGCGGGATCGCCCGCGTCCACCTGGTCAGCGGTCGGCTCTCCCTGGCCCTGGACGCGTGCGAGCAGGTCCTCACCCTCGCGTCCCGGAACGGCTACCAGATCATCCACGGCCAGGCTCTGGAGATCCGCGGCGCCGTCCGGGACCGCCTCAACGGTCCGGACGCCGCCGCGGAGGACCTCTCCCACGCTTTCTCCGTCTACACCGGAAGCGGTTACGCGCCGGGGCTGCGCAGGCTGTCAGTGGCCCGGTGAGCGGCCGGACCCGGCGCCCTGCCCCGCGCCGACCGCGGCCCCGGCCCACTCCTCCCCGGGGGAGCCGCCGGGCGCCGAGGCCGCCTCGGAGATGCCGAAGCGGTCGTGCACCCACCGCAGCGGCGCCGGCGCCCACCAGTTGGCGCGCCCGGCCACGCGCATGAACGCGGGGACCAGGATCGCTCGCACCAGCGTGGCGTCCACGACGATCACCAGTGCCGTGCCCACACCCAGCATCTTGAGGAACACCACCCCGGAGGAGGCGTAGGCGGCGAAGGTCAGCGCCAGGATGACGGCGGCCGCGGTCACGAGCGGGCCGACGCGTTCCAGTCCGGTGGCCACAGCCGCCTCGTTGTCCCCGGTGCGGTCGTACTCCTCCTTGACCCGGGACATGATGAAGACCTCGTAGTCCATGGACAGACCGTAGGCCACGCAGAACATGAGGATCGGGATCGTGGTGTCCAGCGAGCCGGTCGCGGTGAAGCCCAGCAGCCCGGAGAGGTTGCCCTCCTGGAAGATCCACACCAGCGCGCCGAACATGACCGACAGGCTCAGCAGGTTGACCACGGTGGCCTTGAGCGGCATGAGCAGGCTGCCCGACATCAGGAACAGGATCACGAAGGTGATCGCGAAGATCAGCCCCATGACCAGCGGCAGCCGGTTCAGCACGGACTCGCGGTAGTCGGTGAGCTCGGCCGGGTAGCCGCCCACCGCGGTCTCGAAGGGCGCCTCGACCGAGCGCACCGCCTCGACCGTCCCCTCCAGGTCCTCGGAGAGCGCGTCGTACAGCGGCGTCACCGCGAGCCAGGTCAGCTCCGCCCCGCGGTAGTCGTTGCGGGAGGGGGTGTCGCGCACCCGGACCCCGTCCACGAACCGCCCCTCGGCCGACTCCACCTGGGCGACCTGCGGCAGTTCGGACAGCGCCGCGGAGTACTCCCGGAGCTGCTGCGGGCTGGGCGGCGCGCCCTCGCCGCCGGCCACGACCTGCAACACGTCGGCCTCCTCGGAGGCGAAGTTGTCGCGCAACTGCTGCTGGGTCTGGCGGCTGGAGGTCCCCTCGGGCAGGATGCGGTCGTCCGGCGGGCCGAACCGGATGCCCAGGAACGGGGAGCCGAGCAGCAGCAGGACGGCCAGTACCGCGCCGCCGAACAGGAACGGACGGCGCATCACCCGCACGGCGGTGGCGTGCCAGAAGCCGCTGCCCTCTGCGGCGGGCTGCCGCTTGCGTTCCACGCGCGGTCCGGCGTAGGCCAGCAGCGCGGGCAGCAGCACGAGCGCGCCCACGATCCCGAAGAACACCACCGCCAGGCCGCCGTAGGCGAACGAGCGCAGGAACGCGAAGGGGAACAGCAGGAGCGCGCTCAGCGACACCAGGACCGTGATGCCGCTGAAGACCACGGTGTGCCCGGCCGTCGCGACCGTCGCGGCCACCGCGGTCCGCAGGTCCGCGGTGCGGCGCCGCTCCTCGCGGAACCGGGAGATCATGATCAGCCCGTAGTCGACCCCCAGGCCCAGCCCCAGGACCAGGGCCAGGTTGAGCGCGAAGCTGGAGACGTCGGTGAACAGCGCCAGGACGCGCAGCACCGCCAGGGTGCCCACCATGGCGAACAGTCCCAGGGCCATGGGCAGCAGGGCGGCGACGAACCGGCGCAGCAGCAGCACGAGCATCAGCAGGACGCCGGGGAAGATCAGCATCTCGGCCCGGATGAAGTCCCTGCTGGACTCCTGGCCGACCTGCCGGAACACCTCCTCCCGGCCGCCCGCCTGGACCGTGATCTCGGCGGTGTCGCGGGTGAACTCGGGCGACAGGGTGGTGAGGACCTCCCGGGTGGTGTCGGCGTCTCCGGGGAGGTGGGCCAGGACGAGCGCCTGGGACCCGTCCTCGCTGCGCATGGTGGGTGAGGAGCCGGAGGTCCAGTAGGAGTGGACCTCGCTGACCTCCGGGACCGCGGCCAGCTCCTCGGTGAGCCGGCGGCCCGCCTCCACCACCTCCGGAGCGTCGACGTCGCCGCCCTTGGCGGTCACCAGCAGGGTGAAGTTGGGCGCCCCCACGCCGAACTCCTCCCACAGCACGGTCCGCACCTGGGCGGCCTGGCTGTCGGGCGGAGCTTCGAAACGCGACAGCGACAGCACGCTCAGCGCTCCGCTGCCGTACACCACGGAGAGCACGAAGAGGACTCCGGTCAGGACGAGGGTGCGGCCCCGCCGCCGGGCGACGAGGTCGCCCAGCCGCCACAGCAGCGAAGGTCGCCCGGGAGGTCTGGTGTTCGCGGCCACGCGCGTTTCCTTTCAGAGATGCGGATCGGTTCCGTCGCGGTCCGCCGCGACGGTGGCGGCTCAGCGGGCGACCGGGCGTCCGGCCCGTCCGGCGGGCAGGAAGCCGTGCTCCCGGTACCACTGGGCCGTGTCGGCCATGGTCTGTTCGATGGGGCGGAAGACGATGCCCAGTTGCTGCTGGGCGCGGGCCGAGGAGAAGTGCCGGCCGTCCCCGTCGCGCAGGACCTGGACTCCGGTGCGGGTCGCCACGGGCTCCTTGCCGCGCAGCCGGGCCTGCGCCTCCAGGAGGGCGGCCACCGCCATGGCCAGCCCGGCGGGGACGGTGCGCGGGGTCTGCGCCCCGGTGGCCGCGGCCACCGCCGCGCAGATCTCCTGGAGGGAGTGGCGCCGCCCCGCGACCACGTAGCGGCCCGCCTCGGGCCGGGCGGCCGCCCGCACGCAGGCCAGGGCGACGTCGCGGACGTCGACCACGTAGTTGTGCAGCCGGGGGACGGCCCGCATCTCCCCGCGGGCCACGGCCAGGAACAGCCGCCCCGCGGAGGTCGGTCCGGCGTCGCCGGGACCCCACATCCACCCGGGCAGCACGACCGGCACGCGCAGCCCGGGCCGGTCCGCGAACTCCCGCACGACGGCCTCGGCGCGCACCTTGCTGGCCGAGTAGCTGGTGGAGGTCGGCTGGTCGCGCAGTTCGGGCGGGGGCGGGGTGTGCTCGTCGGCCGGGTTGTCGGCGCCCTGCCGGTTGAGGACGTTGACCGAACTGGTGTGCACGACGGTGGGCACCCCGGCCTCGGCGGCGGTGGTGAGCAGGTCGCGGACCGCCGTGACGTTGGTCCGCTCCATCAGGGCCAGGTCGGCGCCCGGCTGGAAGTACTCCCGGAAGTACGCGGCGGTGTGGAAGACCGTGTCGACCCCGACCAGCTCCTTCCGGTAGGAGCCGGGGTCGTTGACGTCCCCGGCGACGACCCGCAGCGCCGGGTGGTCGGGCAGCAGCCGCCTGGCACGGGCCGGATCGCGCACGAGCGCCACCACCTCCCCTCCCCCGTCGAGCAGGAGCCGGGTGATGGAGCTACCCAGCAGACCGGTCGCGCCGGTCACCAGGGACCGAGTCGGGATGTCCGTCGTGTCGCTCATTCCAGTCCCACCATCACTCTGTCGACCATATGATATGTCGACCATATTATACTGAGGAAATATAGTCCAGGAGAGTTATCCTGAAGGCATGGGCGACGGTGGCGGCATGGTTCTCGGTAGTGGCAGCAGCCTGTGGAACAACCCGGGCTACCGCCTGATCAAGCTCGGGGAACTGGTGATGTTCGCCATCGAGCAGGCGCTCGCCCCGCTGGAGGTCACCCCGCGCCAGTTCAACGTGCTGGCCACGGCCGCCGCCCTGGACTCGCCCTCGCAGCAGGAGCTCAGCCGCGCCCTGGGGATCGACCCCAACGTCATGGTCGGCCTGATCGACGACCTGGAGCGGTCCGGAATAGTGGAGCGGCGCCGCAACCCCGAGGACCGGCGGCGCTACATGGTGGCGCTCACCCCGCACGGCAAGGAGCTGCTGAACTCCTGCATCGCCGTGATGCACGAGACCGAGAAGCGCTTCTTCGCCCCCCTGGCCGACGACGAGGTCGCCGCGCTCAACGACGCGGCGGGACGGCTGCTCACCGCGCACCCGCGGCCGCCCAAACGCCACTGAACGCGCTGCGGCCGCACCCGGTCCCGGGT
>ERZ777003.4210-NODE-4210-length-12494-cov-5.576574_pt1 | contig 12494 bp, 8 predicted proteins | sample MGYA00374956_ERZ777003 | MGnify/ENA primary metagenome ERZ777003 (study PRJEB29302, sample SAMN06268252) | bioreactor metagenome | isolation source: Joint BioEnergy Institute, California, USA | place: USA:Joint BioEnergy Institute, California, USA | collected... | reverse complement strand
GGGAGATGCGGCCCCGGCTGTTCCTGCGCACCACCGAGTTCCTGTGGCAGGAGGGGCACACCGCCCACGCCACGCGGGAGGACGCGGCCGCCTACGCCCTGCGCATCCTTCTGGATGTGTACCGCGACTTCCTGCAGAACGTGCTGGCCATCCCGATCCTGATCGGGGTCAAGACGCCGCGGGAGCGGTTCGCGGGCGCGATCAACACGATGTCGTGCGAAGGCATGATGGGCGACGGCAAGGCGCTGCAGATGGCGACCAGCCACGAGCTCGGGCAGAACTTCGCCAAGGTCTTCGACATCACCTACACCGACACCTCGGGCACGCTGCAGACCTGCTGGACCACGTCCTGGGGGTGCAGCACCCGGATGATCGGCGGGCTGATCATGGGCCACGGGGACGACCAAGGGCTGCGCCTTCCCCCGGAGGTGGCCCCGATTCAGGTCGTGGTCCTGGCGGTCAAGGGCGACGACGAGCGCATGGCGACCGCGGCGAAATCCACTGTGGACAGCCTGACCAAGGCCGGGGTGCGGGCGCGGCTCGACCTTCGGACCGAGCAGGGATTCGGTCGGCGGGTCACCGAGTGGGAGCTCAAGGGCGTACCCGTTCGCATCGAGATCGGTGCCCGCGACCTGGAGGCCGGCCAGGTCACCATCGTGCGCCGGGACACCGGCGAGAAGTCCAGTATGGACGCGACCACGGTCGCCACGGCCGTCCCCGAGCTGCTCAAGACCATTCAGAAGGACATGTTCACCGCGGCCCAGGCGCGGCTGGCCGAGCGGACCGTGGAGACGACGTCGGTCGATGAGGCGCTCGAGGCGGCGCAGACCGGCTTCGCCCGCATCCCGTGGCGGGCGCTCGGAGAGGACGGGGAGCGCAAGCTCTACGACAACGCGATCAGCATTCGGGTCCTGCAGACCCCGGACGGCGAGGTTCCGCGCGACCCGTCGGCCGACGACCTGATCGCCGTGGTCGGTCGCAGCTACTAGGCGCGAGCTCCTGGCCGACCGCACCGTGCGGTCGGCCGGCCACGGCGCCTCGACCCGCCGCCGCCCGGTCGGTCCGGATTCCGGATGCTGGGCGGCTCGATGCCGAGGCTGACGCCGGGGGCGGTGGCGGGTGGCCGGCCGGCGCGGGGACGGACCGACCGCGCGGTCGACGAGGCCGTTCGGTGACGCGCCGGCCGCCGGCGTGGTTCGTCGTTGCCCTGGTCAGAGATCAGGTCGGCCGCCCCGTGGCTGGCGGGCCGGGGTCGCGGTTTGGCACACTTCCCGGCGGCCCGGCTGCAGGGGAGGAACGGATGCGGTGGCGCAGTTTTGTCGCCGTGGGGGACAGCTTCACCGAGGGTCTCAACGACATCCTGCCGGACGGACGGTTGCGTGGCTGGGCGGATCTCGTCGCCGCCCGGCTGGCCACCGAGCGCACCGCCGCCCCGGTGGACGCCGCGGCTCGGCCGCGTGGCGGCGAGGCCGGAGCCGCGGGCAGCGGAGGCGCCCCGAGCGACGACGGTGGTTTCCGGTACGCCAACCTGGCGGTACGCGGCCGACTCTTCCGGCGCGTCGTCGACGAGCAGGTGCCGGTCGCGTTGGAGATGGCGCCGGACCTGGTCAGCTTCGCCGCGGGCGGTAACGACGCGCTGCGGCCGTCCTTCGACCCCGAGCCGCTGGTGGCCCGCTTCGACGAGCTCGTCCGGACGTTCCGGGCCACCGGGGCCGACGTGATCCTCTTCCGGTGGGTCGACGTCTCCAAGCGTCTGCCGGGGCGCCGGGTCATCCTGCCCCGGACGCGGCTCATCAACGACGCGGTTGCCGACATCGGCCAGCGGCACGGGGCGATCGTGGTCGATCTCTGGGAGGACGACGAGTTCCAGAACCCGTTGCTGTGGAGCGACGACCGACTGCACCTGTCGACCGCCGGTCACCACCGGGTCGCCGCGCACGTGCTGACCAAGCTGGGCGTGGAACCGGACCCGCAGTGGTGGGCCTCCCCCGGCCCGCCCCCGCAGCTGAGCTGGCCGGCCGCCCGGCTGCAGGACCTGCGGTGGGCCCGTGTGCACTTCGTGCCGTGGGTCAAGCGCCGGCTCACCGGTCGCTCCAGTGGTGACCTCCTCGGCGCGAAACGGCCGGTCCTCGCCCCGTTCCCGGACTGACGGGTCCTTGTGTCGTCTGTGGCCGACGCGCGGGCGTCGGCCAGCGGGCGACCCGCCACCGGCGCGGCGGTCAGCGTGGGCGGCGGGCTGGCGGGACGGAGCCCGATCCTGACCACGATCAGGTCGTGGCGACGGCGAGCATGATCAAGGCGGCGCTGGGGGCGCAGCGAACCCGGCCGGCGGCCACGGCTGAGGCCGCCTCGGCGATCGGGATCTCGTGCACGCGCAGGTCGTGCTCGCCCGGCTCCAGGCTGCGCGGACCCGGACGGGGGTCGCGGACGATCCACAGATGTACGCGCATTTTGGTGAGTCCGGGCAGGGGGTACAGCCAGCCGCGGCTGGTCCACCGACCGCCCCGATAGCCCGTCTCCTCCGCCAGCTCGCGCTTGGCCGAGGCGAGCACCTCCTCGTTCGGCTCGATCCGGCCGCCGGGGAGTTGCCACAACGGGCCGACGAGGTAGTGATGCTGCTCGACGACGACGATCCGATCCGCGACGAGGGCGGCCACCCGGACCTGGTCATCGGTCTCCACCCAGTCGTACCCGATGCGCGATCCGCTGGGGTTGAGGACCTGGTCGCTGTGTACCTGCAGGCGGCGTCCCCGGTACGGGACATCGGTGGTGAGGGTTCGCCACGGGTCCACCGGGTCAGACACGAGTGTCACACCGCGCAGGCTATCCCGCCGAGGCGAGATCTGGGCCTGGTTGCCCGTCTCCTTTGACGGTCTCATCGTCCTAGAATGGCGCCGCGGAGGCGGGAGGAGGAATATGCTGCCCCCCATTCTGGAGATTTACGTGGTCTGGCACCCCCGGGACCGCGGCGGCCTCCTTGTTTCGGACGTCATGGTCAACCATTTTCAGGGCAGCACATTTTCAGGCCTCATCGGCGGAGCTATCGAGGTATATATTCGTTCTGAAGGATGGCGATCGCCGGACGACGCCCCGCGTCCCATCCCGTTCCCGACCGTCACCGGGGATAACCCGGACGGAAGCCCGGTGCAGCAACTGTTCACCGCCGTGGTTCCGGTGGTGGGCACCGAGCTCGCCGCTGCCGTCGAGCCGGGCACCGGTCCCTGGTACGACTATCTGGTCGAGATCGTCCGGGCCCACGAGCGTCACCCTGACCGCGTGGCCATCTTTCCCGTCGCCACCGAGTCGTCGGCCGCGCACGGGACCGTGCTCGGCCGGATTCTCGAACCGTTTCACGGAATCGGCCGGGGGCGAATGACCATCGGGGAGGAACGGTCGCGGACCTGGTGCCGCGATCTCGCCCAAGGCGTAGCACAGCATTTCGGCGCCCCGCGTGGCCCGTTCGGCGGGGACGCCAGCCGGCGGTTGACGGTGTTCATCAGCCACACCAACGAGGTCGACAGCGCCAACGGTCACGGCGATCTGGGCATCGCCGAACGAGTCCGGGCGATCGTGGCCCGGACGCGCCTGAACGAGTTCTTCTCGGCCAGCGACCTGCAGCCGGGCCGTCACTGGAGTCGGGAGCTGGCCGAGAAGGCCGCGTCCAGCGCCCTGCTCGCCGTGCGTACCAGCACGTTCGCCAGCCGTCCGTGGTGCCAGCGGGAAATGCTGCTGGCGAAAAGGGCGGGCATGCCGATCGTGGTCCTCGACGCTCTCACCCACCCCGAGGAGCGCGGCTCGTTCCTCATGGACCACGTGCCCCGGGTGCCGGTGCGGCGCGAGGCGGACGGCTGGTGCGACGAGGACATCCTGGCCGGCCTGAACCTGCTGGTCGACGAGTGCCTGAAGCACGCCCTGTGGCAGCGGCAGGGCCAGCTGGCCGCCGCCGAGGTGGGCGCCGCTCCACCCGCGGCCGCGGTGACGTGGTGGGCTTCGCACGCGCCCGAGCCGGTGACGCTGGTCGCCTGGCTCCGGGAGCAGCTCGACAGCGGCCGGCTGCCCGCGGAAGGTCCGATCCGGATCGTCCATCCCGATCCGCCGATCGGCCCGGACGAGCAGTCGGTGCTTGAGCAGATCGTGCGGCTGGCCGGGCTGTCCAACCCCCTCGACATCGTCACGCCCCGGATACTGGCGGCGCGGGTGCCATGAACGAACGAGTCACCGACCGGATTGCGGTCGATCCAGGCGCCGACGGTCAGTGGCGGCTGGGCATCTCCGCCTCGCGCAGCCCTGACCTGGCCCGGCTCGGCCTCCTCGAAACGCACTACCGGGTCGCGCTCGGCGAGATCACTCGGTCGGTGCTGCTCGCCGGGGGCGGGATCATCTACGGTGGTCGGCTCGATCCCGACGGCTACACCACGTTCATGCTGCGTGAGCTGCAGCGGTATGCCCGGCGGGACCGGCCGCTGTTGGCCTGTCTGGCCTGGGACGTGCATCAGGGCATGAGCCCGCGGGAGCTGGAGGACTTCCGCCGCGAGCTGGGCCTGTTCGGTCGTCTGGTCTGCCTGGACCCGGATGGTCGGCCGCTCCCGGACCACGTGCTCGCCGACCCTACGTCCGTCGTCTCGGATACCTCCGATGTGGACGGTGGGCCCGAGGCTCGCCGGGCTCGGGCGCTGGCCGGCTTGCGTCGGTACATGACCGACCACCAGGTGGGGCGGGTGTTCCTCGGGGGCCGCCGGGAGGGTTTCGAGGGCAGCATGCCGGGCGTTCTCGAGGAGCTGCTCCTCACGCTGGAACGCGGCCAGCCCACCTACCTGGCCGGTGGGTTCGGTGGGGTCACCTACGACGTCGCCCGGCTGCTCGGCGTGCAAGGTGGGCAGTGGCCGATCGGAACGGATGCGATCACCGATCCCCGTTACCAGGCGGGCCTCGACGCGCTGCGCGACCTCGTCGCGTCGGGCCGCTACACCGGGCTGAACAACGGGCTCACCGAGGAGGAGAACCGGTGGCTCACCGTGTCGCACCGCCCCGGCGAGATCGCCAGCCTGGTCTCGCGCGGTCTGCAGCGCGTGCTCGCCGAGCGGTGGCCGCGCCCCGCGTAGGGCGAGCTATCAGGTTTTCCCGATCGGCGCGTCGGGCGTCCGGTCGGGCCTGTGAGGGGTGGTCCCCGTCCCGCCGCCAATGGACGGGGACCGTGACCCCAATACGGCCGTACCCCCATGCTCCCGGTTGCCGGGGGTCCGGGCCAGTGTTGTCCGTTGTCCGTTCGACCGTCACGGTGCGCCTACCATGGGCGTGGCGGGAGCGTCAGGGAGGCATCGGTGGGCGAGACGTCGGAGCAGGTGCTCGCCGACTTCGGGGCCCTGCTGCGCCGGCTGCGCCAGCAACGAGGGATGTCGCTCGGCCGGCTCGCGAGGGAGGTCCACTACAGCCGGGGTCACTTGAGCCGCATCGAGAACGGCCAGAAGCGTCCCAGCGAGATACTCGCGCGGTTGTGCGACGGGGCGCTCGAAACCGGGGGCGTCCTCGGGCGGCACCCGGCCGTGGCCGGGTCCGAGGTCGCGCCCGACACCCCGCCGACCCTCGGTCCGGTCGCCCCGAGCCCGTGGGTGCTGCGCCTGGCTCCCGACGGCTCCGGCTCGTGGGAGGCTTACGGGCTCTCCACGCGCTGCAGGTCGGCCCGGCTCCGCTGCCGGAGCAGTGGACGCTGTTCGGGGCGCTGCGCAACCTGGGGCGAACCGCCCGGCCGGCCGTCGTCCTGCCGTTGGCGTCCGTGTTCTTCTCGGTCGTCCGGTCGACCGCGTCCGGGTCGGTCGGCCGGGCCCGGCGTGACCTGATGTTCCTGGGCGCGCGCCTGGCCGAGTACCTCGGCTGGATGTGGCAGGAGGCCGGCGACGACGCGGCCGCGCTGACCTGGACCGACTGGGCGGTCGCGATCGCCCGGGAGGCCGACGACGTCGAGTTGAGCGAGTACGCGGCCGCCCGGCGCGCCCTGGTGGCGCTCTACCGCCGGGACGCCGCCCAGGTCGTGGCGCTGACGGAGCGGCCGGCCGCCACGGCGTCGCCGCGGGTCCGGTGGCTGTCCGCGCTCCGGGAGGCCCAGGGACACGCCCTCGCCGGGGACCGGACGCGCTGCCTGGCCGCGCTCGATCGCGCCCGGGCCCTCACCCCTGCCGCGGTGGACAGCGGTGAGCCGTCCGTGCTCGGTCCGGCCACCGCCGGCGACCGGCTCGCGGCCGTCACCGGGTGGTGTCTGTACGAGCTCGGGCGCCCGGCAGAGGCCGTCCCCGAGCTGCGGCGGGCCTTCGCCACGATGACGCCGCACACCCGCGAGTACTCACGCTGGGGGGTTCGGCTCGCGCTCGCCTACGCGGCCAGCGGTGACGTGCGCAGCGGGTGTGCCCTGATGACGCAAGTGCTGGACACCGTGCGGCAGGTGGATTCGGCGACGATCCGGTCGGATCTGCGGGTGTTCGGTCAGATCATCGAGCGGCACCACCGTGATCCGGAGGCCGGGGTGCTCCGGCAACGCCTGACGGCTGCCTTGGCGCCCGGCCGCTGACGCGCGGTCCGGCGGCCGCGGAGAGCCGACCGTGCGGCGGAGTGGGCCGGCGGGCATAACGGTCGTTCAGTGGGGATCGAACGGCGGCTAGGCTGACCGGTCGTGACGGCGCAGCAGGACCGGGGCCCGCGCACCGCTGGACGGCGGCGGTCGCGGCGAGAGGAGATCCTCGAGGTCGCGGTCAGCCTCTTCGCGAGCAAGGGCTACGACGGCGTGTCGATGGACGCCATCGGCGCGGCGGCGGGGGTGACGGGGCCGGCGCTCTACCACCACTTCAAGGGCAAGGAGGCGATGCTCGCCGCCGCGCTCTACCCGGTGAGCGAAAGCCTGCTGAACGGGGGCCGGGCCCGAGTCGCCCAGCACGCCGACGATCCAGAGGCGGCTCTGGCGGCGCTCGTCGACTTTCACGTCGACTTCGCGCTGGCCAACCCGGCCGTGATCGCCCTGCACCTGCACGAGCTCGATCGGCTGCCCGAGCAGCCCCGTCGGGAGATTCGTCGGTTGCAGCGCCTCTACGTCGAGGTATGGGTCTCCACCATTACCGCGTTGCGGCCCGAGCTGACCGCCGCCGAGGCCCGGGTGCTGGCCCACGCGACCTTCGGTCTGATGAACTCCACCCCGTTCCTCTCGGTGGAGGTCGACCGCACCCGCACCGCGGCGCTGCTGCGCAACGCCGCGCTCGCCGCGCTGCGGGCCTAGGGTCGCCGGCTCGCCCCAGGCTTCGGCTGTTTACGGATCGACCGAATCATCCGCCCGGCCGGCCCGGCGGACCGTGGCCCCCGACCTCGGCGAGGGTGGCTGGCCGCTCCGCGGCCGGCTGCCGGGTCCGCACCCGGTGAGTCCATCCCCATGGTTCCTTGATTTTGGACAAAGCCCTAAAAAGGGACTAATCGCTGATTCGCCCGGCTCGGCGCTGACGGAGCGGGCGCCAGGTCAGATGCTCGTGCATCTGCGCAGGCTGCGCACAGGCTGTGGATAACCATGTGGACAACCGGTGACCGCTGTGGATAGCGGTTGTGATGGTGGTTACCTGGGCGTGTCGTTACCGGGGTTCCTCGTTATCCATGGCTCACGGGCACTGGCGTGGGGCCGGGCTTGGACGTCACCATGGAGCGCCAAGCCCGCTCGCCCGCCGAGATCGCGGCTGGCCCAGCTCTCCGGGACACGGTGCCCGCGCGCCGGGCCCTGGTCAGCCCGTCCCGGCCGGGCGAGGTGACGTAACCGGAGATCCCGAGTCGACACCCTCCGAGAAAGGACCGCACCATGACCGCGCCGCCGGCGGATCAGGCCCACCAGCTGAGGACGGGCTCGGTCGACGGACCGGTGATCGAGTCGCTGCTGGTGGCGAACCGGGGGGAGATCGCCCGGCGGGTGATCCGGACCGCCGCCCGGCTGGGCATCCGGACCATCGCGGTCTACTCCGAGGCCGACGCCGGACTGCCCTTCGTCCGCGAGGCCGACGAGGCCGTTCCGATCGGTCCGGCCGCGCCGGCCCAGTCGTACCGCAACGCCGACGCGGTCCTGGCCGCGGCGAAACAGACCGGGGCGGCGGCGATCCACCCCGGGTACGGCTTCCTGTCGGAGAACGCCGAGTTCGCCCAGGCCGTGACCGCGGCTGGCTTGATCTGGGTCGGGCCGAGCCCGGAGGCGATCGCCGCGATGGGCGACAAGATCAGCGCCCGCAATCGCGCGGCCGCCGCCGGTGTGCCGGTCGCGCCGGGAACGGTCGAGCCGGTGTCGGACGTCGAGGCCGCGGAGCGACAGGCGCTCGCGATCGGCTACCCGGTGATGGTGAAGGCGGCGGCCGGGGGCGGTGGCCTGGGCATGGCGGTCGCCGGGGACGAGGCGAGCCTGCGGGCGGAGTACGAGAAGGTGCGCGGGTTCGCCGAGCGTACGTTCGGTGACCCGTCGGTGCTGCTCGAGCGGTACTTCCCGTCGGTGCGTCACGTCGAGGTCCAGATCCTCGGGCTGCCCGACGGGCGGGTGGTCGCGCTCGGCGAGCGGGAGTGCTCGGTGCAGCGCCGCAACCAGAAGCTGGTCGAGGAGTGCCCGTCGCCGGCGGCGGTGCTGACCCCGGAGCGCCGGGCCGCGCTGCATGCGGCGGCGTGCCGAGTCGGCGAGGCGGTGGGGTACCGCAACGCCGGCACGGTCGAGTTCCTGCTCGACCCGGCGACCGGCGACTTCTACTTCCTGGAGATGAATACCCGGCTGCAGGTCGAGCATCCGGTCACCGAGGCCGTCTTCGGCCTCGACCTGGTCGAGCAGCAGCTGCGGGTCGCCGCTGGCCTGGCCCCGACCGTGGATCCGGACACGCTCACTCCGTCCGGGCACGCGATCGAGTTGCGGATCAACGCCGAGGATCCCCAACGGTTCCTGCCGGGGCCGGGCGCCATCACCACCTGGATCGAACCGACCGGCGAGGGCGTTCGGGTGGACTCCGGGTACGCGGCCGGGACCACGGTCACGCCCTACTACGACTCGTTGATGGCGAAGCTCATCGTGCACGGCGCCACCCGGGACGAGGCGATCGAGCGGGCGCGGGCGGCGGTGGCGGGCTTCGTGATCGCCGGGCCGAAGCACAACCTGCCGTTCCACGCCGAGTTGCTGGAGCGGGAGGAGTTCCGGCTCGGGACCTACGACACCGGGATCGTGGCCCGCATGCGGTGACCGCGCGGGAGGGGTGCTCGACGACCGACCCGGGTGCTCGACCCGTGGGCTGATCGGGGAAATCCGGCGCGAGTGGGGCCCTTGGATCCCCTGGACCGCGGTCGGATCGCGGGGCGGTCGGGCCGGGTGCTGGTGGCGGGGTCCTGATCCGATCGGCCCGGGTGAGCGGATCCGGGCGGGCTGATCGGGGTTTTTGTCGGGTGTGACCCACCCAGGTCGAGGACCGGCCGGCGATCGCCGGCCGGGCGTGACCAAACTGTCACCGGCACGTGACCGTTTGATCGCCCCAACCTTCGCGCACGGCGGCTAGGTTGCTGGACAACGGGGTTTCGGATTGGACTCCCGTCGACCCGCACAGGGAGACGACCCTCGGCGGGGCGGCGTCTACATAGAGGGACGGCCCGGTGTCCGCGGATGCCGGGCCGTTCGCTGTCTTGTGGTGGCGTCCCGAGTTCCGCGCTCCCACTCGAGTTCGCTGGTTCCGCAACCCTTGTGGCCGACCCGTGTGTCGATGTTAGCCTAACGATCGTTAAGTCAAGGCCGTGTCGCTGGCCAGGGAGGAACCGTCGCGGTGGATACCCAGGATGAGCTTTCCCTCGACGACCTGCGGGCGCGGATCAAGGCCGGCGGTGCGGCCAAGTACCACGAGGCGAACGCGGCCAAGGGCAAGATGTTCGTCCGCGACCGTATCGCCGCGCTCGTCGATCCCGGGTCCTTTGTGGAGGATGGGCTCTTCGCCAACGCGCTCGCCGACGGCCTGCCGGCCGATGGGGTGGTGACCGGGTCGGCTCGCATCGACGGTCGGCCGGTCCGGGTGATGGCCAACGACTCCACGGTCAAAGCGGGATCGTGGGGGGCCCGGACGGTCGAGAAGATCATCCGCGTCATCGAGGCGGCCTACACCGAGGGCGTCCCGATGGTGTACCTCGTGGATTCCGCGGGAGCCCGTATCACCGACCAGGTGGAGCTCTTCCCGGGTCGGCGGGGGGCCGGCCACATCTTCTACAACCAGGTACGCGCGTCCGGCTCGATTCCCCAGGTTTGCGCCCTGTTCGGCCCATCCGCCGCGGGCGGAGCGTACATCCCGGCGTTCTGCGACGTCGTGGCCATGGTCGACGGCAATGCGTCGATGTACCTCGCGTCGGACCGCATGGTCGAGATGGTCACCGGCGAGCGGGTCACGCTGGAGGAGATGGGCGGGGCCAAGGTCCACTGTGAGCAGTCGGGGGTGGGGCACTTCCTCTGCGCCTCTGAGGAAGAGGCGCTGGCGATCGTGCGGCGCTACCTGTCGTATCTGCCGTCCAACTGGCAGGGCACGCCGCCAGCGGCGGCCCCCCGGGAGCCGGCCAGCGTCGACCTGCGGGCCCTGGTGCCGGTCAATGAGCGGATCGCCTTCGACATGCGCCGGTTCATTCTCGGGCTGGTCGATGACGGCTCGTGGTTCGAGATCCAGGCGCGGTGGGCGAAGGAGATCGTCGTCGGGTTCGCCCGCCTGAACGGCGAGGCCATCGGGGTGGTGGCGAACAACTCGCTCTACAAGGGGGGCGTGCTGTTCGTCGACTCGGCCGACAAGGCGGCTCGATTCATCCAGTTGTGCGACGCCTTCAATGTGCCGCTGCTCTTCCTGGCCGACGTCCCCGGGTTCATGGTCGGCGCCGCCGTGGAGCGGGCCGGGATCATCCGGCACGGCGCGAAGTTGATCAGCGCCGTCTCCGAGGCGACCGTGCCGAAGATCTGCGTGGTGGTGCGCAAGGCGTACGGGGCCGGCCTCTACGCGATGTGCGGGCCCGGCTTCGCGCCCGACGCGACCATCGCGCTCCCCACGGCGAAGGTGGCGGTGATGGGGGCCGAGGCGGCGGTGAACGCGGTCTACGCCAACAAGATCGCCGCCATCGCGGACGAGGCCGAACGGGCGGCCTTTGTGGCCGCCCGCCGGGCGGAGTACGAACAAGACATCGACATAGTTCGGTTGGCGAGTGAGCTCGTGGTGGACACCATCGTGGCCCCGGAGGAGCTGCGGGGTGAGTTGATCCGCCGGTTCGCCATCGCCCGGCACAAGGATCGTCACTTCTCCCGCCGCCGCCACGGCGTCACCCCCGTCTGATCGACAAGTTCGTTTGTCAGGAAGGACTTCTGTCCCGGGCCACCGCCCGGCGGAACCCTTCCCGACGCACAACCCCGGCACCACGAGAGGAGGGGTCGATGCTCACCGACGAGCAGGAGGCGTTGCGCGAAACGGTGGCGACGTTCGCCCGGGAGAAGGTGGCGCCGGTCATCGCGGACTACTACGCCAACCACACGTTTCCGTACGAGATCGTGGCCGCGATGGGGGAGATGGGCCTGTTCGGCCTGCCGTTCCCGACCGAGTACGGCGGCATGGGCGGCGACCTGCTGACCCTCGGCCTCGCGATCGAGGAACTGGCTCGGGTCGATTCCAGCGTGGCCATCACGCTCGAGGCCGCGGTCTGCCTGGGCGCCATGCCGATCTACCGGTACGGTACGCCGGAACAGAAGGCGACCTGGTTGCCTCGACTGGTGTCCGGCCAGGCCCTGGCCGCCTTCGGGCTGACGGAGCCGGACGCCGGCAGCGATGCCGCGGGGCTGCGGACCCGGGCGGTGCTCGACGAGGCGACCAACGAGTGGGTCATCAACGGAACGAAGTCGTTCATCACCAACTCGGGGACCGACATCACGGCCCTGGTGACGGTCGCCGCCGTGACCGGCGAACAGGACGGGCGCCCCGAGATCTCGACGATCATCGTCCCCATCGACACACCGGGCGTCACGGTGGCGCCGAGCTACGACAAGGTGGGCTGGTGCGCCTCGGACACCCACGAGCTGTCCTTTGTGGACGTCCGCGTTCCGGCGGAGAACCTGCTCGGCGAGCGGGGCAAGGGCCTGGCTCAGTTCCTGAGCATTCTCGACGAGGGTCGGGTGGCGATCGCCGCCCTGGCCACCGGGCTGGCCCAGGGGTGCGTCGACGAGTCGGTCGCTTACGCCAAGCGTCGGATCGCGTTCGGCCGACCGATCGGGTCCTTTCAGGCCATCGCGTTCATGATCGCGGACATGCAGGCTCGGACCCACGTGGCCCGGCTGGCCTGGCGCGACGCCGCCGCGCGCGCGGTCCGCGGGCTCGACTTCACCAGCGCCGCCGCGATCGCCAAGCTCACCGCGAGCGAGACCGCGGTGGCCAATGCCCGGGCGGCCACGCAGATCCACGGCGGGTACGGCTTCATGACCGAGACGCCGGTGGCCCGGTTCTGGC
>ERZ777003.4207-NODE-4207-length-12506-cov-11.153803_pt1 | contig 12506 bp, 14 predicted proteins | sample MGYA00374956_ERZ777003 | MGnify/ENA primary metagenome ERZ777003 (study PRJEB29302, sample SAMN06268252) | bioreactor metagenome | isolation source: Joint BioEnergy Institute, California, USA | place: USA:Joint BioEnergy Institute, California, USA | collected... | reverse complement strand
GCTGCCTGCTGCCTGCTTCGTTATTTAGTGTTTTGTGTTTGGTTGTTTTGGCTGCAGACTGCAGACTGCAGACTGCCTATTTCAACCGGCTGGTGAGATCGGCGATGGCAGAGGCCAGTTGCCGCTGGGTGAGGAGCATCATGTCGACGGCTTCGATGCAGAGGCGGATGGCCTGGGGGTTTGGGGATTGCCGCAGGTTGCCGTTGAGGCCGGTGATGAGCGGATTCAGCTTCTTGCGGTAGGTTTCGCTGAACCGCTGGATGAGCTTGACCTCGGCGAAGATGTCAGATCCCTGCGGGGCCGACATGGGGGTACTCCTGGGTGACGGCGAGTCCGTTCATATATCGGACGTTGGCATCCGAATCCTCTAGAAAATCCAGTGCTCCATTTTGCGGCCTTGTCGGCGGACGGCTTGACTTCGAGCGGCGTTTGCGGACAATGCGGAACTCTTAATTTCCAGCGGAGATCCAGCGATGTACGCGATCATTGAGGACAGCGGACGGCAATTCAAAGTGACCAGCGGCCAGATCCTGCGGATCGAGCGCCCCCTGGCGGAAGATCAGAAGCAGATCACGTTTGATCGCGTGCTGCTGGTGGGCGGCGAGGGCCAGCCGAAGATCGGAACGCCGGTCGTGCAGGGCGCGACCGTGACGGCTGACGTTCTGGGCGAGGTCAAGGGCCCGAAGATCGACATCGTCAAGTATCGCCGCCGCAAGGGTTACCACAAGAAGGTCGGCCATCGCCAGAAGCAGGTCGAGGTGCGGATCGCCGCGATCAACGCCTGATGGCTGCGGCTGCTTAACATGCGAACAGACCGCCCCGGAGCTTTCCGGGGCGTTTTCATTGGCACAAGCGCGGTTGTGTCGCGGCAAGGGGTGCTTGTTCGCGGGGGCGGAGCGTCTTACACTCGCGCGAATGTCCGCCACCAGCCGCCGGGACGGCTGGAGACGCGGTAGCGATGTTGGCCTTCTGATACTGGACGATTGCAAACGATGAAAGTCTTACTGATCGGCAGCGGCGGTCGCGAGCATGCTTTGGCGTGGAAACTGGCGGATTCGCCCCGATGCACGGAGCTGTATGTCGCCCCGGGCAACCCGGGGACCGCGCAGGTGGCGGAGAATGTCCCCATCGGCGTGATGGAGTTCGACAAGATCGTCCAGTTCGCCAAGTCGAAAGCGATCGATCTGGTCGTCGTGGGGCCGGAGGATCCGTTGGCGGGGGGGCTGGTCGATCGCCTGACGGCCGAGGGGATCAAGGCCTTCGGGCCGACGCGCGACGCGGCGCGGATCGAAGCCGACAAGTGGTTCGCCAAGGAGCTGATGCGCAGCCAGTCGATTCCGACGGCTGAGGCCCGGTCGTTCACCGACCCGAAGGCGGCTGAGGAATACATCCGCCGCCGCGATGAGCCGTGCGTGATCAAGGCCGCGGGGCTGGCGATGGGCAAGGGCGTCACGCTGTGCTATCGCACGCAGGACGCGCTGGAGACGATCGACCGCGTGATGCGTCAGAAGGCCTTCGGCGAAGCCGGCAGCCGCGTGGTGATCGAAGAACTGATGACCGGCCCGGAATGTTCGATCCTGGCCTTCGTCGATCGCCGCAACATCTACGTGATGGAAAGCGCCCAGGACCACAAGCCGGTCGACGACGGCGACACCGGCCCGATGACCGGCGGCATGGGGGCTTACTCGCCGACGCCGATCGTCACCGAGCAGATGATGCGCCACATCGAGCGGGACATCCTTGTCCCGACGGTGGACGGCCTGGTCCGCGAGGGGATCGAGTACAAGGGCGTGCTGTACGCCGGCTTGATGCTGACAGCCAACGGGCCGAAGGTCCTGGAGTTCAACTGCCGTTTCGGCGATCCGGAGACCCAGCCGCTGATGATGCGGCTCAAGAGCGATCTGCTGGAGGTCATGCTGGCGGTCATCGATGGGCGGCTGGACCAGGTGCAGCTCGAGTGGGATACGCGGCCGGCGTTCTCGGTGGTCGCGACCAGCCGGGGGTATCCGGGCAAGTATCCCAAGGGGCTGGAGATCACCGGCGTGGCTGATGCCGACGCGATGCCGAACGTAAAGGTGTTCCACAGCGGTACGCGGCAGGAGGGCGACAAGCTGCTGACCGATGGCGGCCGCGTGCTGAGCGTGACGGCGCTGGGCGATGACATCCCCTCGGCTGCCAAGCGTGCGTATGACGCCATTGCGAAGATCCACTTCGACGGGATGCACTATCGTCGCGATATCGGGCATCACGTGTTGCGGAGGAGGTAGGGGGAGAAAGCGACGGAGCGACGAAGGGGAAATAGAGGAGACGAAGAGACGGAGAGACGAAGAGACGAAGAGACGAGTTTGGCGGCGGTGCGAAGCACCGCGGGGTGAGGGCGGGCGATGTCTTGTAGGGGCACATGGCAATGTGCCCCCCGTTGAAGCGCATCAGATCTGGGGTGCATGGCGATGCACCCCTACACGGGGAGACGGTGGCACTGCCACATCGTCCATCATCCGCCTACAATCTCCCCATGCAGCCAGGGCAAGCGTGCGATTACCCTGCGTGGAAGCCGCCGGTGCCGGTTCGGCTGGTCGTCACGCCCGAGCATCCGTGTGTCTATCTGCCGGGGCGCATGTCGCAGACGCGTGCCTTCCTGGTGGATCAGCTCTCGGGGGAGGTCTACCGGCAGTTCATGGATGCCGGGTTTCGTCGCAGCGGCCAGATCCTGTATCAGCCCGCGTGCCGGGGCTGCCGGCGATGCCTGCCTCTGCGGATTCCGGTCGATCAATTCGAGCCATCCCGCTCGCATCGGCGCGTCTGGCGGCGCAATGCGGACCTGCAGGTTCGCCAGGTCACGCCGCATCCGTCATCAGAGAAGTTCGATCTGTACACGCGCTATCAGCTCCATTGGCATGACGGGACGATGGCGGGGGACTGGGAAGATTTCGCCCAATTTCTGTATCAAACACCGGTTCCCGGGATTGAGCTGGAATATCGCACGCAGGATGGCCGTTTAGTAGGGGCTGGGATTGCCGATATCAGTTCTGCTTCGTTAAGCAGTGTGTATTTCTATTTCGAGCCGACGGAGGCCCGGCGGTCGCTGGGCACGTTCAGCATCCTGTACGAGATCGAACTGGCCCGGCAGCTTGGAATCCGCTACTACTACCTCGGATATTGGGTAGCTGGCTGCCGGAGGATGGAGTACAAGGCCTCGTTCCGACCGCATGAAGTCCTCCAGCCGGACGGGACTTGGCAGGTGGTCCGCTAGATGTCAAGATAGCGAACTTTCGCTAATGCGCTTTAAACGGTTTGCCAAGGACCGGCAAGGACGTTATCAAGAGGGCACACTGAGCATGAATTTGCTGAGGTAGACGTTCATAGACCCGACAAGTTCAACCAGAGTATCGAGCCAATGTCGTACGTGCAGGCGGAGAAGCCAAAACGGATGAAAGTGCTGGTAGTCGAAGATGATGGGCCAACGCGTACCGCCATTAGCCGCCTGATTCGGCAGACCGGTGCGGATGTGACTACCGCACGCGATGGCGAGGAAGGCCTGGGTCACATGCTGGCCCAGCGGTTTGACGTGCTTCTGACCGACCTGCGGATGCCGATCATGGACGGCATCGAGATGCTTCAGCATGTCATGAAGCTGCCCGACACGCGCCGCCCCGAGCGCATCATCGCCATCAGCGGCGAATACGATCGCGGCGTCCTCCGTGGCGCACCCGTCGCTTTCATGCAGAAACCGTTCAACATCGACGCGCTGCTCGAGATGCTCCAGGGCAAGCCGAACTGAGGGGCGGCGAGGGAAGTCGGATAAACGGCGAGACGACGAAACGAAGTGTGGGGTGTGGCCCGCGTGCTTCAGCGCGCAAGGGCGGCTGGCACCAAACGCTTCACTTCGCTTCTTCGTCTGTTCGCCCGAGATCCAGCACCCAAATCAGAAGAACTCAGCCTTGATGTCGAAGGCGCCATCCGCCCGCAGGCGGCAGGAGACGACGCGGATCTTGCTGTGCAGGGCAGCCGAGTCGCTCTTGGTGCGCAGGTGCATGACCGTGCCGGGCCGAAGCGGCTTGGCGGTACGGAAGGCGACGCCCTGCAGCGCCACGTGCGAGACGCTCTGGGGCGGCTGATCGGCGTCATGGGGATCGTAGAGCTGGCCGTCGGTGATCAGATCGGCGCGGAAGCAGGTGACGGCATCATCGCTGCCCGGCGCAAAGCCGAAGCCTTCCTCCCGGCTGATCTGCTGCTTCAGATCCTCCGCCAGGCGCGTGGCATCTTCCAAAGCCGACAGCGCCGCCTGCGGCTGCTGGTCCGTATCCCGCTGCTGGGTAAGTGTCGCGTGCATTTTCTGTCCCATCTCCGGTTACTGGCTATCGATGTCATCGGACAGATAACGGAGCGGGTTTGGCCCGGCTGAGGGATTGGTAGCGATAAGCCTGCGGCTGATCGACCTGCGCAAGTCTGTTGGCGGTTATGAGACGTCGGGCATGTGGCGAGGCGTCGCCATCACTGCCCAGCATCGGTGCAGGTCATCTCGAAGGATCTCAAACGTTCCTGACGCACCAGGTCCTTCGCTTCGATCAGAATGACGTCTGAGCAGGTGGGGGAGCGGGCTAAGGCAGGTAAATGGCTGAGTTTTCCGGCGTCTCCCAGACCTCGACGCTCACCAGGCGCACGCCATGGGGGAGTTGCAGCGTCCTGCCGACATGAAGGGCGACGTTTTCGGTGGAGGGGTTCGCCGTTGCGAATGCCGGCGCGTCGTTCAGGTGCGTGTTGTGCCACGGCTGAACGATCGCATCGACGAGCCGCTCGAGCTCATGGAAATCCATCACCACGCCGATCGCATCGAGCTGCTGCGACTCGACCGTCACCTTCACCACCCAGTTGTGCCCATGCAGCGGCTCGAGCGACCCATCGTAAAGCCGAAGCTGATGCGACGCGGAGAAATGCCGGGTTGTTGTGATTCGAAAGGCCATTGGTTTCTGATGCGTGGTGATTGATGATAGCTGGTGATTGGTGATTGATGCGTGAAGCGCGGCGCACCACCTGCTCACGCATCAATCACCAATCACCACCTCTCTTCTGACTTCTAACTTCTCCTGTCTTCCATCCTCTTTCCTACCAGAACCACCACTGCGGCTGATCCGTGCAGAACCCGCGCCACAGCACGTAGACGCCCAGTAGCAGGTTCGTCACCGCGTGTGCGATGATGCACGCGCCCAGGCTCTTTGTATAGACCAGCAACGCGGCGATCAGGAAGCCCCAGACGATGGCGGTCAGCCACCAGTTGCCGTGCACGAACGCGAAGATGATCGGCACGATCACGAACGGCTGCCAGTGCCACTCGCCCACCTCGGCCAGCTTGAAGTCATTGGGCGCCAGAACCGTTCGCCAGGCGAAATCGCGCCAGAACAGCTCCTCCATGATCGGTACGACGATTACGGCGCCGATCATGCGGATCGCGATCCAGCTCCACATGGCTGCGGGCGATTCGAAATAGGTGCGGGGATTGAAGGCATTTTCGTCCGGTGAGAAAAACTGCGGCAGCCAGGCCTGCAAGCCAAGCTGCATTGGCACCCACTGCAGGACCCCAATCACCCCCACGATCACGCCCAGCCACCAGTAGTTCCACCGGATCGGCGTAAAGTGCCGCCACAGCACGATCAGCGCGATCCCCGCCAATACCGTTCGTGCCACGTAAGAAGCCGGATACAGCGACGGCCACGTGTTGCCGACCATCAGCAGCGCCAGGAAGATGCCCATCGGCAGGATGTAGGCGATGTCATCACGCACCAGCGGGCGGCGCGCGGCAGGGGAGGTCGTTGCAGAAGGCGGCTGAGGCTCCATGGGTGCGTGAAGCATATACGCCGAGGGGCAGATGGCCAGTCAAATCTCAAGCCGCTTCGGCTTCGGAGCTGTCCGGTGGCCAGAGATTCGGGCTGCGGTGCAGGTCGCGATCCTCCCAGGCCGTCTTGCAGCGGGCCAGGTATCGCTCAGCGGCGGCCTTGACCTGCTTCGGCAGATTGGGTTCGCGCTCCAGCTCCTGCAGGCGCGACATATATTGGTGCGCCGCGTGATCGGCATACGTCCAGATCGACGTCGCCACGAGCTGATAGATCGTCTTGAACAGCGCCGGGCCTTCCAGCAGCAGAAATGCCTGCTTCAGCCAGTCGATCGCCTGCGACGTGTGCGCCTCGATCTTGTCGCCGGGTGCGCCCATGTCCTGGTGAAGCTGCACCAGGCGCAGGTGATAGTTGGCCAGCCGCAGCAGCTCCAGCGGCATGGTGTACTTGTTGCACTCGTAGATTGTCTTGGCGGAGTCGATCGCCAGCTCGAACGCGACCAGCGCCTGGGGACGTGTGCGTTCGTGCGTGAAGAACGACTGCGTCAGCCCGGCTGCGAGCGATCGGCGGACGTCGATGCGGCCGGTGACGGCGCTGCGCGTCTGCGGGGTGAACTCGACCGGCTTGACGTCGCGCTCGGCTGGGTCGTCAAAGTGCGACGGATCGTTGGAGGCGAACAGGCACTGCGGGCAGACGGTGACGTTGAGCAGGTTGAAATCGACGAAGTCGGCGCCGCGGGCGGCTTTCTTGTAGACGGGGATGTCGAAAAAGTTCAGCTCGGTCTCGACGCGTCCGGATCGCAGGACATAGCGGTCCAGTTTGACCGGCTCGTCGTGGAAGCGGCAGGTCACTTCGTGGACCAGCAGCGAGTTGTTCTCGGGCACGTGGCGGGTCGTGGACGGCGCCTGCGGCCGCTGAAGGCCATGCTCCTTCTTGAGCTCATCCGAGCGTTCCAGCGCCTCGCGGGCGGTCTGGGCCAAGATGGCGTAGGTCAGCGGGCGGGCCAGAATGGCAAACGGATCGGCCAGCCTCAGCCGTTCGATACGGTGCCGCTCCACCGACGCCGGAACGACCAGCACCATGACGACGGCGCGGGTGGCGTAATACCGGTTGAGAATGCGGGATATGCTGGCCAGGTCGGTGTCCGGGCGGTCGGCGTCGATCAGCAGCAGATCGGGGACAAAATGCTTGGTGTCCTCGATCAGGTGGCTGCCGACACGGCAAAGACCGACCTCGAAGCCCTCCTGTTTGAGGACCTGTTCGACAGCCATCTGCTCAGCCGCGTTGACCAGCGCCAGCAGCGCGCGGGGGGCAGCGGATGTCGTCTTGCGGGGATTGGAGTCGGCCATGGCGATATACAGGATTCTTGCCCGGGGAGGTTCGCGCGAGGCGCATGCCCTTCCGCTGCTTACATCGGCAGGTAACAGGCGTCACCTTTCCCCAAGTGCTGTTCCGGCGGGGTGATGCCGCCAGGGGCGATATGCCGATCTTGCGTCTGCGTTGGGCGTATAACTACCTGATCGCCTACAATGGCATGCATCATGAGTACTCGGCCACAGAAAAAAACGCTGGATTATGACCTGATCGAGCCCATCGGGCGGCGGGTCGTCATCCGCAAGGACGATAACAAGCGCGAGACGCGCAGTGGGATCGTGCTGCCGGACAGCCATGAAATCCCCGTCATCACGGGGCGAGTTATCGCCATCTCCAAGGAGATCGAGAACGACGAGGATCAGACGATCCGCCAGTACGACAAGGTCCTGTTCGATCCTCGGGAAGCCATTCCCGTCGAACTGGAACACGATAACCGCCTGTTCGTGGTCCACTTAGACCGCGTTCTGGCGATCTTCCGCCGGTCCAAACCCGGCGATGACGCGGCCGATGAGGCCTGAAAGGGTTATAGCGACATGTCCAACAAAGTAGTTCTCGTCGGACATTGCGGTGCGGACAGCTCCTTCCTGAAGATGGCAGTTCAACGGGCCGACCCCAAGGCGACGGTTGTCGTCGCCCATGACGCCGATTCCCTGAAAAAGGAACTGGTTGATGGGGCGCCGCTTGTGCTCGTAAATCGCGTACTGGACTTTGGTTACGATCAGAGCGAAGGCGTGGCCCTGATCGCGGCCTGGAAGCATGTAAACCCAGCCGCCCGGTGGATGATGGTCAGCAACTATCCCGAGGCCCACGAGGCCGCCGTGGCTGTTGGGGGATTGGCAGGGTTCGGCAAACGGGAGATCGGCTTGCCGCGCGTGACCGAATTGCTCCGTTCGGCTTTGAGCAACCAGGCTCAACAGCAGCCGACATCCGCCTGAACGGCTCAGGCCGCCCCAAAGGATCCAATCTGGCAGTTTTTCACCGCCCGACTGGACATCTGGAATAATAGAGCGGTATGGTTAATTAACACTAACGGCTGTATCACCCGCCCTGTCTGAAATAGAGGAACAGGGCGATATGCAGACGGCAGGCTAAGCTGGGTGTGATCGCGGCAGCGGGATACGCAATCCTCTGCTGCCTGCTGATCACGATGAAGTAGACAGAACATGTGTGAGGGAGTGACGCCTCCCCCCAACCCGCGTCGCTCTCCTCACCGACAAGCTCCTACCCTCCCCCTGAGCCCTGGATGTCTTCCCCGCATCCAGGGCCGTTTTTTGCGCGCAGCAGGCAGCAGAAGTCTGCAGTCGGCAGTCGGCAGCCAAAACCACGAAACAACAAAACACCAAACACCCAAACACGATCACTCCGCCATCGCCATCGCGCGGAGTTCAGACATGCGAACATCCTGCTGTCGTGCGATCTGACCAAGCCGCCGATCGGCGGATGTGTCCGCCGGCAGGCCAAGCCGATCGCGAAGCGTCGGCAGGTCGACATCAAGCTGCCGAGCTGCCTGGCCGAGCGTGGTCGAGCCGCGCAGGTCAGCCGGGGCGGTCGCTGCCGGGGCCGTCATGGCAGGGGGCGTCTCCGACCGCGGCAGCGGGCGCGTGCTCCGCTGAGCCAGCACCACAAACCCCCAGATCCCAAGCGCCAGCACCACGCCCGTCACAACCCCCGCAACGCGCCTCGTCCAGCTCGACGGCACATCCTGCCGCAGGAGCTGCGCCACCATGCTGCACACCCATCGCCAGTGCAGCGCCAGGTGCAGCACGACCACGCCGATCAGGATCACCGCAATCCACCAGTGCACGTCACCCCACTCGTGCCGCGTCAGCCCCCAAAGCGTCCGTGGATTGCCGCGTCCCATCGGCACCCATCGCAGCAGGAATCCGGTAAGCACCATCAGCAAGGCGAGCACTGCGATGATGGTGTCCACGATGAAATTGAGCATGTTTCGTGTCATGGCGTCCCTCATCGCGCTGGAACGCTCGGCTGACCGAAACATTGCCCTGGCCGCGCCATCACCGCACCCCTCGCATGCCCTGTGGCGCAGCAAAATGGCACGGGCGCCCTTGCCCGTGCGGACCCATCACCCAAAGATCCGCACGAGCAGGACACCCGTGCCACCGACAATCAGCAACTAACAACTGGCAACTGGCAACTCGCAACCTCATCGCTGCCTGCTGCCTGCTGCCTGCCAACTACCACTCCTTCCCGTTCTTCCGCGTGCCGCAGAAGTTGACCTCGATGCCCAGGGCATTGGCCATCGCAGCCTTCACCATCGCGGCGCGATCGGCGTCGGCTGCCGATTTGGCGTAGACGCACTGGATGTGGTTGGACTGGTGCTTGGCCATCATCTGGTCGCGCGTCACGCCATAGGTGACGGCGTGCATGATCGGCCACTGCGGCGTGGTGGCATCCCAGCGGCGCTGGGTTTCCTCGATCGGCAGCTCGACAACGCCGCCCCGGCCGATGTCCATCTTCAGGCGGTTGTCAGCCACGTAGATGCGCGACCAGACGATCTCGCCCGGCTTGCTGATGCCCTTGAGCGTCGAACCGCCCAGGCGGAAGTACATCGGCGGCTGACGCTCGCCAACCGCGCCAGCCCATCCGCCGATGAAGTGCGCCGGCGGCGCAGCGCCCGAGATCTCGAACACCCAGACGTACTCGTCGGTCGTGCCGCTGCGGTCGATGTCTCCCCAGCGGAGGTCGTGCAGCGTGTTCTCTACCGGCTGGCCCATCGCCTTGTGCACGCGATAGGTGATCAGGCCGTCGAGGCCCGCGCATTCGTCCACTTCGTTGAAGTGGGGCAGCGGCTCGCCCTTGTAGAGCACGCGCTTGCCGTCGCGGCTGGTGACGGGCGGGCGGTCGGTATTGTTGAGGGTGCCTTCCACCAGGTCCGACGCCGGCAGCAGGTCCTTCAGACCCTGCTGATACTGGATGCCGATCGCGCTGCAGCCGAAGTCGTCGGCGATCCGCATCGCCGCGATGTACATCTTGCACTGCAGGAGGATCTGATCGTTGGTCAGATCCGTGTCGGGGTTGCGCCCGAGCTTGAACTTCATCCCCTTGGCGTCGATCCATTTGCGCACGGCGCGGGCTTCGCGGTCGCTGACCTGCGTCGTCTCGTAGTACAGCGCCGACTGGCTGAGGCGCTCCTTGAAGACGCCCGTGGTGTGCAGCAGGTGATCGGGGATGATGGCATTGAACATGCCCATGCATCCCTCGTCGAAGACGCCCATGATCGCTTTGTCGCGCTGGAGCTGAGCCGCCAGGGCGTCGCCGAGCTTGCGCTCCTTGCTGCCGATCTTCACGTCGTTGAACTTCGTGACGTGCGTGATGCGATGCTTCGCCTGACCGGTGGTCAGCCACGTGTGCAGGAAGTTGAGGAAGAAATCGTCGGTGAAATCCTCGCTCCAGATGGTGGAGTAGTTGACGCCGGCTTTGGTCAGCGAGCCGTTGAGGTTGAGCATGCCGACCAGGCCCGGCCAGGTGCCCGACCAGTTGGCGCAGGTGAGGATCGGTCCGCGATGCGTCGTCAGCCCGGACAGCACATGGTGCGTGTACTGCCAGACGCTCTCAGCCACGATCAGCGGGGCGGTGGGGTCGAGCTTCGAGAAGACGGCCATCCCCTCGGCCTGCGACGAGATGAAGCCGTGCTTCTCAGCCGCCTTGTACGGATGGGCGCGGACGACATCGTAGCCCAGCTTGCGGATGGCGCGGGTGAGCTGCTGCTCCATCTGCCTCTGCGCCGGCCAGCACATCTGGTTGGCGCTGAGGCGCAGGTCGCCGCTGGCCAGGAGGTAGACCTGCTTGCTGCGAAGCTTCGCGGGCTTGGGGAGCGAAGGGATCTTGTAAGCCGACATGGTGAGTTCTCCGCTGAGGACAATCGTTTGCACGCCCGTCGCGTGACGGACCCGATGGCATCATAAAGGCCGCGTTGCCTCCGCACAATTCCCGTTGCAGAATCGCGCCAAGGGGAAGGGGCGAAGCGACGAAGGGGGATAGACCAGGGAATCAGGTGAACCGATGAGCAGGACAGCGCAAGCCTAGGGCACACTTTTTGCGTGCCGCGCGGGTCCTAACAACTGGCCACTACCAACTGACAACTACCAACTGGCAACTGGCAACTAACAAATGCCCCAAACAAAAAGCACCGGGCCGAAACCCGGTGCTTTCGTAGTCTTCGACAGCTTCCGCCGCGATCAGTCCTTCGGCGGTTCCTTGGCGTTCAGCCAGGGCATCATCTTCCGCAGCTTGCGGCCGGTCACCTCGACCGGGTGCGTGTTGTCCTGCTCGTACAGGCGCTTGAAGTTCTTCAAGCCGCCCTCGTACTCGGCACGCCATTCCCTGGCGAACTGGCCGGACTGGATCTCCGACAGGATCTGCTTCATCGCCTTCTTGGTCTCGTCGGTGATCACGCGCGGGCCACGGGTCAGGTCGCCGTACTCGGCTGTGTTGCTGATGGAGTACCGCATGTAATCCAAGCCACCCTGGTAGATCAGGTCGACGATCAGCTTCACCTCGTGCACGCACTCGAAGTACGCCATTTCCGGCGGATAGCCGGCTTCGATGAGCGTCTCAAACCCAGCCTTGATCAGCGCCGACAGGCCGCCGCACAGCACAACCTGCTCGCCGAACAGGTCGGTCTCGCACTCATCCTTGAACGTCGTCTCGATGATGCCCGAGCGGGCGCCGCCGACGCCAGCCGCCCAAGCCAGGCCGATGTCGCGGGCCTTGCCGGTGGCGTTCTGGTAAACCGCCAGCAGGCAGGGCACGCCGCCGCCTTTCTCGAACTCCGACCGCACCAGATGGCCCGGCCCCTTCGGGGCGACCATGATCACATCCACGTCCTTGGGCGGAACGATCGTCTTGAAGTGAATGTTGAACCCGTGCGTGGCGCCCAGGCACTGGCCGGGGCGGAGGTGCGGAGCGATGCTCTTCTGGTACACCTCCGGCTGGACCTCGTCCGGCAGCGTCATGATGACCAGGTCCGCCTGCTTGACGGCATCTTCGATGCTGAGCGGATCGAACCCCTTCTCGATGGCCAGCCGGCCGTTGGCGGAATCGCGGCGGTTGGCCACGATCACCTTGATCCCCGAATCCCGCAGGTTCTGGGCGTGGGCATGGCCCTGCGATCCAAAGCCGATGATCGCCACCGTCTTCCCCTGCAAGCCGGTCAACGGGGCATCCTTCTCGTACAGCATCTTGACTTCTGCCATTGTCGGTAATCCCTCGGAAAAAGAGCAAAACAGGAATCGTAATGATGGGGGGGGAGCGTGTCAAAGACGGCAGCAGGCAGCAGGC
>ERZ777003.4204-NODE-4204-length-12510-cov-8.337455_pt1 | contig 12510 bp, 8 predicted proteins | sample MGYA00374956_ERZ777003 | MGnify/ENA primary metagenome ERZ777003 (study PRJEB29302, sample SAMN06268252) | bioreactor metagenome | isolation source: Joint BioEnergy Institute, California, USA | place: USA:Joint BioEnergy Institute, California, USA | collected... | reverse complement strand
ATGCGGATGCTGTCTCGCACGGGGTCGATGACGGCCTGCAGTGCCGCGACCAGCCTGACCTTGTCGGCCTCGTTGCAGACCACTTCGAAGACGGACTTCTGGACGCGGTGACCGTACGCCTCACAGATCTTGGCTACCCTGCGGAGACGACGCTCCCCCGCCGGGGTGACGGTCTCGACGTCGTACGTGATGAGAAGGTCCACGTCAGTTGACCGTCCAGGGCTGATATGCCGGCAGGTCACCGCGCAGATGCCGGGCGAGCAGCCTGGCCTGTACGAGCGGAAGCAACGCCGCCTCCACCTCCCGCTTCAGCTGGGCGTGGGGCCAGCCGCGTCGCCGGCTCTCCTGCCAGGCGGCCAGCACAGTCTTGCGGCCGGCTTCCGTGAGCCGGTACGCCCCGTTGGGCAACCTCTCGAAGTCGTCCGTCGACAGTTCGCGACGGTTGAGCATGGTGAAGGCGAGTCTGTCTGCCAGCAGGGGCCGGAACTCCTCCATCAGGTCGAGCGCGAGGGCAGGCTTGCCGGGACGTACCCCGTGGAGGAAGCCGATGTACGGATCCAGCCCGACCTGTTCGAGCGCACCGTGCACGGCGACGCGCAGCAGGCCGTAGAGGAAGGAAAGAAGGCAGTTCACCGGATCGGTGGGGGGACGCTTACTCCGACCGCCGGTCGACCACTGTTTGTCGGTGACGAGGTACGGCAGCGCGGCGAAGTAGTCCCGGGCCGCGATGCCTTCGACTCCTAGTATCTCGTCGACCTTCCCCGCCTCCCTGAGCATGGGCAGCCGCTGGGCGAGGAGTTCGGCGGATGCCCGCAGTGCCGTCTGCCGCTGCCCCTTGGCGTCCCGTGCCGCGCGCAACAGCACCTGCCGCGAGTTGTGAATCTTGCCCGCGACGAATGCCGCCGCGATCCGTCGTCGGGCGTCCTCAGCGTCCGCCGCGCGGTGTTGCGCCTGTCGAAGCAGAGGATTGCCGCTGGTCGGGCCGGCGACCCGGGCGCGGAAGCGGCCGAAGCCGGTGAGCCAGCTGACCGAACGGCCGTCGTCGGCGCATCGGAGGAGCAGCTCGTCGGTGATGTTCACCCCGCCGAACAGGACCAGGTGGTCGAGGCGGACCAGGGGTAGGAGCCGGCGACCGGGCTGTTCAGGGTGGTAGATGCGGATCGCGTCGCCGTCGAGGTGCAGGTTGGTACCCGGTGTCTGCACGTACAGGGTGTTGAGCAGCTCAGTCACGCCATGATCCGAGAGGTCGAGGGCTGAACAGGTCCGCCTGCGGTCTGATCCGGCCGCCGGTGACCTCGGGTAGACAGTCGTCGCGCAGGGAGCACCTCCGACAGCGGGTGCCGTGGCGTGCAGGCGGCAGACGCTGGTCCGCCAGCAGGCGTCGGACCGCCTCGGCGGCCTCGATCGCCCGCGCGACCAGATCCGGGTCGATCACGACCTGGTGCCGCCGGTGCTCGGCAACCGAGTAGACGTAGCCGACCGGTACCTCGAAACCTGCTTCCATCAGGCAGAGCGCCTGCCCGGCCAGCTGCACCTCGGCCGGGCCGCCCGGTCGATACCGGCCGACCTTGTACTCGACCGGCGCCGCCGTCCCGCCGGTGAACTCCACGACGTCGCAGACGCCGCGAAGGCCGTACGTCTCGCTGGCGACCGGCAGGGACCGCACCACGGTGACGCCGGCTCGCCGGGTGAGTCCCGGCAGGTCGACGTTCTGGTGGCTCAGATCCCCGCGTACGGTGTCCGCGTTCTCCGCCCAGACCCCTTCGACGTGGATCAGGGCCGTCTGCCGGTCGCAGTAGGCGTGATGCTCAAGGGCGGACAGCGGGACCTCCCAGGTCCCGCTGTCACCCGGACCGACCGTCACGGCCAGAGGTTGACGAGTTGGGTCAGCTCGACGCCCTCCGGCAGCCCGTCGGTGTCGACGGTGAGTCGGTAGTCCTGGTACTGCCGGGCCGCCTTCTCCTGGTTGGTCCGCTCGACCCTGATCCGTTCGGTGAGGCTGGCAGCCGGTGCGACGCCGAGCGCGTCAGGGTGGCTGAAGACGAACAGACCGCAGAGTTTCATGTCGCCTCGGGTCGCGGAGCGGTCGTGGTCGAACATCAGGCTGACGGCCCGCCACAGCATCGCGAGGTCGTCGGAGGTGACGCCGGTCTTGGCGGCACGCGGGGCCGAGAAGTAGGCGTGCGCCCGGTAGAGCCCGTAGGGCACGGTCCACTTCGACCCCATCTCGGTCCGCTCACCCTTGTCGATGTCATCCTGACGGGTCTGGGTGACCCGGGTGATCGCGTGGTCGATGGGCAGCACCGGGTCGATGCTGCGGGCGAAGGTGAGCTGGAGAGGGCCGCGCACCTGGCCCGCCCCGCCCTTGGAGCCGGTCAGCACCGCGCCGAACATCCGGATGTCGAAGTAGTGCTCACACAGCCACCGCTGTGCGTCCTCCGGCCGGCCCGGCTGGGCCTGCCACGCCTCCTCGATCCGGGTGTTGAGGGCGTGACCGGCCTCGACGAAGATCCCGTACCGCGCGTCGTCGCCACGCAGCAGGGCCACCGTGTCGCGGATCTTGCGCTTGAGCGCGACGTCGGTCACCAGCCCCTGGCCGGTCTCGTCGTCGGTACGGGGCTGGTTGCCCCCGTCCGGGTCGCCGTTCGGGTTGCCGTCGGTCACGTCGAAGAGGAGGACGATGTCGTGACGGCGTGACGGGTCGAGGTGTGCCTCGGTCATTCGGCGTCTCCTTCCGAGGGAAGCTGCTCGTCGATGGGCGGGACGTCGGTGGCCTTCTTGTTGGCCGCGGCGGCGATCCGTTCGGCGCGCAGTGCGGCCCGCTGCTGGTGGTAGCCGAGGACGAACTGTGCCTTCTGCGCCAGGACCGCGCTGCTCGGGATGGACTGCCTGTCGTCCATCAACCCGAAGATCTCCTCAAGTCGCCTGGCGTACGCGTTCGCCCAGGCCGGCCGACGCAGCGGCCCTCGTAGCCGGCGCAGCCAGGCCGTCGCGCTCCGCTGGCCGTTGACCAGGACGGCCCGCGGGTTCGTGATCGCCCGCCCCATGTAGCGCTCGGCGAAGCTGGTGTTCAGGGGCTGCTTGGCGGCCCGGTAGACCGCCTGTTGCAGGTCGTCGAGCACGGCGAAGGCCCGGCCCGACAGGTAGGCGGGGTCCTTGCTTTCCAGGTTCACGGTCGGTGTCAGCCTTTCTGTTTCATCGGGAGACAGCCCGGGGCGGCGACGCATCGCCAGGCGGATCAACGCGGCCCTGGCGGGATCGACGCGGCCGTCGGCCCGAATCCGGTTGAGCACGTGCGTGAGCAGCTTGGGCGGCAGCGGACGACGCAGCAGCGCGGTCCGGAGCAAACCGGCGAAGATGTCGGCGGGACGATCCTCACCCTTGGCGCCGAGCTGCACCCAACTGCCCGCCGCACCACCCCGACCAGGCTGCCACCGTCCGGTTGCACGGACGAGCTGACTGAGGCGGATGTGGACCGGCTGTCCTGACCAGTCGACCATCTGGTGGTCCGCGAACCAGGCCCGGACGTTGTCCTTGACCCGGGGCAGCGGCATCTCGACCCAATCCCGCACCACCACCCGGGCGACGTTCCCGCTCACCGTCACCGAGCAGAAGGTCGAGAAGTCGTCGACGTCGGGTTCCTGCCCGGCGACCGGGGCGGTCTGCAGGGCGGTCGCGTCGCCGAGGCTGGGGTCGTCGAGCGATTCCATCACGTCGAACGTGGACCCGCCGACCAGCCACCAGACCAGTCGCGCGTTCTGGCCGGGCAGCGTGCTGCTGTGCCGCTCGCTGTCGAGCAACGCGGTCAGCGACGACATGAAGGTCAGGCCACAGGTGACGCAGATCGGCGTGTGGCCGAGAAACTTCTGCAGCTCGTAGCCGTGTACCGCCTCGTTGATGCTGACCAGCGACGCGCTGTTGGTCGCCCCCGGAAGCAGGCGTCGCGGAATCTGGGTCGGGATCGTCTTGAGCAGTTCCCGTACCTCGCCGCAGACGAGACACCGACCGGCCCGACCGAGCCCTTTCCGACCGGCGGCCACCGTTGCCCAGTAGCGGCGCGCGGACTCGTGCTCGCACGCGACCTGGCCGTCGACGACGAACGCGACGAGGTCCGCACGGCTCCACCTCGCCGGCTTAAGGATTCCGCTGGCCCGGCCGGCCGCGTAGAAGGCGGCGATCGCCGGCGCGGGACCGTCCGGCTCGGCCGCCGCCCAGTCGCGAACCAGTTCCTGGAAGGCGAGGTGCTGCCTGGCCACCCGGTCCGGGTTGCCCCCGTCGTCGGAGACCCAGCCCAGCACGTACTCGACGGTGTCGGCGGCGAGCGCGGGGGCGATACCGACCGTCCGGGTCACGGCGGGCACCAGCCGGTTCGCGCCGTACCGCTGTCCGCTCACCGACGGGTCGGCGGTGTCGGTCATCTCGATGCTGACCGGGCGGCCGTCACCGGTCAGATAGAGCAGGAAGCGGACCGGCTTCCGGGTGTAGAACGGCGGAACGACGTCGTCCGTGGTTTCGGCGTACTCGACGAGCCGGCGCAGCAGCATCAGGCCGCCCCTGGTGTGGGAAGGTCCAGTTCCATACCGCGTTCCGGAACGATGAGCACACCGTCGGTCACGGTGGCGGCGAACCACTCCATCCGGACACCGCCGGCCTTGTCGCGGTGAATCGAGTGCAGCATGATGCCGAGGTTCTCGTTGATGTCGTGCTGGCGATCCGTGCCGTCCGGCCAGCCGAACCGCGCGCTGAACTCCCGCGTACCGAGGTAGGGCTGCTGGAAGCAGGCGCCGCGACGGACCCGGCGGCGAAGCTGGTCGCGATACGCCGCGGCCGGCTTGTCCGCGTGCGGCGCGGTGACGACGTGCGCGTGGATCCGGTAGGCGACGTCACGCAGGCAGACGGCGTTACGCTGGTCGCGGTGTCGCACGGTGTCGACACGCCGGCTTCCCCGGATCGCCTCGGACAGTGGCGCCACGTCGGTGGTCTCGTTGCGCCGGATCGTGAACTGGCGGATCGGCTTGAGGATCTCGATCGCGACGATGTCGTAACGTATCTCCGGCTTCCAGAAGATGGACTCCAGGACGCCGACGGCCGCCGACGGGGTCATGACCGGGTACGTGACACGTTCGACCTTCAGCTCGGGGCGGGAGAAGAGGGCGGCCTCGCCGGAGACCTGGACCACCACCGGCAGGTCGCCTTCGCGGCTCCGGCGCAGGGTGATGCCGTCGACCACGTCGGTTGTCACAGCACGAACTCCTCGATGTGCGGATCGAAGCTGATGCCGGTCGCCTGGTCGTAGCTGCCGAGCCACTCGACCAGGGCGCCGGCCCGGACCTCGCTGCCGACGATCGGGCGCATCCACGCCCTGACAGCCCCGTCGCGAAGCACGCCGGTGTGCACGGTCGTGGTGTAGGGCTGGAGCCGCCGCAGGTCCCGCAGGTCGGGCACCGGGGCGGTCCGGATCCGCTCGACGAGGTCGGCGATCTCGGCGCGTTCCTCCGGCGTCTCGCCGCCCTGCGGGGTGACCACCGCCACGCCTTCGTCGCGGATCAGCCGGAACGCTTTCGACCGGTCCCGCGGCCTGGACGCTTCCGACCGGTCCCGTGTGTCCCGTTCGCGGTCGATCAGCGGTCCGTCGGCGACGGTCTGGAACGCCCAGTTCCGCCGGGCCTGTTGGATGCGCTGACCGACGTGGGCGGCGTCTTCGAGGTTCAGGGCCTGGTAGACGCTGCGGTAGTAGGCGGTGAGGGCGTGGACGTCGTCCGGTTCCGCCTTGTCGGGCCCGAAGTGGTTCCGGGCGATGCTGGCCAGCTTCCGGTACGACGCGGGTTGGCCCCCGTCGGCGGGCGCGAAGATGATGACGCGGCCCCGCTCGATCCGGCCCTCACGGTTTGCCCGCCCGGCCGCCTGCAGCAGCGAGTCGGCTGGCGCCATCGCCCGGAACACCACCGGGAAGTCCAGGTCGACACCGGCCTCGACAAGCTGGGTGGCGACCAGCAGCACGGGCTCGCCGGCCCGCAGCCGTTCGGTGACGGTCCGCAGGACCCGCTGGCGGTGGGCCGGGCACATCCGGGTGGAGAGGTGCCACGCGACGTCGGCGAGCCCACGGTCACGCCAGGTCTCGTACACGCTGCGGGCGTCGGCGGTGGTGTTCACGATCACCAGTGCCGCTCCGGACGCCGCGTCCTCCACGCGGCCGTTACCACCGGGCGGCAGCGTCGCCGCCGCCTCGTCCGCGACGTCGGCCAGGGTGGGTGCCGGCTCCAGCCGCCACTCGTACGTCACCCGGCGCAGCCGCTCCGTCAGCGCGGGTACGTCTGTGACCAGGTCGAACCGGTCGAGGTTGGCAAAGGTACGCAACGCCCAGAAGTCCGGCTGGGTGGCTGAGCAGAGCAGCACGGTGGTGCCGAAGTGCTCGACCAGCAGGCGCAGGCCGTCGAGGATCGGCACCAGCATCTCGTGTGGGAGCGCCTGGACCTCGTCCAGCACGATCACCGCGTTGGCGAGCCGGTGGATCCGTCGCATCGCGGAGGGCTTGCGGGCGAAGAGTGACTCGAAGAGCCGGACGAAGGTGGTGACGACGAAGGGCGCGTCCCAGTTCTCAGCCGCCTGCTTCCCCCACCGGCCGCCGGTTGTCGAGTCGTCGAAGTCGACCTGGCTGTGGTGCTCCAGCACCACCGGCTCGCTGCCCGGCTCGTCCAACAGCTCTCGGTAGACCGCCGCGTTCTGTTCGGTGATGGTCAGGAACGGTACCGCCACGATCACTCGTCGCTGCCCGTGCAGCGCCGCATGCCGCAGCGCGAACCCGGCCGAGGCAAGGGTCTTGCCGATCCCCGTCGGCGCGGGCAGCCGGAAGATCCCGGGCTTCCGTTCCGCCGCCGAGAGGCAGTCGGCGTACACCTGTTCGCGCAGCCCGTCCACCGGTGAAGGGGGACGCCCGGCGAGCATCGCCGCCCTTCGTCGCTCGAAGCGCGCGAAGAGCTCGGCGAAGTCGGCGTCGGGGCGTACGCGAGGCGCCGGCAGCTGCTGATGGTGAGCCTGGGTGTCGAGCACATCCGCGTCGACCAGCGCGCTGAAACAGAGCCGCATCGCCATTTCGGCGACGAGCGGGTCACGCCACGGCTCCGGAATCGCCGAACTCAGATCGCGAGGTAGCTCCGGCAACAGGCTGGGAAGAGCAGCCTCAGCAGACACGATGTCATCGTGCAGCTTGCGCAGCGATGTCCGGAACTGAGGCTTGAACAGTTCCCAGTCCGGCAGGCCACCGTGATGCCCGAAGATACCGAGGGCGAACCGACCCAATCCTCGCTCGTGCGCGATCCGGGTGCCCAGCGCCTTGTGGTCGATCCCGACGGGCCCTCCGGTGACCGCGGCCTTCGCCAGGCCCTCCTGCCAGGCATCGGATGCCTTGCCGCAGTCGTGAAGAAGACCCAGCCAGTACGCCAGGTCGCCCCCGCCGAAAGGTTGAGCGAATGTCCGGGCGAGCTCAGCGGTGCCTCGCAGATGGTCTGCGAGAGAATGCCAAATGTTCGTGCCGGGAGCGGGGCTGTGCGCCCACAGTGGACCTCTAATAGCCACAGGCCATCCTCAACCAATTCGCGACCCTGTCGACCACCCGGCTAATCATCCAGTCGAAACGTGAACCGTCAACCCCCAAACCAGCAACTGTCAGATTCCCGGCAGCCGTGGGCCGGGCCACGGCCCGACCCACGGCTGTGCTGTAAGGCGCACCCGCCTCCAGTCCGGTCATGATGTTTCGATCCTCGGCGGCTCCAAGAGCCACCGCAGCCTCGCCTAGCCCAAGAGTCCGCCCACAGGCATCCGCCCGGAGACTTCGAACCCGCGCCACGGCGTCCTCAGCAAGTGCTGTACGAGGGCGTGTCTGCCATCCGGGGCAGCCGCAGAGCCAGCATAGTTCATCATGACGGGGCTGGACTACGGGCGCAGCAAGCTTGCGTCCACACAGGACTGCATGGCAGGATCCCGATCGCACTACGTGGCGAGGACATGGCGGATCTGTCGCCTTGATGGTCGGAAGGCGGCCCGCTGGTGGAGCAGCGGACCGCCATGCCTCCGGGTTGTGTCTGTCCCCTGACGAGGAGGCCATATGAGCGTAGAGCAAGTGTCCCGACCGCGATCGCGCGGCCGACCGGCAAGGGATCCCGATCCACGTCTACCGATCAAGTGGGCGGTGATCCTGGCTCTGAGCACAGGTTGCGGGCTCCTCATCGGCAGTGCCGAGGGGATCGGGGCCGGTCTCCTTGCGTCCCTTGGCACGCTCGGACTGCTCTACCGTGTCGTGAGAGATCAATAAGGTCGTGGCTAACGCCCCTCCCAGAGTCCGTGCTCGCGGACGCGGGTAAGGGAGCCGCAGCGTCGGTGCCGGTCAATGGCGAGGTCTCCGGTGGATGGCTCATCGGCGAAGAGGCCGTCGACGGAGACCTCGTGACCGCGACACGGTCCGAGGCGGAATGACCTGACCGTCGTGCGATAGGCGACGCTGGGATCATCTGCTACCCGTGGGGCGTCGGCCTCATCGGCGGCCGGCATGACCTGAGCGGCAGCTCATTGACGGGGCAGGCGGTCGCCATGTCGTCGCGCCAGTTGCGATCCTCACCCGGCCCGAAGACCGGGTGCAGGTCGTCGACCGCCCGCCAGGTAATAGGGGAGCCGAAGCTGTTGCGATCCTCACCCGGTCCGGAGACCGGGTGCAGCGCCTGACGCCGAGCCGCAGATCTCCATGGACCTGTGGTTGCGATCCTCACCCGGTCCGGAGACCGGGTGCAGCACCGACGCTGCCGACCGCCCCGTCGGCCGCCTACCGGTTGCGATCCTCACCTGGTCCGGAGACCGGGTGCAGCGGGCGGAGCCGGCCAGGTCTAGGCCCTTGTCGGCGTTGCGATCCTCACCCGGTCCGGAGACCGGGTGCAGCGGTCGACCGCCGCGTGGCGGCCGACCTTGGCCATGGTTGCGATCCTCACCCGGTCCGGAGACCGGGTGCAGCGGGCGGAGCCCGGCCGTTCCGGCCCGGAGGGCCGGGAGTTGCGATCCTCACCCGGTCCGGAGACCGGGTGCAGCGGTCGACCGCCGCGTGGCGGCCGACCTTGGCCATGGTTGCGATCCTCACCCGGTCCGGAGACCGGGTGCAGCGTCGACAACTTGGCCGTGGCGATGGACCCGGCCGGGTTGCGATCCTCACCCGGTCCGGAGACCGGGTGCAGCGCGGTTCATGAGCCGCAACGGCTGAGGCAGCCGGTCGTTGCGATCCTCACCCGGTCCGGAGACCGGGTGCAGCCCTTGGACGTGGATCTCGATCTCCTCAAGAAACGCGTTGCGATCCTCACCCGGTCCGGAGACCGGGTGCAGCTTCGACGCCCCGGAGGACCAGGGCGCCGACATCGTGTTGCGATCCTCACCCGGTCCGGAGACCGGGTGCAGCCGGCCTCTGGCGGGCTGGCCGGGGCCGGGGCGCCCCGTTGCGATCCTCACCCGGTCCGGAGACCGGGTGCAGCGCACTGCCGGTGGTCGACGCACCAGTGGGTGCCCCCGTTGCGATCCTCACCCGGTCCGGAGACCGGGTGCAGCAGCTCGTCGTAGGCCCTCACGGGGCACGCTCCAACTGGTTGCGATCCTCACCCGGTCCGGAGACCGGGTGCAGCGTGACCACGTCGAGGGGTTCAACAGCCAGGGCGGGGCGTTGCGATCCTCACCCGGTCCGGAGACCGGGTGCAGCGACCTGGCAGGACGGGGTCGACGCGCTCGACAGCACGTTGCGATCCTCACCCGGTCCGGAGACCGGGTGCAGCACGCCCTGGCGGCGATCGATCCCGAGCTCGTCGGCAGTGTTGCGATCCTCACCCGGTCCGGAGACCGGGTGCAGCTTGAGCACCACCGACTTGTCGTCGCCGGCGTTGCTGTTGCGATCCTCACCCGGTCCGGAGACCGGGTGCAGCTACGCCGTTGTCGTCGACGTACGTCCACAGGCCGATGTTGCGATCCTCACCCGGTCCGGAGACCGGGTGCAGCTTGCCTTCCTTCTTGCGTGCAACTTGCAGATCGCAAGTTGCGATCCTCACCCGGTCCGGAGACCGGGTGCAGCGCTCCACAAGCCGTACGTGGTGCACCAGTTCGACAAGGTTGCGATCCTCACCCGGTCCGGAGACCGGGTGCAGCCGCGGCCGAGGTCGTGCCGCGGATCGCCGTGATCGAGTTGCGATCCTCACCCGGTCCGGAGACCGGGTGCAGCACGTCCAACTCAGTATCCGTAACCCGTTGCCGGGCGTTGCGATCCTCACCCGGTCCGGAGACCGGGTGCAGCTGGTCTCCCTGGAGCAGTGCGCGCCGGTCTACCAGGTTGCGATCCTCACCCGGTCCGGAGACCGGGTGCAGCGTGATCCGGACGACCCGTTCTACCCTCCCCCTCCGGAGGTTGCGATCCTCACCCGGTCCGGAGACCGGGTGCAGCAGTCGTCCGGACCTCGCCCGGCGCGAGCGGGCACGCGTTGCGATCCTCACCCGGTCCGGAGACCGGGTGCAGCACGTGCGAGCAGCATCCGCACCCTGCTCGGCCGCAAGTTGCGATCCTCACCCGGTCCGGAGACCGGGTGCAGCGACCTGACCTTTGGTGGGACATCGGCCTATCAGCCCCAGTTGCGATCCTCACCCGGTCCGGAGACCGGGTGCAGCGCCGACCGCGTCCACCGCAGTCGACCCCAGCTCGCGGTTGCGATCCTCACCCGGTCCGGAGACCGGGTGCAGCGGGTTGTCGCGGGCCCGGACGATGCCGCCCCACTCGCCGTTGCGATCCTCACCCGGTCCGGAGACCGGGTGCAGCCGTGGATCGGCAGCCCGACCAGGCCGGCGCGCAGACAGTTGCGATCCTCACCCGGTCCGGAGACCGGGTGCAGCCAGCAAGCGCAATCCCTGGGTCGCGCAGCCGGTGGAGTTGCGATCCTCACCCGGTCCGGAGACCGGGTGCAGCGACACCAAGATCGCCGAGAGGTCCGCCGAGCGGCTGTTGCGATCCTCACCCGGTCCGGAGACCGGGTGCAGCGCGGCCCCGGTGGTGCCGGTACCCGACGACCACCGAGTTGCGATCCTCACCCGGTCCGGAGACCGGGTGCAGCGGGTGCCCGAGCAGGAGCTGATGCGACACGCGCCCGTGTTGCGATCCTCACCCGGTCCGGAGACCGGGTGCAGCGCCGGACCGCACGTGCCGTAGCTCGTACTCCAACACGTTGCGATCCTCACCCGGTCCGGAGACCGGGTGCAGCTTGCTTTCGCTGGGCTCGAACTCAGGTAGGCCGGCGATGTTGCGATCCTCACCCGGTCCGGAGACCGGGTGCAGCACGCTCGCCCTGGACCATCCGGGCGTGCGGCACCTGTTGCGATCCTCACCCGGTCCGGAGACCGGGTGCAGCGACCCCATCGTCGAACTGCTGCACCTCAAGCAGCCGATGTTGCGATCCTCACCCGGTCCGGAGACCGGGTGCAGCAGTCAGGCATCCACCGTGGCACGATCTTCGACTGGATGTTGCGATCCTCACCCGGTCCGGAGACCGGGTGCAGCGCCGAGCGTGAGCTGGGCACGGTTGCTGTTGCCGGTGTTGCGATCCTCACCCGGTCCGGAGACCGGGTGCAGCCCGCACCCCGAAGTCATCCAGAAACCGAACGTAGCTACGTTGCGATCCTCACCCGGTCCGGAGACCGGGTGCAGCCGGCCGAGTGTGAGCTGGGCACGGTTGCTGTCACCGGTGTTGCGATCCTCACCCGGTCCGGAGACCGGGTGCAGCCCAGCCAGCGGAGATACCGCCGCTCCTCGAACCGGGCGTTGCGATCCTCACCCGGTCCGGAGACCGGGTGCAGCCGGCCAGCTCCAGGCCCTCCATGGACGCACGCCTGTTGCGATCCTCACCCGGTCCGGAGACCGGGTGCAGCTCGGACAGGGGGTGTGCATAGTGTGCAGACCCAAGTGTTGCGATCCTCACCCGGTCCGGAGACCGGGTGCAGCACGCGCGGCTGCCGACTGTACCCGCACACACGAGGAGACGTTGCGATCCTCACCCGGTCCGGAGACCGGGTGCAGCTCGTCATGGCGTGTCCGGGACGAGTTCCAGGATCGAGAGTTGCGATCCTCACCCGGTCCGGAGACCGGGTGCAGCGCCTGGGCATCCCCGGCGCGCGCGCCGACTGGCACGTTGCGATCCTCACCCGGTCCGGAGACCGGGTGCAGCCGCCGAGGTCGGTCCGGATGTGCACGACCCCCTCGGGGTTGCGATCCTCACCCGGTCCGGAGACCGGGTGCAGCACCGCGGGTCATCGGGCGATCATCGCCGAGCTGGGGCGTTGCGATCCTCACCCGGTCCGGAGACCGGGTGCAGCGACGACCTGGACCGCCCCCCGCTGGCCGCCCGTCGAGTTGCGATCCTCACCCGGTCCGGAGACCGGGTGCAGCCATCCCGGTCCGTGATGTCCGCCTCGCTGAACAAGGCGTTGCGATCCTCACCCGGTCCG
>ERZ777003.4203-NODE-4203-length-12511-cov-9.860469_pt1 | contig 12511 bp, 12 predicted proteins | sample MGYA00374956_ERZ777003 | MGnify/ENA primary metagenome ERZ777003 (study PRJEB29302, sample SAMN06268252) | bioreactor metagenome | isolation source: Joint BioEnergy Institute, California, USA | place: USA:Joint BioEnergy Institute, California, USA | collected... | reverse complement strand
AGGCTGGCATCTAGGCCGACAGCTCCTCGGCCGCCAGAGCTCGCGCCGCGGCCCTGACGCGCTCCGCGTCTTCGAGCGACAGGTCCGACAGGAGCGGCAGGATCGGTCCCGTCGGGGCCACGCCTGCGGCGGCCACGGCGTGGTGGAGGACCCTCACTGGGTTCACGCTGTCGCGCAGGTCCTCGAGGGGTAGGAAGCGCGCCCGCAGCCTCTCGGCGTCCTCGAAACGGCCGGCCTTGAGATGCTCGAGGATGGCGGTCGACTGCCTGGGCCCCACACAGACCGACCCAGAGGTGAAAGCGCGCAGCCCGAAGCGTCGCCAGTGGACTATCGCCGGGCGCTCCCCTATGCCGCTGATGACGAGGTTGCTGTCGACCTTCGTCAGCAGGTCCTCGAGGTAGGCGTCTTGCGCCGGGTCCTGGCGCACGATCGCGTACTTGATGCCGCACACCAGCCCGTCCCCTACCAGCTCTGCGACGAGGTCGGTCGTGAGGAAGGTCTCCGACTTCAGGTAGACGATCACCGGTTTGCCGAAGCGCTCCGCTGCCTTACGGATGCCGGTGGCGGCGCCGGCGGGCGTGGCCGGCGAGACGAGCGGCAGCACCATCGCCGTAGGGTAGGCGTGGCCTCGGAGCACGTCGACGTGGTCGAGCATCTGGCCGAACGACGGTCCCACGGAGGGGATCAGCCACATGTCCTCGGGCGCCCACTCCGGCAGGCGGTCGAGGAGCTCCTCGTACTGCCGGAGCGAGATGTTGTAGAGGTTGGCGTTCCCGCCGTACATGGCCGTGGACACGCCTCCCTCCCGCAGGTAGGAGAGGAGGCGGCGGTTGGCCTCGCCGTCCAGCTCCAGGTCGGAGGTGCGCGCCAGCGGGGGGACCGCGATGACGGAGCGCTGCAGGTCGGCGTGAGTGACGGGGGTGGTCTTCACTCACGCACCTCCAGTGCGCTGCGACGGCGCGGCACCGGCGGCGTGGTGCAGGGCCGCGCCAGTAGAGTCGGTGAAGAACGGCTGCGCGGGCGGCCGTACCGTCTGGTGGGGGACGCGCGGGAGGATCGGCCTGCTCTTGAACTCCCTCACTATGGCGGCCAGCTCCTCAGCTGCTGCGGCGAGCACGGCCGCGCCCTTCTCGGCGGTGGCCTTCGTCGGATCGCCCTTCACGCCGTCGCGTGTGACCACGCTCCAGAACTCGGTGAGCCCCACGGCGTTCCTGTAGCCAGCAGGGGGCGCGCCGGTGAGATCGGACCAGAAGTGCGGGCTCGGGCCGAACGAGGTGTCGGCCTCGGCCTTGCTCATGTCCACGTGCTCGGGCTGGAGAGCGAGGTAGACGGACGTTTCCAGCTCGCACGCGTGGGCCGCCCAGTCGGACTCACGCAGGCTGTTGAACACCTCGCGCACCTTGGTCAGTTCCCACCAGGACAGCGAGCCGCAGTGAGCGTACGGGTGCTCGATCACGGTCAGCCGGGCGGCGATGTCGATGAACGGTCTGTTGCTGCCGTGACCGTTCACGAGCAGGATCTTGCGGAAACCGTGGTACACGAGGCTCCTCGTGATGCCGAGGAGGTAGTCGACGAACGCTTTCCAGTCGATGGTGATCGTCCCGGGGAAGTCGATGTGGTGCGGACTGTAGCCGTGAGTCACCGGCGGCAGCAGGACCACCTCGTCCGGGACGAGGCGTGCCGCGGCCTGGCAAACTCCATCGGCGAGGACCACATCGGTGTCGATGGGCAGGTGCCGCCCATGGTCCTCGAGCATGCCTACCGGGACGATGACGACCTTGCCCGCCACGGCCGCTGCGTCTACCTGGGGCCAGGTCATCTTCTCGAACCTGTACTGCGCCTCTCCAGCCATCCCCTCGCGTCCTTTCCGGCCCCGGAGAGCCCTAGGGCGACCACAAGCTCCGAGCGGTTCGTAGCCACTCGAGCTGCCTGCCGCTCAATAGACCGAACTCGTAGAACCTGAAGTGCCGCACCCCTCGCCGACTCACGGCCGCGAGGGACGAGACGAACGAACGCGCGTCCCCGAAGTTGCTGAGTTGCGCGAGCGCGTACACGGGCACTTCGGGTCCCGCTGCCTCGCGCGCGACCGCCACGGCCTCGTCGCAGCGCAGCTCGTCCCAGCCGGGGAAGACCTCGAAGCGGTACTCGCTGCGTACCGGGCGAATCGCCTCGTTGGGCACGCCAGTCACGCGGGCGTCCTGGCCCTCGGCGGAGTTGCTCCCCGTGCGCAGGCCCAAGCGGCGCGCCTTCTCGAGCACCTCGCGCTGCAACGAGGTCGCGGTCTCCGTCCTCACGGCCATGTAAGCGCTCAGGTCGGCGTCCTGTTCCACGAGAGCGCTCGCCTCGCCCGCCGCGTCGGCTCCGTCGGGCAGTCGGCTGAGCTCTCGGTCGACGGCGCGGGCGACGGCGCGTCTGAGGCTCGATGCGTCCACCTCTGCCTCTTCGGCCCTGGCGCGACAGTGCTCGCAGAAGCACAGCCCGAGGAGCAGAGCCGCGGCGGCGCTCGGCCGGACTGCCGCCTTCAGGTTGAGGAAGCCGTAGTCGTAGGGCAGGTAGCTGAGGGACTCCGTGACCAGGCCGGAGAGCGGGCCGTGGGAGAGCACCGCGTCGGTGATGGCATGCACGTAGGCGCGCACCAAGGGGTTGGCTGGGCAGAGCTGCGCGCCGTGCCTGTCTCCGAACGCGTTCTCGACGGCGAGGTCGGGTCGGCGCGAGGCCAGGTTGTGGTTGTAGAGGTAGACCACCCAGGCGATCGCCTGTAGGCCGCTCCCGGCGATGGCGGCGAGCAGATGGGAGACGTACTGCGGCCCCGCCACGTAGGGCGCCACCACCGGCTTCACGGGCCAAGCTCGGCCCAGCGTGGCGGGGTCGAACTGAACCGCCCCCAGCTCGCCGAACCTGACTCTGCCTCCGGTCGCGCGGGGCGTGAGGAAGGTCGCGACGTGGTAGGTGAACGAGAGCTGCACCGCGTCGACGCCGCGATCCCGGAGGTCCTCCAGAGCGGCCTCGGGGCCGTGAGCGTAGAGGTCCCAAGGGTACGCGTAAATGACCGCCCGCGGCGCGTCCCGACCCGGCGGCTCTAGGCGCCCGTCGTCGGCCGCGTTGACATGCCCTGGGGACTCCGCCATAATCCCTTCCATCACAGAATACAGATGGTATACCACTAGCGTTCCAGAAGCAGCGGCCGGAGACTGAGCCGCCCGTGAGTTAGGGGCCCGCACCGGCCGGAGGAAGGGGTCATGATGGCCGTACCCAGCCCGACGCGCGGTAGCCGGGCGAAGACGCGGAGCACGCCGTACGTGGACGTGGCGGTGGTAGGGCTGGGCGCGATCGGCGCGGCCCACGTGGACGCGGCGCTCCGCGCGCCATCGACCCGGCTGGCCGCCGTCGCCGACGTCGACGCGGCGCGGGCACGCGAGATCGCTGCCAAGGCGGGCTGCCCGGCGTTCGACTCCCTGCCGTCACTGCTCGAGGGAGCGGACGTTGACCTCGTGGTCGTGGCGACGCCGGACGCCCTCCACGTCGAGGTGGTGCAACAGGCGGCGGCCGCCGGTATGCACGTGCTGTTGGAGAAACCCCTGGCTACGACGGTCGAGGACGGCAGGACGATCCTCGCAGCGGTCCGTGAGGCGGGGGTGCTGTTCACGGTGGGCCACTGCTTGCGGTTCGACCCCAAGTACGTGGAGCTCGAAAGGCGCGTCTCGGCTGGCGAGCTAGGTGAGTTGGCCACCGTCTACGCGCGACGGCAGAACCAGGTCGGTGCGGTGGACAGGCTGAAGGGCCGTGTGTCGTCGCTGCTGTTCTTGGCAGTCCACGACATCGACATCATCAACTGGTACGTGAAGAGCCGGCCCGTCTCGGTCTACTGCGCCTCGGCTGCCAAGATCATGCGCGGCAAGGGCTACGCGGTAGACGACGTCTCGTTCACGACCATCCGCTACGAGAACGGCGCCGTGGGCGTCGTGGAGTCGGGGTGGCTGCTGCCTCCAAACTACCCGCGCACTGGTCACTTCGAGCTAGTGGCAACGGGGTCTCGAGGGGTGGCGCGCCTCGACGAGTTCGACGAGGGCCTGTGGGTGGCCAACGAGACCTTCAAGCACATACCGCTCGTCGACCGTCTGACGCCCCAGCTCCAGCACATGGCAGAAGCGATCATCCACGGCCGCGAGCCGTTGGTGAGCGGCGAAGACGGCTACAGCGCCATGGAGATCGCTCTGGCTGCTGAGGTCTCGGCGCGCGAGGGTCGCGTCGTCGAGCTGCCTCTGGCGCCGGCTTGAGGTGCCGAGAGGGGGAGAACCCAGACGGAAGGCAGGTGAGGAGAGCAGGTCCGTACGACGCAGAGGTTGAGAGGGAACGCGACGCCACTCGAAGGAGGCACATGAGACGCTCGCTCAGTTTACGCGGCACGATCGCCGCGATATCCGCGACCGCTGCGCTGCTGTCAGGGCTGGCCGGAGCCCAGACCCTGCGCATCGCCTACCTGACGAGCCCACCGACGCTCGACCCGCACATGAGCACCACCAGGGCCACCGCCGACATCGCCATCAACGTCTTCGAGAGCCTCGTGGGCTACGGCGAGGACTTCAGCATCAGGCCGCTGCTCGCCACCTCTTGGGAGGTGTCAGACGACGGCCTCGTCTACACCTTCAACCTCAAGCAAGGCGTGACGTTCCACGACGGCAGCGCGTTCACTGCCGAGGACGTCGTCGCCACCCTCAACCGCATCCGAGAGAGGGGCGCCTACCGCGCTCGGTTCGTCGATGTCACCGACGTCACGGCACTCGACGATCACACCGTGCGCATCACGCTCAGCCAGCCCAACGCAGCGCTCCTCAGCGCGCTCGCCGATCCGCTGTCAGGCATCATCCCGTCCGAGCTCGCGGGCGAAGCCGAGCTCACGGGCGAGCAGATCGTGGGCACTGGGCCGTTCCGCTTCGTGGAGTGGCTGCCGGACCAGCATGTGCGCCTCGCCCGTTTCGACGGCTACGTGATCAACGAGGGCGAAGCCAGCGGCAACAGTGGCCCGCGCCACGTCTACGTCGACGAGGTGCTGTTCATCCCCGTCCCCGAGGAGAGCGCGCGCGCCGCTGGGCTGCAGACGGGCGAGTACCACATCGTCGACGGGGTGCCCTACGGCGCCGGTCGCCGGCTGATGGAGAACCCCGACGTCGCGATCTTGCAGTTCGAGCAGTACATGAAGCCGTTCGTATACATCAACCAGCGCACGGATAGGATCACCAGCGACATCAACATCCGCAGGGCGATCCAGGCCGCGCTCGACCACGAGGAGATCATGGCGGTGGCCGCCGAGGGTTACGGCCGGGTGGACCCCTCCATCGCCTTCGGGGTCTGGAGCTCCGAAGCTGGCAGCGAGTACTTCAACATCGCGGACCCAGAGCTGGCGCGGCAGTACCTAGAGCAGGCCGGCTACGATGGCACTCCTCTGGTACTCGTAACCAACACGGACTACGACGTTATGTACCGCAGCGGCCTGATGATCCAGAGGCAGCTGGAGCGCGTCGGCTTCAACGTCGACGTGCAGGTGTACGACTGGGCCGGTTCGCGCGCGGTGCGCGACACGTTCGAGTACGACCTCTTCATCAGCGGCCACCTCCTACAAGAGGACCCGTCGGTCGTGGAGTTCCACCTGCAGCCTGAGACCTCGCCCTTCGCTTACGACGACCCGGTCGCCAGCGAGCTCCTCGACCGAGGTCGCCGCGAGACGGACTTCGAGGGGCGCAAGGAGATCTACTCCGAGCTGCAGCGCCGCGTCTACGAGCAGGTGGCCTGGATAAAGCTGTTCGACCAGAACACCTTCCAGGGTACTCGTGCCGATGTGACCGGCTACAGGCCGTGGCCGTACCTGCGAGCTTGGAACGTGCAGGTAGGCGACTGAGAGCAGGAAGGTCCGAAGCCAGGGTGGGGGGCCGCCAGCCCCCCACGCGCCCGGGCCGTCAGCTCGCCCGCCTCCACGAGACGCAACGAGCCGCGACCCTCTGGAGCTAGCCGCACGTGCTCATATACGCCCTACAACGAGCCGTAGCGACCGTGCCCACGGTGCTCCTCGCGGCAGTGCTGGCCTTCGTGCTCATCAGGCTGGCGCCCGGCGACCCGGCGGCTGCCTTCCTCAGCCCTGCTGCCACCCAGGACGAGGTGGCGGCCGTACGCCAGCGCCTCGGGCTCGACCTGCCCGTGCCCGTCCAGTTCGCCTACTGGTTCGGCAACGTGCTGAGGGGCGACCTCGGGCGCTCGTTCTTCCTCGGCCGAGACGTCACGACCGCCATCGCCGAGCGCATCCCCGCCACGCTTCAGCTCACCGTGCTCGCGCTCGCCTTCGCCCTCGTCGTCGGCGTGTCGGCCGGCGTGCTGGCGGCCGTGAACCACAACCGGCTCGTCGACCGCGTGGTGATGATCGTCTCGCTGCTCGGGGTCTCGGTGCCCGTCTTCTGGCTGGGTCTCCTGCTCATGTGGGTCTTCGCCGTGAACCTGCGCTGGTTCCCCACCGGCGGCTATGTACCCATCACCGAGGACCTCCTGGGCGGCCTGCGGTCCACGGCGCTGCCCGCGATCTCACTTGGCACGCTCCATGCCACGCTGATAGCCCGCATCACGCGCTCGAGCATGCTCGAGTACATGCGCAAGGACTTCGCGCGCACTGCGCGCTCGAAGGGTCTATCTGAACGCCGTATCAACCTCAAGCACGTGTTGCGCAACGCGCTCATCCCAGTAGTCACGGTCGTGGGCGGCACTCTGGGCACCCTCCTCAGCGGTGCCGTGATCATCGAGACCGTCTTCACCTACCCGGGTATCGGTCGCCTCGTCGTGCGCGCTGTGCAGCAGCGCGACTACAACCTCGTGCAGGGCGTGCTCCTCGTCGTCACCGGCATCTACGTGTTCGTCAACTTCCTGGTGGACGTCTCCTACGGCTTCTTCGACCCGAGGATCCGCTATGACTGAGACCGGTTCCCGCCTCGCGGAGCAGGCTCCCGGTGATGCGGCGAAGTCGCCGCAGCGCCGCGCTCTGCGTGCGCTGATGCGCGACCCCATGGCGTTGGCCGGCGGCACGGTCCTCGTAGCAGCGGTGCTGGTGGCCGCGCTGGCCGGCGTCATCGCCCCATACGACCCTGAGGAGATGTTCGTCATCGACAGGCTGTCGGCGCCAAGCCGTACCTACCTTTTCGGCACCGACAACTTCGGCAGGGACCTGCTGTCGCGCGTGGTGCACGGCGCCAGGACGTCGCTGCTGGTGGCGGGGCTGGTGGCCGGCGCGGCGACGCTGTTCGGCGTAGCCGTGGGCTCCGTGGCCGGCTATTACAGGCGTGTCGACGGGCCGCTGATGCGTCTCATGGACGCGCTTATGGCCTTCCCGTCGATACTCCTGGCGCTGGCGATCATGGCCATACTCGGTCGCGGCATCCTCAACGTCGTCATCGCTCTGACGCTCGTCTACACGCCGGCGATGGCCCGACTGGTGCGCGGCGCCGTGCTTGCCGCGAAGGAGTACGAGTACGTGGAGGCCATGCGCGCCCTCGGAGGGCGCGACTGGCGCCTGCTGATCGGCCACGTGTTGCCCAACGCGCTCTCGGTGATAGTGGTCCAGGCCACCTTCATCAGCGTCTACGCCATCCTCGCCGAGGCGGGCCTGAGCTTCCTCGGCGCTGGCGCGCCACCGTCGGTGCCGAGCTGGGGCGGCATCCTCGCCGAGGGTCGCGAGTACATGATCGAGGCCCCGTGGATCATGATCTTCCCCGGCCTCGCGATAACCGTGACGGTCCTGGGCCTGAACCTGTTAGGCGATGGCCTCAGGGACGCATTGGATCCCAGCACGCAGAAGGGAGGCTGACCGCAGTCCATGGCGTTCACCGACGAAGTGCGCCGCGGAGGCTCCGCCAGCGCCGTGATCCGAGCCGACCGCCTCGTGGACGGGCGCGGGAGGAGGGTCGTGGAGGCGCCCGTCATCGTCGTGGAGGGCGGGCGCATCGCCTCCGTCACCAGCGGCGACGGGCCCGTGCCGCCGGGCGTACCGGTCCATGAGTTCCCCGGCTGCACCGTACTCCCGGGCCTGGTGGACGGCCATGTCCACCTCGCGTTCAGCGCGGCTCCCACCACGGAAGATGTCCTAGCCGAGTACATGGAGGCCGATCCCGTGCGCCTCGTCGCCACGGCCGTCGAGAACGCCAATCGCTGCCTCTGCGGTGGCGTGACGACGGTGCGCGACTGTGGAGGCCCGGGCACTCTCGTCCAGTCGCTGCGCGACGCCATCGCCGCCGGCGTCACCCGCGGCCCCCGCATCGTGGCCAGCGGCATGCCCATAACCACCACGGGCGGCCACTGCCACTTCTTCGGCCTGCGGGCCGACGGTGAGGCGGAGGTCAGGAAGGCCGTGAGACGGCTCGTGGAAGACGATGCCGACTTCATCAAGGTCATGGCCACGGGAGGCCGCATGACGCGCGGCAGCAACATACTCAGGGCGCAGTACACCGAGGCTGAGATGGCCGCCATAGTCGACGAGGCTCGGCGGCTCGAGCGCCGCGTCGCGGCCCACGCGCTCTCGGTCGAGGGCATTAGGAACAGCGTGCGGGCTGGCGTCGACACCGTCGAGCATTGCAACTGGCAGGACGAGCGCGGACACTGGGAGATCGAGGAGGAACTCCTCGACCAGATCGCCAGGCAGGGAACACACGTGAGCGTGACCCTCGTGGGCTACATGAGGGACGCTTACGACGCCTGGCGCCAAGACCCCGAGCGCCACCCCCAGGACCCTCTGCTGCGGCGCCGGTTCGAGCTGGAGGGCGAGATGTTCGCCCGCGGCCTCAAGGCCTTCATCTCCAGCGACGCAGGGGTGCCGGGCTCGCACTTCGCCGAGCTCTACCGGAGCGCGGTGGTAGCCGTCGGCTGGCTGGGGCTCGACCCCCTCACCGCCATCTCTGCGATGACCTCTCGACCCGCGGAGGCGATAGGCGTCGCCGCGGACGTGGGCACCGTCGAGCCGGGCAAGCTGGCCGACCTCATCGTCGTCGAAGGTGACCCGACCGCGCGGATCGAAGACTTGGGCGCTCTGCGCGCGACGTTCCTGGGCGGCGAGCGCGTGGTCGTGGACGGGGCGCTCCTGCCCACCGATCCGCGTCGCGTGGGCCCTCGGCCGCGCGCCTTGCGGCGCGAGGGGTGGCCCCTGTGAGGTCCAGGACGAAGACCGCTGGCCAGTCTGTCAGGACGCGCGCGAGACGCAGCGGCGAGGTCGCAGGTACGCCCTCCACGCGTGACAAGGAGGCGGCGTACCAGGCGCTGACGGACGAGATCCTCTCAGGTGTCCTCGCTCCGGGCACCCCACTGCCGGAGCGCGCGCTGGTCAAGCGCTTCGGCATCAGCCGCACGCCGATACGGCAGGTGCTGTGGATGCTCGAGCGCGATGGGCTGGTCGAGGTCCACCCGAACCGCGGCGCCTTCGTGAAGAAGCTCGGCGCCCGCGACATCGGCGAGCTGTTCCAGCTACGTGAGGCGCTCGAACCACTGGCGGCCTCGCTGGCGGCGAGCAACAGGCCAAGCGCAGAGGTCGAGGAGCTCCGCGAGGCGCTGCTAGCCGCGGCAGCCGACCCGTCCCGTGACGCCAAGGAGCTCGTGAAGCTCGGCGCACAACTGCACGACGCGATCGCGCGTTGGTCGGGCAACCGCATGCTGCAGCACATCTACGAGACCCTGCGCCTCCAAACTCACCTCCTCAGGAACCTGCTCCACGAAGCACAAGGCTCCGAGCGGGCGTCCCTCGAAGAGCACATCGGGATCATCGGGGCCATAGCCGAGGGCGATGCAGTCGACGCCTCGCGGCGCATGGCGGACCATCTGCGCCGCGCCCGGATGGCGATCATCGAGGAGCTGTTCACCCCGCGCCCGCTGGCGCCCGTCGAGGGCACCGGCGCCCAGCGATGAACGTCGCCCTCGTCGGCCCCGGCGCCATGGGCGGCGAGCACGCTGCCGCGCTCAGGCGCCTCGGCGGCGTGAGGAACTACGTGGTCGCTGGCCCGCACGAGGGCGCCGTGGTCCGCTTCGCCATGGAGCACGGCTTCGAGCGATGGACCCTCGACCCACTCGAGGCGATCGCGGACCCGCTAGTTGACGCAGTGGTGATCGCCTCCCCCAACCACGCCCACGCGCATCAGGCGATGGCGGCGATCGCACACGGCAAGCACGTGTTGATCGAGATCCCTGTGGCGATGTCGGCGGCTGAGGCGGAGGAGCTGGCCCTAGCGGCGCGAGGCAGCGGGGTCGTCGCCATGGCCGGGTACATATCCCGGTACTACCCAGCGATAAGGGCCCTCAAGGAGCGCGCTGTGGTCGGCGGCCTCACCATCCGGCACCTGGTGTGCGCGATGGGCACGGACAAGCGGCTCAACCGCAACTGGAAGGGGGAGCAGCGCGACTGGGTCGACGACCTGCTGTGGCACCACGGGATGCACGTGTTGGACGTGGTGCTGCACCTGCTCGACTGGGACCCGCTGGTCGACGCCAAGGCCGTCGCCGGGAGCGCTCACCCGGACCACGGCGGCCTCATGGACGCCGGGGTGACGCTGCGGTTCGAGAGCGGAGCGTTGGCCACGATCGCTCTCACCTATCACGCCCAGCAGCAGTTCACGCGCTACACCGTCGTGGCTGACGAGGGGTTCGTCGAGCTGCGCCAGGACGCTCCCGGAAGAGGAGCCGCCGACCTGACCTGTGGGCAGCCGTTCAGTGCTCTCGTCGACGCCCAGGACGCGGACTTCGTCGCGGCCTGCCGCACCGGCGGCGCCTCGCCGATACCCATCGAGGCCGTCCTGCCCGCCGCCAGGCTGACACAGCGACTGGTGAGCAGCCTCCTGGCCCCGGCAGGGGACCACGGGCGTCGCCCCAGCGCGAGGTCGGAGGGAGAGCTGCCATGAGCGAGCGAGCAGCCGGCATCGAGGAACTGAAGGATCGCCTCGCGAGGCTACCTCGTGCGAGGTTCGCCCACCTTCCGACGCCCCTGGACCGCTGTCCCAGGCTCGGCCGCGAGCTCGGTGGGGTCGACCTCTGGGTGAAGCGTGACGACGCCACGGGGATGGCGCTGGGTGGGAACAAGACCCGACAGCTCGAGTTCATCCTCGGGCACGCGCTCTCTCACGGGTACGACTGCGTGATCCAGGGCGCGGCCTCGCAGTCGAACCACGCGCGCCAGCTCGCCGCCATCGGCGCCCGGCTGGGCATCGACGTGTTCCTCACGCCTTGGCTCGATGCCCGCAGCCGCCCCGTGCAAGGAAACTTCCTGCTGAGCCACCTCTACGGCGCCGAGCTGCGTCCCATCCCTTCGGGCGCGAGCAGCATCGAGGCCAAGGCCCGGCTGGCGGAGGAGCTGAGGACGGAAGGCCGGAAGCCGTACGTCGTCGGGATGGGTTCGCACGAGGCGCTGGTGTTGGCGGCCGTCGCCTACGTGGAGGCGTTCCTCGAGGTGCTGGAGCAGCTCGGCGAGACGTCGCCGCCCCACTGGGTGTTCACTACCTCGCAGGGCTCGACCCAGGCGGGCCTTCAGGTGGCCGTGGAGCTGCTAGGCCTACCTACCAAGGTCGTCGGCGTGAACCCCATGGGTCCCGAGCACGAGGCTTACGCGTCCCCGGAGGCGATAGCGCGGATCGTCGTCGACTGCGCACGGCTCCTCGGCTACGAGCTGAACGTGGGCGCCGAAGCCGTGGTCAACCGCACCGACCAGGTGGGCGAGGGGTACGGGCTCCCGACGCGGGCGGGCCTCACCGCGCTGAGACTCCTGGCCCGGACCGAGGGCATCTTGCTCGACCCCGTCTATACCAGTAAGGGCTTCGCGGGTCTCGTCGACGCCGTGCGGCGGAGCGAGGTGAGGCCAGGCGAACGCGTCGTGTTCATACATACCGGCGGGCTCCCGCTGCTGTTCGCCTACGCCGACGAGGTGCTCGAGGCTATGGGAGGTGAAGATGCACCCAGAAGCTAGGCTGGCGGAGCTTGGATACGAGCTGCCGCCCGTCCCGCCCGCGCCGGGCCGGCCCTACGAGGCCGCGGTACAGGTGGGGAACGTCGTCTACGGCTCGGGTAACACGTCCATGGACCGGCTCACCGGTGAGGTCTACAGGGGCCAGGTCGGTGGCGACGTGGACCTGGAGGCGGCTCGCCAGTACGCGCGCGTAGCGCTCTTGAACGCGTTGGCGGGGCTCAAGTCCCACCTCGGAGACCTCGCCCGGATCAAGCGCTTCGTCCGGCTCACGGGGTACGTGAACAGCCACCCGACGTTCACCCGGCAGCCCGAGGTCATGAACGCCGCCTCCGAGCTCCTGTTGGCCGTGTTCGGAGAGGCGGGAAGGCACGCCCGCTCCGCCATCGGGGTAGCTCAACTGCCGGCCGGGGCCACGGTGGAGGTCGAGGTCATCGTCGAGGTCGAGACCTAGCCGCACTCGTGTCCTAGCAGCCTGTTGGATCGGTTCACCACGCCCAGGAGGGCTCGCCCACGACGGTCAGCACCACGCCGTCGCCGGGC
>ERZ777003.4199-NODE-4199-length-12516-cov-5.325496_pt1 | contig 12516 bp, 8 predicted proteins | sample MGYA00374956_ERZ777003 | MGnify/ENA primary metagenome ERZ777003 (study PRJEB29302, sample SAMN06268252) | bioreactor metagenome | isolation source: Joint BioEnergy Institute, California, USA | place: USA:Joint BioEnergy Institute, California, USA | collected... | reverse complement strand
CGGTCGGTCTGGATGACGAGCAGCTTGTCCTCGCCGACGGCGTAAAGGTCGCGGACCTTGCCGCGATGGAGGAACTTCAGGCTCTTGATGTCGGATTGCAGCAGCGCGGCCATGGGCTAAGGATCGTAAGCAAGGGCGGACGGGCGGCCGCGCGAGGCGCACGCCTCGCGCGGCGTACGGGTGTCAGGCCGCTTTCTTCTCGAGCTCGGGCTTGTATTCGCCCTTGGCGGCCAGGCTGTTCATGCGCGCGCGGTGCAGCAGCGCGGCCTGTGCGGCGGCGACGTTGGCGGCGTTGCCGGCCCAGGTCTTGAGCGCCGGCGCCTGCAGGGCACGGCCGTAGGAGAAGGTCAGCGCCCAGGGGCCGCCGCCGAGCTGGTTCATGAGGCTCAGGTGCTCGGTCGCGATTTCGTCGCTCTGGCCGCCCGACAGGAAGGCGATGCCGGGCACCGCGGCCGGCACCGTGCGTTTGAGCGTCTGCAGAGTGCGTTCCGCGACTTCACGCGGGCTCGCCTGCTGCGGGCACTTCTTGCCGGAAATGACCATGGAGGGTTTCAGCACCATCTCTTCCAGCACCACGCGCTGCTTGAAGAGCTGCTCGAAGACTTCCTCCAGCACCCACAGCGTGACCTCTTCGCAGCGGTCGATGGTGTGGTCGCCGTCCATCAGCACTTCCGGTTCCACGATGGGCACCAGCCCGTTGTCCTGGCAGATCGCGGCATAGCGCGCCAGGGCATGCGCGTTGGTGTGGATGCACGTGCTGCTCGGGATGCCCGGGCCGATGTCGATGACGGCGCGCCACTTGGCGAACTTCGCGCCAAGCTGGACGTATTCCTGGCAGCGCTTCGCCAGGCCGTCCAGGCCCTCGGTCACGGTCTCGCCCGGGCAGCGGGCCAGGGGCTTGGCGCCCGCGTCCACCTTGATGCCCGGGATCATGCCGTTCTTCTCGAGCAGTTCGGGGAACGGCGTGCCATCCGCGGATTTCTGCCGCAGCGTCTCGTCGAACAGGATGACGCCCGAGATGTATTCGCCCAGACCCTTGGTGCTGAAGAGCATGTCACGATAGGCCCGGCGGTTTTCCTCGGTGCTCTCCAGGTTGATGGATTTGAAGCGCTTTTCGATCGTGCCAAACGATTCGTCGGCAGCGAGAATGCCCTTGCCGCGAGCGACCATGGCACGGGCCACGGCTGCAAGTGATTGGCTCATGTTCGGACTCCTCAAGATTGTCGGACAAGGGGCGAGCGCCCCCCGTTGTTGCCTGTTCCGGCCGCCTCAAGTACGAAGTACGCTCGCTCGAAGCGCCTGATCGATCTGCGCAGAAACCAGGCTGCACATGCACGAGAGCGGGTCATTTTACCTCTTCCCCTTAGCCTCGTCCCGCCGCGGCAGGCCGCCCGGTTTTGCGCAAGCCGGGGTGCAAAAAATGTGCAGGCCGCGGCTTGTGCCCGTACCGGGGCTGGCGCAAGGCGCGGCAGGCGCGCCTCCGGGAACGCTCAGGGACGGCGGCGTTCGCCCACCCGCACGATCTTCATGGTGTTGGTGCCGCCGGAAACGCCGATCGGCTCGCCGAACGTGACGACGATCAGATCGCCTTCCTTGACCACGCCGTTCTGCACCAGCACCTGCTCCGCCTCGTCCAGCAGCGCGTCGCGGTCGTGGCCGTGGTAGGTCACCGTGAGCGGGTACACGCCGCGAAACAGCGCCGCCCGTTCGCGGGTCGTGCTCTCGGGGGTCAGGGCGTAGATCGGCACGCCGACATTCAGACGCGACATCCACAACGCGGTGGAGCCCGACTGCGTCAGCGCGGCGATCGCCTTGACCTTGAGGTGATAGGCGGTGAACACCGCCGCCATGGCGATCGACTGGTCGATGCGCGTGAACACGCGGTCGAGAAAATCGCGGTCCAGCGTCACGCGCATGGACTTCTCCGCCTCCAGGCAGATGCGCGCCATGGCGGCGATGGTCTCGACCGGATGGTTGCCGGTAGCGGTCTCGGCCGAGGTCATGACGGCGTCCGTGCCGTCCAGCACCGCGTTGGCGACGTCCGACACTTCCGCGCGCGTGGGCACCGGGCTGTTGATCATCGACTCCATCATCTGGGTGGCCGTGATCGTCAGCTTGTTGCGCTCGCGCGCGAGCTGAATCATCCGTTTCTGCAGGGCCGGGACGGCGGCATCGCCCACCTCCACCGCGAGGTCGCCGCGCGCCACCATGATGCCGTCCGAACCGGACAGGATGTCCTCATAGGCGGCCAGTTCCACCGCCTCCGCGCGCTCGATCTTGGCGATCAGCAGCGCGTGTCCACCGGCCTGGCGCAGCAGCTCCCGCGCGGTGAACATGTCCTTGCCGCTCTTGGGGAAGGACACCGCCAGGTAGTCGGCGCGGATCTGCGCCGCGATGCGGATGTCTTCCATGTCCTTGGCCGTCAGCGTCGGCGCCGTGAGGCCGCCGCCGACGCGGTTGATGCCCTTGTTGTTGGACAGCACGCCGCCGTGGCGCACCGTGCAGTGGATCTCGCTGCCCACGACCTTCTCCACCTCGAACACGATGCGGCCGTCGTCGAGCAGCAGCGTGTCGCCGGGGCGCACGTCGTTGGGCAGTTCCTTGTAGTCCAGACCGACGCGGGTGTCGTCGCCCAGCTCGCACTGGGCGTCGAGGATGAACGTCTGGCCGCGCTGCAGGGTGACGCGGCCGTCCTTGAACTTGCCGACCCGGATCTTCGGCCCCTGCAGGTCCGCCATGATGCCCACGGTGCGGCCGGCGCGGCGGCTCGCTTCGCGCACCAGCTCGGCGCGCTTCATGTGGTCCTCGGCCGTGCCGTGGGAGAAGTTCATGCGCACCACGTCCACCCCGGCGCGGATCATCTTCTCCAGGGTGTCGAGGTCGCTCGAAGCAGGACCCAGCGTGGCGACGATTTTCGTGCTACGCGGCTTGTCCGGCCCGAATGGATAAGTGTTTTGCTGAGAGAGCATGTGTATCTCGATCGATTTTCTTGAAATAGTAGGTACTCGGTTCTTTGCTTCACAGGCGGCCGGCTCGCCGCATGGGCCGCTCGTCCGTCATGCCTGCTGCGCGGCGCGTCGCTCCAGGATGTCGATCGCGGGCAGCTTCTTGCCCTCGAGGAACTCCAGGAAAGCGCCGCCTCCCGTGGAAATATAGGAAATGCGGTCGGTCACGCCATATTTCGCGATCGCCGCCACCGTGTCGCCCCCGCCGGCCAGCGAAAACGCCTTGCTGTTGGCGATCGCTTCCGCCAGCACGCGCGTCCCCTCCCCGAACTGCGGAAATTCGAACACGCCGACCGGGCCGTTCCAGACGATCGTGCCCGCCTGGGAAAGAATTTCCGCCAGCCTGCGCGCGGTCTGCGGACCGATGTCCAGGATCATGTCGTCTTCCGCGACATCGGCGGCGGCCTTGATCTCCGCCTTCGCGTCGGCGGAAAACTCCTTCGCCACCACGACATCGACCGGGATCGGCACCTCGCCGCCCTTGGCCTGCAGGGTCGCCATGATCCGCTTCGCCTCGTCGACCAGATCCGGTTCAACCAGCGACTTGCCGACCGGCAGTCCCGCAGCAAGCATGAAGGTGTTGGCGATGCCGCCGCCCACGATCAGCCGGTCCACCTTCTCCGCCAGGGCGGAAAGAATGGTGAGCTTGGTCGAAACCTTGGAACCGGCCACGATCGCCACCAGCGGACGTGCCGGCGCCTGCAACGCCTTGGTGAGCGCCTCGATTTCGGCCGCCATCAGCGGACCGGCGCAGGCCACGGGCGCGAACTGCGCCACCCCGTACGTGGTCGCCTCGGCCCGGTGCGCCGTACCGAAGGCGTCGTTCACGTAGACGTCGCACAAGGCGGCGATTTTCCGCGCCAGCGCCTCGTCGTTTTTCTTCTCGCCTTTGTTCAGCCGGCAGTTCTCCAGCAGCACGACCTGCCCGGGCTCGGGCGCGACTTCGCCGGCATCCACCCAGTTCTGTTTGAGCGGCACCGGCACGCCCAGCAGTTCGGAAAGACGTTGCGCGACCGGCGCGAGCGAATCCTCCGGTTTGAACTCGCCCTCCTTCGGCCGCCCCAGATGCGAAGTCACCATCACCCGCGCGCCGGCGTTCAAGGCGAAGCGGATGCCTTCGAGCGAAGCCCGGATACGGGTGTCGTCGGTAATGGCACCGGTATCGTCCTGGGGCACGTTCAGATCCGCGCGGATCAGCACCCGCTTGCCGCGCAGATCGAGATCGGTCATTTTCAGTATGGCCATGGCTCGTCGTCTTTCCTCCCGCGCTGGCAGCGGGCGCGGGATCGCTAGAACTCTTCAAGACTGCCGTAACGTCGGCGGATCGGCGCCGCCTCGCGAGACGGCGCCGTTCACATCACTTCGCGTTCATCCACGCCAGCCTTGCCGTTGTGGCTCCGGCCCGGCGCTGCGCGCCTTAACTTGCGCTCGCGCGCAAGTCAGCCTCCGCCGCAATGAACGGGGGCGTCACCTCACTTCGCATTCATCCAAGCGACCGCGACGTCCAGCATACGGTTGCTGAACCCCCATTCATTGTCATACCACGCGCAGACCTTCACGAGCGTGCCGCCGGACACCTTAGTCAGCGTGGCGTCGAAGATCGAGGACGCCGGGTTGTGATTGAAGTCCACCGAGACCAGCGGTTCGGTGTTGTACTCCAGCACGCCCTTGAGCGGACCCTCGGCCGCCTGTTTGACGAGCTGGTTCACTTCCTCGACGCTCGTCGCACGCTTGGCGACGAAGGTGAGGTCCACCACCGAGACGTTCAGCGTCGGCACCCGCACGGCGTAGCCGTCCAGCTTGCCGTTCAGATGCGGCAGCACCAGGCCCACGGCCGCGGCCGCGCCGGTCTTGGTCGGGATCATCGACATCGCGGCGGCACGCGCGCGCCGCAGATCCTTGTGGAAGACGTCGGTCAGCACCTGGTCGTTGGTGTAGGCGTGCACCGTGGTCATCAGGCCGTTCACCACGCCCAGGCCGTCGTCGAGCGCCTTGACCAGCGGGGCCAGGCAGTTGGTGGTGCAGGAGGCGTTGGAAATCACGGTGTGCGAAGCCTTCAGCACCTCGTGGTTGACGCCGTACACCACGGTCGCGTCCACGTCCTTGCCGCCGGGCGCGGAAATGATCACCTTCTTCGCGCCGGCCGTGAGGTGGGCGGAAGCCTTCTCCTTGCTGGTGAACAGGCCGGTGCACTCGAACACCACGTCGACGTCGAGTTCTTTCCAGGGCAGCTTGGCCGGATCGCGTTCGGCGCAGACACGGATGCGGTCGCCGTTGACGATCAGATATTCGCCTTCCACGCTCACCGTACCCGGGAACTTGCCGTGCGCGGTGTCGTAGCGGGTCAGATGCGCATTGGTCTGGGCGTCGCCCAGATCGTTGATGGCCACGATTTGCAGGCCGGGCCACTTGCCATGTTCATAGAACGCGCGCAGGACGTTGCGCCCAATGCGCCCGTATCCGTTGATCGCTACTCGAATCGTCATCACTCGCTCCCAGTCCGGTACTACCGAATAACCGACTTCACCGCGTTCACCACGTTCTCGACGGTGAAACCGAAATACTTGAAGAGTTCTCCCGCCGGGGCCGACTCGCCGAAGCGGTCGATGCCCACCACCGCGCCGTCGAGCCCGACGTACTTGCGCCACAGATCGCTGGCGCCCGCCTCGACCGCCACCCGCGGCAGGCCTTTGGGCAGCACGCTGTCGCGGTAAGCCTCGTCCTGGCGGTCGAAGACCGTGGTGCTCGGCATGGACACCACGCGCACCGCGATGCCTTCCTTGGCCAGCGCCTCCTGCGCGCCGAGCGCAAGCGGCACTTCCGAGCCGGTGGCGATGATGACGGCGCGGAAATCCGCCGCGTCCGAGAGCACATAGCCGCCGCGACGGATGTTGGCGATGGCCTGCGCGTCGCGTTTCTGGAACGCGATGTTCTGCCGGCTCAGCAGCAGGGCAGTCGGCCGGTCGCGATGTTCGATGGCGGCGATCCAGGCCTGCGCGGTCTCGACCGTATCGCTCGGGCGCCACACGTCGAGGTAGGGAATGAGCCGCAGCGACGCGGCGTGCTCGATCGGCTGGTGCGTGGGACCGTCTTCGCCCAGGCCGATGGAATCGTGCGTCAGCACGTACACCACGTGCGAACGCATCAGCGCCGCCATGCGGATGGCGTTGCGCGCGTAGTCGGAGAACACCAGGAAGGTCCCGCCGTAGGGGATGTAGCCGCCGTGCAGCGAGATGCCGTTCATCGCGCCGCACATGCCGAACTCGCGCACGCCGTAATGGATGTAGTTGCCCGGCTCGGTGCGCGTGACCGGTTTCGAGCCCGACCAGTTGGTGAGATTGGAACCGGTGAGGTCCGCCGAACCGCCGAGCATTTCCGGCAGCGCGCTCGCCAGCACCTCGATGGCGTTCTGGGAGGCTTTGCGCGTGGCGATCGACTGCGCCTTGGCGTTGGTCTCTTCGATCAGCTTGGCGCAGATCTCGTCCCAGTTCCGCGGCAGCTTGCCGAGCATGCGCCGCTCGAATTCGGCGGCGAGCTCCGGATAGGCCTTGGCGTAGGCGGCGAAGCGCTCCTTCCAGTCCTGCTGCAGCGCCGCGCCGCGCGCCCGGGCGTCCCAGGCCTCGTAGACGTGGCGCGGGATTTCGAAGGGCGGATAGTTCCAGCCGATGTTCGCGCGCGTCGCGGCGATTTCGTCGTTGCCGAGCGGCGCGCCGTGCACGTCATGCGTGTCGGCCTTGTTCGGCGAGCCTTTGCCGATCGTGGTCTTGCAGCAGATGAGGCTCGGGCGATCGGTCACGGCACGCGCCGCCCGGATCGCCGCGTCCACCGCCTCCACGTCGTGGCCGTCGACGTTCGGCACCACGTGCCAGCCGTAGGCCTCGAAGCGCTTGGGCGTGTCGTCGGCGAACCACTGGTCGACATGCCCGTCGATGGAAATGTTGTTGTCGTCGTAGAAGACGATCAGCTTGCCGAGCCCCAGCGCGCCGGCGAGCGAACACACCTCGTGCGAGATGCCTTCCATCAGGCAGCCGTCGCCGGCGAACACGTACGTATAGTGGTCGACGATGGTGTGGCCCGGGCGGTTGAACTCTGCGGCCAGCAGCCGCTCGGCGAGCGCCATGCCCACGGCGTTGGAAAGCCCCTGCCCCAGCGGCCCGGTGGTCGTCTCTACGCCGGGCGTCGCGAAGTTCTCGGGATGGCCGGGCGTCTTGGACTTGAGCTGCCTGAAGCGCTTGAGCTCCTCCATCGGCAGGTCGTAGCCGGTGAGATGCAGCAGCGCGTACAGCAGCATCGAACCGTGGCCGTTCGACAGCAGGAAGCGGTCGCGGTCGGGCCAGTGCGGATCGGCCGGGTTGTGGCGCAGGTGACGGCCCCACAAGGCTACGGCGATTTCGGCCATGCCCATCGGCATGCCGGGGTGGCCGGAGTTGGCCGCCTGGACGGCGTCCATCGCGAGGGCGCGGATGGCGTTGGCCATGTCGCGCAGGTGTTCCGAGGGCAGTTGGGGCGTGGAAGATGCGGGCGAAGCAGCCGATGAGCTCATGAGAGGAGAGTGTCTACAAGGCGTTGAAACGAAACGCCGGGAAAGCCGCCAATTATCCCGGATCGCCACGCTTTTTGCCATGACAACAGATTGAATGGCGTACCGGAACCGGCTTATGCCGGCCGCGATTTCTATAATCGGCTCTCAGTCGAGCACAGCGTAGGGAGCAGATCGAATGCAGAGCTTGCAAGTTGCGTTCTTGGGCCTGGGCGTGATGGGCGCGCCCATGGCCGGCCATCTGGCCGCCGCCGGACACCGGGTACGCGTCTACAACCGCACCCGATCCAAGGCCGAACAATGGCTTACGCGCCATCGGGGGGAAATCGCCGCGACGCCGCGCGAAGCCGCCCAGGGCGCGGATATCGTGTTTTCGATGGTGAGCGACGACCCGGACGTGCGGGCGGTGGCTCTGGGCGAGCACGGCGCCTTCGACGTGATGCGCCCGGACAGCGTGTTCGTCGATCACTCCACCACCTCGGCGGAGCTGGCGCGGGAGCTCGCCGCCGAGGCACGCCGGCGCGGCTTCCACTTCCTCGATGCCCCGGTGACCGGCGGCCAGGCCGGCGCCGAGAACGGCACCCTCACCATCATGGTGGGTGGCGACGAGGCGGTGTACGAACGCGTCCGGCCGGTGCTGGCCGCCTACGCCAAGGCCTCGACCTGGATGGGGCCTTCCGGCGCCGGGCAACTGACCAAGATGGTCAATCAGATCTGTGTGGTGGGCCTGCTGCAGGCGCTCGCCGAGGGCATCGACTTCGGCCTGCGCGCCGGGCTCGACATGAAGCGCGTGCTCGAGCTCCTTTCGCAGGGCGCGGCCGGATCGTGGCAGATGCAGCACCGCGGCCCGACCATGGTCGAAGGGCGCTTCGATTTCGGCTTTGCCGTCGATCTGATGCGCAAGGACCTGCGTATCTGCATGGAGGAGGCGAGCCGCAACGGCGCGGAACTGGCCGTCACCCGCCTGGTCGACCGCTTCTTCGCCGACGTGCAGGCCATGGGCGGCGGGCGCTGGGACACCTCCTCCCTGATCTGCCGCCTGCGCGGCAAACCCAGGACTTGAGCGGCTATAGCCCTGGCTACCGGATTGGTATAGAATCGCGGGCTCTTCGCAGCCCTGCCTGCCGCCGAAGGCGCTTCGGCCCAGCACACTGTCCACACCATCAAGACAGGGCGCCGCGAAATCAGGGGAGATGCACGCATCTCGTTTTTCCACCATACAGACGGGGATTTATGCGAATTGGACGGTCTGCATGTAGTCGCCAATCTGTACCGCTGCCGGGGAAGCGCTGCGCATCTCACTGATGCCGACGCGCTGCGTCGGTTCTGTCTGGAAAGCATCAAACGATCCGGCTTAACGGTACTCGGAGAACTCTTCCATCAGTTCCACGATCAGGACGGCAAACCCGCGGGTGTGACGGGCTGCGTCGTGCTGGCGGAGTCGCACGTCGCGATCCACACCTGGCCGGAGATCAACGCCGTCACGCTCGACGTCTACGTGTGCAACTACACGCAGGACAACGGGCCGAAGGCGCGGCAGGTGGTTGCCGATCTGATGCAGCTCTTCGATCCGGAGGATTACGTCCGCCACGACGTGCCGCGTGACCGGCAGCTCATGCTGGAATACCTCAATCCGGACTACGGGCACTTCATCCGTTCCTCGCGCCGCCTGCTGGAAAAGCGCACCCGGTTCCAGGCCATGGAGGTGCACGATTCGCCGCAGTTCGGCCGGCTGTTCAGCCTCGACGGCTGTTTCATGACCTCCGAGAAGGACGAGTTCTACTACCACGAGAACATGGTCCATCCGGCAGCCGTCGCGCATCCGGAGCCGAAGAAGGTGCTGGTGGTCGGCGGCGGCGACGGCGGCACGGCCGAGGAGCTGCTCAAGCACCCGAGCATCGAGCAGGTCACGCTGGTCGAGCTCGACGACGAGGTGATCGACGTGGCGAAGCGCTACTTCCACTCGATCCACCGCGGCGTGTTCGACGATCCGCGCCTGCGGCTCGTCATCGGCGACGGGCTCAAGTACATCAGCGAAACGCAGGAAAAGTTCGACATGATCGTGCTCGACCTGCCCGACCCGGTCGGCCCGGCCGCTGCGCTGTACGAGGAGCCGTTCTTCCGCGACTGCGCGCGGGCGCTGGCGTCCGGCGGTGCGATGACCCTGCACCTCGGCTCGCCGGTGTCGTGCCCGGATCGCGTGCGCACGCTGACCGAGCGCCTAGCGAACGTGTTCGCGGTGGTACGGCCGTACGTGGTGTTCGTGCCGCTGTACGGCTCGCTCTGGAGCATGGCCTGCTGTTCGGACACGCTCGATCCGCTGGCGCTGTCGGCCGAGGAAGTGGAGGACCGTCTCGCCAAGCGCGGTGTGCGCGAGCTGCAGTACTACAACGGCCAGACGCACCAGGCCGTGTTCGCGCTGCCGAATTTCGTGCGCGACATCACCGCGGCCGCGCAGCGGGCGCCGCAGTCGTTCAAGCGGGCCGCCAACGACCGCTGAGGGATCCCGCAATCCTGACGGAAGGCCGCCTCCGGGCGGCCTTCGTTTTTTCAGGCGCCGAGGAAACGGAAAGCCGGTTCCGGCCGGCGGCCGCTCATGAGATCCGCGAGCGCCGCCGCCGACCCGCAGGCGAGCGTCCAGCCGAGCGTGCCGTGCCCGGTGTTGAGCCAGAGATTGGGATAGCGGGTGCGGCCGATGAGCGGCACGTTGCTGGGCGTCGCGGGGCGCAGGCCCGCCCAGTATTCAGCCCGGGCCGGCTGACCGGCGCGCGGGAAGAGCTCGAAGGTGCGCTTCACCAGCGCCTCGCAGCGCAGCGGATCGATCTCGGTGTTGTAGCCGTTGAGCTCGGCCGTGCCGGCGACCCGCAGCCGGTCGCCCAGGCGCGAGAACACCAGCTTGTGCGCCTCGTCGGTAAGACTGACGGTCGGCGCCTCGTCCTCGGGTTCGAGCGGTACGGTGATGGAATAGCCTTTCGCGGGATAGACCGGCACCGGGATGCCGAGCGGCCGCAGGAGCAGCGGCGTGTAGCTGCCAAGGCAGACCACGTAAGCGTCGGCGGTCACCGATTCGTCCTCGCCGTTCTCGTCGGCGACCACCACCGACGCGACGCGCCCCTTCTCCACTTCCAGACGCTTCACCAGGCAGTCGTAGCGGAAGCGCACGCCGCCGTCTTCGGCCAGGCACGCCAGCGCCTGCGTGAACTTGAAGGCATCGCCGGATTCGTCGCTGGCGGTATAGGTGCCGCCGACGATCTTGTCCGCGGCATCGCGCAGCGCCGGCTCGATGGCCACGCATTCGGCGCGCGTCTTCACTTCGCGCTCGCAGCCCAGCTCGCGCATCAGCGCTGCCTGCGACACGGCCAGATCGAAGTCCTTCTGCTCGGTATAGAAGTGCAGGATGCCGCGCGTCAGCTCGTCGTAGCGGATGCCCGTCTCGGCGCGCAGCGCGCGCAGCCGCTCGCGGCTGTACAGCCCGAGTGCGAGCAACTGGCGGGTGTTTTCCCGCGTGCGCGAGGCGCGGCATTCCAGCAGGAAGCGCAGCCCCCATTGCCATTGCCGCCAGTCCGCGCGCAGCCGGAACAGCAAGGGCGCATCCTCGCGGCCGAGCCATTTGAGGATCTTCCACGGCGCGTTGGGGTTGGCCCACGGCTCGGCATGGCTCACCGAAATCTGCCCGCCGTTGGCAAAGCTCGTCTCCAGCGCCGCCGCACTATGCCGCTCGAGGACGGTCACTTCGTGCCCGGCCTTGGCCAGATACCAGGCCGTCGTCGTGCCCACGACGCCCGCGCCCAGGACCGCCACTCGCATTTGTCGTTCTACTCCCGTACAAACGACGAAGGGGCTCGATCAGCCCCTCCTCGTTCACGCTGTGTACCGCTGATTGCGCACCAATCTAGCCGCCACGGCGCTTGCCGGTCAAGCGCCGCGTTCATCGGCGCGGCCGTGGCTTTCCGACGCTTACACCCAGGCCCTGGTGCCCGGCGCCGCCACATCGCGGTCTTCGATAGCGCGGCTCGGCGGCCCCATGCCCGAAACTCCCGGTGCGTCCGACGATGTCGCCCGGCCGCAGCGGCACGTAACGGCCGACGTGGAACACGATGCGCGCGACGCCGAAGATCATGTCGCGCATATCGCCCCGCTGCACCGGCTCGTTTCAGAACACAGTCCGACAGGATGTCGTCGGCGAATGGTCGCCTTCGGGTACATCGCTTCGAACGTGTGTCGAACCACGATCCCAGCGCAATGCGCACACTCAGAAATCGATAGAACTTGCTGATGCAGACATAGAACACGCTGCGTGAGCGCCCGCCTTGTACGCCGGCAGAAGGAATACTTCTTTGCCGACAAACTTGCACACAAGATGTGCGTGCGCACCGGAATCTGAACCAAATGCGGGCGGCGATCCGGCTACATGACTTGTGACGGCCGGACGGTGCGACGACACGAAAAGATTTTTCCGCGCCGCTTCCCGAAGATCTTGTGCGCGCACGGCTCTCCAGCGCCGGCGCGGGTTGCGCGCCCGCTTCAATGACATTGTCATTACATCGACGCGTGATGACAGCGTCATAAGAACATCGCCGCGCACGGCCACGATGCGCGCTGGCATCGATTCTGCGAAAGGGTGACTCACCGAATCAGCGGGAGTCACACATGCAAGCAGCAGTAGCCATCCCCGTCGCCCCCGCCGCCTCAGTCGTCGGCAAGACGGCGATTTCCCTCAAACGACTGAAGAAAACCTTCGAGGACGACGAAGGCAACGTCGTCGAAGTCATCCGCGACATCACGCTCGACATCCACGACGGCGAGTTCATCAGCATCGTGGGCCCGAGCGGCTGCGGCAAGACGACGATGTTCAACATCATCGCCAACCTGCTCGAGCCGACCTCCGGCGAAATCGTGCTGCGCAAGGCGCGGCCGCGCGGGAAGAAGGGCTCGCCGATCGGCTACATGCTGCAGCGCGACCTGCTGTTT
>ERZ777003.4193-NODE-4193-length-12535-cov-6.115865_pt1 | contig 12535 bp, 7 predicted proteins | sample MGYA00374956_ERZ777003 | MGnify/ENA primary metagenome ERZ777003 (study PRJEB29302, sample SAMN06268252) | bioreactor metagenome | isolation source: Joint BioEnergy Institute, California, USA | place: USA:Joint BioEnergy Institute, California, USA | collected... | reverse complement strand
CGTGGCCGCCGGCATGAACCCGATGGACCTCAAGCGCGGCATCGACAAGGCCGTCGCCGAGGTCGTGAAGGAGCTGGAGGCCAGGACCAAGAAGATCACCACCTCCGCCGAGGTCGCCCAGGTCGGCACCCTCTCCGCCAATGGCGAGAAGGAAATTGGCGAGATGATCGCCAAGGCCATGGAGAAGGTCGGCAACGAGGGCGTCATCACGGTCGAGGAGGCGAAGAGCATCCAGACCGAGCTCGACGTCGTCGAGGGCATGCAGTTCGACCGCGGCTACGTCTCTCCGTACTTCATCACCAACGCGGAGAAGATGGTCGCGGAGCTGGATGAGCCCTACATCCTGATCCACGAGAAGAAGCTCTCCGGCCTGCAGCCGATGCTGCCGCTGCTCGAGGCGGTGGTGCAGTCCGGCCGCCCGCTGGTGATCGTGGCCGAGGACGTCGAGGGCGAGGCGCTGGCCACCCTGGTCGTCAACAAGCTGCGCGGCGGCCTGAAGGTCGCGGCGGTGAAGGCGCCCGGCTTCGGCGATCGCCGCAAGGCGATGCTCGAGGACATCGCGATCCTCACCGGCGGCCAGGTGATCAGCGAGGATCTCGGCATCAAGCTCGAGAACGTCACGCTGAACATGCTCGGCCGCGCCAAGAAGGTGCGGATCGAGAAGGAAAACACCACGATCGTCGACGGCGCCGGCTCCAAGGACGAGATCAAGGGCCGCTGCGAGCAGATCAAGGCGCAGATCGAGGAGACCACCTCGGACTACGACCGTGAGAAGCTGCAGGAGCGGCTGGCGAAGCTCGCCGGCGGCGTCGCCGTGATCCGCGTCGGCGGCTCGACCGAGGTCGAGGTGAAGGAGCGCAAGGACCGCGTGGACGACGCGCTGCACGCGACCCGCGCTGCGGTCGAGGAGGGCATCGTCCCGGGCGGCGGCGTGGCGCTGGCGCGGGCCAGCAAGGTCCTCGCCAACCTGAAGGGCGACAACCGCGACCAGGACGTCGGCATCGAGATCGTGCGCCGCGCGATCCAGATGCCGCTGCGCCAGATCGCGGAGAACGCCGGCAAGGACGGCGCCGTGGTCGCCGGCGAGGTGCTGCGCAAGGACGACTACACCTGGGGCTATGACGCCCAGAGCGACGAGTACAAGGACCTCGTCGCGGCCGGCATCATCGACCCGACCAAGGTGGTGCGCACTGCGCTGCAGGACGCCGCTTCGGTCGCCGGCCTGCTGATCACCACCGAGGCGATGGTCGCCGAGCGGCCGGAGAAGAAGGCTGCTCCGGCTGGCGGCGCCGGTGGCGGCATGGGCGACATGGACTTCTGATCCGCCCGGATCGGAGTTCGAACGGAGGAGGGGCGGTCCGCAAGGGCCGCCCCTTCGCCGTTTCGGCGGGCCGCCGCCCGACGATGGCCGGTCGGCCCGCTCAGGATGCCGTGAACCGGCATGCGCCACGCCGTTGTTGACTCCGCCCAGACGATCTGCGTCCATGGTGGAGCCAACCGCTCTTGGCTCGCCGTGCCGTGCCTCCGGACCACCGGGTGCCTCCATCGCGTCCCTGAGACCCGGTTGTTCCGCGCAGGCGATTGGCGCCCGCGCGGCTCCAGAGACAGAGAGGAGCCCGCATCGCATGGCGATCGGCACCGTAAAGTGGTTCAACGCAACCAAGGGCTTCGGCTTCATCGTCCCGCAGGACGGCGGCAAGGACGTGTTCGTCCACATCACCGCCGTGCAGAAGGCCGGCCTCCAGGGCCTGAACGAGGGCCAGAAGGTCAGCTACGAGGTGGCGATGGAGCGCGGCAAGGCCGCGGCCACCAACCTTAAGGCGATGTGACGCCGGGGGCGCGCCGCGCGGGCACGGGCGCAACCGCCCCGCCCCGCGCGGCGCACCCTTCCTTCACGGGCAGGGCGCAGCGCCGCCCCGCCCGCTTGCCTGCCCGCCGCCGGTCAGCCGGCGCGCGCCTCCTGCACCCAGATCCGCACCGCGCCGCTCTCGCGCAGGAACCGCTTGGCCTGCTCCTGGCTTTCGGCCGTCGCGGTCCTGAGGCCCAGCATGGGGCCATCCGCTCGCGCCTCGGCCCCGACGCCCGGCGGCGGATTGCCGGTCGAGGCCGGATCGAGCGATTTGCCCACCGCCTCGCCCGCCACCCCGGTCGCGCCCGCCGCCGCGGCCGCAGCGGCCGCCGCCGGAAGGGCCGCACCACCGCTCGCAACAACAGCCCCCGCCGCCAGCATCCCGGTCGCTGCCATCGCGGCGCCGACATGCAACTGGCGCTGGTTCCGCGCATCGGCGCCCTTGGGATCGTCATCCGGCGGACGGACCAGCGTTTCGGCAACCAGTTCACCCGGCCGGCGAATCAGCGCCTCCTCGCGCCGGGGCATCCCATCCGCATCCAGGCGTCCCACCGCCGCCCGCAGCGCCGGCTCATCCGCGTACTCACCCCAGACGATGGGCACAGCCAGCGGCGTGTCGTCGTATTCTCCGGTCCACGCGGCGCTGTTCACTTCGATGGTCATGGCGGAAGCCTCCGATCCCACTACCCTCGCGCCGGAGGGCGGCGCGTCTCGGACGGCCAACGCCCGCCGCATCGCACCGTTCCGGAGGACCGCCCCACTCGATGTTCGACCTCGCCGCGCTGAAAGACGCCGCCCGCCTCGTCCGCACCCACCTGCCGCCGACGCCGCAATATGCCTGGCCGCTGCTCGCCGCCCGCGCCGGCTGCGAGGTCTGGGTCAAGCATGAGAACCACACGCCGACCGGCGCCTTCAAAGTCCGCGGCGGCCTGACCTACATGGACCGCCTGCTGCGCACGCGGCCCGGCGTCCGTGCGCGCGGCATCGTCTCCGCCACCCGCGGCAACCACGGCCAGAGCCTCGCCTTCGCCGGCCGCGCCTTCGGCGTGCCGGTCACGATCCTCGTGCCGCACGGCAACAGCACCGAGAAGAACGCCGCGATGCGCGCCCTCGGCGCCCGCCTCGTCGAGCACGGCCAGGACTTCGATGCGGCGCGCGAGGAGGCGATGCGCCTCGCCGGCGCGGAGGGCCTGGAATTCGCTCCCTCCTTCGCGCCCGAGCTGGTCCTCGGCGTCGCCACCTACGCCCTCGAACTGTTCCGCGGCGTGCCCGAACCGCTCGATGCCCTTTACGTGCCGATCGGCCTCGGCAGCGGCATCTGCGCCTGCATCCTGGCCCGCGACCTGCTCGGCCTGCGGACCGAGATCATCGGCGTGCAGAGCACCGAGGCACCGGCCTACGCCCTCTCCCTCGCCACCGGCCACCCGGTCTCCACCGACAGCGCCGCGACGCGCGCCGACGGCATGGCCACGCGCATCCCCGACCCGGATGCCTTCGCCCTCATCCGCCGCGGCGCCTCGCGCATCGTGACGGTGACCGACGCCGAGGTGGCGGAGGCCGTGCGCGCCTACTGGCAGGACACCCACAACCTCGCCGAGGGCGCCGGCGCCGCCTCGCTCGCCGCGCTGCTTCAGGAGCGCGCGCGGATGCGCGGCCGACGCGTCGGACTGGTGCTAAGCGGCGGCAACATCGACCTCGCCCTGTTCCGCGACTGGATTCTCGGCGGCCGCTGAGCGCGCCCCCCGCTCCCCTCCTCGCCCCGTTCGGCCTGTGAGGAGGCCACCCGCCCATGTGCGTCCATCACCTCGATTGCGGTCCGCTCCATGCGCTCGGCGGAAGGCTGATGGATAGCGTCAGCCCCGGCGCGGTCGCCCGCCCGACCTGCCAATGCCTCGCCATCGAGACGGACCGGAACAGCGTCGTGCTCGTGGACACAGGATTCGGCCTGCATGGCATGGCCCCTGGGCGCACCCGTCCCGGCGGTAGCACATCTCCACGGCAACCGTGGCGCAGGCTTCCACTCCGGCATCAGGCGCAGCGAACCCGCGATAGGTACGAGGTTCGTCCCGGCGGTGACGACCGTGGGCGGCATGGCCCACGGCTACGCAGGGCAGGACCGCCCCGTGCCATCACCGGCCCGCCGCTCCATCCGCCCGACGCGGATCGCCCCGCGCCGGCGGCGATGGTCAGAGCACCTGGTAGCGCGCCCGCGCCGCCCGCTCGATCGCGCCGGCGACGAGCCGGTCGAGGTCCAGCGCGATCCGCAGATCCTGCAGGAAGCGCAGCTCCTCCTGCGTCGCGTCGCCGTCGGCCGCCGCGACCTCGCAGGCGAGCACATAGGCCGTCTCACGCAGCCGCGGTGGCAGCGCCTCGCGGATCATGACGCAGGCGCGGTCGAGTCCGTCGGTCTCGTCGAGCAGCCGCAGCACCGTCTCGGTGACCACCTCGATCTCGGCGGCGTTGAAATCGGCGAAGACCGGCAATTCCTGCACCAGCCGCGACATCATGCCGAGCTCGGCGTCCGACATGGCGCGGTCCGAGGCGGCCATCAGCACCATGGCGCAGATCAGCGCCTCCTGCGCATTGAAGCGCTGGATCGAGCGGCCCGCACCGTTCCGGCGGATGAGGGCGGGGTCGAGCCGCGACTCGGCGGACGCCGGGTTGGCGGAAGGCATGAGAGGAATCTCCATTCGCTACCCTCCTCGCGCCATAACCGCCACGGGTCAACCACGCGGCGTTCACGCCTGTGACAGCGGTCACGGCCAAGCAGCTGCGGGGCCGGGCAGCGCGGCCGCGCATCACGGCTGCGCCAGGAATTCCCGCGTCCCGGCCACGGCCTCCTTCAGCCCGACTCGACGCGGCACCACCCCTGCCGGCAGCCCCGCGAGCAGGCGCGAGGGGCAGGAGCGGTCGAGCAGCACGAACACGCCGCGGTCGTCGGCGCGCCGGATCAGCCGTCCGAAGGCCTGGCGCAGCCGGTGCCGCGCCAGCGCGTCGTCGTACTCCTTCGGCCGCCCCCCGGAGAGATGCGTCCGCCGCTCGCGGTGCAGGATCGAGGGCCGCGGCCAGGGCACCCGGTCGAAGACCAGCAGCCGCAGCGAGCGCCCCGGCACGTCCACCCCGTCGCGCATCGCGTCGGTGCCGAGCAGGCAGCTCTCCTCCTCGGCGCGGAAGACGTCCACCAGGGTCGCGTTGTCCATCGCGTCCACATGCTGCGCGTAGAGCGGGATGCCCGCCTCCGCCAGCGCCGGCGCGATGCGCGCATAGGTCTCACGCAGCCGGCGGATCGCGGTGAACAGGCCGAGCGCGCCGCCCCCCGCGGCGAGGAACAGCGCGCGGAACGCCGCCGCAACCTGCCCGGGATTGTCCTTGGCGACATCGGTCACGACGAAGACCCGCGTCCGCGCCGCGTAGTCGAAGGGCGAGGGCATGGCCGCGCGGATCGCCGGCAGCGGCAGGTGGACCGCGCCGGTGCGCGCCTCCGCCGCGTGCCAGGCGGCCTCCGGGTCCTCCTCGTCCTCGCCGCCCCCGACGCGGTCGCGCAGCGTGGCGGAGGTGATCAGCAGCCCATGCGCCGGCGCCGCCACCGTCGTCGCGAAGGGCACCGTCGGGTCGAGCCAGTGGCGGTGCAGCCCGGCATCCACGTCCCGCCCCTCGCGCCGCTCCAGCGCCAGCCAGTCCACGAAGTCCGGCCGCTCCCCCGCCGCGCGCGGCGGCGCGGCCAGCGCGCCGAGCATCGCCATCCAGGCGGCGAGCGGGACGAGGGCGCGGCGCTCCAGCGAGCGGCACTGCGCCTCGATGCGGATGCGGTCGCCGAGCTCCATCTCCTCCGCCTCGTCCTCGAGCCGCGCCGCCAGCCGATCGCGCAGCGTCACCAGCGGCTCCCGGAGGCGCGCCAGCGCGCGCCCGAGCGCCTCCGCCGCCTCCGCCAGCCCCTCGCCGAGCGGATGGAGGTCGCATTCGAGGTCGTACAACCCGCCGTCATCCGCCGCGGCGCGGGCCAGCACCTGGCGCCGCACGCGGTGCAGGAAGGCCTCGGTCGGGTTGCGCAGCTCCACGTCGGCGCGGTCCTCCGTGATCCGGGTTGCCCAGCCGGGGCCGGGCAGCGCGCGCGCGGCCTCCAGCGCCTCCTCGAGCGGGGCGAGCAGGTCCGGACGGTCGCCGACCAGCTCCTCCATCCGCCGGCGCAGCCCGCGCGCGCGGCTCCGCACCCCGCCCTCCGCGCCGAGCAGCCAGCGGCGCAGCTCCGCCGTCTCCGCCCCGGTCAGCGCGGCGGAGAAGGCGGCGTCGGCGGCGTCGAACAGGTGGTGCCCCTCGTCGAACACGAGGCGGATCGGACGCCCGTCCTCGCCGCCGCCGAACGCCGCCTGCACCATCACCAGCGCGTGGTTCGCCACCACCATTCGCGCCGCCCGGGCGCGGCGAATCGAGTGCTCGACGAAGCACTTCTTGTAGTGCGGGCAGGCGGAATGGATGCACTCCCCGCGCCGGTCGGCGAGGGGCCAGATCGCCGCCGGGCCAAACAGCTCGGAGAGCCAGCCCGGGAAGTCGCCGCCCATCAGGTCGCCGTCGCGCGTCGCCAGCGCCCAGCGCGCCACCAGCGCCAGCGGCACGACGAGGCCCGCGAGCGTCGCGCCGCCCAGCAGCTCCTCCATGTTGAGCAGGCAGAGATAGTTCTCCCGCCCCTTGCGCACGACGACGAAGCGCCGCCGCTCCTCCGGGTCGGGATGCAGCCGCGCCAGTTCCTGCTCGATCTGGCGCTGCAGGTTGCGCGTGTAGGTCGCGATCCAGACCGGCGCGCCGTTCTTCTCCGCCCAGAGGCTCGCCGGCGCCACGTAGCCCAGGGTCTTGCCCGTTCCCGTGCCGGCCTCCGCGAGCACCACATGGGGCGCGCCCCGCTGCTCACGCGGGGCGAAGGCGCCGGCCGCCGCGGAGGCGTAGTCCGCCTGCTGCGGCCGCTGCTCGGCCGCCTCCCCAAGGATCGCCGCGAGCCGCGCGCGCGCCTCCGCCGGCGTGACGGGATGCGAGGCGGCAGGCATGGGCGGCGCGGTGTCCTGCCATTCCGGCAGGCGCCGCCAGACCTTGAAGGCGTCGTTGGACGGACGCGCGCGCGGCTGGCCCAGCGCGGCGAGCACGGCCTCCGCCCAGGGCCAGTTCGCCGCCTCCTGCATCCTCGCCGCCAGCGCCGCCGCGTCGCGGTTGAGCGGCCGCTCGCGCGCGGCGGCCAGGCGGCGCAGCATCTCGGCTGCCATGTCCGGCAGCAGCGCTGCGGCGGCCTGATCGTCGCGCGGCGGATCCAGATCGAGCGCGATCGCAAGGCCACGCGGCGTCGGCGCGGCGGTGCGCGCGGGCAGGCAGAAGGCGAACAGCTCCAGGAGGTCGCAGGCCGCGGGAAAGTGTGGCAGGCCGAGCCGCCGCGCGGTGGCGGGCGCGTGCACCAGCATCGGCGGCGGCAGCTCGCGCAGCCGCGCCGCCAGCCGGTCCGCCGCCAGGGTCTCGACCTCGCCGTCCGGCGTGACGAGGGTACCGCGGCCATCGCCGCTCGCCACCAGCGCCGGCACTGCGGGCAGGACGAGGCGAGGCGGAGTCGCGGAGGCGGCGGCAGGCGGCGCGGGCATCGCGCCATTCTAGGGGCGGAGGCGGGGGCACCGATACCGCCCCCCTCGCCGCGTCGCGCCCGGTCGGCGACGGACGAACGGACGGATGCCTTTCCTTCCCCGAGACTCCCGGACCGGCAGGGCAACCTCACCGGCCGCCCACGTAGCCTGCGCCCCCAGCTTCGCAACCCGGCCGCCGCAGCCGTGCTCCGGGGTCGCGCCGCCCGGCCCGCGCCCCTATAACCGGGCCCGACAAGCGTTCCTGAACCGAAGAGCCCGATGCCGGACGCAACCCGCCCGCCACCCGACCTCTCTGCCGTCAAGGCCTGGCCCTTCGAGGAAGCGGCCAAGGTCGCCGAGCGCCTGAAGGCCTCCGGCAAGGGCGAGGCCCTGTTCGAGACCGGCTACGGGCCTTCCGGCCTGCCGCATATCGGCACCTTCGGCGAGGTGGCTCGCACCACCTGGGTCCGCCGCGCCTTCCGGCTCCTCGCCCCCGGCGTGCCGACCCGCCTCATCGCCTTCAGCGACGACATGGACGGGCTGCGCAAGGTCCCGGACAACGTGCCGAACAAGGAGATGCTGGCGCAGCATCTCGGCAAGCCGCTGACCGCGATCCCCGACCCCTTCGGCACGCACGACAGCTTCGGCGCGCACAACAACGCCCGGCTGCGCGCCTTCCTCGACGCCTTCGGCTTCGAGTACGAATTCGCCTCCTCCACCGACTACTACCGTTCCGGCCGCTTCGACGCCGCGCTGCGGCGGATGCTGGAGGTGCACGACGAGGTCCGCGCCGTGATCCTGCCCACCCTCGGGCCGGAGCGGCGCGCCACCTACTCGCCCTTCCTGCCGATCCACCCGCGGACCGGCGTGGTGATGCAGGTGCCGATGGAGGAGACGCGCCCGCAGGACGGCACCCTTGTCTGGCGCGACCCCGACACGGGCGAGCGCTTCGAGACGCCCGTGACCGGCGGCGCCTGCAAGGCGCAATGGAAGGCCGACTGGGCGCTGCGCTGGTACGCGCTCGGCGTGGACTACGAGATGTCGGGCAAGGACCTGATCGATTCGGTCCGGCTCTCCTCCCAGATCTGCCGCATCCTCGGCGGCACCCCGCCCATCAACCTCACCTACGAGCTGTTCCTCGACGAGCACGGGCAGAAGATCAGCAAGTCCAAGGGCAACGGCCTGACCATCGAGGAGTGGCTGCGCTACGCCCCGCCGGAGAGCCTGGGCTACTTCATGTACCAGGCGCCGCAGCGCGCGAAGCGGCTCTACTTCGACGTGATCCCGCGCACGGTGGACGAGTACCTGACCAGGCTGGACGAGGCGTCGCGGCAGGCGAGGACGATCGCCGCCCGCAAGGCCGAGCTGGGGATCGCCGATACCGATGCGCTGGTAGCGAAGGATCCAGTCGCCCGGCAGGCGCGCGACGCGCTGTGGTCCAACCCGGCCTGGCACATCCTCGGCGGCGAGGTGCCGGAGGCGTTCACCGCCGTCCCCTTCTCGATGATGCTGAACGTCGTCTCGGCGCTCGGCAGCGACGATCCGGAGCACCTGCTCCGCTATGTCGAGCGGTACCTGGGGCGCCCCCTGGCGGAGGGCGACGCGGCGCAGACGGCGCTGCTGCGGCGCCTCTGCGAGCACGCGGTCAACTACTACAAGGACTTCGTCGAACCCAACAAGCGGTACCGCCCGCCGACCGAAGCGGAGCGCGCGGCGCTCGAGGCCCTGCTGCACGCGCTGCGCGAGCGCGTGGGCGACCTCGACGCGATGCCCTTCGAGGAGCGCGCCAAGGCGATCCAGGACCTCGTCTACGACGCCGGACGGCGCGAGCCCTTCCTGGAGCCGGCGAAGGACGGCCGCATGGGCGTCTCGCGCGCCTGGTTCAATGCGCTGTACCAGGTCCTGCTCGGCCAGCAGGAGGGTCCGCGCTTCGGCGGCTTCGTCGCGCTCTACGGCATCCCCGGCACGATCGGCCTGATCGAAGCGGCCCTCGCGCGCGGCGGCGGCGCAGCGGAGGAGGCCGCCCCGGCGTGAGCCGCCACGCCGCCTGGCACGTGATCCGCGCCTACGGGCCGACCGTCTTCGGCCTCGCCCTCCTCGTCGGCGCGATCTACGTCCTCCAGCGCGAGTTTCGCGGCCTCTCGGTCGCCGACATCGGCGCGGCACTGCGCGCGATCCCACCGCCCTCCCTCTGGATCGCCGCGGGCTGGACCATCCTCGCCTACCTGCTGCTGACCGTGTACGACCGGCTCGGCTCGATCTATGCGGGGCATCCGGTGGGCTATGCGCGCAGCTCGCTCGCCTCCTTCTGCGCCTACACCCTCGCGCACAACATCGGCTTCGCCGCCGTCTCAGGCGCGGCCGTGCGCTACCGCTTCTATGCCGCCTGGGGCCTCTCGCCGCTCGAGATCGCCAAGCTCGTCGCCTTCACCTCGCTCACCTTCGGCCTGGGCGGCTGCGCCCTCGGCGGCGCCGTGCTGCTGTTCGAGCCCGAGATGGTGCCCTGGTTCGGCGACGCCGCGCGCTGGATTCCCCGCGCCTTCGCCCTGCTGCTCTGGGCGATCGTCGTCGCCTACATCACCCTTGCGCGCTTCGTGCCCCATTTCCGCCTGTTCGGCTACCGGATAGAGCTGCCGGGCTTCCGCATGGCCGTCGCGCAGACCGCGCTCGCCAGCACGGAGGTCGCGGTGACGGCGGCGATCTTCTACACCCTGCTGCCGCCCGCCCCCGACCTCAACTTCCTGAAATTCCTGGGCGTCTACGTCACCGCGCTGACCGCCGGGCTGCTCGCCCACGTCCCCGGCGGCATCGGCGTGTTCGATGGCACCATGCTGCTCGGCCTACAGTCCGAGCTGTCCACCGCCCAGATCGTCGGCGCGCTGCTGCTGTTCCGCCTCTACTACTACATCGTGCCGCTGTTCCTCGCCGGTGCGCTGTTCGTCGCCTTCGAGCTGTCGCAGCGCCGCGCCGCCCTGGCACGGATCACCGCAGCCATTGGCGGCGGCGCGCCCTTCGAGGTGCCCGCCCTCGCCTCCCTGGTCGGGCTTGGCGGCACCGTGCTGCTCTTCATCGGCGCACTGCCGACCCGGGGCTCCGAGATCGAGGCCTGGGGCGGGCACTGGGCCGCGCTCGCCTCGCACTTCGCGGCCTCCGTCGTCGGCACCCTGCTGCTGGTCATGGGCTACGGCCTGCTGCGCCGGCTGCGCATCGCCTGGGTCGCGGCGCTGGCGCTGCTGCTGCTCGGCGCGCTGATCACCTGGCTGCGTGGCGACACCTGGTGGGTCTGGGGCGCCTTCCTCCTCGTCGCCGGGCTGCTCGCCTCGGTGCGCGGCGCCTTCTACCGCTACGCGCGCCTCCTGGCCGAGCCGCTCAGCAGCGAGGCGCTGTTCGCCCTCGGCGCCGTCGCCGGCTGCGCCATCATCCTCGCCCTGGTCGCCTATGGCGGGCGCGTCGCCGGCGAAAGCTGGTGGGGCGTGGTGCTCTCGCCCCTCGCCCCCGATTCGCTCCGCTTCACCGTCGGCCTCGCCGCCGGGCTGCTGCTCGTCTCTCTCGTCCGCCTCCTGCGTCCGGCGCGCTTCGTCCCGGTCCCGTACGACGCCGAGACGCGCCAGCGCCTCGCCGCGCTCGGCGCCCTCGCCCCGGCCGAGGCGGACGGCGCGGTGTTCGGGGAGCAGGGGCGCGCCGGCTTCGCCTTCCTCAAGCGCGACGGCGTCTGGCTCGGCCTCGGCGACCCGATGGGGGAGGAGCGCGACCGCATCTCCGCGATCTGGCGCTTCCGCGACATCTGCGAGCGCGCCGGCGTGGACCCGGCCTTCTGGCGCGTCGGCCCCGAGCTGCTGCGCGTCTATGGCGACATCGGCCTGACGGCCTTCCCGATCCTGACACCCGACACCAAGGGCCTGCGCTACCTCGCCTGCCGCGCGGAGCGCGATCTGGAGCGCCTGCGCCCGCTGCTGCCCGAGGAGCCCCTCGCGGCGCCGCGCGCCACCAGGGCGGCCTGACGGCGCTTCGGCAGGCGGACGGGCGGACATGCGCAGCGCCATTGCGGCTCCCGGGGAAATGTGTTGTCGGTCCCGCGCGGGCCACGCATCTCGGGGCTGAAAGGGACAACGGCGGATGCGCATCGCAATGGTGGGGGCCGGCTATGTCGGGCTGGTCTCGGGAGCATGCTTCGCGGAGTTCGGCGTCGAGGTGCGCGTCGTGGACACCGACGCCGCCAAGATCGCCGCGCTGCGCGAAGGCCGCATCCCGATCTACGAGCCGGGACTGGACCGACTCGTCGCCGACAACCTGCGCGACGGGCGCCTTTCCTTCACCACCTCGCTCGCCGAGGCGGTGCCGGGCGCGGATGCCGTCTTCCTCGCCGTCGGCACGCCGAGCCGGCGCGGTGACGGCCATGCCGACCTCTCCTACGTCTTCGCCGCCGCCGAGCAGGTGGCGCGCGCCGCCGCGGGCCCGCTGGTGCTCGTGACCAAGTCCACCGTCCCCGTCGGCACCGGCCGGCGCGTGCAGGAACTCGTGCGCCGCATCCGCCCCGAGCTCGACATCGCAGTCGCCTCCAACCCGGAATTCCTGCGCGAGGGCAGCGCCATCGGCGACTTCATGCGCCCCGACCGCGTCGTGATCGGCACCGACTCCGAGCGCGCGCGCGAGGTGCTGCGCCGCCTCTACCGCCCGCTCTACCTGATCGAGACGCCGATCGTCGCGACCTCCATCGAGACGGCGGAGCTCATCAAGTACGCCGCCAACGCCTTCCTCGCGATGAAGATCACCTTCATCAACGAGATGGCCGATCTCTGCGAGGCCGCCGGGGCGGACGTGCACGACGTCGCCCGCGGCATCGGCCTCGACGGCCGGATCGGGCGCAAGTTCCTCCATGCCGGCCCGGGCTTCGGCGGGAGCTGCTTCCCGAAGGACACGCTCGCCCTGGCCCGCACCGCGCAGGACCTCGGCCGCCCGGCCCGCCTGGTGGAAACCACCATCGCGGTGAACGAGGAGCGCAAGGCCCGCATGGCGGAGCGCGTCATCGCCGCCTGCGGCGGCTCGGTCGCGGGCAAGACCGTTGCGGTCCTCGGCCTGACCTTCAAGC
>ERZ777003.4191-NODE-4191-length-12550-cov-4.649300_pt1 | contig 12550 bp, 13 predicted proteins | sample MGYA00374956_ERZ777003 | MGnify/ENA primary metagenome ERZ777003 (study PRJEB29302, sample SAMN06268252) | bioreactor metagenome | isolation source: Joint BioEnergy Institute, California, USA | place: USA:Joint BioEnergy Institute, California, USA | collected... | reverse complement strand
GCGCGAGAACTGGCAGGACCTGATCCCGCATCGCCCGGGGCGGCTGATCCTCCACCACGTGGTGTTCCAGCGGCACCTGGTGTGGCTCGAGCGGGTGGACGGACTGCCGCGGATCGTCGTGCGGCGGCTCGCCGACGGGACCGAGCATGCCATCGCCTTCGACGAGGAAGCCTATGCGCTGGGTCTGGGTGAGGTGCTCGAGTTCGACACCAACACGCTGCGCTTCACCTACTCGTCGATGACGACACCGGCCCGCGTCTACGACTACGACATGGAGACGCGGGAGCGCGTGCTGCGCAAGGAGCAGGCGGTGCCGTCCGGCCATGATCCCGCCCGCTACGTCACCTGCCGCATCATGGCGCCGGCGGCTGACGGCGAGACGGTGCCGGTCTCGCTGCTCCACGCGAAGGACACCCCGATCGACGGCAGCGCGCCGTGCCTGCTCTACGGCTACGGCGCCTATGGCCACGTCATCCCCGCCGCCTTCTCGACCAACGTGCTGAGCCTGGTCGACCGCGGCTTCGTCCATGCAATCGCCCACATCCGTGGCGGCAAGGACAAGGGCCATCGCTGGTACACCGAAGGCAGGCGCGAGAAGAAGCCGAACACCTTCCGCGACTTCATCGCGGCGGCGGAGGCGCTCATCGCGCAGGGCTACACGGCGCGCGGCCGGATCGTCGCCCACGGCGGGTCCGCCGGCGGCATGCTGATGGGTGCGGTCGCCAACATGGCGCCCGAGCTCTTCGCCGGCATCATCGCCGACGTGCCCTTCGTGGACGTGCTCAACACCATGCTGGACCCGACGCTGCCGCTGACCCCGCCGGAGTGGCCGGAGTGGGGCAATCCGATCGAGGACCCCGAGGCCTATCGCGCCATCGCTTCCTGGTCACCCTACGACAACATCCGGCCCCAGGCCTATCCGGCGATCCTCGCGACCGCCGGGCTGACCGACCCGCGGGTGACCTACTGGGAGCCGGCGAAATGGGTCGCGCGGCTGCGGGCGACAAAGACGGACACCAACCTCCTGCTGCTGCGCACACACATGACCAAGGGCCATTCCGGCGCTGCCGGCCGGTTCGAGCGGCTGAAGGAGGTCGCGCTCAACTACGCCTTCGCGCTCAAGGTGACCGGGCGCGCCGGCTGACCGGAAGCGGCGCCGCCGGCCGATACGCTTGGCGCGCGCCCTCTCCCGTGCTTACAGTTTCCGCAAGGCGCGGCAGGGTCCGCGAAAGGGGACGGCCCCGACCGGCTGACAACCGCGAAACCGACAATGCGAGGTTCGGGAGACACCATGGGAACGCTGACGAAAAGGCTGCTGGCCGGCGCTGCGCTGAGCCTCTGCCTGGGCGCCGCGGCGCAGGCGAAGACACTGGTCTACTGCTCCGAAGGGAGCCCGGAAGGCTTCAACCCGTCGCTGTACACCGCCGGCACCACCTTCGACGCCTCGTCGAAGACCATCTTCGACCGGCTGGTGCACTTCGACCGCGGCACGACCAACATCGTTCCCGGCCTCGCGGAGTCCTGGGAGATCTCCGACGACGGCCTGGAGTACACCTTCCACCTGCGCCAGGGCGTCAAGTTCCACAGCAACCGCGACTTCACGCCGACCCGCGAGTTCAACGCGGACGACGTCATCCACAGCTTCATGCGGCAGGGTGACCCGAACAACCCGTATCACGGGCTGTCCGGCGGCAGCTACGAGTACTTCCAGAGCATGGGCATGCCGGACCTGATCCAGGAGATCCGGCGGGTCGACGACCATACGGTGACCTTCGTGCTCAAGGCGCCCGAGGCGCCGTTCCTCGCCAACCTGGCGATGGACTTCGCGTCGATCATGTCGCTGGAGCACGCCGAGGCGATGATGGCGGCGGGAACGCCGGAGAAGATCGACCTCGAGCCGGTGGGCACGGGCCCGTACATGCTGCAGGCCTACCAGCAGGATGCGGTCATCCGCTTCGTCGCCAACCCCGACTACTGGGCCGGCCCGGCGCCGATCGACACCCTGATCTTCTCGATCACGCCGGACGCGAGCGTGCGCTACGCCAAGCTGCAGGCGGGCGAATGCCACGTCATGCCCTATCCGAACCCGGGCGACATCGAGGCGATGCGCAACGACCCCAACGTGAACCTGCTGGAGCAGGAGGGGCTCAACATCGGCTACCTCGCCTTCAACACGCAGAAGGAGCCGTTCGACGACCCGCTGGTGCGCCGGGCGCTGAACATGGCGATCGACAAGCAGGCCATCGTCGACCTGATCTACCAGGGCGCCGGCACGGTCGCGAAGAACCCGATCCCGCCCACGATCTGGTCGTACAACGACGCGGTCGAGGACTATCCCTACGATCCGGAGCAGGCGAAGGAGCTGCTGGCCGAGGCCGGCTATCCCGACGGCTTCACCACCGACCTGTGGGCGATGCCGGTGCAGCGGCCGTACAACCCGAACGCCGGGCGCATGGCCGAGATGATCCAGGCCGACTGGGCCAAGATCGGCGTGCAGGCCGAGATCGTGACCTACGAGTGGGCGGAGTATCTGGAGCGTTCGGCCAACGGCGAGCACCAGACCCTGCTGCTCGGCTGGACCGGCGACAACGGCGACCCCGACAACTTCCTCGCCGTGCTGCTGGGCTGCGACGGCGTCAACGGCGGCACCAACCGCGCCCGCTGGTGCCACGAGCCGTTCAACGACCTGGTGGTCCAGGCGAAGCGCAGCACCGACGTCGCCGAGCGCACCGCCCTCTACGAGCAGGCGCAGGTGGTCTTCAAGGAGCAGGCGCCGTGGGTGACCATCGCCCACTCGGTGGTGTTCATGCCGGTCCGGCCGGAAGTGATCGACTACCGCATCGATCCGTTCGGCGGCCACATCTTCTACGGCGTCGATCTCGCCGAATAGCCGTCCGGGGCCCCTGCCGCGGCAGGGGCCCGCTTCCGGCTCCTGACCGTTCGTGCCCGGGCCCGTCCCGGGCGTTTTTCTGCGACAGCGGCAGCGGCCGATCAGCCGCGCCCGGTCCGGGTCTCGCGGTGGATGATGTAGAGGCCGCTGGCGGCGATGACGCAGGCCCCGGTGATGGTCCAGGCGTCGGGCAGGTCGCCCCAGATCGCCCAGCCCCACAGCGCCGCCCACAGGAGCGCGGTGTAGTCGAACGGCGCCATCGCACCGACGGGCGCGACCCGGTAGGCGAAGGACATCAGCAGGATGCCGCTGCCCCCGAACAGCCCGGCGAGGACGAAGATCGGCCAGTGATCGAGCGTCGGCGGCACCCACTGCCACGGCATCGCCACGCCCGACACGAGAATCGGCACGAACGAGGACCACAGCGTGATCGCCGGCGCCGTCTCCGACCGGCCGACCCAGCGGGTGCAGATGACGACCAGCGAATAGGCCAGCGCCGCCGCCATCGGCAGCAGCGCCGCGAGACCGAACACGCCGCTTCCCGGCCGCACGATGATCAGCACACCGCACAGGCCGACGACGATGGCGCACCACCGCCGCATCCCCACCCGCTCGCCGAGCAGCGGCACCGACAGCGCCGTCATCAGCAGCGGCGCGATGAAGAACAGCGCGGTGGCGTCCGGCAGGGTCAGCCGCTGCAGGCTGGCGAAGAACAGCCCCATGGCGGCGAGCGACAGCGCCCCGCGCAGCGCGTGCCCCCACATCCGCCGCGGCCTGAGCTGCGCCCACTGGCGCTGGATCGCGACGACGACGAGGACCGGGATCACCCCGAACAGGCTGCGCAGGAACACCACCTGCAGCAGCGGATAGCGCTCGGCCACGTATTTCGCCGCCGCGTCCAGCGTGGACAGCATCAGCACCGAGGCGAGGATCAGCGCAATCCCGGCGCCGATGTTCTCGCGCGGCGCGACGCGGTCGGCCGGCGCGTTCATGCCCCGAGCTTCCGCAGCAGGCTGTCGAGCTGGGCGACATAGGGCTCGCCGACCAGCGCGACATGCACCAGCAGCGGATAGACGCTGTAGACGTGACGCCGGATGCGGAAGAACTCCGGGTCCAGCGGGCGAACCGACCGGTAGGCGTCGAAGAACGGCCCGCGGAACGGCCCGAACAGCTGCGCCAGCGCGAGGTCCATCTCCGCATCCCCGTAGGAGATTGCCGGATCGATGAATGCGGTGACCCTGCCGCCGGCGACCAGCACGTTGTAGACCCACAGGTCGCCGTGGAGCAGGCTCGCCGCCCGCGGCTCCGGCACCAGCGCCTCCAGCCGGTCCGCAAGCTGCAGCACGCGCCCGTGCACTTCCGCCGGCAGGTGCCCCGCCTCCCGCGCCAGCTGCGCCATGTGGACGAAGCGGTGCTCGCGCAGGAACGGCACCCAGCGCTCCGACCACGGATTGGGCTGCGGCAGCGGCCCGATCTGGGTGTCGAAGTCGAGCCCGAAGCGGGGCGCGGTCACCTCGTGCAGCGCGGCGAGGAGCTCGCCGGCATGAGCCTGGGCGCGGGCGTCGTAGTCGCCGTCCTGGGGCACGAAGCTCATCACGATCGCGCTTTCGTCGCTGGCCAGCACGCGCGGCAGCGGCAGCGCGCTGTGCGTCGCCAGATAGGCCAGCATCCGCGCCTCGACCATCAGGTTCTCGCCCATGCCGGGCCGCTTGATGACCACGGTGTCGCCGTCGGCAAGACGGCACAGGGTGACCGTGCTGATGTAGCCGCCGGTCAGCGGCCGCGTCTCGACCACGCGCCGGCCGGTCAGCTCCGCCACCGCGGCACTCGCTGCCTCGTCCGGCATCATCGGCCGACGGCGAGCGCTTCGGCGATCTCGGCGACCAGCCCGTCGATGGCCGTCTCGATGAGGTCGTACATCGCCTCGAAGTCGCGGTCGCCGCCGTACCAGGGATCGGGCACGTCGCGCACCGGCAGGTGCGGGGCGTAGTCGAGAAGCCGCACCACCCGCGTCCGCGCCCCCGGCCTTAGGCGCTGGCCGACCCAGCGGGCGTGATGCTCCTCCATCGCCACGACCAGGTCGAAGGCGTCGGCATCGTCGGCGCACCACGCGCGCGCCCGCAGGCCCGAGATGTCGTATCCGCGGCGGCGGCCGGCCCGGATCGCGCGGGAGTCGGGCGGGTCGCCCTCGTGGTAGCCGTGCGTCCCGCAGGACTCCACGACCACCGCCCGCTCCAGCCCCAGCGCCGCGAGACGCGCGCGCAGCACGCCTTCGGCGCTGGGCGACCGGCAAATGTTTCCGGTGCACACGAACAGGACCCGCATCGTCGATTGACTTCCCGAATCATCCGCAGCCGCGGCGCTTGACGCGGCCGCGGCACGGGTCATCTTGCCCGACTATGCCGCTCGATGCTCAGGAAATTCGCAGCCTCCGGTCGCGCGCCGCGCCGATCGTCGTGCTGACCGGTGCGGGAATCAGCCGGGAATCCGGGCTTCACACCTTCCGGGATGCCGACGGCATCTGGGCCACGGTGCGGGTGGAGGATGTGGCCACGCCGGAGGCGTTCCGGCGCGACCCGGCGCGGGTGCATGCCTTCTACAACGCCCGCCGCCGCGCACTGCTCGCCCCCGAGGTCCGGCCGAATCCGGCCCACCATGCCCTCGTCCGGCTCGGGCGGCACTGGCCCGGCCCGGTGCTGATCGTGACCCAGAACATCGACGACCTGCACGAGCGGGCCGGCACCCCGGCTGACGCCCTGGTCCACATGCACGGCGAGCTCCTGAAGATGCGCTGCGCCGGCTGCGGCGCGGTGGCGCCGGTGACCGAGGACCTCTCCCTCGACCGGTCCTGCGACGCCTGCGGCTGCCCCGGCCAGCTTCGGCCGCACGTCGTCTGGTTCGGCGAGATGCCGCTTGCGCTCGAGCGCATCTACGCCGCGCTGGCGGAAGCCGGTCTCTTCATCGCCATCGGAACCTCCGGCAGCGTGTACCCGGCCGCCGGCTTCGTCCGGGAGACGCCGCCGGACTGCATCACCGTGGAGCTCAACCTCGAGCCGTCGGAGATCGCCAGGCTGTTCCGCCATGCGGAGCACGGGCCGGCAAGCATCGTCGTGCCCGCCTTCGTCGACCGGCTATGCCCGCCCTGACCGCCGATGCACGCCGCGCCCGAGCGCTGGAGCGGCTGGTCGCCAAGGTGCGCGGCTGCCGCGCCTGCCCGCTGCCGCACGAACCGCGCCCGGTGCTGCGCGTCTCCGCCACTGCGCGGATGCTGATCGTGGGCCAGGCCCCGGGAACGAAGGTGCATGCCACCGGCGTGCCGTGGAACGACGCCAGCGGCGACCGGCTGCGCCAGTGGCTGGAGATGGACCGCGACACGTTCTACGACGTCTCGCGGATCGCGATCATGCCCATGGGCTTCTGCTTCCCCGGCCAGGACGCCAACGGTAGCGACCTGCCGCCGCGGCGGGAATGCGCCCCGAAGTGGCACGCGCCGATCCTCGCCCTGATGCCCGAAATTCGGCTCACGCTCCTCGTCGGCAGCTATGCGCAGGCGCGCTACCTGGGCCCGCGGGCGAAGCAGGGGATGACCGAGACGGTCCGGGCCTTCGCCGAGTATCTGCCGGACGGCCTGATGCCGCTCCCCCACCCGAGCTGGCGCAACACGGGCTGGCTGAAGCGCAATCCCTGGTTCGAGGCGGAGGTGCTGCCGGTGCTGCGCGAGCGGGTACGGCGGCTGTTCGACGATCAGGAGCCGGCTGCCGTCGGCGCCGGAACGCCCGCCGGACGCAGCGGATCCGGGCCGTAGGCGTTGTCGCCGGGCGTGCCGCGCAGCATCCCCAGCTCCACGATGAACCAGATGCCGATCGCGAGCTGCACCCCGGCGAAGGCGTAGTCGACCCAGGTGAAGCTGCCCGCCACACCGGTCACCTGAAAGGCATCGAGGACCGACTTGACCAGCATCACGGCCGCCGGCGCCCCGGCGAACCAGGCCGAACGCCCCCGGTCGTGGAACCGCTTGGCCGCCAGGCAGAAACTCATGACGAGGCCGAGCACACAGAGGGCGAGAAGCACCAGCCGGCCCTCATGGGAGGGCGGCGGAACGCTGCCGTAGATGTCGATCAGCAGCAGAACCGCGATCAGGTGATAGACGATCAGCGTGCCGACGCCGCTCCACCACAGGCCGCGGCCGATCCGTCCACGCACCGCGAACATCAGCCGCATCCCCATCCTCCCTTGCAGCGTCCGGCGCCTGCCTCTGTCGCGGGAGGCGCGCGGAAGGTTCACCGGGCGCTTGCGGACGCGGGGCTCCGGACAACCAGCATGGCGCAGTTCCACCCGTCACACCAGCAATCCGCGCCGTCGCCGGTCCGGACCGGCCTACAGATCCCGGCGGGGACAGCACGCGCCTTGTCGATCCTGTCCGCGGCCCGTATTGGTGTCGAAGGCGGGCGTAATGGCGCCCGCCTTCTGCTTGCAACCGACCGCGCAGGAGGGGAGGAGAATGGACCGCAACCGCAGGAGCGTCGCCGAGATGCTGGCGCTCAAGGGCAAACGCCAGCTGACCATGCTCTATGTCGACAAGGTCGAGGAGGCCGCGGCGGCCAGCGCCGCCGGCATCGACATGCTGTCGATCATCCAGCCGGTGTGGACGCCCGAGATGCGCGAGGCGGCAGGCAACTGCTTCGTGCAGGTCGGCCTGCTGTACGGCGAGCTCTGCACCTTCGAGGACTATCTGCGGGCCGCCCACAGTGCGATCAAGATCGGCGCCGACTGCTGCTACTGCGCGGCCAGCACCGACACCATCCGCCGGCTGGCGGCCGAGGGCATTCCGGTGGTCGGCCACGTCGGGCTGATCCCGTCGAAGTGCACCTGGACCGGCGGCTTCAAGGCGGTGGGCAAGACCGCCGAGACGGCGATGCTGGTCTACAACCAGGTGAAGGCGCTGGAAGAGGCCGGTGCCTTCGCCGCCGAGATCGAGGTGGTGCCGGACCGGGTGACCGCGGAAATCTCCAAGCGCACCAAGCTGCTGCTGCTGTCCATGGGCGCCGGCACCGGCGGCGACGCGCAGTACCTGTTCGCCGAGGACGTGCTGGGCTACACCCGCAACCACCTTCCCCGCCACGCCAAGGTCTACCGCAACTTCCGCGCGGAGTTCGAACGGCTGCAGCAGGAACGGGTCGCCGCGTTCAAGGAATTCCGGCACGACGTCGAGACCGGCGCCTATCCGGAGCCGAAGCACCTGGTGCCGATCGAGGATGCGGAGTTCGAGAAGTTCCTGGCCCAGCTTCCGTCCTGAACGGCCGCCAGCCGCACCGATCACCGAATGCCCGGCCGCAGCGCCGGGCATTTTCGTTCCGTCCTGTCTCTCGGCGCGGTGGCCGCAGGCGTGCTGCGCGTGCCTTCACCCGGCCCCAATTCGATCTACCTTCTGGCTGCCCGGACCGCCCAGGCGCCCGGGACCCACGTCAGGAAAGGCGAGCGATGAGCCATCCCTTGCGCATGCTGCTGGTCGCGACGGCGCTTGCCGGCATTGCCGGCGGCGCATCGGCGACCCCGTCCGAACGCTTCGATCTCGCCAACTGGAAGCTGACGCTGCCGCTCGTCGACGAGGAGGACGGCGACGCGCTCGAGATCCGCAACCTGCTCGGCTACGAGAACGGGGAGCACTTCTTCGTCGGACCGGACGGCGCGATGGTGTTCGCGGCGAGCGTGGACGGAGCGACCACGGAGGGCTCGCGCTATCCGCGCTCGGAGCTCCGCGAAATGATCGGCGGCGAGGAGGCGGCGTGGACTCTGGCCGAGGGCGGCACCCTGTCGGCGACGCTGAAGGTGGACGAGGTGCCGCGCCGCCACAACGGCACCGAAGGCCGGATCATCGTCGGTCAGATCCACGGTGAGAATGACGAGCTGGTCCGCCTCTACTACGAGTACGGCACTGTCTACTTCGCCAACGACCAGGCCGGTCCCGACGACGAGGAGCAGGAGTTTCCCCTGACCAACACCGCCGGCGCGTTCCCCGACATCGACATCGGCGAGACCTTCTCCTACCTGATCGACGCCCGCGGCGACACGCTGACGGTCGAGATCCACGCCGACGGCGACGTCTACGCCTCCGTCACCGAGGTCAACGACGTGTGGCAGGAAGACCGGTTCTACTTCAAGGCCGGCGTCTACCTCGGCGTGAACGGCAGGACCGGGACCGGTCGGGGCCAGGTGTCCTTCTACGCGCTGGACCTGAGCCACATGCCCGGGGAGGGGCGCAACGGGCTGCGCTGAGGCCTATTTCCAGGGGAAGGTGTTCTCGTATTTCCCGCTGAGGAAAAAGTCGTAGAAGCAGTAGGCGGCAAGCCCCCCGAACAGCCAGAGCCACAGCTCCTCGCCCCACAGCAGCCATTCGGCGACGAACAGCCCGGCGGCGAACAGGAAGGTGATGACCCGACGGTGCATCGGCTTGAACCATTCGTCGTTGGCGGCCATCGGCATCCTCCTGGAAAGCGCCCCTGACATAGCGGGCGTCGGCGTCTGCGCCAAGGCTTGACTGGCGGCGCGCGGCGACGGAAGACCGGAAGCATGAACGGACAGCACGAAGGAAGCGGCAGCGTCGCCGGCGTGATCCTCGCCGGCGGGCTTTCGCGCCGCATGGGCGGCGGCGACAAGGGCCTGCGGCTTCTCGCCGGACGACCCCTGCTGGCCCACGTGATCGAGCGCGCCCGGCCGCAGGTCGGCGCCCTCGTGCTCAACGCCAACGGCGACCCGTCCCGCTTCGCCGGCCTTGGCCTCCCCGTCGTTGCCGACGGTGTAGCCGGCTTTGCCGGCCCACTCGCCGGCATCCTCGCCGGGCTGGACTGGGCCGCGGCCGACGCGCCCAAGTGCCGCTGGGTGGCGAGCTTCGCCGGCGACGCCCCCTTCGTTCCCGTCGATCTGGTCGCCCGGATGGTGGCGGCGGTCGAGGCCGCCGGCGCCGATCTCGCGACCGTCGCCTCGAACGGAAGGAGCCACCCGGTGTTCGGGCTGTGGCCGGTCGCGCTGCGGGACGCGCTGCGCACGGCCCTCGTTGACGAGGACGTGCGCAAGGTCGATGTTTGGACCGCCCGTTACAACCTCGTCACAGTGGACTATGCGGCCGCGCCGATCGACCCGTTCTTCAACGCCAACACGCCCGAAGACCTCGCCGAGGCCGAGCGCATCCTTGCCACCCGAGGCTGACCGATGAGGGCGGGGCCGGTTCTCGCCGCCGCCGCCCTTGCGCTTGCGGCCCTTGGGCCTGCCGCCGCCAGCGAGCGCATCGAGCAGCTCGAGGCGCTGGCGGAGCGCGGCTTTGCCGATGCGCAGGCGGCGCTGGGCTACGCCTATGCCACCGGCGAGGGGGTCGCAGCCGACCCGGCAGCCGCGGAGCGCTGGTACCGGGCAGCCGCCGAACAGGGCGAGCCGACGGCGGTGCTGAACCTCGCGGTCCTGCTCGACGCCCGCGGCGATCACGCCGAGGCGGCGCGCTGGTACGAGGCCGCGGCCGTCGAAGGCCATCCGCGCGCGGCGGCGGCGCTGGGGCTGATGTACGAGGAGGGCCGGGGCGTCGCGCAGGATCTTGCGGCGGCCGTCCGCTGGTACCGGATCGCGGCCGACGCCGGCGTGCCCGAGGCGCAGGCCAATCTCGCCCGCTACTACCTCCGCGGCGTCGAGGTACCGGCCGACACCGCCGAGGCGGTGCGGCTGCTGGAGACGGCGGCCGGCGAGGGCCTGGTCGATGCGCAGCTCGCACTCGGCCTGCTTTACGAGCGCGGCGAGGGCATCGCCCGCGATCCCGCCGCCGCCGAGCGCTGGTTCCGCGCCGCCGCCGAGGCCGGCGACACCACCGCCATGGCCGAGCTGGGCGCGCTGATCCTCAAATCCTCCGGCGACCGGGCGGCCGCGCGGCAGTGGCTGTCCCGCGCCGCAGGGGCAGGCGTGCTGGCGGCGCAGCTCGATCTCGCCGACCTTGCCAGTGCCGACGGCGACCATGCGGAGGCCGTGCGCTGGCTGACGGCCGCAGCGGAACAGGGCGACGTCGCGGCGCAGAACAACCTGGGGCGCGCCTACGACCTCGGTCTCGGCGTACCGCGCGACGTGGAGGCGGCGATCGCCTGGTACCGGCAGGCGGCCGAGCAGGGCTATCCGCCGGCGCAGTTCAACCTCGCGCTCAAGCTCGCCGCCGGCGACGGCCTGCCCGCGGACACCGACGCCGCGCGGGCGCTGTTCCGCAGCGCCGCCGAACAGGGCCATCCGCCCGCGATGCTGAACCTGGGCATCATCCTCGCCAATTCGGCCACCGACGCCGAGGATCTCGCCGAGGCCTACAGCTGGATCCGCGTGGCGGTCGATGCCGGCGTGCCGAACGCCTTCGATGCGCTCAGGGCGCTGAGCGCATCGATGAGCGACGCCGACATCGAGGCCGGCCAGGCGCTGGCCGCCACCCGCCCGCCGGTCCGGTTCTAGCCGGAGTTTCCGGGCGCGCCGGTCTCCAGCCGGCGGTCACGCCTCCGGCGTGCCGTAGGCGGCCTCGTGGAACGCGATCTCGAGCTCCATCGCGTGGCGGAACACCCCGACCAGCCGATCGCGCGACCGGGCACCCATCTCGGCGCCGAGGATGTCGATCTGGGACCTGAGCCAGCGGGCCTGGCTGGCGAAGCCTTCCTCCGCGTGCAGATCGACCCAGCGGCGCAGCACCGGATCGCTGATCGTACGCTTCGCCGCCCGGCTGCACCAGGTCCAGTACATCCATTCCGCGGCGAACATGGCAGCGATGCCGTCGGCGTAGGGCCCGTGGGCGGCGATCGCCAGCATGCCGTCGCGGAAGGCGGTCACCGGCGGGGGCAGCGGCAGGTCGCGCCACTCCGCCTCCGCCATGCCGAGGCGGTCGAAGGTGTCGCGGAAATAGGTGATCTGCTCCTCCGACAGGGCCTTCAGCACGCCGATCAGCCAGCGCTGCTCGGCGAGCCCCGGCGCCTTCACCATGGCGTAGCCGAAGATCAGGATGGCCGTTTCAACGAAGGCGTTCTCATAGGCCAGGTAGCGGTGGAACACCGCGGGATCCAGCCGGTCCTCCTCGATGTCGCGGACGAAGCGGTGGCCCAGCATCCGGTCCCAGACGTCCTGGTTGCGGGCGAGGATCTCGTCGGACAGGGGAGTACGGCCGTCGGCCGGCTGGCTCGTCATCGAAGGTCTCCGGAGGTTTCGGCGTGGCGGGCGATCAGCGCAGCCGCTTCGCCCGCATCGGGGAAGGAGGACTGGGTGCCCTTGCGCGTGACCGTCAGCGCGGCGGCCTGGACCGCCACCGCCACCGCGGACGCCATCGCGATGCCGCGGTCGAGGCAGGCGACGAGGGCGCCGCAGAAGGTGTCGCCGGCGCCCACCGTATCGACGGCGGTCACCTTCGGCGCCGGGAAGGCGCGCTCGCCGTCGCCGTCGAGAACGAGGGCGCCCCGGCTGCCGAGGGTGACGATGACAACCGGCACCCCGCCGTCACGGATCGCGCGCGCCCCCTCCACCGGATCGTCGCGACGGCCGAGCGTGCGCGCCTCGACCGCGTTGACGATGGCGATGTCCGCGAGCGGGAACAGGCGGTCGTAGCCGTACTGGATCGGCGCCGGGTTCAGCATCGTGCGCATGCCGAGCCCGCGGGCC
>ERZ777003.4186-NODE-4186-length-12560-cov-9.549140_pt1 | contig 12560 bp, 12 predicted proteins | sample MGYA00374956_ERZ777003 | MGnify/ENA primary metagenome ERZ777003 (study PRJEB29302, sample SAMN06268252) | bioreactor metagenome | isolation source: Joint BioEnergy Institute, California, USA | place: USA:Joint BioEnergy Institute, California, USA | collected... | reverse complement strand
GGGCCGCCGCCAGGCGGCGCGCCGAGGCGGCCGCCAGGGCCGGCAGGGTCGCCGGCGACGACGCGCGGCGCTGACGCCGGGCGCCCGTCCGCGCGCGACGCGCCGGCCGGGCCGGCCGTCAGCCGCCGAGCGGCCGGATCGGCACGCCGGCGCGCTCGAGGTGGCGCTTGACGTCGGCGACCGTGTACCTGCCGTAGTGGAAGATCGACGCGCACAGGACCGCGTCGGCGCCGGCCTGGAGCGCCTCGACGAGGTGGTCGAGCTCGCCGGCGCCGCCGGAGGCGATCACCGGCACGCCGACCGCGTCGGCGACCGCGCGCGTGAGCGGCAGGTCGTAGCCGCGGTTGGTGCCGTCGCGGTCCATGCTCGTGAGCAGGATCTCGCCCGCGCCGCGCTCGACCCCCTCGCGCGCCCACGCGACCGCGTCGCGGCCGGTCGCCCGCCGCCCGCCGGCGACGTGGACCTCCCAGCCGTCCGCCGCCCCCGCGGCCGGCGCGCGGCGCCTGGCGTCGATCGCGAGCACGACGCACTGGGAGCCGAACTGGGCCGCCAGCTCGTCGATCAGCTCCGGTCGCGCGACCGCGGCCGAGTTGACGGCGACCTTGTCGGCGCCGGCGTCGAGCACCGCCTGCGCGTCGGCGACCGAGCGGATGCCGCCGCCGATCGTGAACGGGATGAAGACGTTGTCGGCGGTGCGGCGGGCGAGGTCGACGACCGTCTCGCGCTGGTCTGAGGTGGCGGTGATGTCGAGGAAGACGAGCTCGTCGGCGCCGTCGGCGTCGTAGCGCTCGGCGAGCTCGATCGGGTCGCCCGCATCGCGCAGGTTCACGAACGAGGTGCCCTTGACGACGCGGCCGCGATCGACGTCGAGGCAGGGGATGACGCGCTTGGCATGCACGGCGGCCCCTCCCCCTAGGCGGCGTCGAGCGCGGCGCGCGCCTGCGCGACCGTGAACCTGCGCTCGTAGAGCGCCGAGCCGACGATCACGCCGTTGAGGTTGACCTGGCGCAGGGCGGCGAGCGCCCGCAGGTCCTCGAGCGCGCCGATCCCGCCCGAGTAGATGAAGCTGCCCCTCACGACCGCGGCGATCCGCCGCACCTCGTCGAGGTCGGGGCCCGAGAGCGTGCCGTCGCGCTCGATGCTCGAGTAGACGAGCTTGCGCACGCCGCGGCGGTGGAGGTGGTCGATGACCGCCGCCGCGTCCATGTCGGTCTGGTGGGTCCAGCCGGCGCTGGCGACCTTGCCGCGGCGAGCGTCGACGGAGACGACGACGCGCGCGCCGTGGGCGGCGACGACGTCGTCGAGGAAGTCGACGTCGGTGTAGGCGGCGGTGCCGAGGATCACCCGCTCGGCGCCGGCGGCGAGCGCGGCCTCGACCGCCTCGCGCGACCGCAGGCCGCCGCCGAACTGGACCGGCACGTCGAGCTCGCGGGCGATCCGCTCGAGGTGGTGGAGGTTCGCCGGCCTGCCCTCGCGGGCGCCGTCGAGGTCGACGACGTGGAGCCACCTCGCGCCGCCCTCGACCCAGGCGCGGGCGGCGCTGAGCGGATCGGCGTCGTAGACGGTCTCGGCGTCGAAGTCGCCCTGGCGCAGCCGCACGGCCTTGCCGCCGCGGATGTCGATCGCCGGGTAGAGGATCATGCGGCGGCCCGCCGTTCGGTCGCGGGGCGGCCGTCGCACGCGGCGCTGAAGCTGGCCAGCAGCCGCAGCCCGTGGCGCGACGACTTCTCCGGGTGGAACTGGACGCCGAAGACGTTGCCGCGCGCGACGGCGCTGACGAACCGCTCGCCGTAGACGGCGGTGCCGAGCACGTCGTCGGGGTCGGCCGGCTCGGCCACGTACGAGTGGACGTGGTAGAAGGCGGCCGCCTCCGGCAGCGCCGCGTTGAGCCGCGTGGCGCGCGTGAACGTGACGACGTTCCAGCCGATGTGCGGGACGCGCTGGCCGCCCGCGTCGAGCGGGCGCACCGCGCCGGCGAGCAGCCCGAGGCCGTCGGCCGGCTCGGTCTCGACCGACCGCTCGAACAGCAGCTGCATGCCGAGGCAGATGCCGAGGATCGGGACGCCGGCGGCGGCGCGCTCGCGGATCAGCGCGTCGAGGCCGAGCGCGGCGAGGTTGCGCATCGCGCGCGGGAACGCCCCCACGCCGGGGACGACGATCCCGTCGGCAGCGCGGATCGCGGCGTGGTCGCGCGTGACGACCGGCTGCGCGCCAACGTGGGCGAACGCCTTCTCGACCGAGCGCCGGTTGCCCATCCCGTAGTCGAGGATGGCGATGCGGGGCGCCGGCGCGCTCATGCCGTCAGGGTCCCCTTCGTGCTCGGCACGCCCGTCTCGCGCGGGTCGATCGCGACCGCGGCGCGCAGCGCGCGGGCGACCGCCTTGAAGATCGCCTCGATCACGTGGTGGACGTTCGTGCCGGCCTCGACGGTCACGTGGAGCGTCATGCGCGCGTTGCTGGCGAGCGCGCGCAGGAACTCCTCCGTCAGCTCGTGGTCGAAGTTGCTGATCGCGCCCGGCGGCAGCTGCGCCTCGAAGGCGAGGTACGGCCGCCCGGAGAGGTCGATCGCGCAGCTGGCGCGGGCCTCGTCCATCGGCACCGTCGCGCTGCCGTAGCGGGTGATCCCGCGGCGGTCGCCGAGCGCGCGGTCGAGCGCCTGGCCGAGGCAGATGCCGACGTCCTCGACGGTGTGGTGGGCGCCGGTCTGCAGGTCGCCGGTCGCCGCGACGGTCAGGTCCAGCCGCCCGTGGCGGGCGAGCAGGTCGAGCATGTGGTCGAAGAAGCCCACGCCCGTCGTGCGCCTGCCGGCGCCGTCGCCGTCGAGCGACAGCGTCAGGCGGACGTCGGTCTCGCCGGTGGTGCGGGCGATCTCAGCGGTGCGGCTCATGCGGCTCCATTGTTCCGAACTCGCGCCTCCATCGACTCGGCGTGGCGCGCGAACCCCTCCGCGCGCGCGATCGCGGCCCCAGGCGCGGCCAGCCGGGCGGCGGCGTCGCCGGGGATCCGCACCTCCGCCATCCGCCGGCGGAACGTGCGCGCCGACAGGCCGGAGGCGAAGCGGGCGGCGCCGTCGGTGGGCAGCACGTGGTTGGAGCCGGCGAGGTAGTCGCCGAAGGCGGTCGCGGCGCCGGCGCCGACGAACAGGCAGCCGGCGTGGCGGACGCGCGCGGCGAGCGCCTCGGCGTCGGGGCCGATCAGCTCGAGGTGCTCGGGCGCGAACGCGTTCGCGAACGCGAGCGCGTCGTCGAGGTCGCGCACGTGCACGAGCGCGCCGGCGGCCGGCTCGGGCACCCCGTCCAGCAGCGCGGCGAGCCGGTCGAGCGCCCCGCCGTCGGGCGAGACGGCGACGACGAGGCTGTCGGCGCCGTGCTCGGCCTGGGCGCGCAGGTCGAGCGCGACGAGTTCGAGATCGGCGGCGCCGTCGAAGACGACGAGCACGTCGCTCGGGCCGGCGAAGCCGTCGATGCCGACGCGGCCGGCGCCGGCGACCTGGCGCTTGGCCTCCTGCACCCACAGCGAGCCGGGGCCGACGATCACGTCGACCGGCGCGACCGTCTCGGTGCCGTAGGCGAGCGCGGCGATCGCCTGCGCCCCGCCCATCCGGTAGACCTCGCTCGCGCCGGCGAGCGCGCAGGCGGCGAGGATCGCCGGGTGGGCGTCGCCGTCGGCGCCGGGCGGCGCGCAGACGGCGACCTCCGCCACGCCGGCGGCGCGGGCCGTCACGACGCCCATCACGACCGTGCTCGGGTACGGCGCCCGGCCGCCGGGGACGTAGACGGCGGCCCGCCGCACCGGCACCTCGCGCAGCGTCACCCGCTGCCCCTCGGGCAGCGTGACGGCCGCCTCGCCGTCGACGCCGGCCTGCGCGACCGCGCGCACGTTCGCGATCGCGACCTCCAGCGCGGCGCGCACGTCGGGCGCGAGCGCGGCGAGCGCGGCGGCGAGCTCGTCGTCGGCGACGCGCAGCGGCCGCGGCTCGGCCCCGCCGGTGTCGTGGCGGCGCGTCAGCTCGACGACGGCGGCGTCGCCGCGGGCCCGCACGTCGGCGACGATCGCCGCGACCGGCCCGGCGACGTCCGCGCCGGCGGGCACGAGCGCGCGCACCTGCGCGGCGAGCGCGGCCGCCCCGGCGGCGTCGGCGAGCCGGCGGCGCTCAAGCCGCACGGAGCCGCTCCAGCAGGTCGTCGATCGCGGCCGCCTTGAGCTTGTGCGCGACCGGGTTGGCGATCAGGCGGGCCGTGCAGGCGACGATCTCCTCGCGCACGACGAGCCCGTTCTCGCGCAGCGTCGTGCCGGTCGCGGTGAGGTCGACGATCGCGTCGACGAGGCCGGTCAGCGGCGCGAGCTCGACCGAGCCCCTCACGACGACGACCTCGGCCTGGCGGCCGGTCGCCTGGAAGTGGCGGGCGGTGATGCGCGGGTACTTCGTCGCGACGCGCATGACGCCGAGCCGCCGCAGCGCCTCCTCGGCCGGGTCCGGCTCGCGGCCGACGGAGGCGAGCACGAGCGTGCAGCGGCCGAAGCCGAGGTCGAGCAGCTCGTAGACGTCGCGCTCGGACTGCTCCATCAGCGTGTCCTTGCCGGTGATGCCGATGTCGGCGGCGCCGGCCTCGACGTACGTCGGCACGTCGGACGGCCGCATCGTGACGATGCCGACGTCCTCGAACAGCAGCTTGCGGTCGTTCGCGCGCACCTCGGAGGTGTCGATGCCGAGGCCGTCGAGCACGTCGAGCGCGCCCCTGAACAGCGCCCCGCGCGGGACGGCGATCGTGAGCCCGTTCGTCGGGCTCACCGCCCGCCTCCCCCGCCGGCGGACTCGCTGGAGTGGCCGCCAGGCGAACGCGCAAGGGAGTCGGCGCCAGCCGACTCCCCCTCGCCAGGCCCGAGTTCGCCGCCAGGCGAACTCGCAAGGGAGTCGGCGCCAGCCGACTCCCCCATGAGGGCGATGTGGAGCCGCTCGACCGTCAGCGCCCAGCCGACCGCGCTCAGCGGCCGGCCGAACCTCGCGAGCAGGTCGTCGTAGCGGCCGCCGCCGCCGAGCGGCACGCCGAGCGCCGGGTCGAGCACCTGGAAGATCGCGCCGGTGTAGTAGCCGAGGCTGCGCACGAGCCCGAGGTCGACGATCACCCGCCTGGCGACGCGGTCGGGCAGCTGCGCGATGACGGCGCGCAGCCCCTCGGCCGCGCTCCGCGCCGGCTCCTCGAGCGCGGCGAGCACCTCCGGCCCGCCGCGCCGCTGCGGCACCTCGACGAGCTGGCGCGCCGCCTCCGCCGGCAGGTCGAGCGCGCCGACCTCGCGCGCCAGCCCGACGAAGTCGCGCGTGACGAGCTCGTGGAGGATCCGCTCGCGCGCGGCCGCGGCGACGCCGTGGCCGTCGAGCAGCGCCTGGTAGAGGGCGACGTCGCCGAGGCCGATGCGGTAGTCGACCAGCCCGACCGCGTCGAGCACCTCGCACAGGACCGTCAGCGCCTCGACCGTCCCCTCGCGCGCGGGCGCGCCGATCAGCTCGATCCCCGCCTGCAGGAGCTCGCGCGACTGGCCGCGCTGGGGCCGCACGCCGCGGTAGCTGTGGGCGACGTAGGCGAGCCGCAGCGGCGGCGGCGCGTCGGCGAGGCGGGTCGCGACGAGCCGCGCGATCGGCACCGTCATGTCGGAGCGCAGCACGAGCACCCTGCCCTGCTCGTCGAACAGCCGGTAGGCGGGCAGCTCGCCGGCGACGCCGCCGCGCGCGAGCGTCTCCTCGTACTCGAGCGCCGGCGTGGCGACCTCGCCGTAGCCGCGCGCGTCGAAGACCCGCTGCGCGGCCGCGATGATCGCGCGCAGCTCTCGCATCTCGTCGGGCAGCACGTCCCGCGTGCCGCTGGGGATCGGGTGGATCACCGGCGACCCTCCGGTCAGTGGGCGTGGATCCGCGCGGTGTCCTCGACGCGCTCGATGCGCGCCCCCAGCTGCCGCAGGCGCTCGTCGATCCGCTCGTAGCCGCGGTCGATCTGGCGGACGTTGCCGATCTCGGTCGTCCCCTCCGCGCACAGCGCGGCGATCAGCATCGCCATGCCGGCGCGGATGTCGGGCGACTCGACGCGCTCGCCGCGGAGCCTGCGCGGGCCGACGACGATCACGCGGTGCGGGTCCATGAGCGTGATGTTGGCGCCCATCAGCTGCAGCTTGTCGGTGAAGAAGAGCCGGTTCTCGAACATCTTCTCGTGCACGATCACCGACCCCTCCGACTGGGTCGCGAGCGCGAGCGCGATGCTCGTCAGGTCGGCCGGGAACATCGGCCATGGGCCGTCCTCGACCTTCGGCTGGTAGCCGCCGGCGTCGTTGCGGATGACGAGCTTCTGGCCGCCCGGCACGAGCACGTCCCTGCCGCGCAGCTCCGACTCGAGGCCGAGCCGCTGGAAGACGAGCCGGATCATCCGCAGGTCCTCGGGCACGGTGTCCTTGATGAGCAGCTCGCCGCCGGTCACGCCGGCGAGCGCCATGAAGGAGCCGATCTCGATGTGGTCGGGCGCGACCGTGTGCTCGCAGCCGTGGAGGCGCTCGACGCCGTGGACGGTCATCACGTTGGAGCCGATCCCCTCGATCGTCGCGCCCATCTTGACGAGCATCCGCGCGAGGTCCTGCACGTGCGGCTCGGAGGCGGCGTTGCGGATGACGGTCGTGCCGGGCGTGATCGCGGCCGCCATGAGCGCGTTCTCGGTCGCCATCACGGACGGCTCGTCCATCAGGAAGTCGCACGGCCTCAGCCCGCGCGGCGCCGTCAGCAGGATGTCGCGGTCGTGCTCGATCGAGGCGCCGAGCGCCTTGAACGCGTCGAGGTGCGGGTCGAGCCGGCGGCGGCCGATCACGTCCCCGCCCGGCGGCGGCATGAGCGCGCGGCCGTAGCGGGCCAGCAGCGGGCCGGCGAGCAGGAAGGAGGCGCGGATGCGCTCGGACAGCTCGCGGTCGAGCTCGGTGCGCGACACCCCCTCCGCCCGCACGGCGACCTCGTTGTCGCCGATCCAGTCGGCGCGGGCGCCGAGCGCCGCGATCAGCTGCAGCTGCGCCTCGACGTCCCGGATGCGGGGGACGTTGCGGATGACGACCTCGTCGTCGGTCAGCAGCGTCGCGGCGAGGATCGGCAGCGCGCCGTTCTTGTTGCCGGCCGGCACGAAGGTGCCCGACAGCGGCACGCCGCCTTGGATGACGAACTTCTCCATGAGGGGTTGTCGACGCCGGCCCCGCAGGTCGGTCACGGTGATGGCGGCGGAGCGCGAGCGCTCGTTTAGGGTAACAGCCATGCCAGAAGGGATTTCGCGCGCCGACGGCCGGTCCCTCCATCGCGCGGGCGCGGCCGGCCGGCGGTCGCGCAGGAACGGCCAGGTCGCCCCGACCCGGTAGATGCTCGGCGCCTATCGCGTCCTGCTCGAGCCGGCGGGCGCCGCCCGGCTGATCGCGTCGCTGCTGATCGGGCGGCTCCCGATCGGCATCTTCGGGCTGGCGATCGTCCTGCTCGTGCGCGAGGAGACGGGGTCGTTCGCGGCCGCCGGCGCGGCGAGCGCGGCGTGGGCGATCGGCGCCGGCGTGCTCGCGCCGATCCAGGGCCGCCTGGTCGACCGCTTCGGGCAGCCGCGGGTGCTCGTGCCGTCGACGATCGCGAACGCGGCGGCGGTGCTCGGCGTGATCGTCTGCGCCGGCGAGCGGGGGCCGACGTGGCTGATCGCGCTGCTCGCGTTCGCCGGCGGGGCGGCGCTGCCGCCGCTGGGCGCCTGCATGCGCTCGATCTGGGCCGACCTCTTCGCCAACGACCCCGACGCCCGCAACACCGCCTACACGTTCGAGGGCGTCGTGGCGGAGGCGTTCCTCATCGTCGGCCCGGTGCTGACGGCCGGGCTCGTCGCGCTCGTCGACGCGCGCGCGGCGCTGCTGGCCGCGATCGCGCTGAGCCTCGCCGGAACGCTCGGCTTCGCGACCGGCGCGCTCACGCGCGCGTGGAGGAGCCGCGCGACGCGGCGGCCGAAGGCGGGCGCGCTCGGCTCGCCGGGCATGCGCACGCTCATGCTCGCGATCGTCCCGACCGGCGTCTCCTTCGGCGCGCTGGAGGTCGCGATGCCGGCGTTCGCCGAGGCCCACGGCAAGGACGCCGGGTTCGCCGGCATCTTCCTCTCCGCGATGGCGCTCGGCAGCCTCGTCGGCGGGGTCTGGTACGGCGGGCGGGCCTGGTCGAGCGGGGTCGTCGACCGCTTCGTCGTCCTCCACGTCCTGCTCGCGGTCGGGACGCTGCCGATCCTCCTCGCCGACTCGGTGCCGGCGATGATCGCCGCGATGGCGCTCGCCGGCCTGGCGCTCGCGCCGTCGGGCGCGGCCGGCTACCTGCTGATCGACCACGTCGCCCCGCCGGGCACGGCGACCGAGGCGACGACGTGGACGGTGACGGCCAACGTCGCCGGCGCCGCCGCCGGCGCCGCGCTCGCGGGCGCGATCGTCGACCGCGCCGACGTCACCTGGGCGCTGGCGCTCGCCTGCGGCGGCCCGCTCGTCGGCGCGCTCGTCTCCGTCGCGCTGCGCAGGACGCTGCGACCGCCCGCCGGCGTCCGTTCGTGAGGATTGCGACGCCGGGCGGCCCCGGTTCGCACATCCCACGATTGCCGAGCGGGCCGCCCGCGCAGCAGCGTTGCGCGTGGCGGCCACCGCCGCACGTTCAAACGAACGAGGAGAGGATTGTGAGCACTTCCGAACGGACCGTCGTGGCCGACGTGTCGCCGGAGGCGCTGCGCGCCGACCTGGACGAGGATCGGCGCCAGCTCGCCGAGCTCGGGTACGAGTCGAGGTTCGACCGCGCGATGAGCCTGTGGGCGAACTTCTCGCTCGGCTTCACCTACCTGTCCCCCGTCGTCGGCATCTACGCGCTGTTCGCGGTCGCGCTCGCGACCGCCGGCCCGCCCAGCGTCTGGTCGCTGCTGATCGCCGGCGCCGGGCAGTTCCTCGTCGCGCTCGTGTTCGCGGAGGTCGTCTCGCAGTTCCCGATCGCGGGCGGCGTCTACGCCTGGAGCCGTCGTCTGATCGGCAAGCGCTACGCCTGGATGGCCGGATGGATCTACATCTGGGCGCTGCTGTTCACGATCGCGTCGGTCGCGTACGGCGCCGGCCCGTTCGCGGCCTCGCTGCTCGGCGTGGAGGCGAGCACCGGCTTCGTCGTCGGCTGCGGCCTCGTCGTGCTCGCGCTCGCCGCGATCGTCAACTTCAGCGGCACGCGCAACCTGTCGCGCGCGGCCCAGATCGGCTTCGTCGCCGAGATCACCGGCGCGCTCGTGATCGGGCTCTACCTGATCCTCTTCCAGCGCGAGAACGACTTCGGCATCTTCTTCGACGGCTTCGGCACCGCCGGCGACGGCACGTACCTCGGCGCCTTCCTCGCCGCGAGCCTCATCGGCCTGTACCAGTACTACGGGTTCGAGGCGTGCGGCGACGTCGCCGAGGAGGTGCCCGACCCGGGCCGGCGGATCCCGCGCGCGATGCGCTGGACGATCCTCGTCGGCGGCGCGGTCGCGACGCTCGTGTTCGTCGGCTACTCGGTCGCGATCCCGGACATGGACGCCGTCATCGCCGGCGAGGTCGCCGACCCGATCAGCGCGGTGCTCGTCGACACGCTCGGCAACGGCGGCTCGAAGGTGTTCCTCGTGATCGTGCTCGTCTCGTTCCTCTCGTGCGTGCTGTCGCTGCAGGCGGCGGCGAGCCGCGCGCTCTACTCGTACGGCCGCGACGAGATGATCGTCGGCAGCAGGTACCTCGGCCGCTTCTCGCAGCGCACGCACGTGCCGCCGGGCGCGCTGACGGTCGCGGGCCTGATCCCGGCGCTCGTCGTCGCCGGCTCGCTCATCTCCGAGGACGCGCTCGTGCGCATCATCTCGTTCGCCGTGCTCGGCATCTACATCGCCTTCCAGATGGTCGTGCTGGCGGCGCTCATCGCCCGCCTGCGCGGGTGGCGGCCGCGCGGCAAGTTCACGCTCGGCCGCTGGGGCCTGCCCGTCAACGTCGCGGCGCTCGTGTACGGCGTGAGCGCGAGCGTCAACGTCGCCTGGCCGCGCTCGCCCGAGCTGCCCTGGTACGACAACTGGATCGTGCTGCTCGGCAGCGCCGTCGTCGTCGGCGCCGGCGTGCTCTACATGGCGCTCGCGCGGCCGTGGGGCAGGAGCACGGCGCCGGCCGGCGACGCGATCCCGTCGTCCGCGCCGGCGGCCGAGCGCGCGGCCGCCTAGCGCCGCCCCGTCGGCTCCCCCACCCGGCGGCGGACGCGCCGGCGCCCGCCGCCGCCTTGCCGGCGCGCCGGCCGCGGCGCGCCACGTCCCGGACCCGCCCGTGACCGTTGCGAGCGGGCCGGGTGCCGGGGCCGCTCGTGACCGTTGCGAGCGGGCTGGGTGCCGGGACCGCTCGTGACCGTTACGAGCGGGCCCGGCCCGCTTCGTCGCGCTCACGATGGGCGCCGGCCGCGCGGGGGCGGAGACTTCCGCCCGACCACGCAAACCTCTAATGTCGTAGGTAAAGCCCCGGCTTGCGGGTCGCAGCCGATCGCAATCGGGCCCGGAGGAGAGGAAGGATGTCTGTCACCGCACTCGAGGAGACGCTCAACGAGGACGCGCGCGCACGGGCGCTGCAGGAGGTCGTCGCGCTCATGCGCGAGTACGACGTCAAGCACGTCTACCTCCAGTACACGTCGGTGCCCGGCCGCGTGATGGGGAAGGTCATCCCGGCGCGCCACTTCGAGCGCGTCGCGGACGGCGGGCTGCCGTGGACCTACCTGTCGGCGGGCGGCTTCACGACGACGCTCGCCGGCGACGTGATCGGCCCGGCCGCGGCGACCCTCACCGAGGGCCTGCTGATCCCCGACCTGTCGACGTTCCAGGTCCTCCCCTGGGACACCGACATGGCGCGCGTCATCTGCGACCACTTCCACCGGCCCGACGACCCGGAGCGGCCCGGCCAGATCGCCCTCGGCGACACGCGCGCCCACCTCAAGCAGCTCCACCGCGAGTTCCAGCAGGAGCTCGGGCTCGAGCTCAAGAGCGGCTGCGAGCCGGAGATGAGCTGGTTCCCGAGCCGCGACGCGATCGAGGCCGTCGCCCAGCTGCCCGAGAACGTCGGCTCCGCCTACCACATCGGCCACCTCGAGGAGATGCGCGAGATCCTCAAGCGCGTCACCCAGTACGGGCAGGCGCTCGGCCTCGACATGATCCAGGCCGACTACGAGGACCCGGGCCAGATCGAGATGAACTTCTCGTACGGCTCGTGCGTCGAGACCGCCGACCGGCTGACGACCTACCGCCAGATCTGCAAGCAGGTCGCGCGCGAGTTCGGCGTCTACGCGACGTTCATGCCCAAGCCGGTGCCGGGGATCATGGCCAACGGCTGCCACCACCACCTCAGCCTCTGGCGCGGCGACGAGTCGGCGATCGAGAACCCGGGCGGCCGCGACATCAACGACCTCGGCCGCTGGGCGATCGGCGGCCTGCTCGCGCACGCGCGCGGCATGTCGGCGATCGTCGCGCCGACCGTCAACTCCTACGCGCGCTACTGGGACGTCGGCCTGTTCGCGCCGAGCGTCCCGATCTGGGGCTACGACGACCGGCAGTGCATCGTGCGCGTGCTCGGCAACCGCGCCGAGTACCGCGCGCCGGACGCGAGCTGCAACCCGTACCTGTCGCACGCGGTCATCCTCGCCGCGCTGCGCGACGGGATCGTCAACAGGATCGAGCCCGGCGAGCCGCACGCCGAGGAGGCGGAGGCGCGCGTCGAGGACGCGAGGTTCCCGCTGCTGCCGCGGACGCTCGGCGAGGCGATCGACGCCTTCGAGGCCGACGCGGCGATCAGCGGCACGCTGCCGTCGGACATCCGCGACACGTTCCTCGCGATCAAGCGCGACGAATGGCACCGCGCCTGCGGCGTCGTGACCGAGTGGCACCGCGCGATGTACCTCGACTACCTGCCGTAGCGCGCCACCGCGCCCGCGCCCCCCAATCCCACCGGCATCAGGAAGGACGAGCGATGAAGGTCACCGTCGACATGAGCAAGTGCGAGTTCCACGGCCAGTGCATGATCGCCGCGCCCGCGGTCTTCGAGCTGCGCGGCGAAGGCGACCTGCGCTACGTGGCCGAGCCCGACGAGTCGCTGCGCGCGGAGGTCGAGGAGGCGATGGACGCCTGCCCGGCGCAGGCGATCACGATCGACGGCTGAGGTCGTGCCCGGGCACGCCGTCATCGTCGGCGCGTCGCTCGGCGGCCTGCGCGCCGCCGAGCAGCTCGTCGCGGCGGGCTGGGCGGGGCCCATCACCGTCGTCGGCGAGGAGCGCCACGTCCCCTACAACCGCCCGCCGCTGTCGAAGGAGCTGCTGCGCGAGCCGCCCGCCGACGCCGCCACGGCGCAGGCGCGCGCGGACGCGTGGCTGCCGGCCGTCGCCTTCCGCCGCCGCCCCGCCGTCGACGCGGCGGTGACGTGGCGGCTCGGACGGCGCGCCGTCGCCGCCGCGCTCGACGAGCGGCGGGTCGCGCTCGACGACGGCGACGAGCTCCGCTACGACGCGCTCG
>ERZ777003.4182-NODE-4182-length-12573-cov-4.611839_pt1 | contig 12573 bp, 11 predicted proteins | sample MGYA00374956_ERZ777003 | MGnify/ENA primary metagenome ERZ777003 (study PRJEB29302, sample SAMN06268252) | bioreactor metagenome | isolation source: Joint BioEnergy Institute, California, USA | place: USA:Joint BioEnergy Institute, California, USA | collected... | reverse complement strand
TCCGGCAAACAAGACGGCGTTGCTGCTCGCCGCGAGCGTGCCGCCGGAGCCGCTCCTCCCGCTGGGCGACCTGTACGCCAGCGAGGTGGAGCAGCTCGCCGGGAGCTGGAGCGCTCCACCTGAGGTGGCTGCGCTGGCGGACGCGGCCGGGGGCATCGCTCGGCTCGACGCGGCGTTGCGGGAATACGTGGACCGGCGCAGGCCGGCGGAGGCGGCCCTGGCGTCGCTCCCGGAGGCAGCGCGCGCCGCGGTCCTGGACGCGCTCGAAACCGGACGCTTCGCGCGACGGCGCGTCGGCCTCGTTCCCAAGCTGACGACCCGGACTCTCGGGGTCGATTACTTCGCCTGAACCCTCTGCGGCGGGAGGCTCAAGGTGGTGCGGACGGTTGTGATCGGCTCGGTGCAGACGACGGCCGAGGTGCTGGAGCGGCTGGATCGTCTCGCGTCGGCGGAGTGGGTCACGGCGATCGGCACACTGGTGGTGGCGGCGCTGCTCGTCGGCGTCGCGGTGGCGGCTCTCGCCGTGCTGCGCTCGCTGAACCACACGGTGACCCAGACGATGCGGGGCCTTGAGCGCACCATCGCGCGGCTCGAGCCACGGGTGGAGCCGCTGCTCGACCGAGCGGGTAAGATAGCGGAGGACGCCAGCCACGTGAGCCACTCCCTGCGCCAGGAGGTGGCCCGGGTCCAGGAAATGCTGGCGGATGTCAGCGAGCGGCTGTACGACGGGCTGGACGAGGCTGAGGCACGGGTGCGCCGCTTCGGCGCGGTGCTCCGGGTCGTCCAGCGCGAGGCAGAGGAGCTGCTCCTGGACGCAGCGGCCACGGCGCGCGGCGTGCACGTGGCGGTGGAACGGCTGAGAGGCCAGCCGGGGCTGGGGCGCCGACGCTTCGCCCGGGCCGATGGGTTCGACCCGGAGGACGAGTTCGAGCCACCGGAGCCCCGCCGGCAAACAGCCGCGCCAGGAGAGGACTGAGCCCGGGACGTGATCGCAACGGAGGACGACCATGGCGCAGCACGGTGCGAGGGACTTCGTGGCCGCATTCGCAGTCGGTGCCGCGCTGGGCGTCGGCGCCGCGTTGCTGCTGCGCCCGGAGCCGCCGACGCGAACGGAGCGTCTGCTCCGCGAGCTGACCCCGTACCGCAAGCGGCTGCGCAAGCAGGTACGCCGCGCGTCTCGCCGCTTGCGTGGCCGGGGCGACGAGCTGAAGGACGAGATGCTGGCGATCGGGCGTGACTTCCTGCGAGACCTGCGCGCGGAGGCCAACGAGATCGTGGCGCAGGCGCGCGCGGAGCTCGTGCGTGCGGTCGAGGACGAGGTCGCCCGGACCCGGACCCGCCGCGACCGGCGAAGCGCCGAGGCGTGACCGCGAGCGGAGGCCGCGACCGTTGCGCTGGTTGCTGACCGTCGCCGGGGCCTTCGCCCTGCTCCTCCTGCTACCGGACGCCGTGTGGGCGTTCGGACCGGCGACCCACGCGTTCCTGGGGAACCGTCTCCTGGATTCCCTTCACCTCCTTCCGGACGTCGTGGCCTCTCTCCTGCGGGCGCACCCGCAGAGCTTCCTCTACGGCTCGCTCGCGGCGGACATCTCCCTCGCCAAGAAGTACGTACCCGCTGGGCGCCACTGCCACTTCTGGCACGTGGGGGAGGAGATCTTCGAGGCAGCGGACAACGACCGCCTCCGTGCCGTCGGCCTCGGGTACCTCAGCCATCTCGCGGCGGACACGATCGCGCACAACTTCTACATCCCCAGGCAGCTCATGCTGACGAGCTCCACCCGCGCGCTCGGACACTCGTACTGGGAGCATCGCCTGGACATGCAGCTCGGTGAAGCGTTCACCGCACTCGCACGCGAGGTGGTCATGGAGTACGACCACAGCGAGGCGGACGCGCTTTTCGATCGTGTCCTCAGCGGGACGATCTTCTCGTTCGAGACGAATCGCCGGATCTTCCGGGGCATGATCCGGTTCCAGGACAACGAGCGGTGGCAGGCGGTCTTCGACCGCGTGTTGCAGTACTCGAGGTGGGAGCTCGGGCAGCCCGACGTGGAGGCGTACCTCTCCCGAGCGTTCGACTTCGTGGTGGACTACCTGGTACGCCGCCGCGATTCCATTCCCGCCCGCCTCGATCCGACGGGCGACTTCAATCTCCAACTCGCCAAGAAGGTCCGCCGGCTGGCGATCCGCGAAGGGGCGCTGCGCCGGCCCGAGCTGCTGCACGAGCTCGCCGACGACTTCTTCCCGCTGCCGAGCTTCGGGCTGAACTACTGGGAGCGGAGCGCCGCCGCGCTGACGCCGTCGGCGGACTGAACGGCGCCCCGCGCGGGGCTCACCGCGGAGCGAGTCTGCTGCGCAGGATCGCGGACGCACGTTTCGGGTCCGCCCTGCCCCGCGACTTCTTCATCAACTCCCCCATGAAGAAGCCGAACAGGCGCTCCTCGCCTGCACGGTAGCGTTCCAGCTCCGCGGGATAGGCTGCGAGGACCTCGTCCGCCCACTGCTCGATCTGCGCCTCGTCGCTCACCTGGGCCAGACCTTCGGCCTCGACGATGTCGGCCGCCGTGCGGCCCGTCTCCGCCATGCGCATGAACACCCTCCGCCCCATCGTCGCCGAGATGACGCCGTTCGCCACGAGGCGGATGAGGTCCGCCAGGCCCTCGGGCGGCACGCGCAGGTCCGAGAGCGCGCACTGCTGCTGGTTCAGCCAGCCCAGCACCTCCGTCATGACCCAGTTGCTGGCGGCCTTCGCATCCCCCGCCCGCGCCGCCACAGCTTCGTAGTAGTCGGCGAGCTCGCGGGTCGCGGTGAGGACGCCGGCATCGTACGCGGGCAGGCCGTACTGTTCGCGGAAGCGGCGGGCGCGCGCCGCGGGCAGCTCCGGCAGCGCGGCGCGGATGCTCTCGATCACGGCGCGATTGACGACGAGCGGCGGGAGGTCCGGGTCGGTGAAGTAGCGGTAGTCGTGGCTCTCTTCCTTGGAGCGCATGGGGCGCGCTTCCCCACGCGCCGCATCCCAGAGCAGCGTCTCGTGCTCCACCGCCCCACCGCGCTCCAGCAGGTCCGTCTGCCGGGCGATCTCGAACGCGAGCGCCTTCTCGACGGCGGAGAAGGAGTTCATGTTCTTCACCTCGGTCTTGGTCCCGAGCTCGACGGAGCCCGCCGGGCGGACCGAGACGTTGGCGTCGACGCGCAGGCTCCCCTTCTCCATGTCGCAGTCGCTCACCTCGAGGTACTCGAGGACCTGCTTGAGGTGTGTGAGCCACGCCCTCGCGCCGGCAGGCGAGCGCAGGTCCGGCTCGGTGACGATTTCGATGAGGGGCACACCAGCGCGATTCAGGTCGATGGCGGTACGGCCGGGCAACCGGTCGTGCAGCGACTTGCCCGCGTCCTCCTCGAGGTGGATGCGCCGGATCCGTACCCGGTGCACGGCGCCGTCCCGCTCCTCGGCCTCGAGCCAGCCACCCGTCGCCAGCGGCTGGTCGAACTGCGTGATCTGGTATCCTTTCGGCAGGTCGGGATAGAAGTAGTTCTTGCGCGCGAATCGGCTGACCTCGTGAACGGTGCAGTTCAGCCCGAGCGCGGCGCGCACAGCCAGTTCGACGGCGCGCCGGTTCACCACAGGCAGCGCGCCGGGCAGCCCCAGGCACACCGGGCAGACATGCGAGTTCGGCGCCGCGCCGAACTCGGCGGAGTCGGCGCAGAACAGCTTGGTCGCGGTCGCGAGCTGGACGTGGACCTCGAGGCCGATGACGGGCTCCCACTGCATGGTGCTCACCCGGCGAGGGAACGCTCGAGCGCCGCGGCTGCACGGACCAGCACGCCCTCTTGCCAGCGGTCGGCGATGAGCTGACCGCCGACGGGCAGGCCATCCACCGTGCCGATCGGCAACGACAGCGCGGGTACGCCGGCGAGGTTCGCCGTGACCGTGAAGATGTCTGCCAGGTACATCTGGTAGGGATCCTCCAGCTTCTCTCCGAGCCGGAACGCCACGGAGGGCGTGGTGGGGGTGAGGAGCACGTCTACCCCGGAGGCGAAGACCTCGCGGAAGTCGCGCGCGATGAGCCCTCGGACACGCTGGGCCGTGCCGTAGTACTGGTCGTAGTAGCCTGCGGAGAGCGCGTACGTGCCCAGCATGATCCGGCGCTTGACCTCGGCGCCGAAGCCGAGGGAACGCGTGGCCTCGTAGACCGCGTGCGCCGAGTCGGCCCCCGGTGCGCGGAATCCGTAGCGGACGCCGTCGTAACGCGCGAGGTTGCTCGATGCCTCCGCGGTCGCGATCACGTAGTAGGTCGGGATCGCGTATTCGGTGTGCGGCAGCGAAACCTCGCGGACCTCGGCGCCCGCCGCGGCGAGGCGCTCCGCCGCGTCGTGGCAGAGTCGCGCGATGCGCGGATCCAGCTCGGCCGGAAAGAACTCGCGCGGCACGCCGACCACCAGGCCGTCCACGCCCGCGTCGAGCTCGGCGAGCCAGTCGGGCACCGGGGCGGCCGCCGTCGTCGAATCCAGCGGGTCCGGACCGGCGATCGCGTGGAGCAGCAGGGTCGCGTCGTGCACGGTCCGGCCGAAGGTGCCCACCTGGTCCAGCGACGACGCGAACGCCACGAGACCGTACCGGCTCACCCGCCCATACGTGGGTTTGATGCCGATAATGCCGCAGAACGCCGCCGGCTGCCTCACGGATCCACCGGTGTCCGACCCCAGCGCCGCGGGGACGAGGCCTGCCGCCACGGCGGCCGCGGAGCCGCCGGAAGATCCGCCCGGCACGCGCGTCCGGTCGTGTGGGTTGCGCGTGGGGCCGAAGGCCGAGTTCTCCGTCGACGAGCCCATCGCGAACTCGTCGAGATTGGTCTTGCCGACGATGACGGCGCCCGCCTCGCGCAACCGGCGCACGACGGTGGCGTCGAACGGCGAACGGTAGCCCTCGAGGATGCGAGAGCCGCACGTCGTCGGGAATGCGATCGTGCACAGGTTGTCCTTGACGGCGACCGGCACGCCCGCGAGCGGCCCCGGCGCCTCGCCCCGGCGGATCGCTTCATCGACCGCGGCCGCGGCCTGTTCGACGGCATCTCCGCCGGCCGAAAGGAAGGCGTTCAGCCCTTCCTCCGGGTCGCCGTCCGCATCGCGGATCGCAGCCAGCGCCGCACGGACTGTTTCGACCGTGGAGCGCCGACCCTCAGCGACGTCCGCGACGATGGCAGGCAGGAGCGGCTGTCGGGTGCTCACGACTCCGGCGCTCCTTCCCCACGCGGAGGCTGCGGCCGCGCTACGTTCTCGGCCCGCGCCTTGTCCTCGAAGGCGTCCTCCAGCGCCATATCCAGCGCCGGCAGCCGCGGCACGGCAAAGAAGCCGTCCTCCCACGCCGGCGCCAGCTCCGCTGGCGAGAAGGCCAGCACATCGGGGGTACCGGAGTCGCCCCGCTGCGGCGCCGGCCAATCCACCGGCTCGCCGGACTGCGGCGCCGCGCCGCGCACACGGCCGAGCACGCTGATGTGGTCGAGGATCGAGCTGAGCTGCGCCGTGAAGCGCTCGACCTCTGCCTCGTCGAGTCGCAGCCGCGCGAGCGCGGCGACGCGCAGCACGTCGTCACGGGAGACCGCCATCAGAGCTCCTTCTGGAGATTCGCGTAGCGCACGATGACCTTCTTGCGCCCGACGTCATCGAAGTCGATCACGGCCTTCAGATCGCGGCCGAACCCCGTCAGCTCCCGGATCGTTCCACTGCCGAACTGCGGGTGCCGCACGCGCTCGCCCTTGACGAACCGCGGCACATCCTGGGCATCGCTGTAGTCCACCACCAGGCCGCCGTCCCACGAGCTGCTGTCGTCGTCGAAGGCCCCGCCCCACGACGCCCCCCAGCGCGTCTCGCCCCGGCTGTACCCCGATCGGACCCTGCGCGCACGCTCCGCCCTCGGCGTCATACGCACCTCGAGGAGGTCGTCCGGGATCGGCCGGAGGAAGCTGGACGGCGTGCACGAGAGCAGCTCGGCTCCTCGCCGCCGCATGCGGGCGTGCGTCAGATACAGCTTCTCCTTCGCCCTGGTGATGCCTACGTAAAAGAGCCGGCGTTCCTCTTCGAGCTCGTCGGGCTCGTCGTACGCACGGGCCAGCGGGAACAAGCCGTCCTCGAGCCCGCTGATGAAGACCACCGGGAACTCGAGCCCCTTCGCGTTGTGCAGCGTCATCAACGTGACGGCACGCGCCTCCGGATCGTGCCGGTCCACGTCGGTGATGAGCGTGACCTTCTGGAGGAAGAGATCGAGTGGCGTGGCCTCCGGCGGCAGGTCCTCGTCACCCGCGAGGCGCGCGAGGTCGAGCCCCGCGTCAAACTCATGCGCGCTGGCGATGAGCTCGCCCACGTTCTCGATCCGCTCCGCGCCTTCGGGGCCCTCCTCTTCGAGCGCGGCGATGAGCCCGATCTCTTCGATCAGGAGCTCGATCAGCTCGCCGACGGGCTTCCAAGAAGCGAGATCCCGGAACCGGGCGATCATCGCAGCGAACGACACGAGCGCAGCGGCCCCGGCGCCACCCAGGAGATCGCACTCCCTCGCGCGTCCCGCCGCATCCAGCGGGGTCAGTCCGCGCTCCGCCGCCCATTGCAGTAGCCGCGCCTTGCTCAGGTCGCCGATGCCTCGTCGCGGATAATTCACAATGCGATCGAAGGCGCCGGCGTCGCGCGGGTTCGCGATCAGGCGGAGATACGCGAGCACGTCCATGATCTCGCGGCGCTCGTAGAAGCGGGTGCCCCCCACGATCTGGTATGGCAGGTCGTGACGGCGGAACGCCTCTTCCAGCGCACGCGACTGCGCGTTGGTCCGGTACAGCACGACGAAGTCCCGCAGAGTGCGCTCGGGGTTCTCCGCCAGCCGGCTCTCGATCTCGGACGCGATCCACTCCGCCTCGTCCTGCTCGTCCAGTGCCTCCACCGTGGTGATCCGTTCGCCCGGTCCCGCCATCGGGCGCAACGTCTTCCCTTTGCGGCGGGCGTTCTGCGCGATCACGCGATTGGCGGCTTCCAGGATCCGGCCCGTCGAGCGGTAGTTGCGCTCCAGCCGAACGATGCGCGCGTCCGGGAAGTCCTTCTCGAAGTCGAGGATGTTGCGGATGTCGGCGCCGCGCCAGCCGTAGATGGACTGGTCGTCGTCGCCCACGGCCATGATGTTGCCGTGCTCGCGGGCGAGCAGCTCCAGGAAGCGGTACTGCGCGTGGTTCGTGTCCTGGTACTCGTCGACGAGAATGAACTGGAAGCGCGCCCGGTACTGCTCGAGCAAGGGCTCGTGGGTCAGGAACAGCTCGACGGGCTTGACCAGCAGGTCGTCGAAGTCGAAGGCGTTCTGCTCCTTGAGCGCCGCCTCGTACTCCGGATAGACGGCCGCGACGACGCGCGAGAACGCATCCCGCGCCGTGGCGGCGTACTCCTCCGGCGAGACGAGCTGGTTCTTCGCGCTGGAGATCGCCGCGTGCACCGCCTTCGGGTGCCACTGCTTGACGGAGATGTTGCGCCGCTCCATGACGCGCTTGACCTCCCGGACCGCCTGGTCGCCGTCAACGATGCTGAAGTTCGACGACCAGCCGAGGTAGGCCGCGTGGCGGCGCAGCAGCCGCGCGCCCATCGAGTGGAACGTGCCGATCCAGATGCCAGCGGGCTCGGCGCCGAGCAGCCGCCGGACCCGCTCGCGCATCTCACCGGCCGCCTTGTTGGTGAACGTCACCGCCAGGAGCGAGGCGGGATGCACGCCATGCTCCAGTACCAGGTGGGCGATGCGGACCGTGAGCACACGGGTCTTTCCCGAGCCCGCGCCCGCCAGTACGAGCAGCGGCCCGTGCACGTGCTCGACCGCTTCCCGCTGCTCCGGATTGAGGCCATCCAGATAACTCATCGTACAGCTCAGTACCCGGCCGGCGCCGCAGCGCTCCGGCGGACGGGGCGCTCGCCGGCACGCGATCCGCGCGGGCGCCGCCGCCACCACCCCTCGCCCAGCCAGCGGCGGCCAGGCCGCGAGGCGTCCTCACCGGGCAGCTCGATCTCGAAGACCGTGCCCGCGCCGCGACGCGGCCGCACCGCGATCCGACCGCCGTGCACGTTCACGATGATCCGCCGCACGAGCGACAGACCCACTCCCCACCCCCCGGGCTTGCTCGTGATCCCGGGGTCGAAGATCCGGTCGCGCAGATGCGCCGGGATCCCCGGCCCGGTATCCGCCACAAAGATCCGGACCCATCCGTTCTCGGCGCGGCGCGCGGCGACGCGGATGCGGCCGCCGCGGCCCGCGAGGGCGTCGAGCGCGTTCTTCACCAGGGTCTCCAGCGCCCAGACCAGCAGCACGTGGTTGCCACGGACCGTGAGCGTCGCGTCCTGCACGCGCATCCGCACGTCCACGCCGGAGGCGAGCCGCGGCAGTCGGGGACGAATGTAGCGGTCGAGCTCCGCCACGACGTCCGCAACGGCGACGGTCGTCAGCGCCGGCGGCTTGCCGATCAGCTCGAAGCGCCGCGATACGCGCTCCAGCCGCTCCAGATCCGCAGCGACCTCCCGTGCGATGTGCTCCGGGCTCACCATCGCATCGCGTTCCTCCCGCGGCATGCCCAGCAGCTCGACCCAGCCCGCGAGCGACGAGAGCGGCGTGCCCATCTGATGCGCCAGCTCGCGCGCCATCGCCGCCCACATCCGTTCGCGCTCGGCGCGCAGGTCTGCGCGGATCAGGCCGAAACTCACCGACAGGAGCAGGAGCGCCGCCCCCACCTGGAGCCACGGGACCCAGCGCAGCCACATCAGGATGGGTGGGCGGCCGAAGTAGATCGCGCCCTGCCCCGGCTCGTAGATCGGCTCGTTCTGGCGGGCGAGGCGACTGGCGTATTCCACCACGCGCTGCCGGCCCTCTTGCGTGGCGAGATCCGCATCGAACGGCAGGTTGAGCGCCGCGGTCGGCTGGCCCTCGGTGTTCAGGTAAATGATCGGGATGCCCAGCCGTTGCAGCTCCCCCTGGATCGCGGCCAGCGCGCCGAGCGGGCCGTCCTCCTCAGAAGCGAGGAGGCCTCTCTGGACCAGAGCGTAAATGCGCGTGTGGACCGCGGCCTCGGCCCGGATCTCCCGCACCAGATGCTCCGTGTACAGGAGGTACGAACCAAGGATCGCGAGGGAAGCGACCGCGAGAAGGCGGGGCCAGTAGCGACGGTTCATGCCAGCCCGCGAGGTGACCGGCGCCCCGCGCGCCCGTGCCAGACCCAGCTCCGGCGGGCCGCCCGCGAGGCCGCGTGCGGCCCGCCCGGGCGCAGGGTGCCGCGATCGCCGCGGCTCAAACGTGGATCCGGTCGGTACCCAAGTACGACGCCAGCGCTTCCGGGATCCGGACTGCGCCGGACGCATCCTGGTGCGTCTCCAGCAGCGCGATCACCGTCCGCGGCAGCGCGAGCCCCGAGCCGTTCAGCGTGTGGACGAATTCCGGCCGCGCACCCGGCGCCGGTCGGAACCGGATGTTCGCACGCCGGGCCTGGTAGTCGGTGTAGAGCGAGCAGCTCGAGACCTCGAGCCACCGCTGTACGCCGGGAGCCCAGACCTCGAGATCGTACGTCTTCGCGTTGGCGAAGCCGAGATCCCCCGCCGGCAGTAGCACCACGCGATAACACAGCTCGAGCCGCTGGAGCACCGCTTCCGCGTGGGCCGTGAGCTCCTCGAGCGCAGCCCGGCTGTCTTCGGGCCGCTCGAAGCGCACGAGCTCAACCTTGTCGAACTGGTGGAGCCGGATCAGCCCGCGCGTGTCCCGCCCGTGCGCGCCCGCCTCACGCCGGAAGCACGGCGTGTACGCCACGTAGCGGGCCGGCAACGCATCCGGGTCCAGCAGCTCGCCCGCGTGGATGTTCGTGACCGGCAGCTCCGCGGTGGGCGCGAGGAAGAGACCGTCGGCCTCGATCTCGTACATGTCCTCGCGGAACTTCGGCAGGTGCCCGGTTCCCATCGCGGCAGCCTCGTTCACCAGGATCGGCGGCCACGCCTCCGTGTAGCCGTGCTCCCGCGAGTGCATGTCCATCATCAGATTGATGAGGGACCGCTGGAGCCGCGCGCCCAACCCCAGATACAGGGGGAACCCGCTCCCCGCGATCCGCGCTCCTCGGGGCAGGTCCAGGATCCCCAGCGCCTCGCCCAGTTCCCAGTGAGGCCGCGGCTCGAAGTCGAACGGCCGCGGCTCGCCCCACTGGCGCACGACGACCTTGTCCTCCTCGCCGCCCGGCGGCACGTCTGGCTCGGGGAGGTTCGGGATCCGCAGCAGCCGGTCGCGCACCGCTTGCTCCACCTCGGACAGCCGCGCCTCGAGCCCGGCCAGCCGTTCCCCCACGCCCCGCATCTCCACGATCCGCCGGTCCGCCTCTTCCGTCCGCCCCTCTCGCTTCAGCCGCGCGATCTCGGCGGATGCCTCGTTGCGCTGGGCACGGAGGGCGTCCGTTTCCGCGATCAGTGCGCGCCGCTCCTCGTCCAGCGCGAGGGCCTGGTCCACCAGCTCGATGTACTCGGGGTTGCCCCGCCGGGCGAGTTGCTCGCGGACGAACTGCGGCTCTTCCCGGATTCGCCTGAGATCGAGCATGCTACCTCTCGTCCGGCGGCACCAGGGAGCGGTCGTTGCAGTACGGGTTCTGGACGACGCGCATGTCGACGCGCCCCGCGTCCCGGTCGATCGTCGTGACCTCCGCCTTCGCGTAATAGTAGAAGGCGCACAACAACCCCGGGCGCCGACCCGTTCGAATCACGTACACGACATCCGTTCGCACCGGGACCGGCTCCGTCCACGTGTACGCGGCGGTATCCCTCGGCGCACGCACGACGTCCTCGAACGCCTGATCCTCGATGACGGCGATGCCGGGACGCAGACCGATCCCGGGGATCGAGCCCGCGGGCAGGAGGACGAACTCCCCGTCGATCTCGCTCAACGCGACGTCCCACGAACCGCTCGCACCAGGAAGGTCCACGCGGATCGCCTGGCTCGTCGTGAAATCAATGGCTGCCGGGAGGCCGTGGAGCTCCTCCCGGGCGAGGGAATAGACCGAGACCGTTCTGGGGGTGCCGTCCCAGAGGAAGGGTCCGATGTCGTCATCGCAGCCCGCAACGCCCACAAGAGCAGCGAGCATGAGAACCGTTGTGCCGCGCACGGCTCCGCTCACGACTGTAAGAGAGCAACCCATGGAAACACGCTAGATTATCCGCCCCACCAGGGGGTGTCAAGGTCGCATCATCCGTCGTCACTTGACTTTCGTGTTCCTCTCGTCTAACGTGTAGCGCGGTCCCGCGTGCGCCACCACCGCGACGGACCGTCGCGGCGGCACGATTCCGGCAACACCCCGCCGCCCGATGCCACGGGAGTCCAGCGGGTCGCAGCGGGGCCGAGTCGATGCCAACCGCCTCTGACCACCGGCATCGCGTCCTCGTCGTAGACGACGAGCCGCACATCGGCCGGATCATCCAGCTCAAGCTCGAGCTCGGCCCGTACGAGGTCGAGCTGCTTCACGACGGCCGGGCCGCGCTCGAACGCTTGCGGTCCGATGCGCCGGTGGATCTGATCCTGTTGGATATCATGATGCCGCACGCCAGCGGCCTGGACGTGCTGCGCGAGCTGCGCCGGCTGCCGCATCGGCGTCGGACACCCGTGATCGTGCTGACGGCCAAGGGTCAGGAGACGGATCGCGAGCAGGCGATCCGGCTCGGTGCTACGGACTTTCTCACCAAGCCATTCAGCCCCAAGAGACTCCTTGCGCGCATCGACGAGATCTTCTCGCACTGACTCGCCCCTCTGGGCGGTGATCCTGGCCGGAGGGATCGGCTCCTGGTTCTGGCCAGTTTCCACGCCTTCACGCCCCAAGCAGCTCCTCCCCCTCGCCGGCCCCGATCCACTGATCGCCGATACGGTCGCGCGTATCGCACCGCTCGTGCCGCGCGAGCGCATCCGGATCATCACGAACGCGATGCTGGCGCCGGCCATACTCGAGGCCGTCCCCGGACTGGACCAGAGCAATCTCATGGTCGAGCCGCAGGCGAAGGGGACCGCGCCAGCACTTGCCTGGGCCGCGCACGCCATCGCGCGTGAGGAGCCCGACGCCGTCATGGTTTCGCTCCACTCCGACCACGTCATCCGGCCGGCGGAGGAGTTCCGCGCGCTGATCGCTGAGACCGCGAGGCTCGCGGCCGAGCATGCACGCCTGTTCACCGTGGGCGTTCGCCCGACCCGGCCTGAAACCGGTTTCGGTTACATCCATGTCGGTGAGCGCATTGCGCGGGTGCCCGAGGCGTTCGACGTCGCCGACTTCGTCGAGAAGCCGGACCGTGACACGGCGCGGGAGTACCTCGCCCGCGGGTCCTACCTGTGGAACAGCGGGATCTTCATCTGGCGGGCACGGACGCTGCTGGCGGAGCTGGAGCAGTACACGCCGGATCTCGCGGCGCTGCTCCCGCTCCTCGCCGCGGGCCAGACGGAGGAGTTCTTCGACCGTGCCCCCGTGCTGAGTATCGACGAAGGGCTGCTCGAAGCGAGCCCCAACGTCGCCGTCGTCGAGGCGAGCTTCGAGTGGGACGACATTGGCTCGTGGGATG
>ERZ777003.4181-NODE-4181-length-12574-cov-8.641984_pt1 | contig 12574 bp, 14 predicted proteins | sample MGYA00374956_ERZ777003 | MGnify/ENA primary metagenome ERZ777003 (study PRJEB29302, sample SAMN06268252) | bioreactor metagenome | isolation source: Joint BioEnergy Institute, California, USA | place: USA:Joint BioEnergy Institute, California, USA | collected... | reverse complement strand
CCTGCGCGCGGGTCGTCGCTCCGGTGAGCACGATCGCGCCGTCGAGCCCGGCGGCGCGCGCGCCGGCGAGGTCGACGTCGAGCCGGTCGCCGACGACGAGCGCCCGGCCGGGCCCGAGCCGCTCGAGCGCCGTCGCGAAGATCTCCGGGTCGGGCTTGCCGACCGCGTGCGCCCGCACGCCGCTCGCGTACTCGAGCGCGGCGACGAGCGCGCCCGTGCCCGGCCACATGCCGTCGGGCATCGGGAAGGTGCGGTCGCGCCCGGCCGCGACGAGCCGCGCGCCGGCCAGCAGCGCCTGCGTCGCGATCCGCAGCTCGTCGAAGGAGAGGCGGTCGTGGCCGGCGGCGACGACGACGTCGGCCCGGCGCGCCGCGGCGGTCCCGTCGAGGACGCGCAGCCCGGCGTCGGCGACGTGGCGGGCGATCGCGGCGGTCCCGATCACGTACGCGGTCGCGCCCGGCCGGCAGCCGGCGCGGAGGTGGCGCTCGAGCGCGTCGCCGACGGTGACGACCTCCTCCGGCGCGGCGTCGACGCCGAGCGCCGCCAGCTTCGCCGCCTGCTCCGTCGCGCTCGCGCGCGGGTCGTTGGTGACGAACGCGATGCGGACGCCGTGCGCCCGCAGCGCCGCGACCGCCCGCGGCGCGTCGCGCGTGGCCGCGTCGCCGACCCAGACGCAGCCGTCGAGGTCGAGCAGGACGCGGTCGTAGCCGCGCAGCAGGGGCGAGAGGGGAGGCGGCGCCGTCACCACGCGGCCCATTATGCGGCGCCTCTATGCTTGCCGCCGTGCGCCCCGGCCTCCGCCTGCTCACGCTGCTCGCCGCGCTCGCGGTCGCGCTCGCCGCGGCCGCCTGCGGCGGCGATGACGACTCCGACGGCGCCGCGACGGCGACCGCGACGGCGCCGGCGGCGCGCGCCTGCGAGCCGGCCGAGCCGCCGGTGCCGCGGGGCGAGCCGCGGCTGCGGCCGCCGAGGCGCCGGCTCGACCCGGCCAAGACGTGGACGGCGACGGTGACGACGAACTGCGGCGCGTTCACGATCACGCTCGACGCCCGGCGGGCGCCGCGCACGACCGCCTCGTTCGCGGCGCTGGCCAGGCGCGGCTTCTACGACGGCCTCTCGTTCCACCGCATCGCGCCCGGGTTCGTGATCCAGGGCGGCGACCCGCTCGGCAACGGGCAGGGCGGCCCGGGCTACACGGTCGAGGAGCCGCCGCCGGACGACCTCGCCTACACCCGCGGCGTCGTCGCGATGGCCAAGACGGCGACCGACCCGGACGGCACCTCCGGCAGCCAGTTCTTCATCGTCACCGCCGAGGACGCCCAGCTGCCGCCCCAGTACGCGCTGCTGGGCAGGGTGACCGAGGGGCTCGACGTCGTCGACCTGATCGGGCAGCTGCCGCTGAAGTCCAACGACCCGCAGGGCGACGAGCCGGTCGACCCGGTCGTGATCGAGCGGGTCGAGATCGGCGAGCGCTAGCGCCGCGGCAGCTCCAGCGGCGCGGCGACGGCGGCCGCGGGGTCCGGGTCGGCGAGGCACTCCGGTCCGTCGCGGCGGGCGTCGTTGACGGCCGCCGAGACCGGCCGCACCGCGGTCAGCTCGGCCGGCAGCGGCCGCAGCAGCGCGTGCAGCCGGGCGGGCGGGGTGGCCGGGTCCAGCCACGCGGCCTCGGCGGCCGGGTCGAGGATCACCGGCATGCGCGGGTGGATGCCGGCGATCCGCTCGTTCGCGCGGGTCGTGACGATCGCGCACGTGCGCAGCCAGCCGTCGCCGTCCGGGCCGCCGCGCGGGTCGCGCCAACCGCTCCACAGCCCGGCGAACGCGAACGGCGCCCCGTCGGCGCGGGTGACGTGGTAGGGCTGGCGGGCGCGGCCGACGCGACGCCACTCGTAGAAGCCGTCGGCGAGCACGAGGCAGCGGCGGCGGGCGAACGCGTCGCGGTAGGCGGGCTTGACGGCGACCGTCTCGGCGCGGGCGTTGATCGTCCTGAACCCGCCCGACGGGTCCGGCGCCCACGGCGGCACGAGCCCCCAGCGCAGCAGCCGGCCGACGGGCGCGCCGTCGCGCAGCCCGACGGCGACGACGTCGTCGCCGGGCGCGACGTTGTAGCGCGGCCGCAGCTGGACCGACTCGCCGACCGGGAAGCGCGCGCGCAGCGCGTCAGCGGGCGTCGCGAGCGTGTAGCGCCCGCACATGCCTCACCGGCCGGCCGCCCTCGCTCTCGCGAGCGCCTTCCGCTGCCGGCGGCGGCCGAGCAGCGCCAGCACCGCGAGGACCAGGGCGATCAGCAGCACGCCGAGCAGCAGCCCGCCGGCGGTGCCGACGCCGCCGAACGGGAGCGCGACGAGCTTGGCCAGGCCGAAGCCGACCGCCACGAGCAGGACGATGACGCCGAGCACGACGGCGATGCCGCGAGCGCGCACGAGCAGGCTCGACCCGGGCGGCGGCGCGATCAGCCCCATGAGCCGCAGCGCGAGCAGCTGGCGGTTGCTCGGCGGCGTCTGGCCCAGCCGCGCGACCGCCTCCTTGAGGTCGCCGGCGCGGCGCTCCGCGAGCGCGATCGAGGCCTCGGCCATGCGGCGCAGCTGCTGGCGCTCCTGCGGGCGCGCGGCGGCGAGCGCGCGCTGGTAGTAGGCGCGCGTGGCCCTCACGTCGTAGCGCTCCGCGGCGCGCGCCCCGAGGATCGCGAGCGCGGCGGCCTTGAATCTCGTCTCGTTCTCCAGCTGCTCGTCGGTGCGGCTCTCGAGCTGCTGCATCGCGGCGAGCGAGCCGCGCTGCTCCATGCGCATCGGGCGCTGCTTCTGCTTGGCCATAGGGGCCTGAGTCTAGTGGCCGGCCGACGGCCGCGATCCGCTGCGCGCGGTCACGGCGCGGCCGCGCCGCCGCCCGTGCTCAGCGGCGCCGGCGCGGGCGGCTGGGGGATCGGCGGGTTGGCCGCGCCGCCCCGCTGGACCCGCGGGCGGGCGGGCGCGTCGCGCGTCATCCTCGCCCCCGGCGGCTTGATGTAGATGCGCTGGTCGGCGAGCAGGTTGCCGCCGATGTCGGCGCGCGCCGGCGGGGTGCGGAAGACGTCGACGCGCTTGCCGATGATCGCGCCGCCGACGTCCTCGGCCCTGAACCAGCCGCCGCCCGCGGTCGTGCGGTAGGCGGGGATGTAGACCATGCTGCCGAGCGGGATCAGCCGCGGGTCGACCGCGACGCTGCGGTAGTAGCGCAGCGGCCGCGAGGGGCCGGGGGCGAACGAGACGCCCGGCAGCGGCACGTAGCGGACGCCGCGGCCGGCCGACCAGCCGCCGCCGTCGAGCGGGAAGGTGAGCCTGCGGTCGCGCGTGAGCCAGTAGGCGCCGGCCCGCCAGGCGGGCGTGCGGCTCCAGCCCTTCGCGCGCGGCACCGCCGCGCGGCCGCGCGCGTCGACCCAGCCGCCGGAGCCGAGGGCGGCGATGTGGTAGCGCTTGCCGTCGAGGCCGATCCCGTCGCCCTCCATCGAGACGCCCGAGGCCGAGTAGAGCCAGTCGATCCGGTGCCTCGTCGGCAGCCCGGGCGCGGCGACCTTCTTGCCGACGAACCACCACTCCGGCACCGGGAAGTACTCGGTGACCGTCACGCCCCTGAGCCACCCGGCGCGCCTGATCGGCTTCGCCGCCGCCGCAGCCGGGAGCGCCATCGCGACGGCCACCAACGCGGCGAGCAGCGCGAGACGTCGGCGGATGGGCGGGCGGCGCGCGGTGCGGGTCACGACCATGGGAACACGGCGCGGAGCCGGACGGTGCGCTGCCGGATCAGCCCGCGGGCGGCGCCCCGCCCCGGCAGCCGCCGCAGACGCCGTCGACGACGAGCGCGGCGCGGTCCGGCGCGAAGCCGCTGTCGCGGGCGGCCGCGAGCACCGGCTCGAGGTCGACGGCCGCGTCGAGGTCCTGGACCGCCCCGCAGCTGCGGCAGACGAGGTGGTGGTGGTCGCCGGTGCGCGAGTCGAACAGGACCGCGCCGCCGCCGGCCGCGACGCGCCGCACGAGCCCGAGCTCCTCGAACAGCTCGAGCGTCGCGTAGACGGTCGGCAGGGAGGTGCCCGGCAGGGTCCTGCTGACCGCGGTCAGCACCTCCTCGGCGGTGACGTGCTGGTCGCGCGCGCGCAGCATCCGGTTGATGACCAGCCGCTGCGAGGTGACCCGCTGGCCGCGCGCGCGCAGGCGCTCGATCAGGTCCTGGTCGATGGCCTCGGTGTCCGCCGCCACGGGGTGATCATACCGTAGGCATTCGGGTGCCCTATCGCGTCCAGGGCGGCGCGCGGCGCGGCCCGTCGTCCTGGATCGGCGGTCCGATGCACCACCGATCCAGGACGACGGCGGCGAGGACGGGCGCCGGGCGGGGCGGCGTCAGCGGTCGACGCTCGACATGTCGGCGTAGCGGTCGCCGACGGCCGCGCCGGGCGGCACGGCCGCGTCGAGGCGGGCGAGGTCGTCGGGCGTCAGCTCGATCGCCGCCGCGGCGGCGTTCTCCTCCAGGTGGCGGACCCGCCTCGTGCCGGGGATCGGGACGACGTCGGGCCCTTGCGCGAGCACCCACGCGAGCGCGAGCTGGCCGGGCGTGACGCCCTTCTCGTCGGCGAGCTCGCGCACGCGCGCGACGAGCTGGAGGTTCTGCTGCAGCGCCTCGCCCTGGAAGCGCGGGAAGAACGCGCCGCGGCGCAGGTCGTCGGGCGGCAGGTCCTGCTGGGAGGTGATCGTGCCGGTGAGGAAGCCGCGGCCGAGCGGGGCGTAGGCGACGAAGCCGATCCCCAGCTCGCGCAGCGTCGGCAGCAGCTCCCGCTCGGGGTCGCGCGACCACAGCGAGTACTCGGTCTGCAGCGCGGTGAGCGGGTGGACGGCGTGGGCGCGGCGCAGCGTCGCCGGCGAGACCTCCGACAGCCCGATCCAGCGGACCTTGCCGGCGGCGACGAGCTCGCCCATCGCGCCGACGGTCTCCTCGATCGGCGTCCTCGGGTCGACGCGGTGGAGGTAGTAGAGGTCGATGTGGTCGACGCCGAGCCGCCGCAGCGAGGCGTCGCAGGCGGCGTGGACGTACGCGGGGTCGGCGCGGAACAGGCGCGCGTTCGGGTCGTCCGGGTCGCGCAGCACGCCGAACTTCGTCGCCAGCTGGACCTCGTCGCGCCGGCCGGCGATCGCCCGCCCGACGAGCTCCTCGTTGGTGTGCGGGCCGTACATGTCGGCGGTGTCGAGGAAGGTGACGCCGAGGTCGAGGGCGCGGCGGATCGTCTCGACCGCGGAGCGCTCGTCGCGCCCGCCGTAGATGTCGGACATCCCCATGCAGCCGAGCCCTTCGGCCGAGACGACCATCCCCTGCGAGCCGAGTGCGCGCTGCTCCATCTGACCTCCGTCCGCCGGTTGACTGTCGACAACAGGGTAGGCGGTGGGCGCGCGGGGCGCCGGGCGCGGGCCGCGAACCCGCAGGCGCCGTCGGCGGGCGAACCGAGACGACGATTCCGGCTAGCCGGAGAAGTCCGGCCAGGAGCCGCGCAGAGGCTCGCCGGGTTCGCCGCCTGCCGCTGGGCGCGCCGAGCGGGTGACGGTCGGCGGGCGCGCTCGCGTACCATCGGGCGCCGTGGCGCGCGTCGGCTTCATCGGCCTCGGGATCATGGGCTCGCGGATGGCGGCCAACGTCGCCCGCGCCGGCCACGAGCTGACGGTCTGGAACCGCACCCGCGCCAGGGCGGAGGCGTTCGCCGCCGCGCACGGCGCGGCCGTCGCCGACACGCCGGCCGCGCTCGGCGCCAGCTGCGACGTCGTCGTCTCGATCGTCGTCGACGGCCCGCAGGTCGAGCGGGTGCTGCTCGGCGACGACGGCGTCGCCCAGCGGGCCGCGGACGGGCTGCTGTGCATCGACATGTCGACGATCGCGCCGCGCGAGGCGCAGGCGATCGCCGACCGCCTCGCGCAGCGCGGGATCGGCTTCCTCGACGCGCCCGTCACCGGCTCGGCGCCGAAGGCCGAGGATGGCACGCTCGCGATCATGGTCGGCGGCGCGGCCGACGACCTCGAGCGCGCCCGGCCGGTGCTCGACGCGATGGGCGAGACGATCGTCCACGTCGGCCCGGTCGGCCACGGGCAGGCCGTCAAGGTGCTGTCCAACGCGCTCGCGGCCGCGAACGTGGTCGCGCTCGCGCAAGCGCTGCTCGTCGGCAAGCGCGCCGGGCTCGACCTCGAGCGGATGACGGAGGTGCTGCCGCTCAGCGCCGGCGGTTCGCGGATGGCCGAGCTGAAGGCCGCGCCGATGCTCGCGCACGACTTCGCGCCGCTGTTCAAGCTCGAGCACATGCTCAAGGACGTCGGGCTGGCGCTCGACGCCGCCGGCGCCGCCGGCGCGCCGTTCCCGGCCGCCGCCGAGGCGCGCGAGCTCCTCAGCGCCGCCGCCGGCCGCGGGCTGGGGGAGCGGGACTTCGCGGCCGTGCTGGCCGTGCTCGAGGACCTCGCCGGCGTTCGCCTCGACGACTGAGCGCGCCGCGCGCGCTCAGCCGGCGCGCACCGGACGCGCGAGCGGCGCCGCGGCCTCGAGCGCGCCGAGGTCCGGCGGGCCGGGCGTCAGCGGCGCCGCGCCGGCGGTCCGCAGCCCGTCGAGCACGATGCCGAGGTAGCGGCGCCACAGGTTGCGATCGCTGCCGCCGAGCCGCTGGACGGTGGCGGCGACCGTCGTCACGAGCACGACGATGTCCTCCGCCCGTATGTCGCCGCGGACGACCCTCGTCGCCTTGCCGCGATCCAGCAGCCGCTCGATGTCGGCGAGCAGGGCCTCGCGCAGCTCCCCGACGCGCGGGTCGGCGACCACCTCGGGCGCGGCCTGGCTGATGCAGCGGTCGCACGCCGCCAGCTGGACCATGTGGGTCATCGCGTGCTCGAACGCGTCCCACGCGTCCGGCAGCGCGAGCGCATCGGCGAGCACCCTCCGCAGCCGCTCGGCGCGCGTGAGCATGACCGCGACCTCGAGGTCGCGCTTGCACGGGAAGTGGCGGAAGAGCGTGCCCGTGCCGACGCCGGCGCGCCGCGCGATCTCCGCGACGCCGACCTCGTAGCCGTGCTCGGCGAACGCGGCGCACGCGGCGGCCAGCAGCCGCTCGCGGTTGCGGCGCGCGTCGGCGCGCAGCGCGCGCGGCTCGCCGGCGGGGGTCGCATCGGTCGCGCTCATCGCGGCGTCCTCGGCACGGGCTCGCTCGACTCCACTGGTGCGCAGTCTAGTGCGCCATCTGCACCGCCTCCTCGGCGTTGACGTGGGCGACGTCGCGCCTGCGGATCAGCAGCACGATCGCGACCACCGCGGCGACCATGAAGGCGGCGCCGATCCAGAAGCCGAGGTGGTAGCCGTCGACGAGCGCGACCGCCTGCTCGAACGGGCTCGGCGCGTGGCCGAGCTGCTCGAGCGCGTGCTCGGTGCGGGAGGCCGCGAGCGTCGAGAGGATCGCGAGCCCGAGCGCGCCGCCGACCTGCTGGGAGGTGTTGAACAGGCCGGAGGCGAGGCCGGCGTCGGCGCCCCCGACGTTCGTCGTCGCCAGCAGCGTCAGCGGCACGAACGTGTTGCCCATGCCGAGCGACATCGCGATGATCGCCGGCAGCAGCTGGCCGACGTAGCTGCCGTCGGCGGTGATGCGCGACATCAGCAGCAGGCCGACGGCGGCGAGCGAGATGCCGAGCATCACCTGGGCCTTGACCCCGATCCGCGGGATCAGCTGCTGGGCGCAGACCGAGCCGGCGATGATCCCGGCCGTGAACGGCAGGAACGCGAGGCCGGCCTCGATCGGCGAGTAGCCGAGCACGCGCTGGACGTAGATCGTGATGAAGAAGAACGTCGCGAACATGCCGCTGACGATCAGCACCATCGCGCCGTTGGCGGTCGACAGCGTGCGCGTGCGGAAGATCCCGAGGCGCACGAGCGGCTGGCGCTGGACGCGCTCGACGACGACGAAGGCGGCCAGCAGGACGAGCGCCAGCGCGCCGAAGCCGAGCACGGTCGCCGAGCCCCAGCCGGCCGACTCGGCCCTCACGATCGCGTAGACGAGCGCGACGAGGCCGCCGGTGACGAGCACGGCGCCGGCGGCGTCGAAGCCGCGGCCCGCGCCCTCGGCCCGCGACTCGGGCACGAGCCGCAGCGACAGCGCGAACGCGGCGACGCCGACGGGGACGTTGACGATGAAGACCCACGGCCAGGCGATCGCCTCGGTCAGGACGCCGCCGAGCAGCAGGCCGAAGGCCGAGCCGGAGGCGGCGATCGCGCCCCAGACGGCGAGCGCCTTCGTGCGCTCGGCGCCCTCGGCGAACGTCGTCATCACGATCGACAGCGCGGCCGGCGAGACGAGCGCCGCGCCGAGGCCCTGCAGGCCGCGGAAGGCGACGAGCATGCCCTGCGACTGGGCGAGCCCGCACAGCAGCGAGGCGACGGTGAACAGCACGAGCCCGGCGAGGAAGACGCGCTTGCGGCCGAACAGGTCCGCCGCGCGGCCGCCGAGCAGCAGGAAGCCGCCGAACAGCAGCGTGTACGAGTTGATCACCCACGCGAGGTTGGCGTTGGTGAAGTGGAGGTCGTTCTGGATCGAGGGAAGGGCGACGTTCACGATCGTCGCGTCGAGCACGACCATGAACTGCGCCAGGCAGACGAGCACGAGCACGAGCCAGCGGTTCGTCGTCTGCTGGGCCGATGGCCCGGAGGAGGCGAGTGCGGACATGCGGAGGTCCTTTGGGACGCAGGTGGTCGGGACGGAGAGATAAGCGGAGCGGCCGATCCGGTCGCGCACCCTAGCAAAAGAGGAGCGCATGCTCCGGTTAGGGTTTTGTTAAGCCGCGGGGCGGCCCGGCTCGCGCGGCCAGGCGCGCGCGGTGGCGGACGGCGCCCGGCGTTCGCCGACCCCCGCTCGAGCGGCCCGGCTCGCGCGGTGGCGGACGGCGCGATCGGCGCGTGCGGGGGCGACGCGGCGGGTACCTGACCGCCATGACCGAATCGCGCAAGGGCGCCGACCGGGTCGGCCACGGCGAGAGCTCGCTCGGCGACGCGCAGTCGAGCAACCCGCCCGACGACCCCGAGATGATCGCCCCGGACGCCGCGCCGCTCGACAGCGACGTCGACTACGAGGGGGAGGGCCCGCCGCCGCCCCGCGAGCGCGGCAACGACGACCCCGCGCCGAACGCGCCGTAGCGCTCAGCCGGCCGCGCCCGGCGGCGTGCGCACGAGCAGCGCCGCCCCGATCGCGCCGCCGAGGTCGCCGAGCTGCGCCAGCCGGACCGCCGGCGGCGCGTCGTCCTTGAACAGGTGCGGCTCCATCGCCGCCGCGATCCGCTCCAGGTACGGCGCGCCGAGCCGCAGCCCGAGGCCGCCGCCGACGACGACCGCCTCGACGTCGAGCAGGTTGACCGCCGACGCGGCGGCGGCGCCGATCGCCGCGACCGCCTCGTCGACGAGCTCGTGCGCGAGCGGGTCGCCGTGCGCGAGCGCGCGCGCCCAGATCCCGCTCGTCAGCCGGTTCCTGCCGTGCCTGCGCATGAGCCGGAACAGCGCGGTCGGCTCGCCGTCGTGGTGGCGCCGGCGGGCGCGCGCCTCCATCGCCGCGCGGCCGGCGTACGCCTCCATGCAGCCGCGCCGTCCGCACGGGCAGCGAGCGCCGCCCTGCGTGACGACCATGTGGCCGATCTCGCCGGCGGCGCCGCGGCCGAGCCACGGCCGGCCGTCGAGGTAAAGGCCGCCGCCGACGCCCGTGCCCCAGAAGATCCCCAGCAGCGACCGGAACGGCCGCGCCGCGCCGAGGTGGAACTCGGCGTCGGTCGCGACCTGCACGTCGTTGCCGATCCGCACCGGCGCGCCGAGCCGCTCGCGCAGCGCGTCGGCGAGCGGGAAGGCGCCGTCCCAGCCGGGCAGGTTGCGCGCCTGCGCGACCGTCGTGCCGGCGGCGTCGACGACGCCGGGCGACCCGACCCCGACGCCGACCAGCTGCCCCGGCGCCACGCCGGCCGCCGCGGCCGCCTCGCGCAGCGCGCCGGCGATCGCGTCGGCGACGTCGGGCGGCCCGCCGTGCGTCGGCGTCGGATGGCGCGCGGCGCCGAGCACCGCGTCGCGGCCGTCGACGACGACGGCCTGGATCTTCGTCCCGCCGAGGTCGATGCCGCCGCGCGCCGCCATCACCGCAGCGTAGCGGCGCGGCCGGCCGGCGCCCCGCGGACGGCCGCTACCGCGCCGGGGCGGCCAGCTGCCGCTCGGCCCAGCGCTCGACGAGCGCCCGCTGGACGTCGGTGAGCGGGACCGCCTCGCCGCGCTCGAGCGCGCGGGCCGCCTGCGCGAGCGTCAGGCCCGTGCCGGTCAGCACGGTGCCGATCAGCGGCGGCGGGGCGCTGGCGCAGACGCCGGAGGGGCAGGGGTCGCGGCTCATGGCTTCAGCGTAGCCGCAGCCGCCGCGGTCGGCCTGCCGTCGCCGGCGGCAGCCGCCCGCTCGGCCGCCTCGCCGCGCCGCAGCAGCAGCCACGACAGCCACACCGCGACGGCGAACAGCGGCAGCCCGAGCGCGACCTTCGCGACCCCGAGCGCGACGACGGCGCCGGCGAGGTAGAGCGGCAGCTGCACGACGAGCCGCAGCACGAAGACGGCGACGAAGACCATCGTGACGCGGTTGTAGAGCCGCACCTGCGCCGGCCGCCTGCGCCACGCCATCCCCTCGCCGGTGACGAGGCCGAGCGCGACGCCGGCGATCGGCCAGCGGACCGCGATCGACAGCAGCAGGCCGGCGGCGTAGGCGCCGCTGAGCAGCAGCCCCGGCAGGAAGAAGTCCTCCGCGCGGCCGGTGCGGGCAACGACGAAGGCGGCGATCGCGATGCCGGCCATGCCCGACAGCGCGAACTGGAGCGTCTGGCGGCGCAGCAGGCGCGCGACCGTCATGAGCGCGCCGATCACGACCGCGATCATCGCCGCCAGCTTCGCGTCCTGGCCGGAGATCGTGTAGGCGGCGACGAACGCCGCCGCCGGCAGCGCCGACTCGAGCATGCCGAGCGGGCCGCCGAGCGCCTCCATGAAGGCGGCGCCGGCGCTCGGCGCGCGGGCGGCCGCCAGCGCGGCGTCGCGGCGAGGGTCGTGCGGCGCGTCGGTCACCGCCCTATGGTCGCACGCCGGCGGCGCGCCGTGGGACGAGAAGCGAGGGGCGGGGGCCGTCAGGCGACGTAGACGGGGGTGCCGATCCTGACGCGCTCGTAGAGGTCGATCACGTCGTCGGGCGTCATCCGCACGCATCCGTGCGAGGCGGCGCCGCCGAGCGAGCCGAGGTCCTTCGTGCCGTGGAAGCCGACCGAGCCGTTGAAGCCGATCCAGCGCGCGACGAGCGGGTTGTTCGGCGCGCCGCCCGGGATCACCTTGCCGGCGAGGTCGCCCGCCCACTCCGACTGGGGGACGTTCCACGGCGGGTTCACCTGCATCGACTGGACCGCGAAGGTCCCGGTGGGGGTCGGGTACTCGGGCGAGCCGACCGCGACCTTGTAGGTCTTGACGAGCTCGCCGCGCTCGAAGACGCGGACCGTCGTCGTGTCGCGCGAGACGGTCACGACGACCGGGTTGGCGGCCCACACCTGCTCGGCCGTCTGCTCGGGCGCGACCGGGACCGTCCGCGCCTGCAGCGTGCGCGGGCCGTTCGGCCGCTTGAGCGCCCGCACGAGCTGGCGGTAGAGCCGCTTGGGCTCGGCGAGCCTCGCGCCCTCCTGGGCGTCGCTGACGGTGACGGAGTCGAGCGCGATCTGCAGCTGGGCGGAGACCGCCGGCCGCTCGACGCGGCGGGCGAGGTCGTCGACGAAGCGGCGCACCGCGCGGCGATCGAGCCGGATCGCGACGCGCTCGTGCGCGTCGACGGAGCCGCCGGTCAGCGCCCGCCAGCCGCGCGTGAGGAAGCTGCCGCTCTCGCCGTGGGCGACCGCGCGCCGCACCGCGCCGTCGACGTCGACGGTGACGCGGGCCCGGCGCGGCTGCAGCTCGAACGTGCGGCCGTCGAGCTCGACGCGCACCGGCCGGCCGGCCGGCTCGACGATCCGCCTGCGCAGCAGCGCGCGCGCCTCCCTGGCGGTCATGCCGCCGACGTCGATGCCGGCGATCGTGACGCCCTTCGGGATCTGGTCGGAGGCGGCGCGGGCGTTGAAGCCGATCACGCCGACGCCCGCGGCGGCCACGAGCAGCAGCGCCGCGACGATCAGCAGGACGGTCCTGCCGCGATTGATCGAAGACCTCGCACGCACCGCCGTACACGGTAGACGACGCGTCCGATCCGGTTGAAATCTCGCTGTCATGCCGCCGAAGGCGTGTCGGCATGCGGACGCCGCGCGCAGGTATCGTCGTGGCGGTGTCGTCGTCCAACCTCCCCGTCGCCGAGGCGGTGCCGCTCGCCGAGCTGACGACCCTGCGCCTCGGCGGCCCCGCGCGCCGGCTCGTGCCGGTCGCCAGCGAGGCCGAGCTCGTCGAGGCGGTGCGCGCGCTCGACGCGGCCGGCGAGCCGCTGCTCGTGCTCGCCGGCGGCAGCAACGTCGTGATCGCCGACGGCGGCTTCGACGGCACGGTCGTCCACGTCCGCACGCGC
>ERZ777003.4179-NODE-4179-length-12576-cov-7.018130_pt1 | contig 12576 bp, 10 predicted proteins | sample MGYA00374956_ERZ777003 | MGnify/ENA primary metagenome ERZ777003 (study PRJEB29302, sample SAMN06268252) | bioreactor metagenome | isolation source: Joint BioEnergy Institute, California, USA | place: USA:Joint BioEnergy Institute, California, USA | collected... | reverse complement strand
GGGAACTCGGAGCGGAGCTGGTCCAGCGTGGCGCAGGCCTCGCGCCGCGCATTGAAGGCGTTGAATGCCGTCGCGAGGCCGAGCAGCGCCTCCGGCGCCCGCGCGCCCTGGCGGTTGCGGCGATAGGCGTCGTCATAGGCGATCGCGGCGTTCTGCGCGTCGCCCTTGCCGAGCAAGGCATCGCCGAGCAGCAGCAGCGCGTCCTGCCCGCGCGGCCCGCCGCCGCGATTGGCCAGCACCTCGCGCGCCGCCGCCTCGGCGGCGGCATAGTCGCGCCGTTCGAGCGCGCGCTGCCCCTCGGCAAGGGCCCGCTCCGGCGGCCGCGGCCCGGCCGCGACGGGCGCCGCCGGCGGCGGAGGCGGCGAGGGTGGGGCCACCGCGGGCGAGCGGCTCGGCGCCGCACCCCCGCCCTGCGGCCGCACCGTTCCACCGCCCCCCTCGAGCTGCTGCAACCGGAAATCCACATCTCCCCGCAGCTTCTCCAGGTCGGCGGCGAGCTGGCGGTTGCGGAACTCCATCTCCTCGACCCGGCCGCGCAGCAGCCGCACCTCCTCCTCGAGCCGCCCGGTGCGCTCGAGGAGCTGGTTCAGCAGCTCAACCTGTCCCCCCGGCAGCGCGCCGCCGCCGCGGCCGGGCGGCGGCAGGCTCGGGGCGGCCAGGGCGCTGCCGCCGCGGCGCATCTGCTCGATCTCGGCGCGGAGCTGCAGGATCTGGTTCTGCAGCGCGATGCCCTCGCGGCTCTCGATCTGGGCCAGGGCGGGCCGGGACGGAGCGGCGATCCCGGCGGCCATCGCCGCGGCCAGGATCAGCAAGGGCAATCTGAATCGCATGGACGAGCCTATCCGGATCTCGATCGAACGCGGCTTCCGCCTCTCCCCCGCGCACCGCGCCCGGGCGGGCACGCGCCTTCCGGCCGGACGGAAGCCGCCGGGCAACGGGCGCAGCCATCGCCGATCATCGCCGGACAGCGCATTCAGGCCAAGCCCCGCCGCCTGCCCGCCGATCCCGACGGCGGCGGCACAGCCTCCTCATCGGCGTCCCTGGCCGGGAGATCTCCCGCTCGCGGGCGCGGAGCACCGGGCGCGCCGCAGCGGAACCGCGGCGCTCCGGCGCCCTCGCGCTCACCGCACCACGGTGACGGCGCGGCGGTTCTGCGCCCAGGCCTCCTCGTTGGAGCCGAGCGCCGCGGGCCGGTCCTTGCCGTAGCTGATGGTCTCGATGCGCGAGCCCGACACGCCCCGCGCCACCAGCACGTCGCGCGCCGCATTGGCGCGGCGCTGGCCGAGGGCGAGGTTGTATTCGCGGGTGCCGCGCTCGTCGGCATGGCCCTCGATCGTCACCTGCACCTGCGGGTACTGCTGCAGCCAGGCCGCCTGCCGCTCGAGCACGGGGCGCTGGTCGGGGCGGATGTTCGAGCGGTCGAAGTCGAAGAAGACCCGGTCGCCGACATTGGCCACCAGGTCCTCCTGGCTGCCCGGCCGGATCTGGCTCTGGCCGGCGCCGCCGGCGCCCGTGCTCGCGCTCTGGCTCTGGTCGTCGGCGCAGGCCGTCGTCAGCAGCGCCGCGGCCGCCAGCGCCGTCATCAGCTTTGCGTTCATCGCGTGAATCGCTCCTTGCCTAGGCGTTCAGGTCGGAGTCCGGGGCGCGGCCCCGGCGGGGCGGCGCCGGTTGCACAGCTTCGATCCCGTTACAACTGCGCCCCGGCACCGGTCAAGCGCCACACCATGGCAGAACCGTGGCGGATTGGGACATGGGGTGCGGCGGAGCCGGCCGCGACCCGGCCGATCGCGGCCTGGCCGGTCGCGGCCTGGCCGGCGCTCACGACAGCAGCGGCGACCAGGCCGGGTCGGTCGCGTCGGTCGGCGTCATGATCTGCCGCTCGTTGAAGCCGGCGATGTCGATCGAGGCGAGGCGGGCCGAATAGCCGCTGCCGCGCGCGTCGCGCGCCGGCGTCTCGCGGTAGAACATCAGCACCCGGCCGTTCGGCGCGAAGGTCGGCCCCTCCATTGCCCAGCCCTCGGAGAGGATGCGCTCGCCCGAGCCGTCCGGCCGCATCACCCCGATCGCGAAGCTGCCGCCGCCGAAGCGGGTGAAGGCGATCAGGTCGCCGCGCGGCGACCAGACCGGCGTCGCGTAGCGCCCGCGCCCGAAGGAGATGCGCCGCACATTCCCCCCGTTCGCGTCCATCACGTAGAGCTGCTGGTCGCCGCCGCGGTCGGAGTTGAACACGATCTGCGTCCCGTCCGGCGAATAGCAGGGCGAGACGTCGAGCCCGCCGCCGGAGGTGAGCTGCCGCTCCCGCCGCGTGGCGAGGTCCACCACGTAGATGTTCGCATCCCCGCCGCGCGCCGCGGAGAGCACCACGCTCCGCCCGTCCGGCGAGAAGCGCGGCGAGAGCGTCATGCCGGGGAAGCTCCCGAGCGGCTCCGTCCGCCCGGTGCCGAGGTCGAGCAGCATCACCCGCGGCTCGCCCCGCGCCTGGTAGGACATGAAGGCGACGCGGTCGGCGCTCGGGTGGAAGCGCGGCGTCAGCGCGGCGAAGGCGCCGTTCGTCAGGAAGCGGTGGTTCTCCCCGTCCTGGTCCATGATCGCGAGACGGCGCGTGCGCCGGTCGCGCGGCCCGGTCTCCGAGACATAGACGACGCGCGTGTCGAAATAGCCCTTCTCGCCGAGCAGCCGCTCATAGATCACGTCGGAGATCAGGTGCGCGATGCGCCGCCAGTTCTGCATCGGCGCGGTGAAGGCGGTGCCCTGGAGCTGCTGCTCCGGCAGCACGTCCCACAGCCGGAACTCGACGCGCAGGCGGTCGCCCGCCGCCTCCACGCGCCCGGTGGTCAGCGCCTGGGCGCCGATCACGCGCCAGTCCTGGAAGCGCGGCGTCGCGGCGGCGGCCTCCGGCGTCTGGATGTAGGCCTGCCGCTCGATCGGCCGGAACAGGCCACTGTTGCGCAGGTTGTTCTGGATGACGCGGGCGATGTCGCGCCCGATCCGCTGCCCGTCCGGCGTCGTGCCGGCCATGTCGGGGATGGCGATCGGAATCGGGTTGGTGCGCGCGGTCTCGATGTTGATCACCGCACCGCCGCCGCCGCCACCGCCCGGCGCTGCCGCCTGCTGCGCGCGCGCGGCGGAAAGCGGCCAGGCGAGGATGCCGGGCGCGGCGAGGACGGCGGCGCCGCCGAGCACGCGCCGGCGGGACAGGAAGGACGGGAATCTCAAATCAGCGGTCATCTCACGAGCCCCCTTGGGCTGAATCGGAAGGTCGAGGCCATCACGGTCTGCAGCTTACCCGGCGGCACGCGCAACGGGTTGCACTGCGGCGAGAGCAGTGCGCGGCGGGCCGATTCATAGACCGACCGCGCGCGCGGATCCGAAGGGATCGTGCTCGCCGGAAGGACGTTGCGGACATTGCCCTGCGCGTCGAGCTGCACCTTCAGCTCCACCACGATCTCGGCAAGCCCCACCATGCCGGGGTCCACGTTCCAGCATTCGCTGATCTGCTCGGCGAGGCCGCGGATCTCGCCGGCGGTGAGCTCCGCCGCGCCGGTCGGCGCGCCGCCGCCGGCGCGGGGCGGGGCCGAGGCCGGGTTGGGCCGCGCGCGCGGCGCCTCGGTCTGGCGCTGCGCCGTGCGCAGCCGCTCCAGCGTGTTCAGCACCTCGCGCGAGCGCTCCTGCGGCCGCTGCACCGGCGGCGTCTGGCCGCGGGCATTGGCCTCGCGGCTCGGCTGCGGCGGCGTCGGCGCCGGCGGGCGCGGCAGCGGCGGATCGGGCCGCGGCGGCTCCGGGCGGGCCACTTGGCGAGAGGGCGGCGGAGGCGGCGCCGGAGCGGGCGGCAACGGAAGGGGCAGTGGCGGAGGCGGCGGACTCACCTCGGCCTGCGCCGTCGGCGCCGGTGGCGGAGGCGGCGGGGTCGGGAGCGGCGGCTCCGGCCTGGGCGGCGTGGGCGCGGCGACCTGCGGCGCCGGCGGGGCCGGGCTGGGCGGAGTCGGCGTCGCGGCCGGCGCCGGCGGGGGCGGCGGTGGAGGCGGAGGCGGCGCGACGGGGAGCTCCGGCCGCGCCTCGGGCTCAGGCGGCGGGGTCGGCTCGGGCGGCGGCGGCTCCGGCACCGGGTCCGGCGGAGCCTCCTGCGGCGCAGGCCGCTCGCCCTGGGCCTGCTGCGGCGGCAGCGCCGCCACCAGCTCGACGGCGATCGCCATCTCCGGCGGCTCCTCGAAGCGCCGGAACCGGTAGTCGAGCAGCAGCAGCAGGGCGACCACGAGGTGCAGCCCCGCCGAGACCGCCGCCCATCCCCGCAATCCGAAGCGCTCGGGCACCCCCAGGCCCTCCCCGCGTTCAGCCCCGCGGCGAATTCTGGGCCTGCGGCCGCGCGGCGGGCCCCGGCCGCGGCGCGGAGGGCGGCGCTGCCCTGCCCCGCGCCGGCGCGGCCGCGCCACCGCCCGGACGCGCCGCGCCCGCCGGCTGCGGCGACGGCTGCTCGGCCAGCAGCGCGACGCGCGAGAAGCCGGCGGCGCTGATCGTCCCCATGACCTCCATCACCCGCCCGTACGGGATCGCCCGGTCGCCGCGCACGAAGATGCGCCGCTCCGGCGCCCCCTGCGGCTGGTTCTGCATGATCGCCTGGAGCTGCGGCACCAGCGTATCCAGCGCGACCTCCGTCTCCTGCAGGAAGATGCGGTTCTGCGCATCGATGCTGACGGTGAGCGGCTCGGTTTCCTGGTTGAGCGGGCTGGCATTGGTGCGCGGCAGGTCCACCGGCACGCCGACGGTCATCAGCGGCGCCGCCACCATGAAGATGATCAGCAGCACCAGCATCACGTCCACCATGGGCGTGACGTTGATCTCCGCCATCGGCCGGAAGCGGGAGGAGCGACCGCTGCCGTTGCGGCCGGTCGCGCCGCTGAGGGTGACGGCCATGGCGCGCCTAGCCTCCGCGCGCGTCGGCTGCGGCGGCAGGCGCCACCGGGGCCGGCCGCGCCAGGGCCGCCGGGCGCTGCTCCGCCGCCGCGGGCGAGGCCGGCGCGGCCGCGGCGGACCGTGGCGGCGCCTCGGCGACGAGCTCGGCCTGGCGCGAGAGGATCGCGGCGAACTCCGCCGAGAAGGCCTCCAGCCGCGCCGCGAAGCGCGAAAGGTCGGTGTTGATCTTGTTGTAGGCGAGCACCGCCGGGATCGCCGCGACCAGCCCCATCGCGGTGGCGAACAGCGCCTCCGCGATGCCCGGGGCGACGACGGCGAGGTTGGTGTTCTGCATCCCGGCGATCGCCGAGAAGCTGTTCATGATCCCCCACACCGTCCCGAACAGCCCGACGAAGGGCGCGGCCGAGCCGACCGAGGCGAGGAACACCATCCAGCGCTCCAGCCGCTCCATCTCGCGCTGGACCGTCACCGCCATCGCCCGGTCCACCCGCTCCTTGAGCCCGGTGACGGCGAGGTCGGAGCCGGCAGCGGCGCGCTCGGCGCTGCGGCGCCACTCCCGCATCCCGGCGCCGAACACGGCGGCAAGCGGATGCGCGGGCTGCTCGCCCTCGCGGTCGTAGAGCTCCTCGAGCGAGCCGCCGGACCAGAAGCGGTCCTCGAAGGCGTCGCCGGCGCGGTTGACGCGGCGCAGCGTCGCGACCTTCTCGAAGGTCACGGCCCAGACCCAGATGCTGGCGAGCAGCAGCAGGATCATGACCGTCTTCACCACCCAGTCGGCCTGCAGGAACAGGCCCCAGAGCGAGAGGTCGTGCGCCGCCTGCTCCAGCGCGGTCGCTGTCACGGTGCGGTCCAAGCCTGGTCCTCCTTCGGTCCCCTGCGCGCGGCGGCCGCACGGACCCTGAGCCCCCCTGGGTCCATGCCCGCCACGCCCCGCGATGATGGCCCACAGCCGCTGCCCCCCAACGGGCCGCGGGCCGCCTCGCTCCGAATCCTCACACGCTCCGCCGGCGGCTGGCCACCGCCCTGCCTTCCCCGGCCGGCGCCGGGACGACCAGGCCGCGGAGAGTGGTCCGCCACGGTTCCGGGATCGGCGCGGGGCGCAGGCTGTCCTGGGCCACGCAGACCAGCCCGACGATCAGCCGGGCCAGCTCCTCCCCCGGTTCCTCCCCCTGCCCCTCCCCGGACGGCCCGGCGGCGCGGCGGACAATCTGCTCCACCGCGATCTGGGCCCCGGTGACGCGCAGGATGGCGGTCTCCACCACCAGCGCCTCGTCGAGTCGGGCGGGCCGGAGATACTCCACTTCGACCCGCCGCACCACGAGCAAAGTCCGGTGCCGGTCTATCATCTGCTGATGTGGCAATCCGAGGGCGCGGAGCGACTCGGTCCGCGCCCGCTCCGCCCAGCGGAGATAGGAGGCATGGTAGGCCATGCCACCGGCATCGGTGTCCTCGAAATAGACGCGGACCGGATGGCGGTGGATGCGGGGGGCCTCGGGTGGGGACGGGGTGGGGTCGGAGGGCATGGGGCTCGGCAGGGGCGCGGGTGAGCGCTCGGTTCCGCCGCCGCCAATGCGCCGATTCCGCCCTCCGGCGCAAGCCGAGGCCCGCCGCAGCCTGCGCCGACCGATGGCGGTGGCCGGCGCGCCGATCGCGCGCCGGCCGCGCAGTCAGAGGATGAAGTCGGTCTGGCTTAGTATCTTCGTCCCCAGCAGCGTCACCATGAACTCGGCCGTTCCGATGTCGCCGTCTGTGTCCACGATCACGTAGGTATTGCCGCCGCTCTGATACCAGGAAACGCTGTAGGCGGAGAGCGTTCCGTCCTGCTTCTGGCCGGCATAGCCCAGCGTTCCACTGTAGATCTCCGCGAAGTCGAGCTTGTCCTCCCCAGGCGTAAAGTCTGTGATGGTATCGTTGCCGTCGAGCAGCGACAGGAAGCTGAAAGTGTCGCTCCCCCCGCCCCCGGTCAGGTGGTCGTTCCCCAGGCCGCCGCTTAGCTTGTCGTTGCCCTGGCTGCCGAACAGCCAGTCGCTTTGCAAGCCGCCGCTCACGCTGATGCTGCCGGAGAGGCTGTCGCCACCGTTATTCCCGTCAATCCAGGACGCTTGGTAGGGAACTTGGCTCGTCAGATCGATGGTGTCGCTAACATTCCCATTGGCAATGGGAACGATCACCACATTCACGGTGCCCGTCGCCGTGAGGCCCCCCTGGTCCTGGACCGTGTAGGTGAAGCTCGCGGTCTGCGGCGGCCCGGAGGTGTGTTGGACGGTGTTGATGTTGATGGTCTGGTTGACCGTATCGAGGCTGACCCCGATCCCGCCTGATGCGGCCCCGACCCCGATGATCGTGAGCCCGTTCGGCGTCTCGGCATCGCTGTCATTGGCGAGGAACACCGAGAAGGGCAGCTTTGCGGCGTTGGCGGCGCCGGTAAGGCCGCCCGACAGGATGATCTTATCCGCAGCCGCATTCGGCGGCGTGTTGGTCACCGGCTCGTCCTGACCGTTGATGGTGATCGTGACCGTCTTTTCGGTGCCGCCGGCCGAGAGGAAGGTGAAGCTGTCGGTCCAGGTTTCGCCCGTGCCCAGCTCCTGCACATCGGCATTGGCAACGCGGTAGGTCCAGTTCCCCTCTGCATCGATGCTGAACCGGCCATAAGTCCCGTCCGCGTCCGCGACCTCCTGGAAGAAGCTTTCGTTGTAGTCCGGATCCGTCACCTCCAGCTTGCCGGTGGCGACCAGATAGCCGTCCTCGACATCGGTATCCTCGGTCACCTCGCCGGTATCGTCGCCGCTGAAGCTCGCCGCGTCGTCGCTGCCGGTGATCTCGATCGTGACCGTTGTCTGGGCCGATCCGCCGGCCAGGCCGCCGTCGGCCGCCAGCACATCCTCCGCCCGCACCGTGTAAGTGAGAGTGAGCGTGGCACCCTCATTGAGGAAGTTGAAATGGCTGCCGCCGTCGAAGGTCCAGGCGACCTCGGAGCCATCCGGACCATCGGCGCCGATGCCGGTCCTCTGGCCGAGGCTCAGGAGCGCCTTCAGCCCATCCTGGTCAAGCCCGTTGGCAGCGAGGACGGCCGCGAGCGCGTCCGGATCAACGTGATCGAGCGTGCTGCCCGCCGCGACGCCTGTGACCTCGAGGTCCACCGTATCGGTGGTGTCCGCGTCCTTCACCACCAGGGCCCCGGCGGCCTGCGCCGCATCCTCGTCCACCCTGGCGGGGCCGGTGGTGTCGCCCGCGTCCACGTCGCCGTAATAGGCCGTGATCTCCGGCACGTCGTTCTCGCCGGTAATCGTGATCGTCACCGGCACATCAAGCGTCGAGCCATTGCCATCGCCGATCGTGACGACGAAACGATCGGTATGCACCTCGCCCTTGGCCAGGTGCTGCACCGCGGCGTTGGCCACCGTGTAGGTCCAGCCCACCGCGCCGCCCAGGCCCTTGTCGGTGTCGGTCAACGGGTCGAGCGTGAGTTCGCCCCAATTGTCGGCTCCGGCCGCGCCCGCGACCGTCGCCCCGTGCTCGTCGTTCCAGTCCTTGTCGGTGAAGTGGATCGTCCCCGAGTCGGTCAGCGTGTCCGGCGCCGCGTCCTCGGTGACGCTGCCGGTGTCATCCGAGCCCTCGCCGATCACCACCGGATCGTTGGTGCCCGTGATCGTGACCGTGACGTTCCCCGTCCCGGTATCGGTCGCCGCCCCGCTGTCATCCTGCGCGGCCACCGTGTAGGTCAGCTTGAGCTCCTCGCCCGCGGCGAGGAAGTCGAACGCCTCCGTCCCCGAATCGAAGCTCCAGGCGACCTGCTCCTCCGAGGCCGTGTCGTCGCCCAGCACCGTGCCGGGCGTCACCGTGAAGAAGCCGAGCAGGGCCACCGTCGTCAGATCGCCCGCGAGGCCGTCCGCGGCCACGCCGCCCGTGGTGACCGTCACCGTGTCCCGCAGATCAACGTCCCGGACCGTGACCGTGCCGCTCCCCTGGAGTCCGCCGTCGCCTTCCGTCAGCGAGAGCGTCGCGCTGTCGCCGTCGAGGACGAGGATCTCCGGCGTGTCGTTGACGCCCGTGATGGTCACCGTCACCGGGACGGAGGCGGCCCCGCCGTTCCCGTCGTCGATCGTGACCGTGAAGGTGTCGGTATGCGTCTCGCCTTCCGCGAGCTGTTGCGTCGCGGCGTTGGCCACCGTGTAGGTCCAGCCCACGGCGCCGCCCAGGCCCTTGTCGGTGTCGGTCAACGTGCCGAGCGTGAGTTCGCCCCAATTGTCGGCTCCGGCCGCGCCCTCCACCGACGCCACATGCGTGTCGTTCCAGTCCGCGTCGGAAAAATAGATTACGCCCGAGTCCGTCAGCGTTGGGTCCGCAGCGTCCTCGGTGACGGCGCCCTCTGCATCGGTGTCCCCGCCGATGACGACCCCGTCGTTCACGCCCGTGACGCTGATCGAGACTTCCGCGACGCTCAGGACGCCGTTCGCCATGCGGATCGTGTAGGAGAAGGTGTCGAAATTCTCCCACGTCTCGCCCGCGCCTAGCGCCTGGATCAGCTGGAGCGCGTCTGTGGCCTGCTCGAGGTCGTAGAAGATCGTCCCGTCGTTGGGGTCGTAGTGGACGGTGACCCCTCTCGCCGTGGTGACGCTGTAGAGTTCCCTGTTCGGATCGCCGCCATCATACAGGCCGTAGAACGTCTTCGCCGCCCCGCCGAGGTCGTTCGCCAGCAGGTCGCTCACGAGGATCTCGGTGCCGCCGTCCTCGGTGAACCAGACGGAATCGTCCTTCGCCTGCGGTGTCTGCAGGACCGTCTTGGTCTTGAAATTCGCCGCCGCGGCCATGGTCCCACCCCATCACGCCCGGTCGAAACGGCCGCACCCACGGCACCCTCGCCGTGGCCTTCCTCGGCCCGCCGGATTGATCTGCTCTATATTTTTTTGTTTCTCGGAGAAGTCTACGGATCGACGGTGAACAAAATTTATGTTTGCAGATTTACTTGAGGTTGCACAGATTGTTTTAGAAAACCAACCAAGCCGGGCAGGGCGCTCGCGATATAAACCGTCGGTAGAAATCGAAGCGAGCCGCTCGCCGGAACCCTGCGCCCCAGGCCGCGATCGCCCCAGGTGGAAACACCCGGGGCATGAAGCGCTGCCTCGGAGGCGCCTGGCCCCTTGTCGGCCTGACCGCGCTCAGGCCGACAAGGCGCAGGCGGAACAAGCCTCCGCGGAGGCGCTTCGCCACCGGTTCCAGCACCCATGCCGAGATGTTGGCCAGCCGGCGGAACGCCGGCGCTCCCGGCTACTTCCCCGCCTCGGGCGTCGTCGCCGCGAGCAGATCCATCTGCGCCGCCGCGGCCCCCGCCGGCGGCGTCAGCCCCAGATGCCGCCACCCCGGCTCGCCCAGCACGCGCCCCCGCGGCGTCCGCAGCACCAGCCCCTCCTGGATGAGGTAGGGCTCCACCACCTCCTCCAGCGTATCCCGGCTCTCCGCGAGCGAGGCCGCCAGCGTCTCCACCCCCACCGGCCCGCCGCCGTGGTGCTCCGCGATCCGCCGGAGATACCGCCGGTCCAGCGCATCCAGCCCGAGGTGGTCCACCTCCATCCGCAGCAGCGCCGAATCCGCCAGCGCCCGGTCCGCCGGCACCCCCGCCACCAGCGCGAAGTCGCGCACCCGCCGCAGCAGCCGCCCCGCCACGCGCGGCGTCCCGCGCGAGCGCCTGGCGATCTCCATCGCCCCGTCCTCGCTCAGCGCGAAGCCGAGCTTCTGCGCCCCGCGCCGGACGATCGCGTACAGCTCCTCCACCTCGTAGAACTGCAGCCGGAGCGGAATCCCGAACCGGTCGCGCAGCGGCTGCGTCAGCAGGCCGGAGCGCGTCGTCGCCCCGATCAGCGTGAAGGGCGGCAGGTCGATGCGCACCGTCCGCGCCGCCGGCCCCTCGCCGATGATGAGGTCGAGCTTGAAGTCCTCCATCGCCGGATAGAGGGTCTCCTCGATCGCCGGCTGCAGGCGGTGGATCTCGTCGATGAACAGCACGTCGCGCGGCTGCAGGTTCGTCAGGATCGCCGCCAGGTCCCCCGCCCGCTGCAGGATCGGCCCGCTGGTCGCGCGGAAGCCCACGCCCAGCTCCCGCGCCACGATCTGCGACAGCGTCGTCTTGCCGAGACCCGGCGGCCCCGAGAACAGCGTGTGGTCCATCGCCTCGCCGCGCGCCTTCGCGGCCTCGATGAACACCTTCAGGTTCTCGCGCAGCGCCCGCTGGCCGATGAAGTCGTCGAGGCTCTGCGGCCGCAGCGCGCCCTCGCCGTGGTCCTCCTCCAGCCGCTCGCCGCTGGTGATGCGCGCCTCGGGGTCCGTCTGGCTCATCGCGTGGACAGCTCCTTCAGGCTGTCGCGGATCACGCTGGCGAGCGGCGCGTCGTCACCGAGCCGCCCGATCACCCGCGCCACCGCCGCCGCCGCCTCCGGCCGCTTCCAGCCCAGGTTCAGCAGAGCGGACACCGCATCCGCCTCCACCCCCGGCGCCACCTCCGGCCCGGCGCCGAGCCCGTCCGGCACCGCCGCCGCGCCGCCCGCAGCGCCCGGCCCGCGCCCCTTCGCCTGCGCCCCGGCCCAGTCGCGCAGCTCCGTCAGCAGCCGGCTCGCGAGCTTCGGCCCCACGCCCTTCGCCCGGCCGAGCGACGCCTTGTCCCCCACCCGGATCGCCTGCGCGAGATCGTCCGGCGACATCGCCGACAACACCGCGAGCGCGAGCGTCGGCCCCACCCCCTGCACGCGCGTCAGCGCGCGGAAGCACGCCCGCTCGCTCTCCTCGGCGAAGCCGTAGAGGACGATCGCGTCCTCGCGCACATGCGTCTCGACCAGCACTGTGCCGATCGCCGGCGGCGGCGGCAGCGCCGCGATGGTGCGCGAGGAGCAGGACACCAGGTACCCGACCCCGCCCACGTCGAGGATGCAGCCGCCCTCGACCACGCTGTCGAGCTTCCCCGTGAGCTTACCGATCATGCCCCGACCAGGCCCTTCGCCCAGGCGAGCCGCGTCGCCCGGTGGTGCGCGTGGCAGATCGAAACCGCCAGCGCGTCCGCTGCGTCGGCGCGCGCCAACCGCGCGTTCGGCAGCAGCCGCCGCACCATCATCTGCACCTGTTCCTTGGTCGCCGCGCCGGTGCCGACCACGCTCTGCTTCACCAGCATCGCGCCGTACTCCCGCACCGGGATCCCGATCAGCGCCGGCGCCAGCATCACCACCCCGCGCGCCTGGCCGAGCTTGAGGGCGGAGGCCGGGTTGCGGTTCACATAGGTCTCCTCGACCGCCGCCTCGTCCGGCCGCCACTCCTCGAGCAGCGCGGTGAGGCCGCGATGGAGCTGCATCAGCCGCTCCGCGAGCGGCAGCTTGTCGTCCGTGGACACCACCCCGTCCCCGAGATGGCGCAGCCGGTTCCCCGTCGCCTCGATCACCCCCCAGCCGGTGTGGCGCAGCCCGGGATCGAGCCCGATCACCCGAACCGTGACGGCACCCGAGGCCCTCGTGCCGCTCACCCGCCCGCGCCCACCGTCGCTGCCGCTACGCGCGCGCCTAGGCGGCCGAGGAGAGCCGCTGCATCACGGCCTCGGGCACCTCGTAATTCGCGTAGACCTGCTGCACGTCGTCGTGGTCCTCCAGCGCGTCGAGCAGCTTGATCACGGCGGCCGCCTGCTCC